>WNFJ01263338.1_pt1 | contig 77015 bp, 64 predicted proteins | sample 5400461 | NCBI WGS metagenome assembly WNFJ01 (sample SAMN13153349, study PRJNA577476) | soil metagenome | isolation source: 115 cm saprolite on Douglas fir-dominated hillslope | place: USA:California | collected 2013-09-17
GAGTTTCCAAGGCATCGAAAGCCCACAGGCTTCTTCGGCGAGGAGTGCTCTTAGCATGCCCAGTCGCCGGCCGACTTACTTTTTCAGCAACGTCTTCAGGCTGTGAAGGATTTCTGCCACGGGCTGCCAATCTAGAGGTTCACTAGCATTTCGAAAGGAACCATCATCAAAGCAAAACCATTGGTCAGGCCGGCCATCTCGATTGAAAAGTCGAGTTCCTGTGCATCCACTGGCGTTCTGCGGGTGACATGGATGGCCAACCACAGGCAAGCAGTCCAGACGATACTTGCGGCGCAAGCGAAGATGATGTCTTCGAGTGAGTTGCCCGGCGCGATCAGCATTCGGCAGAAGATGACCAGTCCGACGATGAGCAGAGCGTTGGGCGCGACGACCGTAAGCCAGGCTAATTGATGCCGTCCCTTCCATCGCATCCAGAAGCAGCCGCCGCCGAGGAGCAGGTGAACCAGGACGATGATTAGCGCGCCTGCTGGCGTGCGGACAAGTCCCAAAATTTGAGCGCCGATCATGAACCGGCTTGCGAAGGAGAAGGCGATCAGATATACGGTCAGCGTGGCTGCATAAAGGCTGAGCCGCCGAGCCACGCCAGAGGCCGGGCTCATCCGAAACACCAGGAAATCCCGCAAGAAGAATGTGCAAGCCAATTGCAATGACCACGCCCACGTTGCTCCCCTCCTTCGACTACATGCGTGCTTCCGCCCGCTCCCGCCGATACTTGCCTGAGAGCGCGGGAACCAGCCGGGCCGAGTTAAGAATGAATGTCATTTCAGATGCAACGTGGATGAATGCCGCTAGCAAGGGATTCAGCATTCCCATCGCGGCCAGCCCCACTCCCACGGCATCTACGGCGAGCGTCCCGCCGAAATTGGTCAGGATGACCCGGCGGCACTGACGCGCGGTCCTCAGGGCTTCGACAAAATCCAACAGATTGTTTCCCAGCAGCAGCACGTTGGCACTTTGGCGCGCGACATCCGTTCCGGAGCCCATGGCCACGCCAACGCTCGCCCTCGCGAGAGCAGGCGCGTCGTTGATTCCGTCGCCCACCATCACGATTACACGGCCGGCGCGGATCAGCATATCGATGCGCTCCAACTTTTGATGAGGGAGCAATTCAGCCGAGACCTGGTCCACGCCCAGTTTCTTTCCAACCGCGCTTGCGATGGCCAAGTGATCGCCAGTAAGCAGTTCGACTTGCAAGTTCATTTTCTTGAGAGCCTGCACGGCCGCGACAGCTTCGGGCCGGAGCCGATCTTCGGTCCGGATCGCACCCAGCAGGCGTCCATTCCGGGCAACCAGGACCGATCCACTGTTCTCGGGGAGCATGGAGAATTGTTCTTGCCGAACTCCTTTTTCCACCAGCAGGCTTCGGCTTCCTACCGCGATGACCCCCAATGCGGATGAGCAAAAGATTCCTTTCCCCGGAGCGTATTCGAAATGCTCCGGCTCGACGATGGGAAGCCGTAACTGGGCGGCCTTCTTGAGGACTGCCTTTGCAAGCGGGTGCTCGGACGGCCTTTCCGCGATAGCGGCCGCTTCAATGACTTCCTCCGGCGTCACGCCCGGCGCCGTAATGACCTCGGACACTTCCGGGTCGCCAAACGTGAGCGTGCCCGTCTTGTCGAGAATTACGGTGTCCGCTTGGCTGAGCATTTCGAGGTACAAGCCGCCCTTTACGATCGCTCCCCGGTGCGCCGCGCGGCCGATGGCGCCGAGAATCGCCAGCGGTGTGCCGGCGGCAATGCCGCAAGCGCCGGCTACGATGATAACAGCGATGGTAGAGCGGACATTGTGCGTGATCAGGAAAGTGATCAACGCAGCCGCCAGCGCGAAATACACCAGATAACCGGCCAGCCGGTCAGCGGTCTTCTGCACGGGCGCCCGGGATTGCTCCGCCCGTTCCACGGCTTCGACAATTTTGCCGAAGACAGTATCGCGGCCGAGCCTCTCTGCATTGACTTCCAAAGATCCGGAAAGATTGGTCGTCCCGGCGAAGACGGTGGCTCCGGCTACCTTTTCCGCCCGCGCGGACTCCCCGGTTATGCTCGATTGATCCACGAAAGAATGGCCGCGCTCTACCGTTCCGTCCACGGGAATCTCCGCGCCCGGCTTCACAACTACGATGTCGTCCGGTTCTACTTGATCGATTGGCAGGTCGGCCAGGTTGCCGTCCCGCCGCACCGTGGCGCGCTTGGGCATCAGGTCCAACAGGGTTTGGATGGCCCGGCGCCCGCGGTCGACGGTCAGCTCCTCCAGCATCTCCGCGACCAGGACGAACAGGAGGATGATCAACGCCGTGAAGTACTCGCGAATGGCGAGGGCAGACACGAGCGCGATGGTCATGGAAAGCTCCATGGTCATGCGCCGCGCGAGCAGGTTGGAGATGGCTTCTTCGAAGACCGGGTAACCGCCAATCAGCGCGGCGCCCAGCGCAATCAGGTCGAAGCCGTGAAATTGTGGAACAGCCCTGCTCCAGGCCACCGCCGCTGCAATACCGACCAGCGCTATGCGAGCGAATTCGATCCATTCGAAGTGGTGGCCTTCTTCTGGTTCATGCCTCGTCGCAGCGGGCGCCGCCGGCATCGTTTCAATGCGCGACTCGGCGATAGCGGGCTTCATGGGGTATGGCTCCTTCGATTACTTCATGTAGGCTCGGACGAAATCGATCAGCTCCTCGGTCGACTCGGCCTTTCTTTTGGGTGGTTGGTTCCCGGCGTACAGCAGGAAGCGGATGTGCCCTTCCAGGACTTCGGACATCAGGCCATTAATGGCACCCCGGCAAGCCGCGATGGTCTGGAGAACCAAAGCACACTCGCGTTCATCCTCAACGGCCTTCGCCACCGCCTGCAACTGTCCTTGAATCCGGCGAATGCGGTTCACTAACTTCTGCTTATCTCGGCTTGTATGGGACATGCCTATACTCTACCCCGGTATACTATCGAGCTAACAGACTTGGGTCTAGAGCTACCTCACGAGCGGGGAGTTTTGTGCCATAAGCGGGCGAGACCGGAGCTTGAACGGACTGGTCCATGGCACGCGGCAGATCCTGTCCGTCTGCCACCGGAGTTCGCCCGGTCCTTTTCCCTTCTAGCCCGCTCACTGGAAATCATTCCGAAGTGCCCCGCTATCGAATTTAGGCTCGGTTTAGAGACCGGGGCCCGCCGCCGCATGAAAAAGGCATGGAACAAGAAGCAGCGTGGCATGAAAGCCAAGGTGCGCGAATACCGGACTTTCGGCCTGATCGTGCTGGCGATTGCCGTGCTGGTGCTCGGCACGATCGCCGTCGTCGCTACCAGCACCCATCCGAACCTGGCTTACAAAACCTTTCCTCAATCGGAGCCGAGCAGCGGCGTGATCACTCTGGATTGGCCGCGTCTGTATCAGTTACAAGAGATGCGCCGCAAGTCAGAGCACGTCCCGCAAGAATTCCTGGTTTCGACGGTACGCTTGCCGGGTTACTTGCTGCCCGTCGAAGAAGCCGTGGGTTCCGGAGAATCCGCGGAGTTCGTGCTCGTGCCGGATCCGGGAAACTGGCTCCATCCGGCGCACACAGATGACGGAGTGTTAGTGCGAGTACAGCGGAAAACCAAGACGCCGCTCAGCAGGGAGCGGGCTGTGTGGGTCCAGGGAAGGTTGACGCTTTCAACCGACGAGCGTTCGCATATCGAGGCGTCAGAGGTCTATGAAGCCGCTAAAATCTAAATCCGATCTTGGCCTGGTACGACCTGGGTTGAATAAAGTGAGTCCCGCCAAAGGTTGAGAGGAAGTTATACATGGCCGCGACGTTGCTGAGATTAACTACGGTGACCTGCAATGTAACTCGCTTACTATCGGCGCTTCGAAACAAGTTATCCGTCCCAAGCGCGAGGTCGAATACATTTCGGGTAGCAACCCGCGGCGGGTTGTGATCTTCATTCTCTGTTCCAGGGACCGGGATCTGAACTCGCGTGGCGCCGTACACCCCTGAAACTGGCGAAGATCGCGTGCCGCCGTAGGGCAGATTGCAATCACTGATCTGGTTGTCGGGCGTCGCAACATTGCTGCCGCAGAAGAATCCCATCATATGCTGCTGATCGCCGCTCAGAGCCAGGATGTCGTCCAAGTTGCCCCCGCCGCCGGAAACCTCGCCAAAGTCGTACCTCCAGGTGAACGCAAACCAAGGACCGTTCTTCTTCCACTGGTAGCGGGCAATCGTGGTTTGGTAGAAGGGATCGTCTGAATCAGTCCGAAAAACACGTGGAAGCGGCTGATTGAAGATCAGCCCGCCAATCTCTGGGCCAAAGTAGCGCAGCCTTCCGTATCCCATGGTTGTGTTGAGCTGAAAGCCCTTCAGATTCAGCGTGGTCAGGCGTACCCCAAAACCATCCAGCTTGTCTTTCTTCCACGCGATCGGGAACGTGATCGGTGTTGTGAATAATACGTCGAACTCGAATGCGGGAGATGCGTATTTCCAGTAGTAGTCTGCATCGACCTGGAGAAACCGGCCGAAAGTCTGTTGGAAACCGACATTGAACTGATTTCGGCGACTGGCCGGAATGGGTTGTTGGCCAAACGCACCGAATACGTCAGTAATGCCGGCACTTCCAGTAGCGCTGGATAGCAGCAGATTTTCGTTGGCAGGAGTCTCCAACGTCCGAGCATAGGAAGCACGAAGCACAGTTCCGGTGCTTTTTATGAGGTACGCTACTCCTATCCGCGGCTGCACGCCCGTCGCCTGTGAAAGACCGTCATAGTGTGTGATTCTCAAACCGGGAGTGAGTGTAAATCTTCCCCAGTTGATCGTATCCGCAACATAAAACGCGTACTCGTTAATGTTTCCTTTACCGTTGAAACGGAACAGGCTGCCGCCTCGAGTCAGGTCGATCGGAATCAGACCGGGTTGCAGATTTGGGTTTGGCTGAAAGCCCGCTTTCGCGCAAGCATCGGGGTCTACCAAACGAGGATCGGTTACTGGATCGCCGCCTGCGGTCAGGCAAACCGGGTTGAAAGTCGGATCGGTGATGCCAATTTGAAACGCCTCAGCCAAGCGAGTCTGCATGATTTGCGTGCCGAACCTCAGATTGTGCTTACCGCGCGTATAGGCAAGCTCGCCCCTCCCACCAAGACTCATCAGCCGGCGTTGCTGGGACAGCGTTGCAGGAGAGTCGTTGAAGATGTCCGCGCTCGGATAGTAATGGACCTGATCCTGCCGGACCCACCCGTTGACGGTCAGCAGCGTGCGCGCGCTGAACGTATGTTGATAGCCAGGCGCGATGTTGTAACTCAGCACTCTCTGGCGCTGATCCTGTCCGGCCGACTGCTGATCGAATTGGTTCGGGATCTGGAACCAATTCCGTGCGGCGAACAGATTCAGATGGAAGACGTTTGTGCCGTTCGGCTGATAATCGAAACGGTCGAAGACTGAACCGTTATTGCCGATGGCGTGGAGGGGCACGAACTCCGGCGCATCGAGAAAACGGCCGGATCGCGATCCGTTCGCAGCCAAAAAATTGCCCAACTTCGTCGATCCGAAACCGAGAGTTACCACTTCCTCAGTTGTTCCAAATGACCCATAGCTCGCGCTGAAACTGCCGGTAGGCTTCGCCAAACCAAGTCCGGACCGCGTCGTCGAATTCATGACGAGGCTGGTCTTCTCGCCATACTCCGCGCCCGGGTAACCCGTCGTAAGCTCCACCGATTGGAGGGCATCGAGCGGAATCTGGGTCGAAAAGTTTTTGCTGAACTGATCGTTAATGGGCTGGCCGTCGAGCTGCATGGAGTACGACGCATGATCGCCCAGCGGATGAAAGAACCCGTTCGAATCGTTCACAACACCGGGAGCCATCATGGTGACCGCTTCGCTCAGGCCGGAGCCGGCCATCGTAATCGGCAACCTGTTGAGCGTCGACATGTCCACGTCGGTGTGGGCGCTAGGCTCGGTCTCAATAATGGCCCCTACCGCCGCCACCGTCACCGTTGTGCTGACACCCGCAACCAGCAGCCCGAGATTTACCGAAACCGGCACCGCCGATCGGACTTCAGCGTTCTGTACAGCGGCGCTGAAGCCCGCGTGTGTCGCAGTCAGACGGTAGGGGTTGAAAGGCACGTTGTTGAACCGGAAAACACCATTGGCATCCGTAATCGTCGTCTGTTGATATCCGGCGATGGCGTTGCGGATCTCCACCGTGGCAGCGGCGACGACAGACCCAGATGGATCGGTTACGGTGCCTGTGACAGTGCCGCTGGTGATCTGTCCCAGGACGTGGAAGGCGCCGCCGGCCAAAAACACAAGGATTGCGACAACACTTGCGAGTGTCCTCATGGCATCATTATCGAGGGCAGAGTGTTGGAAACCCGCGCTGAAACTTGTTGGCGGGCTTCAATTGGCAATGAGCGGCCTGGAATTAGGGCCGAGCGGACATGGGGCTCACCACTGCAGCATCTTGCGGACGTTGTGCGCCTGCCGCTTGCTGACGGTCAGTTGCTGTTGGTTGCTCAGCGTGAGCAACCAGCGCTGGCTGCTGAGCGCGCTCATTTTGCGCACGTGGTTGACGTTCACGATGGCATTGCGGTGAACCCGCTGAAACGGAAATGGCCCCAGCCGGGCCTCGATGCCGCGCAGCGATTGCGTGGCCAGGAAACGATGCTTGGCAGTAATGATCCAAACCAGTTCTCCTTCCGCCTGGAAAGCGAGAACTTCGCGAGGATCCAGAAGAAAGTATTCCTCACCAGTGCGGCCCACGATCTTGCGGCCTTGCCCTTCTCTGGGCGCTTCCGAAGCTGAGGCGATGTTCGCCAAATGCTCGGCGACCTGTACGGGCTTGGCATGCAGTTTGCTGGCGCGCTCCACGGCCTGCTTTAATCTGGTTTCGTTCACCGGCTTCAGGAGGTAATCGATGGCTCCCGCCTCAAATGCTTCAATAGCGTGCTGATCAAATGCAGTAACGATCACGATCACCGGCAGCCGGCCGCCTTTGAGATTCCGAACCACTTCGAAGCCGCCCATGACCGGCATCTGGAGATCGAGGAACACCAAGTCCGGTTCGAGCTTGGCGATTTGGCGCAAAGCTTCCCGGCCGTTCTCGGCCTCACCGACGACCTTAACTTGCGGAAACATCTCCAGCTCTTCACGCAGGATGCGGCGCGCGATCGGCTCGTCATCCACGATCAGCGTCTTCAGGACGGCGTGATTCATCCTTAACTGCTTTACCGCACGGATATTCAAACCATCAGGGAAAACTGACGAGCGGACAGATATTGGCTGTGAACGGCTCAGTTCATTCCATGAGCGGATTTCAGGCATGCACCGCCCTGCCAAGCGGGATCGTAAACTGGACTTTCGTTCCCTTCGAGCTGGAGTCAATCAGAACATCCGCGCTGGGGCCGAAGCAAAGCTGGAGGCGGCGCCTCACGTTTGTCAACCCTACACCTGTACCGGGCTTGTCCGCGCCATTATTCCGAGCAGCCATGCCGGCGCCGTTGTCTTCAACGACGATCTGCAGTTCGTCATCGAGCATGCTCGCACGCAAACACAACAGGGCCGGACCCGGCTTCGTCGAAAGCCCATGCTTGATTGCATTCTCTACCAGAGGCTGAATGGAGAGGATCGGAATAAGCACGGGCAGCGCCGCATCATCGACATCGATGTGCACTTCGAGACGCGGACCCAGGCGCAGGCGCTCAATCTCCAGATACGCCTTCACGATTTCCAACTCTTCAGAGAGCGGAATGAACGACTTCTCGGATTGCAGGAAGTACCGGAAGATCTCGGCCAGGTTGAGAACGGTCTTGCGTGCTCCCGATGCTTCTCGCGGAATGGTCCCGTATAGCGTATTCAGCGCGTTGAAGAGGAAGTGGGGATTAATTTGGGACTGCAGCGCACGCAGCTCCGCCTGGGAAACGAGGCGCTGCATCTCCTGATTGCGAAACCTTTCCACTTGCTCCAGAATCACCGCCGCCAGTCGGCTGAGCGACCGCAGATCCTCGCTTAGGTAGCGGCGCCCACCGCGCCGGCGGCCCAGTAAAATGTAACGAACGTCGGCTTGAGCCAGCCGCAGCGGAACCACGGCTTCTACCCACGCGAATCCGCGAGAGTGCCGCAAAGCTGGAATGTCCGAGGCGGGAAGAGGAAAGACCAATTCCGGGCCGTTCAATACGCCCATAAGCCGCGTTTCCGTGGTCGCCTCGACGTGTCCGGTACCCATGAACTTCGCTAGATAACTGGCGGCCCATTCGAGGAACTCGGACTCGTCCGTGAACAAGACTGCGCGGGATTGCATTTCCTGAAGGGCCTGATTGAGGTCGGCGCGCCGGAAGACAACTTGAGTAAGCCACAACTGTACCTGGCCTCGAATGAGCGCAAATCCGATGAGCAACAGGCAAAAGCCAACCAGAGCGAGCGCCCCATAGAGCGGATTGCTGGAAATTCTTGGGTCGATCAGGAACCAATGCAGAGTCAGGCCGATCACGGCGAACGTCAGAACGGCGGCGAGCAGGGCATTGGCGAGAAAGCGAACGAATGCGTCGAGCAGTACGAAGCGGTAATCCTGCAAGAGCACAAACAAAGCCAGCGGAAGACCGGCATGATGCAGCGCCAGCTCGCTTGACCAGGCATGCATCGGATGACCCGATCCAAAATGCAAGAAGGACATCGCAAACAGGGCCGAACACATTGCCCCGATTATGCGCGAGGCCTGGGCGCGCCGGTTGGCGTCCGCCTGGCGCGCAACGCCGATGACCGAGATCGCGGTGAGGATTGCAAAACCGACCGTGATCAGCAGCAGAGCGGCGCGGTGGTAGTCGAAGCCAGGCCGGAAAAGCTCCCACCAATGCATCGCCACGGCGATGGCGCTTAGGGTGTATCCGGACGCAATTACAGAAACGAAACTGCCTTCCAGCGACAGGTGCAGGAGCACGGCAGGCAGCAAGCTCAACACCGAGAAGCAGAAAAATGCGACCAGTTCCGCTACCCTGGCGTTCCGGGTTGAGGTGAACAGAACCGCCAGCGAGCCTATGTTCCACAGGAACGCCAGACCTCCTGCGGCGAACGACAGCCAGCTTCCGCGCAACCGGGCGCCGGCGCGGTCGCTCAGCAGCAGATAAAGGAAGATACCGAAGATGATCGCTCCGGCGGAGTGGCCGATGGTGTTGACGAGCTCGGTCGTGTGAAAAGTGGACACGTGTAAGCGGTTAGAGTTGCTTCGGTCTCATTCGTATTTTCTCTTGTTTGAAGGCTGGGAACAACCTGAGGCACAGCGGATTTCCCGCGGGCGTTGCGCCGATGCCGACCCCAAAGCTCCACAGAATATTCTTCGCCAACTTCAAATCCCCGCCCGGCAGGATCTGGTGAAACTGCCCATGGCCGGGCAGGATCTCGAACGGGTCTTGCGCGCACGCTACGAACGCTGCTACTAGAGTCGCTGCACTGGCGCGGGACAAAGCCACCGGCTTCAGTACACCTGGATGGCGCGCCTGGGCCTGACGGGCTGGATGTACGGCGTCACCAGACTCTCGTTGCCTTCCTTGTCCACGGCTTTGACGCCGAAGATCACTTCGTCGATGGAGAGATCGGGCAGCGTGTATTCGGTGACGTTGCCGACGAATGTCTCGTGCTCCCAGAACGGCGCGGTGGTCGCGCGCATCACCACGACGTAGCCGGCCAGATCCGGTTCCGGGTTGTCGTGCTTCCAGCGCAGCGCCGCATCGTAGCGCGATTTGCCGCGGGTGAGCATGATCGAGTCGATTTTCCTGCCGTTTCGCTCGGTCTGCTCCAGCGTCACGGGCGGCTTGGGCGCCCAGGCGAGCGATGCCGCAACGGCCGCGTTCACTTTGCTCACCCTCACGATGTAGGGCACGGAAGTGTTGGCGAACGTGTCGGTGAGCGAGTGCTGGTTGGCGAAATTCTCCTGAGGCGAGGAGAAGCGAATGCCGGCGAATCCCTCTTGGTTGAAGGGCGTGTGGTCGCCGCCGCGGCCGAGGCGGTCGGCACGGAACATCAGATCGGCGCGCATGGACGGCACGTAACGTTGCGCGGTGTCGCGGACATATCGGGCCAATTCTCGCGAAGGCGAATCCGCGGGGTCGTCGCTGAATACATTGACGCGCGAGTTCTCGACGCGTCCGTTGCCGGCGCGATCGCTGCCGATGATGTCGTTGTTGAGCACCGCCTCGATCTTATGATTTTCCTTGCGCGCCTTCTGGGCATACAGAGTGCTGCCGATTAGCCCGTTCTCTTCGCCGGCGAAGGCGATGAACACCAGCGTCTTCTCGAATTGATACTGGCTGAGCACGCGGGCGAGCTCCATCACACAGGCGGTGCCGCTGCCGTCGTCGGTGACTCCGGGGGCGTCGAGGTTGGGATCGCGCATGGGAGGCGGCGTGCCTGACGGAGTCGTTTCGCCGGGTCCGGGAGCGGCCTGGCCGGGGGGGCGTACCAGCACGACTGAATCGTAATGGCCGCTGATAATGACCCGCTGTTCCTTGTTCACGATTCCGGGCAGCACGGCGACAACGTTGTACAGATCCGTGTCGTTGGGGATGCGCGATCCGCGGCTTTCGTCTTTCTTGAGCCGGTATTGATCGTAGCTGACTTCCAGGCGCGGGCTGTAGCTGCGAAACTGCTCGTAGATCCACTTGCGGGCGGCGCCGATTCCGCGCACCGGGTCGTCTTGCGAGGACAACGTGTTGCGCGTCCCGAAGCTCTCCAGCTTTTTGAGGATGGTCGCGATGCGGTCCTCGGAGACCTCCGTGACGATCTTGGTCACCTGCGGATTTACCGCCTTGTACTGGGCCGGCGCGACGACGGCGCCCGCCAGGTACACAGCGGTCAGAAGCGGGACGGTAGGTTTCATATTGGGTTGTTAGTGAAAGACGACGGCTATTTAGTAAATGTAACACCTCTCACGCGAGCGCACGCCGCACGATGCCTCGGAAGGCTGCCATCAGGATCAGAATGATCCCAAACGTGCACACGATGGTGGCGCCGGTTGGCAGATCGATCTTGAGCGATAGATACACGCCCAGGGCCGAGACCAGCGTGCCCATGGTCCAGCCGATGGCGAGGCGCGGACCGATTCGCTCGGCGTAGAGCATGGCGCCGACCGACGGGACGATCAAGTAGCAGAAGACCAACAGCACGCCGGCGATGGCCACCGAAGACGTCACCACGAATCCGAAAGACGCGTAAAACAGAAAGTCCCAGAAGCGTATCGAGAGTCCCTGCGCTTCGGCTTTCTCCGGATTCATCGAGATCAGCAGGAATTTCTTGCGGAAGAGGTAGTGAAACAGGCCGATGATGCCGTAGACTATGGCGGTTTCGCGGACCTCGTGCCAGGACACGGTCAGGATGTTGCCGACCAGCATTTCCTTGAGGTGCTCGGTCTGTGCGATGGACTTGCTCATGGCGAGGATCGCTGCCGCGGAAGCTACGGCGTAGCTGATGCCGATGATGGCCTCCTGCGGAATGCGGGCGCTCTGCGCGCGAATGGTGGAGAACACCAGAGCGCCGAGGAAGGTGAACGCCAGGCTGGTCCAATACGATCCGCGGCCGTGCGGATCGAACCCGTACAGCACGGCGACGGTGGTGCCGAGGGCGGCGATTTGGGCGAGCGCCAGGTCGACGAAGACCACGCCGCGCTCCACGACGTGCACGCCTAGATAGGCGTGAATTCCGGTCAGAATCAGGCTGGCGACGAACGGGGCCAGCAGGAAGGTCAGCGTGTCCATGATGTCCTTATTTGGTCTTGGCGAATGCTTCCATCAGCAACTTGATATCGTAATCGAACAACTCGAAATAAGTGTTTACTTCCTTGACGCCGCCCACGGAGGGCAGCAGAACGGCAACGGCGCCGCCGGTGGCCTGCGCGATGGAATTGGGCGTGCGCAGATCGAAATACGGCTCCACCAGAATCAGCTTGATGCCATCGCGCTTCATGGTGTTGATCACTTCCAGCGTGTGGCTGGGCGTCGGTGGAATGCCGGGCTTGGGCTCGACGTAGTCGATGACATTCAGGCCGAATCGCTCGCAGAAGTTGGGCCAGGAACGGTGGTAGGTCACCACTTTGCGGCCGCGATACTGGGCCATCTGCGCATCCCAGCGCTTCTCGGCTTCGGTGAGACGCTTGTCGAAGTCGGCGTTGCGCTGCGCGAAGTAAGCGGCGTCCGCGGGGCGCATCTCGGAGAACTTGGTCAGTAGCGCTTTTGCGATGCGGCGGCCGTTTTCCGGGTTGAGCCAGTAATGCGGATTGCCCAACGGATGCACGTCGCCCATGGCGCGCGTCACCTGCGTGGTGGGGATCTCGAGAACCTCGCAGAACTGGGACATGTCCAGGTAGCCGGCGTTGCCCACCTGTATCTTCGAATTGCCGCTTTGCGTGATCAGCGGCGGCAGCCATCCGATTTCGAGCTGCAGGCCCACTACCAGCAGCAGGTCCGCCTTCTTGAGCTTCAAGAGAAAGCTGGGCTTCGGTTCGACGAAATGCGGATCCTGATAGCCCTTGGCGATGGCTTCCACGGTAATGCGATCTCCGCCGACTTCGGAGGCGATAGCGGCCAGGTCCTGCGTCGCGGTGATGACGTTGATTTTGTCGGCCGCCTGCGAGATGCCTGTGGCGGCGAGCAGGGCGGTGGTCGCTGCCAGGTAGCTAAGAATTCGAGTAGTCATAAATTTGTATCCTTCTAGAACGGGTGGGCGCCATGTGCTCCTATGGAGAACTGGAATTGGAATAGAAGTTCGTTGGCGGTGAGGCGCTCACCGTAGCTGGTGCGGCGGAGTTGGCCGCGAATCTGGCTGAACTCGCTGGGCCAGTAGGTGAGCACCAGAGAGCCGCCGGTGTCCTGCAGAAGCGCGAATTTGTCCAGACGCTCCGAGCGGTCGAAGCGCCCGCCGATGAACCAGCGCCGCGCGAACTGGTAGTCGCCTGAAACGTAGTAGCCGAACGGCGTGGTGATCAGTCGATTGCGTTGGAAGAAGTCGCTGGGTCGGACCGGTTGATCAATCCGGCTCCAGATCAATTCACTGCGTCCCACAAAAGAGTGATAGATAGAACGCCGCAGCGGCTTCCAACGAACGGTCGCGTCGATTCCGTACAGCTGGTTGATCACATCCGGCCCGATGGTGGAATGACCGCGTGAATACGAGACACCCAGATCGAGGTTGGTGGATTCCGTAATGTCCCGGTAGCCGCGCAGGTGCCCGACCGTGGAGACGTCATTGCGGTTGTAGGCGTGGAACAGGTCGCCCGAATCCCCGCGGAAAATCTGGGCTGTGCCTTCCAGGAAGATTTCCTTAGGCCCGGCGAAGTTGCGGCTCAAGGAGAATCCGGCATCGTTGATGCCGTCCTCGCCGCCCACCAGGTTTTGCGTCACCAGCGGGCGATCGGTCCAGGAGAGCACGTGATTATGCAGTGTGTTGACCTTGCCGAAGGCGGCGCGCATTTTGCCGACCCGCATCTGGAAACCGCCTTTCAGGGCGGGGAAGGTGAGGTAGCCTTCTTCCAGACTGACGCCCTGTTCGCCGAAGCTGAGAAAGAAATCCGCGCGCGCGTAGGGGTCGAGAATCGCCTGGAACGCCAATTCGCTCTCGTGCATCTCGAGCGCCGGCGTGCCATGTCCGGCGCCGTTGCCGGCCGCGCCCAGGAAATCGCCGATCACCGCAATATCGGGGTTCAGGGCCTTGGCCGCGGCTCCGCCCGCGCCTCCCAGACTCACGGGGGCTTGCGGGGCTGGCGCTGGCGGCGCTTGCGCTACTGTTGTTGGCGCTGGAGCGGCCGGCGCTGTTGCTGGCTGGCTCTTGAGCGTTTGTACTTCAGCCTCGAGCGACTTGATGCGGTCTTCCATCGCCTTCATGCGAGCCAGAAGCTCGGCGGAATCCTGACCAACCGCGGTTAACGGATAGAGCGTTGCGGCCAGCAGCGTGAGCGCCGGCGCCCCGAGTCGTTTTGCCATGAGATCTCTCCTGTTTATTTCCCTAAAGTTGTATGACTGCATCGGAAGACAAAGGACTACGCGAAAGCGAGCTTGGTCTTCCAAAAAACTACGGACAGGGTCTTAAACGGGAGGAGCGCGGGGCGAGCGAATGACCGACGACGAGTGGACGTAACGCTCGAAGTCCTCCGGCGCGTGGTGCCAGATGACGGGCATCTGCGCATGAAACTGGATCTCGCCGGAGGGTTGCAGGCAGGGAAGATGCCCACTATGGCAAATGTCGCAGGAGCGGGCGGCGTCGTGCCCATGCGCGGGAAGCACCGAGACGGTAGTGATCACCAGCACGGCGCAAATTGCGAGCAGCGCCGTGGTGTGCCGGAGGATCGTCATGGGACCTACGTACTTTCAGTATAGCTTGGGGCTGGGGAGTGGTGGGTTGTGGGTTGTGGGAAAGGCTGGGGTTCGGGGTACCGAAGCATTCCGCGGAGTGCCGAGTCTCGGCGCGGCAGACACGAGTGTCTGCGCCACACTCTCCTTACTCGGTTCGCAGGGCTTGCATCACGTCTACTCGGGCTGCGCGTGCCGCGGGGATCACCGACGCGATCACGGCGGCAAGCAGCAGCACCAACGCCGAACCGGCCACCGGCAGCACGCCGGGCATTTTCAGATCGCCCAGAAAAGTGCCCGCCAGTTGCGCCAGTCCAAATCCGCAGGCAAAGCCGACCGCAAGTCCGCCGACGGCCATGGCCGCGCCTTCGGCGATCACGCGTGTCAGAAGATGCCGCGGCTCCGACCCGACGGCCAGCCGGATACCAAACTCGCGAGTGCGTCCGCTGACGGAGAAAGCCAGCACGCCGGCAACGCCCACCACCGCAATGAGCAGCGCCACTCCGGCGAAAACGCCGAACACGACGGCATTGAGCCGATCGGGTGAGAGCACTTCCGCACGGATGTCTTCGAGCGTCGCCGCGCGTTCCACGGGCTGGTCCGCGGACATCTCGCGCACGATACGCGTGATGGGCTTCACCAGCGCATATGGATCGGAGCGCGCGTGAACCAACAGACGCCCTCCGATCAGGAATTGCTCCTGAGCGAAAGGATGATACACGGTGATGGCCGGCCTGGGCACAAGATGGGTGTTATCTATATCCGGAACCACGCCGATGATGCGTTGAGGCTTCGTGCTCACGCCGGGGGCGAACTTCAGGATGGGGTCGTTCCACTGCACGTAGTGGTTCAGCGCACCCCCTTTGGGGAACATGCGTTGCGCCAGGCTCTCGCTTACGATCGCGACGGACTCGCTGCCGCCGCGGTCGGCATCGTTGAAATCGCGTCCGTCGAGGACAGGCAGACCAAGCGTGGCGTGAAACCCGGGTGAGATGACCTGAAACGACGCGCGCGGCTGTTCCTCGCTCGGCGCGGGAACGTGACCGTCGACCGCAAACTTCAGTGCGAAGTTGTTGTCGGCATCGCGCCAGGGAACGGCGGTGCCGACAGCAACGTTCACAACGCCGGGCAGTTCACGGATTCGGCGCATCGCTTCGCGGTAGTAATCCACCACCTGGCTGGGCGTTTTTCCGTCACGCATCACGGGCACGTTCACTACGAGCACATGCTGTGTATCGAAAGGGGACTGGGCGGCCTGGAGCGAAAGGAGCGTCTTGACGAATGCGCCGGCCGACGCCACCAGCACGAACGAAGCGGCGATCTGAACCACGGCGAAGACCCTCAATTTCCGATTGGCGATGCCGGTGACGCGAGCGCTGCCGCTGGCCAGAGCAAATCCCTGGGCGCCTCCCGAGGATGGCAGACGCGGAACGAATGCCAGCAGCGCGGCGGCAACGACGGCAAGTCCCGCGCCGACCCAGAGCATGCTCGGGTCCACCGTGAGATCGAGGGCGCGCACGGAAAAGCGGGAAGCGTAGCGCGCCAGCACGGCCACCATGGGGCCGGCAATGAGTAATCCGATGCTTGCGCCGGCGACGCACAGCAGCAGGCTCTCGGCCAACAGAGTACGACGCAAAGCGCCGGTGGTGGCCCCTAGCGCCGCGCGGATGCCGAGTTCGTTTTCGCGGCGCACGGTGCGCGCCAGAATCAGGTTGGCAACGTTGGAGCAGGCGATGACAAAAACCAGCACGGATGCGGCCATCAGCACCAGCAGTATGGTGCGGGCTCGCGAGGTGAGCTCGTCACGCAGTTTCACCGCACTGACGCGGAAGTCCGCTTTGGCCGGATAGTCGTCGGGATGCTCGCGCTGCATGGTTGTGTATACCGTGCGCAACTCCGTACGCGCCTTTTCCAGATCCACGCCCGGCGCGAGCCGCGCGAACAGTTCGGTCATGCGATGTATCCGGCCGGTCACCATGGTCGCTGAAAGATGATGCGAGCTGGTGACGATGTTGGCGATGATCTCCGTGTCCTGGGGATAGGGGACGCATGGCTCCAAAACGCCGACGACGGTGGCCGTGCGCGAATCGATGAACGATCCCAGGCGGAGAGTCTTGCCGAGCACCGAGGGATCGCTGTTCAAGGCTGTCGACCAGAAACGATACGTCAATACAGCGACGCCGGCAGCCTTCGGGCCATCATCGTGCGCATCCAGCAAGCGGCCGAGTACGGGGCGCAGTCCCATCACCTGGAAGTACGAGCCTCCGACCACGCCGGCGCGAACCGTGCGCGGTTCGCCGAGTCCGATCATCGTGAAACCTATGACTGAGAAATCGCCGAACGAGTTCAAGGTTGTCAGGCGCGAGCTCAAATCCCCGATTTCCGGCATGGAGAACGTGGCATTGGGGTCGCCGATGCCGGGCGCGCTCTGGCGGATGTAGATGAGCCGATCCTCGTCGCGGTTGACCAGAGGGCGCAGGAGCACGCCGCGCACGAGGCTGAACATCGCGGTATTGGCTCCGATGCCGAGGGCCAGGGTCAGGACGACGGTCACGGTGAGGCCTTTTGAGCGGGCCAGGGAACGGGCGCCGACCTTGAGCTCGCGCAGGAATGACACTATGGGTTCGAACATGCCGGTACCTCGCTTATGACTTTCGCAAGTGGATCGCCCCTGCTATATCTTACATACAAAGGCGGTTGGCTTGCGGTGATGGCTGGTTGGTGTTCGTTTCTGGAATTGCTGCGTTCGGAACGAGACAGGGGGGCGCAGTGCCACACAACAACCGCTCCGTGACCGTCGCGGCTCGGTTGGGATTCGTGAAAGCATGGCCCTGTCCTACTTATCTTCCTTATCTTCGCGGATTAGTTCGATGCGCTGGGTTGGGAAAGGCATCTGGATGTCGGCGTCCACGAAGCGCTTCTTGATTCTGCGGTTCATTTCACGGCCTACCAGCCATTGTTTGATGGGTGCGGTCTTGATGCGGGCCTTCACTACTACCGCGTCGGGGCCGATTTTGTCGACGCCCAGGACGTCCAGGGGTGCAAGGATCACCGCTTTATACGGGTCTTCTTGCATCAGTTGTTCCGCGACCTCCTTCAGGACGGCGATCACCTGGTCGGTGTCGGTCTTGTAGGCCACTGCAACGTTGAAGACGTAATAGGAATATTCGCGCGTCAGGTTGGAGATGGTCTGGATGCCGCCGTTGGGGAAAATATGCACTGCGCCGTCTTCGTCGCGGAGCACCGTGGTCCGGAGATTGATCTCCTCCACCAGCCCGCCCTTGCCGTTGATGATGGCCACGTCGTTTACGCGAAGTTGATTCTCGATCAGCATGAACAGGCCGCTCAGCACGTCCTTGACGATGCTTTGCGCGCCGAAACCGATGGCCACGCCGATGATTCCGGCACCGGCCAGCAGTGGGCGGACGTCGAAGTCCATCTCCTTCAGGATCATGATCGCCGCGATGGCCCAGATGACAACGGCCATGGCCTTGCGTACGACGCCGCCGATGGTCTGCGTTCGCTTTTCGAGTTCGTACTCTGTTTCGCCGGTCTTCAGCATCATCTTGACGACGTATTTGCGCAGGCCGCGCAGCATGCGCTCGACGGCGGCCGTGCAAAGGTAGGCGAACAGCAGGATGAAAGCGATGCGGACTGCGTTGAAGAGCATCGGGAGGTAGAAGTCGGGGTTGAGCAACTGGGCGCGGGTTGGCATAATTCAGGAATAGCAGGAATGAGAGGCACTGAGGGAAAGAATTCTTGGCCGCGAATGAACGCGAATAAACGCGAATCTATATTTGCGTCCATTCGCGTTCATTCGCGGCCTATGATGGTATCGACTTGATGCCCCAGATGTCGGTGGCGTACTCGGTGACGGTGCGGTCGCTTGAAAATTTGTTCATGCGGGCCACGTTCAGGATGGCTCGGCGATTCCAGGCGGCTCTGTCGGTGTAATCCGACGCGATCCGGCGTTTTGCCGAAATATAGGACGCGAGGTCGGCAAAGTGTAAATAGGGATCCCAGGGGGAGGAAAGCTCGTTGAATATGTTGCGAAAGAGTCCGGGTTCGTCGGGGCAGAAATAATCGCTTCCGATGCTGTCGAGCAAGCGGGCGAAGGTCGCGTCCTCGCGGCAGTACTGGCCGGGGTCATATGACGCGGCGGTGCGGATGGCCCGGGCTTCCTGAGTAGTGAGTCCGAAGATGTACATGTTTTCCGGGCCGACTTCTTCCAGGATCTCGATGTTTGCGCCGTCCAGCGTTCCGACAGTGAGGGCGCCGTTCATGGCCAGCTTCATGTTGCCTGTGCCGGAAGCCTCGGTGCCCGCGGTGCTGATCTGTTCGCTGACGTTCGCGGCGGGGATGATGGTTTCCGCAAGGGAAACTCTGTAGTCGGGCAGGAAGACCACGCGGATTTGGCCTCCGACGCGACCATCGCGATTGATCACATTGGCGGTGCTGTTGATCAGCTTGATGATCAGCTTGGCCATGTGGTAGCCGGGCGCGGCTTTGCCCGCGAACAGGTAGGTGATGGGGGCCGGCACGGATTCGCCGTCCTCGACAATGCTGAAGTATTGATGCACGATCTGCATCAGGTTGAGGAGTTGCCGCTTGTACTGATGCACGCGCTTCACCTGGACGTCGAACAGCGATTCCAGGTCGACCGAAATCCCGGTGGTCGCCTGCACCACCGACGCGAGGCGCGCTTTGTTCGCCTGCTTGACTGCGTGAAACTGTTCCGAAAAAGATGCGTCGCCGGCGTAAGCTTCAAGCTTGCGGATTTGAGAGAAATCGCGGATCCATCCGTCGCCGATGCGGTTGGTGATGAGCTGAGCCAGGCCCGGGTTGGCGTACGCCAGCCAACGGCGGTGCGTGACACCGTTGGTCTTGTTCTGGAACTTGGCGGGGAACATCTCATAAAAATCCGGAACAAGCTGTGTTTTGACGAGCTCGGAATGAAGCGCGGCCACTCCGTTGACGGCGTGGCTTCCTACGATGGCCAGGTGCGCCATGCGGATTTTCCGCTCCGGTTCCTCCTGGATCAAGGACATATCGCGGCGCTTTCGATTGTCCGCCGGCCAGCGGTCCGATACGCTTTGGAGAAAGCGGTGATTGATCTCGTAGATCAGCTCGAGGTGGCGCGGCAGGACGTGGGCGATCAGATCGACGGACCACTTCTCGAGGGCTTCACCCATGAGCGTGTGATTTGTGTACGCGCAGGTGCCGCACGTGATTTCCCAGGCCTGTTCCCAGGGCACGTCGCGCTCGTCGACGAGAACGCGCATAAGCTCCACGACCGCCAGGGCGGGATGTGTGTCGTTCATTTGAACGGCGGTCTTGTCGGCAAAGGACGAAATATCATCGTGCCGTTCGAGATGACGGCTGACCATGTCGCGCACGGCGCAAGCCACCAGAAAGTATTCCTGCAGCAGCCGCAACTCGCGTCCGGACGCGATTGCATCCGAGGGGTAGAGGATTTTGGAGACCTTTTCGGACTCGATCTTGTCCTCGATCGCGCGCAGATAGTCGCCCTGGTTAAAAATCTGAATATCGAAGTTCTCGGACGCGCGCGCGGAGAACAGGCGAAGGATGTTGATGGTGGCGCCGCCGAGTCCGACGACGGGAATATCGTGCGGAACGCCGACAAGCGTTTTCCAATCCATCCACATGGGGTTGTAATGGCCGTGGCGATCGAATCCATGTTCGACGTGACCGTAGACGGGAACGATGCAGGCGCGGTGGGGCCGGTGAACGATCCAGGGCGACTCTTCGTTGAGCCAGGAGTCGGGTTCCTCGCGCTGATATCCGTTGTGGAACTCCTGCCTGAACAGGCCGTAATCGTAGTTGATGCCGTAGCCGTAGGCGGGCATTCCCAGGGTAGCCAGCGATTCCAGGAAGCAGGCGGCGAGGCGGCCCAGCCCGCCGTTGCCCAGCGCGGCGTCGGGCTCAGCGGCCATCAGATCGTCGAGATCGGCGCCCATGCTTGCCACAGCGTCGCGGCAAATCTCCAGGATTCCGAGATTCATGAGATTGCTGCGAAGGGATTGGCCGATGAGGAACTCCATGGAGAGGTAACAGAGGCGCTTGGCGTCGTGCCGCTGGTATCTTTCGGCTGTGGCGACCAGCCCGTCGACAAGCCATGGACGGATGGCTAGCGTGAGCGCACGGAACATTTCGTAGGGAGTGGCAGCCTCCAGGCGGCGTCCCAGCGTGTAGCGCAGATGGTACCCGACCGCAGCGCCGATTTGACCAGCTTCCAGAACTGGAACCGGAGCGGTGTGGGCCATGTTTCTAATGGTACGACTGGATGGCTTCCTGGCGCGTAGGGAAGATATCGAAGACGTGGTGCATGCGCACGATTTCGAATATCGTGCGGATTTGTTTGGACATGCCGCAGAGTTTCAGGTCGCCGCCCGCGCCCCGCAGATGCTTCATGCAGCCGACGATGGACCCGAGGCCGGAGCTGTCCAATTGGCGTACCTGGACCAGATCGAATATAAATCGGGCGTTCTCGTCCATCAGCGGCTTCATGTCGTTTTCGAACGCCCGGCTGTTGGTGATGTTGATTTTTTCCGGGAGTTGGACGATGGTGACGCCATCGATGTTTTGGGCGTTCAGCAGCATGTGGGGTTCTCTAGGCTGACATTCTACTCTATATCGCGCTTCAATTAAAAGCCGCTGATGAACGCAGATGAACGCGGATAAGGCAGTTTTTAATCTGCGTTCATCGGCGTTCATCCGCGGCTAGAAGGTTTTCTCCGTACGGTTCCTCGGACTTGTTACACTAGAATAGATGCCGACAACTCAGCCGAAAGCTCCGTCTCCGCCTCTGCGTTCGTGGTTTCCGGCCGTCGGTCTGGGCTGGCTGATTCCGGGTGGCGGGCACTTCCTGCTGAAGCGTCCGGGGCGCGGCGGGCTGCTGCTGGTTTGCGTGCTCTCGATGTTTCTGCTGGGACTGATGATGCGCGGCGCGATGTTTCAGCCGCAAACCGGTGATATCCTCACCACGATCATTTATTGCGGCGGATTCGTCGGGGATCTGGCCTCGGGGTTGCTCTATCTGCTCACGACGTGGCTGGGTTACGCGCAGCCGGACGTGGCCGGGCACGTGCACGATTATGGAACCAAGTTCCTGGTCGCCGCCGGGCTGATGAACATTCTGGCCATGGTGGACGCCTACGAAATCGCAATCGGGAAGAAAGACTGATGCCGAAAATGAATCTGTCCCATTTCGAAGCAGCGCTGCTGTTTGCGCTGTTTTCGTCCATCGTTTTGGGAGTGATCACCAAGCGGACCGATGCCGAGCGCATCCGCTACGGCGTGCGATGCTTTCTGTATTTTCTGGGAGCGCTAGTCGGGTTAGGCTGGCTGATGTATCTGGGCCACGGATAATCTACAACTCGCATTTGCCGCGGCAGACGGTTTCTGAGAGTTGTTGGGCGGGGCCCAACACTTTTGGATCCGACACGCTCGGCCGGCGGACGCTGAGTGTCTCCACAACCGAATCGTTCGGACCCTTGCGCTTCTCGATCAGTTGCTGCTCGAATAGTTTCAGCTTGCCGGCGGCGCTCGCTTCCACCGTGCCGGGAACGTGGCGTCCGAAGACATCCACTTCGACGTCCTTCGATCCATCCGGCCGCGTGACCGTTTGGGTGACGGTCTGCGTATGCATTTCCAGGCGGCCCTCAAAGCCCATCTCATATTCCACGGTGTTGTCGTTCGACTGCGCGCCTTGCTCGACGTGCTCGGTGGACTGCTTCACAGCCACGTAGAAGCCGCCGTTTTGAGCGCGCAGGGATTTTGTCGTCTCCGCATGGTAGCCTCCGGCGTCTTTGACCGTCACGATGCTGCGCTTTTCCACGGCTTCGAGAGATCCGTTCGGGCTGGGCCGCTGAATTACGGTGTCCCGGTTTTCGGTGGCGCCGCTCGCGCGCACCTCGGTTGTGGACTTCTCGATGAGTTCCGGATGGCCGTTGAGGTCGGTCCGATAGGTCGTGGTTTGGATGGTTGCGCTGCCGTCCGGCCGCTTCTGCTCCTCGATGGTTTCCTTGACGGGCATGTCGGGGTTTCCGGTGGGATCGTAGCGGCGGATGGTGCGTTCCACTAACCGGCCGTTGGCGTCATCGCGCAGGACCTTTTCATCGATCCTTTGGAGCGGGACCATCCGCCCGTTGACCGATTGCATGATTTCGGTTGTGTCGGAACCTTTGGCGGACTTGCGCTGGACGAGGTCCGGCCCTTCCACGACACGGTGTCCGTTGATGTCGACAGACGTATGCTTGCTGACGCTGGACTCCTGCGCGCACAGGAGGGAAGCGAAGACACTACTCAATCCAATGAACCACTTCACACTTCCAGCCTAACGTCTTCCGCTTACGCGAGCAATGCGGTAAACGCCTTAGTTGAGCCGCGTTATGCTGGAGCGATGAGAATCTTCGTTCCAATCCTGTTGGCCCTAGCGTGCTTCGGCGCCGATGAGCCCGGGTTCGTTCCGATCTTCAATGGGAAGGATCTCGCCGGCTGGACCATCCGCGGGCAGCCGGGCTATGTAGTGGAAAACGGTTTGCTGGTCTGTCCGGTCAATGGCGGAGGCAATCTCTTCACGGAAAAGGAATACTCGAACTTCATCCTGCGGTTCGAATTTCGGCTGGAGGAAGGGAGCAACAACGGCATCGGCATTCGCGCGCCATACGAAGGCGATGCGGCTTATAAGGGCATGGAGATCCAGATTCTGGATCACGACGCGCCGGTGTATCAGGGGAAGCTGAAACCGGCGCAGTATCACGGGTCGATTTACGACGTGGTCGCCGCCAAGACGGGTTACTTGAAGAAGACGGGCGAGTGGAACGAGGAAGAGATCGTAGCCGATGGGCGGCAGATCAAGGTGACGCTGAACGGCGCGGTGATTGTGGATGCGAATCTGGACGACGTCACCGATCCGGCGGTTTTGAAGAAGCACCCGGGGTTGGCGCGGACGACGGGGCATATCGGGCTGTTGGGGCATCACTCGCGGGTGGAGTTCCGGAGCATGCGAGTGAAAGAATTGTAGCCGCGAATGAACGCGAATGAACGCGAATCCAGATCCGCATTTATTTGCGTTTATTCGCGGCCAAAAACTCTTTCCATCCAAGGGCGCACGATTGTGCCTGCTTTCGACGGAAACCGATGCGGGCCGGGGATCAAGTGGAATTCGACGTCGGTCGCGTGGCGGCGGAGTTGTTCGGGGAATTTCTGGACCACATCCACGGCATAGAATTCGTCTTCGTCGCGCGAGATGTGTAACAGGGACGCCTGAACGTGTTGGTACTTGTCTTCGTGCCAGTCGCGCGGAACGCCGCCGCAGATTCCGATCACCCCGGCGACTTGACCTGGGTGGGTGCCGGCGAAGCGATAGTTGAGTCCGACCGGTTGGGAGAATCCGACCAGGAGGCAGCGTTCGGGTCCGGCGCGAAATCGATCGCGCAGCGTTCGCAGCACCTCGAGCAGCATGTCGTGGTGCAACCGCACGGCTGGTTCCCAGTGCCAGCGGATGCCCCAGTTGTAGCCGGCGACCGATTGGGGGTCGGGAAGTCCATCGGAGACGTAATGCTGGTTGGGCGCCTGAAGCGATGCGATGACGTGCTGTTCGCCAACGAGCGCAGTGGTCAGCCGCAACATTGCTTCAGGATTGGAGCTGTAGCCGTGCAGCGTTAGTACCGGTAGCGGGTTCGGTTCTAGAGTCTGCGGGACCTGCAGCAGATAACGGCACTGCAGGGGGGCGTCGAAAGTGAGTTGCTCGGGTGAGTGTGGGTTCACTGAATCTCCATAATAATCTGCCGGGATCTGCCGATAAAGTCCTTAGGGCCTTAGTGCGCCCGCCTATGGATGATCTGCACAGGAATGGTTTGGACGCGGTTGCGTATCACGAAGCCATGGAACGCGCCTTGGAGGCGCTTCCGGTTCCGGTGTACATCAAGAGCGTCACCGCCGCATTCGAGCCGCCGGCCGCCTACGTAGCTGAGCCGAGTAGAGCCGTTGAATCTGTTGTTGACAGGAGGCCTTCATATGGATCCCCAACACTCTGAGCAGGAATCTTCCGTTGCGAAACAACTGCGTCACTTGGATGAAGCCGTCGCGCTGAGCCGGGTGGGAGGAGATAGTGAGCTATTGCGCGAAGTGGCGGAACTGTTCCTGGAGGACTACCCGAACGCCCTGGGTAAGATCAGGACCGCGGTAGTGGCCGGCGATCAGGCAGGCCTGGAGCAGCACGCCCACAGCCTGAAGGGTTCGATATCGACTTTCGGAGCGCAGGCGGCCTTTGACGCTGCGCTTGCCCTCGAAAGACAAGGCCGTAGCGGCGACCTGAACGGGGCCGAGGACGGCCTCAGCAGGCTGGAACAAGCTCTGGCCGCGCTTCGCCCGGAGCTGGAAGCAATTCAGGCGAAATAAACGGGACACGCCCAGCGCCGGGCGCCAAGTCCCGAGTGCCCAATCCCGAGCTGCCGGTCTCGCAAAATACAATGACAGATGGTGACATCTTTCTGGGCAGGTTGGCAACCTGCGGCGGGTTGGTTACCCGCCTGCCGATGCTTGCATAACGGCCCGTCCAGCGCCGGTTGCCAACCGGCGCGCAGGATATCATCCTGCCCCACAAGATTGCTGAGTGTCACTGTATTTTGCGAGCATCAATAATTGAGATGCCTCTGCGCGAACTCAGGAAACGGCCGGATGCCTGGAAGACATACCGCGAGCGCTTCCAACCTCGCTGGACGCTTGGATTCCACGCGCTGGAGTGGTGCTTGCAGTGGACCGCGTATTATCTGGGCCGCTGGGCCTTTCTCGAAGTGCTGGAATATCTGGGAGTTTTCTCGGTGCTGATCGCCGTGATCTTCTATTTTCACGAGTCCGGCGACCGGCGCAAGCAGAAGCATTACCAAGCCTGGCAAGTGATCAACACCGCGCAGGGAAAGGGCGGCAGCGGCGGGCGGATCGAGGCGCTTCAGGAACTCAACCACGATCGCGTGCCGCTGGTGGGAGTCGACGCCGCGGGCGCTTTCCTGCAGGGTGTGCGGCTTCACGACGGCAAGCTGCTGCGGTGCAACCTGGAGTCTGCCGACCTTCGCAACGCCGATCTCTCGGCGAGCGATCTCGAATTTGCGAGCCTGAAATCCGCTAACTTCCGGCAAGCCGACTTACACAATGCAAACCTGGCCAACGCGGACCTGGAGGATACGGATCTCGCCGGCGCCAACCTGCGGAGTGCCAACCTGGCGGAAGCCAATCTCAGCAATGCCGATCTGCGCAATACGGATCTCGCCGGAGTGCGCTGGCAGAAGCTGGGCGCGGTTGAGAAAGCCAACATTTATGGAGTTCGCAACGCACCGGACGGGTTCGTATCCTGGGCGCTGGCGCATGGTGCAGTTTCAGTTCCGTCCGACAAGGATTAATTCAAATTCCCTTGATAGACTCCGCCGCACCGAGTCCGATATCATGAGTTCGGACGCCATTCCGTGCCGGAACAGCCGCTGAAAGAAAGACAGGAACGCTGGCGCGACGAGGCGTCGTTCTTCGATAAGACGGCTGCGGGCGTCGATCTGGCGCCGATGGATCCGCTCACGCTGGCGCGCTACCGGGGACCGCTTCGCGCCAGGTTCAGCAAGGAATATCGCTTGCGCCTGCTCGGCGACCTGCGCGGCAAGCGCGTGCTCGATGTCGGCTGCGGCGAGGGTACGAATTCCATCCTGTTGGCGACGCTCGGCGCGAGCGTCACTGGCATCGACATTTCACCCAAGTCGATTGAGATTGCCGAGCAGCGCGCCGCGATCAATCAGGTGACCGGGGCATGCCGATTCCTATGTAGTCCGCTCGAGACCGCGGATCTGGATGCGGGCTCGTTCGACATCGTCTGGGGCGACGCGATCCTGCACCATTTGATCGCGGAGCTGCCGCTGGTGCTCCGCAAGTTGACACTGTGGGCCAAGCCGGACGCGTTGATGGTATTCGGCGAGCCCGGGAACTTCAATCCAACCTTGCGGCGCATTCGCTTCATGATTCCCGTGAAGACGGACGCCACTCCGGATGAACGCCCGCTCGAAGCCGCCGAGATCGCGATTCTTCGGCAGTTCATTCCCGACCTGCGCCTGCGCCACTTCGCACTGCTTGGCCGCCTGGACCGTTTCGTTCTCGTCAGCTACAACTACGAGCGGTCGCCCTGGCACCGGCGCGCGATCGTCAACTGCTGCGCCGCTTTTGATTTTCTGGCGCTGTCGTTGCCGGGGATCCGCAGCCTGGGTGGATACGCCGTGATCCACGGGCATGCTGCCATCACAGGCTGAAGCCCGCTGAAAAGCCCTCACAGATTAAAGTCTGTGCCACCTGGCACGCATAGCTTGAAACTGGGTGGCACAGGCTTCAGCCTGTGGGCTGGAGGACCATGAGGCGCTCCCTTCCGGTCGCGGCTCGGTTTGCGCCGAAGCCGCACTGTGCCACCATTGTTAAGTGGCTACACAAACGGTGGGACATGACCGGCCTGGTCTGCATAACCTCACGCGGCGGCAGCTTGCCGGAACGCTGACCGGTCTCTTGCTCACGCTGCTGCTCGCAGCGCTCGATCAGACCATCGTGGGCACCGCCATGCCGCGCATCATTTCGCAACTGAACGGATTCGACCGTTATCCGTGGGTCACCACCGCTTATCTGCTGACGTCGACCATCGCGGTACCGATCTTCGCCAAGCTCTCCGACATTTATGGCCGGAAATGGTTCTTTCTGGCCGGCACTGCGCTGTTCACGGCTGCGTCGGGATTTTGCGGCGGCGCCGGACAGTTTGCATGGGTGCCGGGCGATGGAATGACACAGCTGATCGTCTTCCGCGGCGTGCAGGGTCTGGGCGCAGGCATGATTATCGGGCTGCTGTTCACCATCATCGGCGATATCTTCGCTCCGGCAGACCGCGCCAAGTTCCAGGGATTGTTCGCGGCGGTCTGGGGACTGGCGTCCATCTTCGGCCCCACTCTGGGCGGCTGGATCACCGACGAGTTCTCCTGGCGCTGGGCCTTTTGGGTGAATCTCCCGGTGGGCGCGCTGGCCGCCGCGTCGATCCTGGTCGAGTTTCCGTATTTCCGGCCGCACGGCGTCCAGCGCCGGATCGACTGGTGGGGCGTTCTGACGCTGACCGCCTGTCTCATTCCGCTGCTGCTGGCGCTTACTTGGGTGACCAATTACGGTTGGTCATCCGAGCGAGTGATGTCCTTGCTGGCGGCCGCGGCGATCATGCTGGCGGCATTCCTGGTCGTCGAACGGCGCGCCGTGGAACCGCTGCTGCCGTTCACGCTTTTTCACGATTCCATCATCACCGTCTCTACCGTGGCCTCGTTTCTCCTGGGCGTCGGAATGTTTGGTGTGATCCTGTACGTTCCGCTATTCATGCAAGGCGTGCTGGGGATTTCGGCCACGCGTTCCGGTTCGCTGTTGACGCCGCTGATGATGGCAGCCGTGGTGTCGAGCGTCACGGCTGGAAGCATTATCGGACGAACGGGACGCTATCGCAGGCTGGCGATTGCCGGCTCCATACTCACCACTGTGGGAATGTTTCTGATGGCGGTGATGGACCAGAGCACCACGCAGTGGGAAGTGGTTCGCAACATGATCATCGCCGGTTTCGGAGTTGGGCTCTTACAGCCGATTTACACGCTGGTGGTGCAGAATGTCGCGCCGCCGGCGCAGATGGGCGCGGCCACGGCAGCGACGCAATTTTTCCGGATGATCGGCGCCACGGTCGGTGTGGCGGTTTTTGGATCCGTTCTGCTCACCAAATACCATCACAGCTTCGAAAGCAACATCCCGCCGGGGACGCCGGCGCGCGTGTTGGTTCCTTTCAAAGAGCCGCTGATGTTGATGCAGATTCGCCCGCGCCTCGAAGCCGCTTTCGGCCAAATTCACGGCGGGACGGAGCTGCTTAACAAATTGCTCGGCAACGTCCGAGTAGCGCTGGTGGAGGGGCTGCACGCCATTTTCCTGATGGGAACGATCCTGATGGTGGTCGCGGTGGTTGTCAATCTGTTCCTACGGGAGGTGCCGCTGCGCAAGAAAGTGCACGGCGCGACAGCTAGCGTGGAATAATCACCGCCCCGAGATCCACTTGGAGGGCCGGAGAGCGCGTTCCTTCATCAGCGCGAAGAACACCGGAACGAGGATCAGCACATGAATGGTGGACGTGATCATTCCGCCTACGATGGGAGCCGCGATCGGCTTCATGATGTCGGAACCCACGCCGGTCTCCCAAAGGATTGGCGCCAGGCTGGCCAACACTGCGGCAACGGTCATCAGCTTGGGGCGCAAGCGCTGAACGGCTCCTTCGATGACCGCAGCTTCGATATCTGCGTGGGTCAAAGGCGCGCCCGCGGCGAGCATATGGTCGAGCGCTTCGTGTAAATAGACTACCATCACGACGCCGGTTTCGACGGCGATACCAAAGAGGGCGATGTAGCCGACCCATACCGCCACGCTGAACTCATATCCGAGCAACCATTGCAATATCAACCCGCCGGTCATGGCGTAGAGGGTGGGAAAAATCAGAACCGCGGCTTCCACAGCGGAATGGAAGACCATGTAGAGCAGCACGAAGATGACGAAGAAGGCGACCGGAAGGATGAGCTTGAGGCGCTCTTTGGCTCTCAATTCGAATTCGTACTCGCCCGCCCATTTATAGGTGTAACCGGCCGGAAGCGCGAGCTTTTGGCGGAGCAAGTCATCGGCGCGTTTGAGGAAGCCGCCGTAATCGCGAGTATTCAGATCGAGATAGACGTAGCCGGTGAGCACCGCATCCTCGTCGCGGATCATCGATGGGCCGCGAGAGAACCAGATTCGAGCGACTTCGCGGATGGGAATCTGCGCGCCAGACGGCGCTGCTAGCAACACCTTCTGCAGCGCTTCGAGGTTGTCGCGGAAATCGCGGTTGTAGCGGACGTTGATGGGATAACGTTCGCGACCTTCGACGTTGTGGGCGATATTTTCGCCGCCGATTCCGGACTTGACCGCCCGCTGCACGTCGGCCACCGTCAAGCCGTAACGAGCTGCCTCCGGCCGGTTGACTTCGATGTTGATGTAGAACCCCGAGGATACTTTCTCCGCAAAGACGGACCGCATTTCAGGAAGGCCCGACAGAATCTGTTGCACTCGTGCTCCAACTTGTTCAATGCCTTCTAGGTTCGGTCCCTGGATTTTCAACCCCACCGGCGTCTTGATCCCGGTCAACTCCATGTCCAGGCGATTTTCGATGGGCATGGTCCAGGTGTTCGAGAGCCCCGGGAATCGCAGCTTCTGGTCCATCTCGCGGATGAGCGATTCGTAAGTCATGCCGCTCCGCCAACGGTCGCGAGGCTTCAGCATGATGGTGGTGTCGTACATGTCCAATGGTGCGTTATCGGTGGCGCTGTCCGAGCGTCCCACGGACCCGAAAACACTCTCGACCTCGGGAAAGGACCGGATGATTCGGTCTTGTTCCTGAAGCAACTGGGATGCCTGGGCAATGGAGATCCCGGGCAACGCCGTGGGCATGTAGAGTGAGGACCCTTCGAACAGCGGCGGCATGAACCGGCTGCCGATGCGCAGCGCGATCGGAAAGGACAGTGCGAGAAAGACAAGATTGATTAGTAAGGTTGTCTTTCGATAGCGCAGGCAAAGACGCAGGACCGGCAGATAGACCGCCCGAGTGATGCGGGAAACAGGGTTCCGGGATTCGGGCCGCAGCTTTCCACGAATGAACAGCAACATGAGCGGAGGCACGAGCGTGATCGCCAGGACGGAGGAGAACCCAATCGCCAGCGTCTTGGTCCAGGCCAAGGGGCGGAACATTCGGCCTTCCTGGGCTTCGAGCAGGAATACGGGGAGGAACGAAACCACAATGATGAGCAGTGAAAAGAAGATGGCCGGTGCGACCTGTTTGGCGGCATCGAGCAGAATCCGGCGGCGATCTGCTTCGCTCGGTGGGGAGTCTTCTGGCGAAGTGCCGCTAAATTCCGCCAGGTGACGATAGCCGTTTTCGACCATGACGATGGCCGCATCGACCAGCACCCCGATGGCGAGGGCCAGCCCGCCCAGGGACATAATGTTGGAGTTGACGTGCAAGTAATACATCGGGAGGAACGAGGCGATAACCGCAATTGGAAGGCTCAGGATCGGAATCAAGGCAGACCGGAAGTGAAACAGGAAGACTATGATGACCAAGCTGACGATGATCGCTTCTTCGAGGAGGTCACGCTCAAGGGTTTCGATAGATGCATGGATCAGCCCGGACCTGTCATAACCGGCAATGATTTCAACGCCCTGCGGCAACGATGGCTTGAGTGCGGCGAGTTTCTTCTTGATGCCATCGATTACGCGGAGCGCGTTCATTCCGTCTCGCATGACGATGATGCCTCCGACGGTCTCGCCTTCGCCATTCCATTCGGCGACGCCGGTGCGGATGTCGGGGCCGAAGGTTACGGTGCCGAGATTCCGAATCAGCACAGGCGTTCCGTTCTTAGTCGCGACCGGAACATCTTCGAGGTCGGCTAGAGAATGGAGATAGCCGAGCCCACGGATCATGTACTCGGCGCCCCCCATTTCGAGCAGCCTGCCGCCGACCTCATTGGCGCTGTCGCGCACCCGCTCGATCACTGTGGAAAGAGGGATGCTGTAGGCGAGCAGCTTGTTTGGATCCAACTCCACTTGGTATTGGCGCACGAATCCGCCGATGGTCGCTACTTCAGCCACACCGGGCACCGTTTCGAGCTGATAGCGCAGAAACCAGTCCTGAAGGCTGCGCAGATCGGCGAGACTCTGCCGGTGGCTGCGGTCGATGATTACATACTCGTAGACCCATCCGGCGCCGGTTGCGTCGGGGCCAATGACTGGGTGAACCGCTTCCGGCAGGCGGCCGGCAATCTGCTGCAAGTACTCGGAAACGCGCGAACGCGCCCAGTACAGGTCGGTTCCGTCTTCGAAGATCACATAGACGTAGGAATCACCGAACATGGTCTGCGCGCGAACCGCCTTGACGTGCGGAGCCGCCAGCAGCGTAGTGACAATGGGGTAGGTCACCTGATCCTCGATCACGTTTGGTGGCTCGCCGGACCATTCGGTGTGGACGATCACCTGGACGTCTGAGATATCCGGCAAGGCGTCGAGCGGAACATGCCGTAGCGCCCAGATTCCTGCCAGCACCAGCAGGAACGTTCCGGTGAAGACCAGAAACCGGTTTCGCGCACACCAGTCGATCCATCGGGCAATCACTTGGACATCCCTCCTGTGGCGTCGACTGTGAACGACTTGGTGGCGATAGTCTGACCGGCCTTCTGAGCAACGATGGTGACCTGCCAGGTCCCTCCGCTTTGCAACTGGCCGGAACCTTCGTACATGCCGTTGCCCTTCTCGCTGAGGGTTGCAACGGTTCGCATGGCTGCCATCCCCATGGCTGGCATAGCTGGCATATAGAACGTGATCGTCACCTGGGCGCCGGCGACCGAAGTGCCGCCGCTGCCCGTCACTTTTACCTGAAAGACGTTATCTCCCTTTCGGGGGGGCGAAGGCTCGCTGCTGAATTCGATGGTGGCTTGCGCGGCAGGAGTGCTCATTGCAGTCGCGCCGCCCGCGCCCGGCGGTGGGGGAACAAACGAACCGATAGCTGCCTGGATCTGGCTTTCCGAATCGATCAAGAAGTTGGCGGAGGTGACGATACGTTCGCCGGCCCGCACGCCATTGACAACGATGTAGTCGTCTCCCACTCGGGTCCCGAGTTGAACTTCGCGGGGCTCCAGGTAACCACTTCCGCGATCCACGAAGACAATCTGGCGCTCACCAGACTGAAGGACGGCAGTCGCCGGGATCACGGTTCTCTTTCCCATGGGGACTTCGAGACGTACGTTGACGAACATGCCGGGCTTCAATTGCAGGTCCGGATTGGGGAAGACCAAGCGAACCCGTGCTGTCCGGGTGGCCGCATCTACTTGCGGCCAGATGAAGTCGATCCGCCCGGCGAAGGTGCGTTCCGGGTATGTGTCTATGGTCAGAGTAGCCGGGTTGCCGGTCTTGAGCCTTCCGATGTCATCCTGGAAAACTTGCGCGTAGACCCAGATGGTGGAAAGGTCGACCAGCGTGTACAGCTTAGTGCCCGGCTGCACGTACATGTTGGGCAGCGCATTTCGCTCGGTGACGAAGCCTGAAACCGGCGCATCGATCTCGAACGCTTCGCGTACCTTGCCGGTGTTTTGCAATTCCTCGATCTCGCGCGCCGGCACGTTCCATTGCGCGAGACGTGCAACCGCGGCGCCCAGGAGTGACTTCGCACCGGCAGCGACGCCCGGGACCAAGCTATTGGCCAGTGCTTCGTGGCTCTGTCTTGCGAGCAGGTACTCTTGCTCGGTGGTGACGAGTTCAGGACTGTAGATGGTGAACAGCGGATCGCCCTTGTGCACGAACTGGTAGGTGGAATCGGCGAACACTTTCTGAATCCATCCTGAGAACCGGACCTGCACGTACGCCTGCCGGCGCTCGTCGATTTCCACGTTACCCACCGCACGGATTTCATCGCGGACGGACCGAAACTCGACAACTCCAGTTTTCACCCCGATGCTCTGCATGCGCTGCGGCGTCAACTGTACTGGGGTAAGTCGCGTGGGCGTCGAGGTCGGGGCCGGCTCTCGCGTGGGAGCTTGCTCGCTCCTAGGTTGCGAGCCTGAAACACCCGCCGCGCCGTGCCATCGCCACCAGAAAATCGCGAGGGCCCCGGCAAGCACTAGATTGCCGAGCAAAGCCAACAGAAATGCCTTCCGATAGTTGTTCATAACCATTCCTTGCCTTTCATGGAAGGGAAACCCCGGTTAATTCCTCGATCCGTGCAAGAGCGGTCTCGTGGTCGGACAGCGTGCGCCAATACTCCATGTCCAAATTCAGGACATCCAGGAACGAGTTCAACAACGTCTCGAAATCCTGGCGATTGGATTGATAAGCTGCCAGGCCGGCTTGAAAAGCCGCGGATGCCTGAGGGATCAAGCCGTCGTGGTAGATCTTCAGCAACTGCGAAGAAGTTTGAGCGGCCAGGAATTGGTCGCGGACGTCGAAATAGCGCTGCTGGAGGTGCCCTTCATATTCCCGGCGGGAGCGATGCAGCTCTTCGACCGCCTGCGTTAGCTCCGGTTGCTGCTTGCGCAGCAAGTGGATCGGAATCCGCGCACTAAACGTGAGCATGTAGTAGTCGCGGAACTTCGGACCGGTCTGCTGCCACATGTATTGGAGGTTGAAATCGGGATAAAAATCCTTGCGGGCGAGTTCCACCCGCAGCCCTTCGCGCCGCACGGCTTCCTGCTGCATCTCCACATCGGGATTCATGGTCCGCACGCGGCCCAGCAACTCGTCGGAGGTATAGGAAAGCGAGGTTTCGGTTAGTTCCTGAGCTGAGATGTCCCGCGAATCCGGCGGTCGATTCAGGATTTGTTTCAGACGGGCTTCAAGTGTGGCCATCTCCTGGTGCTGTAGAGCAATCTGCCCCAGCAATCGGGTCTGCTGCAACTGTGCCTTGAGCACCTCCTGTTGAGTACCTTCGCCCAGTCGATAGCGTGCTTCGGCGATTTTCTCAATCTGCTCCAGCAGTTTGGCATCGTGCTCCAGGATGCCCAGGGTCTCCTGAACGTAGGAAAGCCGGAAGTAGATGGCCTTCAGCTGCTCGACCACGGACCGTCGAACCGCCTCGACTTGGTCGCGGGCAGCGGCGGCGTCACGATCGGCAATCTCACCGCGCAGGCGCAACTTGCCGGGGAAAGGCAGGTCCTGAGAAACTCCCAGGCCGATATAGGCGAAGTCGCTGTTAGTGTATCCGGCAAACGGCCTCGGACTTCCGACACTGAAGTGCTGCATCGTGATCTGCGGATCTGGCAGAGTGGATACTTGCGAGGAAACCTGTGTGGCAGCCATCCAGCCGTGGCGCGCCGCTAAGATTTGCGGGTTGTTGCGCTCGACTTCTTCAATCAATTTCGACAGGGGAGTTGCGGGCCCGCGAGCCTGCTCTTCGATCAAGTCACCGGCGGCCAGCCCCATGGGGAGCAGAAGCACAAAGAGGTGTAAGGAAACTCGTCGCGTTGGTGACATTTTATTTGCCCTCCTTTCCACCGGCCAATCGCAGACCTTCCAAGTCAAGAGCGTAGACTTTGTCCCACAACCGATCGAACAGTTGACGCGACAGAGGCTGTTTGAGCTTGAGGTCAAACGTTTCCCGGTACGCTGCGACGCGGAGGCGGTAGAGGTCGGGATTTGCCAGTGTCTGAATATCGGACCAGCGCCAGCTTCGCGAGTCACCCGCCGTGTCAGTGAGATAGTCTATGCCCTCATCGCCGAAACGCACAGTCCCGTTGCTGCCGCCGAAGCGCGTAACATGCCGGGCCGGTATTGTCGCGAAGGCTGCGCGCTCCGGCTGCGGTTCGCCGTTTCGCACCGGTTTTTCGACGCGGCGGGAAAGCTCGCCCGCAATCCCGGGTGGTATCGGCTCGTCCAGGTCGAATCGAAATTCCTTATCTCCCGGTCGAAACCAGCCGCGGTTCGAATAGCTCTTCACCACGAGACGCCGGGGCAGCAGCAGGTCCAATGTCTGGATTTCGACATATTGCCACCGCAGCGACAGGGCCCCGTCGGACCGGAACTCCACACCATCGGCATCGATGATCAGGGTCCCGATGTGAGACTGCCCGTTGCGGTGGGGATGGGTAAAGTCGTGTGACAGGCGCGCGGCCGCCGCCTCATGCAAATGCGCCCGCGACTGCCACGATAGCTCGGACTGCCCTCCGCTGGATGCGCACGCCAGCCATAAATAAACGAACACCAAGCCAAGCCATTTGGCCATGCTATTCCTCCAAAATTGAGAATTTGGTCTTTTTGGGAAACACATCGGCGCGCAAAGACACGCCGATACGCCGGAGGTCTAGATTAGGAGTGGCAGGTTGATGTTTGGCGTCTCAATGGGCGGCGGTTGCTCGTTCGGCTCGATTGCTTGGCGCCAAACTTCCGGCAGCCTCGTGATCGCGGGCTCAGACAAAACGGCAACCGCAACCAGGTCCGGTGTGTGGACGGAGATCGAATGACTTCGCTGGAAGAACTGCGCAAAAGCAGGCACCATCTTCCGGCAGCAGTCGTCCTTGCTGTTACTGGTGGGCGCGCAGGACTTGCGGCAACAACACTCCATCGAGTTCGTGCCGGAGGACCACGGGTTGAGGCAGTCCATCATCGGTGTGAGCGCAAGGAAAAGGCTGGCGACCGGGATGACGAACTTGGCGCAACCCATTTACACTTATAGCTTAGCCACGCTGTGTGGCGGGTGTCAAAGCGGGGTTTGCCAACCCGCCGTCTCATGCTAGACTGAAGCTGCCAGGATGGTGGACCACGGACCCAAGTACCAGGGAACCGGTGAAATCCCTGGGGCGTCAGGGTTAGTCCTATGAGGGCCTTGAATACGGGAAACCGGAGCGCCGCCCGGTATTGTGACATATCCATCCTGGCTTCAATCAACGCGCGCTTGGTGATTTATCGGTATTCTGTCTTCTTAGCGTCCACATGTCAGAATCCCAACCATCCGCTGAACTCCGCTGGCACCCTTTCTTGCGCCAGTGGGTGGGCGTCGCGGCGCATCGGCAGGATCGCCCGCAATTGCCCGAAGACTGGTGCCCGTTCTGTCCGGGGTCCGGGCGCGTGCCGGACGACTACTCGGTCCATCTGTACCCCAACGATTTCCCGGCCTTCAGCTTCGAGAATCCGCCTTTTTCGTCCGAAGGGGAACTTTCCGGCACGACGGGCGCGCGCGGCGCGTGCGACGTTGTGCTCTATTCTCCGGATCACAACCTATTGCCTTCGCAGTTGACCGTGAGCCAATGGATCAAGGTGATCGAGCTGTGGACCGAGCGGACGGTTGAGCTATTCGCAAACGCCGACGTCCAATATGTCTCGGTCTTCGAAAACACGGGAGTCGCAATCGGCGTGACGATGCCGCATCCGCACGGGCAGATTTATACGTTCCCGTTCATTCCGCCCTTGGTTCAAACCGAACTCGATTCTGCGTTGACGCACTTCCTGTCGCGCGGCGAATGCCTATACTGCCGCATCCTGCAAGACGAGGTGAAGGACAGAAGCAGGTTGGTTGCATCGAATGACAGTTTCGTTGCGTTCCTTCCGTTCTTTGGGCGGTTCCCGAGCGAGATGCAGATTTATTCCCGCCGCCACTCGACGAGCTTGGGCGAGCTTACAGATCGGGAGCGCGCGGATCTGGCTGCGCTCCTGAAGCTTGTCCGCCGGAAGTACGACAACCTGTATGGATTTCCGCTGCCTCTGATGATGCTGGTGCGCCAGCGGCCGGCCAAAGGCGCGCATCCTTATTTTCATTTGCACATCGACTTGCTGCCGATTCAGCGAAGTGCGGCCAAGCTGAAATATCTTGCGGCGGTGGAGAGCGGCGACGGTACCTTTTTGAATGACACGCGGGCGGAGGAGCAGGCGGCGGTGTTGCGGGAGACTGAGCCAAAGATTATTGGCCGCGGATGAACGCTGATGAACGCGGATACTGACTATTTGCGTTCATTCGCGTTCATTCGCGGCCCATCAATTCTTTCGCGGCTTCGCTGCGTGCGCGCTCTAGCTCCTCGGGCGACGTCAGGTGCTTTTGTTCCAGAATCCGCTGGAGCGAGTTGATTGCAGCCTGCTGCTCGACGAGTTGCCGAACGGCTTGGTTAATCGCGCTGCCGAGCTTCTCCAACTCGACTCGGATCACTTTGAATTCTTCGTCGGTCACTTGGACCCCTTGAGCTCATGCCGTTGAAACGAAACTGAAACGGGTACACTAGTTGCCCGCGGCGAAGGCCTTGCGGTAATGATCGAGGGAGAACGCCATCAGTGAACGCGTCACATTGTCGTTCGGATGGAACTGGGCCGTTATCGTCGGCTGGAAAGAATTGGGCGGTTGCGTGAGGGTGAAGAACGCCTGCAGGATTTGCTTGTTCAGCGCGATCTGCACGTACCCGCGCAGCGCCGATGGAATCTGGGATTCGTCCGTCAACACCAGCGTCTGGCCGCTGTATTGCACGGTGACGTCCGTGCCCGCCAGGGCTTGCGCCGCCGAATCGAGGCCCAGCGCCCGCACCAGCGCCACGCACACATCCAAGCGGGTGATGAGGCCGCCGGGGTTGAACAACCCACCGCTGGCACTCATGATTCCGGCGGGAACGAAGTTGTAGTCGCGCAGCGTCGAACCACTGGCCGTCACTGCCTCGGCGATCGCCTCCTGCGCCCCGGTCACATCGGTAAACAACGGGCTCGCAGCCAGCGACTGCCGCAGAGCCGTATTGAGAACCAGCGACTGCGCAAAATCCGATCGTGCGACGAACGACGACGGGTGGAACAGGCCGTCGCTGATGACGTCCATAATCCGGTTCCTCAGCACGTACTCGATCTCAGCCTGCGACGGATCGCCTTGAATGTCGGCCACCGGCGTCAGGATGAACTGCTGCTGCGTGATGGTGCCATTCACCGGGCCGGGAGTTGCGGCGCCGGAAGTAGGAAGCCGAACTTCGGGCAGAGTAGTCAGGCCACGGATTCCGCGTACTTCGAGCAGCCATTGGCCTGCCACTGGATTGTTCACCGTTACTTCGCGGCTCGGCGCATCCAGAATCGGAATCATGATGCCGCTCGAGTAGGTGTTGCCGTTGGGGTCGGTGAGCAGGATCCCAACCGTATTCCCGTCACCGGTCATGAGCGCATTGTCGATTCTGGCGAAGACGTCCAGAAGGGACATGTTGGCTTGCACCGTGAAGTTCATGGAGTTCGCGCTTCCGGGTCCCGGCAATGCCGCGGGAGTGTAGTTGATCAGGAAGGACTGCGGCGCCGGCCCGTTCACGGAGAAGGTCTCGTTGAAATGCTGCGTGTTCAGCGGTCCACCGTAAGAACCGTAGGTCTTGGTGCGGTTGAACACCTTGTCGATGGCGGCATAGACGTTGACATAGCCTGCTCCGACTTCAAACTGCGAGAAGCCCGGCATCTGGGAGGCGGTCTGGATCAGGATCTGTTTCACGTCGTCGGAGGAAAGGGTCGGATCCACACTGAGCATCAACGCCACCGTGCCCGCGGTGAAGGGCGTTGCCATGGACGTTCCGCTGATCTCCGTGTAGAACGGCACGAATGCTGTTGAGAGCTCGGTGTCGGCCGTCCCGCCGTTGGCCACCAGGTTGGTCTTGGCGTGAACAGAAACGACGTCGGAAGTAAATTTCCCCGAATCAGAGGCGAATTCACGGCCGGTACCCGGCGCGGTGATGGTGGGTGCAACCCCGCCAGGGACGCCGCGCGAGGAGAAGCTCGCTAAGCCGCCTTCCTTCGTTCCCGCCGCAATGCCAATCACCCAGGGTGCGGTCGCATAGGGGCTCATCGTATCCTTGCCCGGACCCGAATTGGCTGCCGCAAATACGACCACGATGTTGTTGTCGTGCGCCGCTTTGCTCGCGATGTTGATCGGATCGTTCGGATCGAAAGCTGCGTGATTGCCCCAGGAGTTCGAGATGACGCGGATGTTATAGCGGAACTCGTTGGCAAGCGCGTATTCAAATCCGCCCAGCGCGTTCAGGATAAACAGCACCGCGCCGGATCCGACGCCGATCAGATTCGCTCCGGGCGCTACGCCTGCGTAGAGTGCGCCGGATGCGGCTCCGGTGCCGCCCACGATTCCCGCGCAGTGCGATCCGTGGCCGGAGTTCGTATCCGTGTTCGGCACGTTCTCCACGAACAGCAGCGGCGTGAATCCGGTGAGCGTGCCCGTGTCCGTGATGGTCTGGACGTTCTGGATCACATGCTCGGGGAAGTGTACGTCGGAGTGAGTTCCATCGATTCCGGAATCGTTGATTTCCACCGCGAAGTTGCCTTTACCCGAGACAGGCATTCCGCCATTTCGCATCGTAAAGTTGGGGTCGGTACGAACGCGGTCGACGCCGGTCAGTACGCGAGTCTGGTTGTTCAGATAATCCAACTGATCGTTGAGCCAGATGGAACGCACCGCGCTGTTCGAAGCCAGCGCCCGCACTTGACCGGCCGTAGCCGGGAATGCGACCATTCCGAGGTGCTGGAGCGTGAAGCCGACATTCACGCCGGCGGCTGAAAGCACGCTGAGATTCGAAGCGCTGAGTCCGGTGGTCGTGTTGAATGCCACGATGACCGTACCGGCACTCGAGGAATCCGGCAAACCAGCGATCTTGGCCGTCAACGATGGACCCAACGTCGCAGCGGAAAGTGTGAAAGCAACAGACAGGCAGACCAGAATCGCCCGTATTAGACTAAGCCTCATACATTGAAGCATTTAGGAGTTCTCCTTTCAGTTGATGCACCGGACTGTTAAGCACCTCACTCCAGTGGTGGCTCATCGTCCGAGATGGAAGACTCAACGGGTGTTCGGATTGTTTCAAAAAAAATAGCAGTGCTACTAGCACTAGCAGCGTCAATCCTGTAGAATCGGAGATGACATGGCGCCCGGACCTTCCACACACGACCGTATCCTGAAAGTGGCAAAGACTTTATTCGCGAATCGCGGCTACGAGCACACCAGCACGTCAGCCATCGCGCGGCAGGCGGGGACCAGCGAGTCGCAGCTCATGAAGCATTTCGGGAGCAAGGCGGGGCTGCTGGAAGCCATCTTTATTGAAGGCTGGACTCAGATCACGGAGGAGGCGCGTGCGGCCGCCCAGAACGTCGCCTCGCCGCCCGAAAAACTGCAAGGTCTTTCGCGGTGCGTGCTGCAGCACCTGGAACGCGATCCTGAGTTGAAGCTCCTGATGCTGCTGGAGGGCCGGCGCATTCGGAAAGAGGGTCAGATGGTGGCGCTGACGGAGGGTTTTCTCGGTTTCGTGCAGTTATTGGATGGAGTGCTGTACGAGATGCGCGAGATGAACTTGTTGCGGCCAAATCTGAGCCCGCAGGCGGTTCGATCGGCGCTGATGGGAATGCTGGAGGGGATGCTGCGGGATCGGTTTCTGTCGGACCGCGTGGGGTTTCCGGCGGATTTCAAGATGGATCAATTGCAAGAGACGATGGGGTATGCGTTGTCGTCGTTCATGGTGCGGGATCATTGACCGCCTTTACAAATCTTAACGAACCTTAATCTTGGAGTGCCGTCCAAATCGGTGTGGAGTCTGACTTCCGGACGGCTGAGCGGACCAACCGCGGCGTCCTGGCTTCGGCGGAAAAGCGAGCTTTGATCTGGCTCGCGCGGCACATGCCCGCGTGGGTGAATTCGGATCATCTGACCGCAATCGGTTTCTTGTCGTTAGTGGCGGTCGGGCTTTCCTACTGGACCCACAGCCTGATCCTTGCGATTGCGTTTCTCATTCTGAACTGGTTCGGCGATAGCCTGGATGGAACGCTCGCGCGCGTCCGCGATCGGCAGCGGCCGCGTTACGGATTCTACGTGGATCATGTCCTGGATGCGTGCGGAGCGCTCTTTGTTTTCGTTGGACTCGCGTTATCGGGTTACATGAGCGAGCGCATCGCGGTGGGTTTGCTGGTGGTCTACCTGCTGCTGAGCATCGAGGTCTATCTTGCGACTTATACGGTTGGCAAGTTTCATCTCTCGTTTGCTGCCTTCGGGCCGACTGAGCTGCGTTTGATTCTGATCGCCGGCAATATCGCGCTGATGTACAAGCCGGTGGTGTGGCTCGCGGGGAAGCAGTATTTGCTATTCGACGTAGGTGGCGCGATTGGAATTCTGGGGATGAGCGTGGCGCTGGTGTGGTCGGCTGTGAAGCACGCGACGCAGCTTTATCGCGCCGAGACGTCTCGCAAGCCTGTCTCCTCACGCTGGCGCGGCGTGCTGCTGCGCTGGGTGAGGTTCAACTCGGTGGGGATCGCGGGTTTTGTGGTCCAACTCGCGACGCTGTGGATTCTATCGCGCGGCTTGGGCATCCACTATCTTTTGGCGACTCCTTTGGCCGTTGAAATTGCCGTGCTTCACAATTTCGTGTGGCATGAGAAATGGACCTGGCGCGGGTTGTCGGCGGAACATCGATGGCGGCGGCTGGTGAGATTCCACATCGCAAACGGATTCGTGTCGATTTTGTCGAACGTGCTGCTGACCTGGCTCTTCAAGCAATGGATGGGACTGCCGCTGCTGGCGTCGAACGCGCTGGCCGTTATCGCGATGGCGTTGCTCAACTTTGCGCTGGCGGCGACGTGGGTATTTCGAGGCGTCGAACGGAACTCAGAAGAGCCGGGTCTCTTGCGATAAGCCCGGTTACGTTGGCGACTGCGAAGCTTAGCCCCGAGAGGTTCCGTTCCGGTGGAACGCCTGGGATGGGGCGGGGAAATCCGGACGCGTGGAAGAGCTTGCGGCCGCCGGGGAGCGGGGATGTTCGATATTCATCGCGCGGGCAATCCCAGTCGAGTGCAACCGGAAGCACGCCGATACTCGCGAGACACCCGGGGAGCCAGTGCACGCCTGAGTCTTCTTGGGCGGCAATCAGGACGATTCCCTCCGCGGTGACTCGATCCACCGTTTCACGCAGCAGCGGCTCGTGCTCCGGATTATCGGTGCCCAGGCTCAGGTTGATCAGGTGCATACGGTTGCGGATGGACCAGTGGATCGCTTGGACCAGAGATTCGATGTGCGTTGCCAATGAGTCGTGAAAGATCTTGACGGCGAAAATGTGGGCATCGGGAGCTTTTTCGCGGATCACTGCTGTTACGGCGGTGCCGTGACCGAGCCGGTCGATGTAATCGGACTCCTCGCGGCCACCGTGTGTGATCGCGGCGTGAACGCCGCTATCGATCACCGCGATGCGAATCGGCGCATTCACGGCGCAACTGCGGCCGTGCCGAAGAGCTTTGCGAAGCTGCCCCGTTGCATTTGCAATTCGCGCGGGGAGCCGCTTTCGACGATTCTCGCGCCATCCAGAACAACCACTTTGTCGGCCTGGTTGGCGAGCTCCAGCCGGTGCGAAATCAGAATCGTGGTGCGTCCTTTCATGATGGCTTCGTATCCGGCCACGACCTGGCGCTCGGAAACGGGATCGAGCGAGGCGGTTGGCTCATCGAGCACCAGCACGGCGGGATCGGCGAGAAATGCGCGCGCGATGGCAATGCGCTGGCGCTCGCCGGCCGAAAGCGCCATGCCGCGCTCGCCCACCGGCGTTTCATACCGCTGCGGGAGATTTTGGATGAACTCGTCGATGCCGGCTGCTTGGGCGGCTTGTTGCAAGTCCGCGAGCGAGGCGTCCGGGCGGGCGTAGCGCAGGTTCTCGGCGATGCTAGCGTGAAACACGAAAGGTTCCTGATCGACGAGAACGACGTGGCGGCGCAGATCGTTCAGGCGCAGACTGCGGAGATCGTGGCCGTCGAGTGTGACCGCGCCTGCATCCGGATCGAGCAGACGGAGCAGCAGATCGGCGATAGTCGACTTGCCGCTGCCGCTGGGTCCGACGACGGCGAGGGTTTCGCCCGCGCGCACGGAGAAACTGACGCGATCCAAAACCGGGCAGTTGCGATCGAACGAAAGGCTGACGTCCTCGAAACTCACGTCGCCGCGGACGGCGGGCAGGGCGCTTGCTGCGGCGGCTTCCACGACTTCCGGCGCGGTGTCAAAAATCTGATTGACGCGAGTCATGGAGACGCGCGCCGTGGCGAGGCTCGCGTACAGTCCCATCAGCGCCTGGATGGGTGGGAACAGCCGCATCTGGTAGGCGAGGAAAGCTACGAACGCGCCGGTGCTGAGCGCGCCTTGGATCACCTGGTGGCCGCCGTACAGAAAAACCAGCACGGTGCTGGCGGAGAGAATCAGGCCTGGCAGCCCGCCCGCAAAATAACTGACGAACTGCATCGACATCAGGGCGCGGATAAATGCATCGTTCTTGCTGCGAAAGCGACGCTCTTCACGCTCTTGCGCATTCGACGTGACCACAAGCTTGACACCTTGCAGCGTTTCGATGAGGAAGCTGCCGATATCCGAGCTGGCCTGGCGCATCGCCGCGACTCTGCTTTCCAGGCGCCTGCGGTAATGAATGAGCGCCCAAACACTGGCGGGCAGCAGAGCGATGGTGAGAAGAAACAGCCGCGCATCCAGCCAGAGCATCATGGCGACAGTGCCTACAAGGAAGAGCACGTTGCCCACCCATGCCAGCGCGGTTTCGGCCGCGACGCGCTGGATCTCGGCGATGTCGTTGTTGATGCGGCTGACGATTTCGCCGAGCCGCGTGCGGGCATAAAAGCGCGGCGAAAGCTGCTGGAGATGCTGGTACAGCGACAGGCGCATGTCGAACAGGATCTCGGCGGACGTGCGCGTGTATCGCATGCCGCTCACGATGTTCAACGCGAAACTCACCAGGGTGATCCCGACAAATATCGCGACAATCACAAAAAGCGTGTGGGAATCGCGGCCGAGGAACGCGCGATCGATCAGGTCCTTGGAAAGATACGGAAGCACCAGCGAGAGGCCGGTGCTGACGAGGCTGAGCGCGAGCACGAGGAGCAGCCGGCGCCAATAGGGAATCGCGTAATCGAGCAGAGTTTTTCTAGCGGCCGGGCATGACATAAAGATTGGTCGTCATGTCGGCGTCCAGCGTGAGCGTGCGCAGATACTTGAACGTCGAAGCTTCGTAGAGATCGATGGTGTTGCCGGCCTGATAAATATACAGCACCTTTCCGTTGGAGCTGGTCTTCAGCGACATGCGCGGGCGTCCGGCGAATTCGGCCTTGCGGTCCAGCTTGTGGTTTGCGAGATCGAACGACCAGAATTCATACTTCCCGATTTCCTGATGCAGCCCATAAGCCATCTGCCGGCCGGGCGCCAGCGAAAAACTCACGGGATTGGCCGGACCGAGCGCGTAGAAATCCACGCTTTTCTTTTCGAAGTTCACGCGCGCGATGCCCATGATGCGGCGGTTTTGCACGGCGTCCTGCACGTTGAACAAACCGGTGAGGAAACCGGTTTCTTCGTAATTGTCGTCCATGGCGTTGAAGTTGATGCGGCCGAAGCCGTCCTCGATGGGATGGGACAGTTCCCATTTGTCCACCTGCTTGAATTCGGTGGTGTCGTAAATCAGGATGTCGTCGCCGAAGAAGTAGAGCAGCTTGCCGTCGGGTGAGAAGCGCATGTTGGCGAACTCGCGCTCTTCGCCTTTTGGCCAGGGGATAGTGCGCGTCACCTTGTGCTCCTTTAGGTCGTACAGGACCAGGGTCGGGTTGCCGATCTCAAACCGGTCGGGAAGCTTGGTGGCGGTCTTGGTCAGCAGGATCATGAAGCGGTTCAGCGGATCGGCCTCGAATCCGAAGATGCGGACTTTCTTGCTGCCCTCGCTGAGCCGGAAGTTGTCGATGACCTGCTTGGAGGCGATGTCAGCGATCTCGATGTCTTCGTAAGAAAGGTTTTCGATATAGAAACGCTTTTTGTCTTGCGAGAGGCTTAGGCGGCCGGGCGATCCGGTGCGGCAGTGGATGTCGCCAGTGACTTTTTCGGTGGCTTCGTCGATCAGAAAAATGTGGTTGGGGCGGCCTCCGCAGTAGAGTGTGCCGTTGCCGGCGGCGAGTTTGGTGTCGGCGGCGAAGGCGGAGGAAAGGAACAGAGCCGCGACCGTCAGGGAGCGTTTTATGGGGTGGCTACTCATGGAAAAACCAGGTCGATCTTGCGCCAGTCTTTCTGCGCCGCGGCACACTTGGCGGTCCAATCCGGCGCGTGATTCAACTGATCCGGAACCTGCGCCGGCCAGAAACATCCGGTGTGGCAATCGAACAGGTCGCGCTCTACGGGCTGGCACAGTCCCGCCGTGCCGCCGTTGTGATCCGCCTCCCAGCCGGGCGAGAAAATCATGGAGCAGCCCAAAGGGATGTGCGGAGCTGGGGCCGGCTGCTGCGGAGGTCCCTGCAACGCCACGACATCGTTCTTTGGTTCGGCGTGCCGGGCGATGCGTTCGGCCTTGCGATTAACTGACTTGAGATGCTTCATATTCCACCTTCTCGTCAAACTGTTCCAGGTACTTCGGATTGCGCACGGACAGCTCGGCGTAAATCTTGAGACACGTGTCGGTCCATCCGCGGATCCATTCGCAGTAGTGCAGATTCGGATGCGCGGTCTCGCCGTAGCGCGTGTGGGCTTCGTGGTAGCAGCCGCCGGAGCACAGCGGTCGCGCCCAGCACTGGCTGCAATCCGTCTTGGCGGCGATGTGATGTTTTTCGAGGAAGCCGATCTGCACCAGCCGGTCGATGCCGCCGCGCACGGTGCCCAGCTTGTGCTCATCGGAACCGGCGAAGCGGTGGCACAAAGCCACGTCGCCATCGGTGGAGACGCCCATCAGTCCCAAGCCCGCGCCGCACGGATAAGCTTTACTGACGCCCTTGTGAATCTCTTCCAGCGTGTCCTTCACGTTCGAGAATCCGTGATGCCGGTTTTCCAGTGCGGCTTCGAGGAACTCCTGGGCGAGCGCCTGGAACTGGCCGAGCATGGCGTCGAATCCGGATTCCGCGATCGCGTACTTGCGGTTGGGCGACGTGGTGACGGGTGCGAAGCCGACTTCCCAGAATCCGATCTCTTCGGTGAGATGCCGGAAGATTTTGCGAATGTCGAGCGTCTCGGAAGTGAGTGTGACGCGCGCGCCGATGGGACGGCTGCGATGCCGGCGCAGCAGCTCGCGGATTTTGGGCGCGACTATGTCGTAGCTGCCGGTTCCGTTCTTGAAGACGCGGAACTGGTCCTGCATCTCTTTCGGACCGTCGATCGAAATGGTGACGCCGACGCGGTTCTCCGCCAGGAACTCGATGATCTCCGGCCGCAGCAGCGTCGCGTTGGTGGTGAGGCTGAAGTCGACCTCTTTGCCCAATTCGGCTGCGCGCTCGCGAGCGTAGCTCATGGCGGATTTGAGCACCGGAAAATTCAGCAAGGTCTCGCCGCCGAAGAACGTCAGGTGCGCGATCTTGTTAGCGCCCGATTCGCGCAGCATGAAGTCCACGCTCTCCCGCGCGGTTTCGACACTCATGAACTTCGGCTTTTTCCCGTTCTCCGTGTCGACGATCTTGTCCTCGCCGTACTCGTAGCAGTAGGTGCAGCTCAGGTTGCACTGGTTGGTGACGTTCAGGACCATCGTGGTCAGCGGAAAATTCTGAGGCGGCATCTGGCGGGGCGCGGGTCCATCCGGGACTCCGATTTCGCCGATTGCGCGGACGCGGAGCAACTCGGTCACGGTTTCATCCACCTCGGGGGCAGGGAAGAGCGCGTTGAGCTGGCGGGCCAGGTCCGCGCGTGACATGCTGCGGTCGCGCAAGCGCTCGATCACGGCGGTCGAAGCACCGTCCAATTCGAAGACGGCGGCGCTCGGCACCAGGTACACGAAATCCTTGCCGGCGGCCTGGAAGGAATGGAATTCGCGAAGGGCGAGTTCGCTCACTGCGCGACCTCCGGCTGATCGAACTTGATGTACAGCGGAACAGTGACCAGCAGATGCGCGCGGGCGCGCAGCACCTTGCCGTCGGGCAACTTCAGCGTGGCCACGACCCAGACGTCGCCGTAGTTGTCGGCACGATTCTTTCGCTTCGGATTCGGGCCGTCGACGTTCGGCGTGAACAGGCCATTGTCATCCAGGGTGCCGACGTACTGCTTGTCATCGTCGTCGAAGGTCGCGGTAAACTCCTCAATGCTCCACGTGACGTCGACAGTGCCCAAATTCAGGTCGTCCTTTGTATCGGGCTTTCCGTCCGCGCCATTGTTGTAGGCGACGGCCTCGAACTGTTGAAATTGCTTGGGGAAATTGGTGCCGCCGACGCGCGCCATCCCCGCCTGAGGCCGGACTTTGATGGAATCGATCTTATCGTAGACCACGGCCGCCGCTTCGCGGTTCACGCCGGCGACCGCAACATCGCGAGGCCCAATCGCCGCATTCTTCGCCACCTCGACTTCCACTTTCAGCAGGTCGAGCGTGGCGCTCACAACACGCTTGACGGTGACGCCGGGTCCGAAGTCGATAGCAGGCGGTGAGATGTTCGCCGGAAAACTCATTCCGTGGATTTGCACTTCGCGCGTTGCGCCGGTCTGGAGGGCGATCCGATCCAGACCAAACACGATGGGGTCGGCGCCGATGCGCCGCAGCGTGACGTCGATGCCGGTTTCGTCGTAAGCGCCCGTGAACCAGCGGCCGGAAAGCTCGCGCTGGTTGCGGTCGAGGAACATCACCTCGCGGAGACCGTCCTTGTCGCTCGATCCCGTGTAAGAGCGGCCGCGCCACTGGAACCCGGTATAGACGATCGCTTTGCCCTGGCGATTCACGACTTCGCCGGTTTTCACGCGAGTGTAGCGAGTCTCGGTCAGGAACTCGTCGTCTTTGGCGGACGGCTTGATTGTTGTAACGCCGTAGAAAAATCCCTTGCCCGGCTGATAGCCGGAGAATGCCCAGCGGCCAGCGAGCTTTGGCGCGCGCATGTTGGGATACCAGGCGGACCACTCGGGAGTCTTCAGCGGAAACGCATCGGTCAGGTGCGGAATCACCTTTTCCATGGGGTGGCGATTATCCGGAGGACGGCCGTCGGGGCCGGGCTGTGTCTGCGGCGGTCCTCCGCGACGGAAGGCTTGGAAATCCGAGAGCGGATAGTAGCCGCGATGCATCGCGATCAGCAGTTCCCACTCGGTCTTGCTGCGGCGCTGCGAGATCACGCGGCCCATGGAATGGCATTTCGTGCAGACTTCCTCAGCGTCTTTGTGGGCCGTGTACTTGTACTCGATCATGCGCTTTTCGACTTCGAAAGCTGCCGGGCGGGCCTCCTCCGGCGCGAGTCCAAGATTGTCGGCCAGATACTTCAAAATCTCGCGCGCATCGGCGGGTTCGAGTTTCAGTCCGTCGAGGCTGATCATGCGCTTGATGGTTTCTTCCCAGCCCTCGGGCGTGGTGCGGCGCCAGGAAATGCGGGAGAGGCGCTGCTTCTCGTCCACTTTGTGGCAAGGCGAGCATGTCTTGCGCACGAGCTCGCTGGCGATGGCAATGCCGGAGTCGATCTCTTCTTTCTCTTTTTCCGTGGGTTCTTTGGATTCTTTGGGCGTCGTTTGTTGCTGAGCGAACAGCACAGCCGCGAAGACGGCGCAGACAGTGAGCACCCTCATAGCGAGATTCTATTATTGTGTCACATGTCGAGGAACCAAACAGGGCGCACTTGCAAGCCACGACAACCACTCCGTAACCGTCGCGGCTCAGTTGGGATTCGTAAAAGTTCGAGGCGCTCTCGACTGGTTGATTTCGCCGCACCTACCGAGCCGCGCGCGTCAGCAAGGGGTCCCACATCCATTACGTGTCGAGCAGGATTTTTTTTGCGACCAGCGTGGCCAGTGCGGTCAGGAAATTGGGCAGAGAGACTTTCGGGCATGCGCGATTGTAGGCCTCGAATAAATCCGGCACTTGCGAGTGATGCTCGGCCATCTCGGCGAGGCGTGCCAAGTTTACATTCTGGAGGTAATCGAGCGCTGCGGGCAAGCCGGGCGCGGCAAGCGCGTCGCGCAGGACGATCTCGCGGCCTTCGATCGCAGGCCGCTGCTCAATACGTACTGCAGGGGCACGCCGCAATCGCAGGCCACGTTTCCGCTTGAGATCCTGCAACGCCTTCCGAACGGCACTCGGATCGCCGGCAGTATCCTGGCCTACGCTGGCGCGATGCGCCCAAAACGGATGGGCTTCCTGCTCGGAGCCTTGCCGGAACCACTCGGCGGTCTGCTTTCGATAATCCGCATACACACGATGTTCGCGTTCTTCAAAAAACTGTAGCGCGGCCGTTTGCATGGAGGGTTTGCGCAGGCAGGTATTCGCGAGCACGGCGCCGGTCCAGGCCGACACCATCGCCTTCTTCACGCCGAAAGAGGACAAGGGATCGATGAACGCTCCGGCGTCGCCCGCCAGCAGAAAACCGGGGCCGCAAAAATGCTTCGAGGAGTATTGCGACGCGTCGCATCCCCAGGGCGCCTTATCGAGAGCGCCGCGCGAGAAGATTCTCCGGAAGGCGCGTGTCTTGGCGAGTTCGGCGCGGTAGGCAACCTCCAGTCCCTTGCCGCGCACCATTCGCGTTTCGCCCGGGCCGACCATGAAAGCCACGTATCGCACGTTGGGTGAAACCGGAACCGACCAGGCCCAGCCGTCGCTGTAAGCCTCCACCAGAGTGTGGCTGGCGTCGGGAAGCTTCCATCCTTGCTCGCTTCGCCAAACACCGCAGAGCGCGACGGTCCGCGAATGCTTTTCTCGTGCGCGAAGAGCGCGTGCGAGGACGCCGGCTCGCCCCGAGCAGTCCAGGATGAACCTGGAGCGGATCGCCACGAGTTTTCCCTCCGATTGAAATTCGATGCGCGGGCCATTCGTACCGAGGAAGCCAGCAGCTTTCCCGACTTCGACACGTGCGCCGGCCGAGCGCGCTAATTCCAGCAGCATGCGATCGAAGTCGCTGCGCAGGACCTGATAGCCCCAGCCTTGCGGGTACGGTTCCACGCGGCGTCCGGACTTGCCCCACCAGACCGTGTTGCCGGTGGTGCGCAGGAATCCGGCGCCTTGGATGGCTTCTTCGATTTCGAGAAATTGGAATACTTTGCGATTGCTTGGCGGGAGGCATTCGGCCAGAGCGGGGCGCTTTGCGGGCGGCGCGGTGAGGATTACTACCGAGAGGCCCCACTGCGCCAGGAGGCGGGCTGCAGTCGCGCCCGCGGGGCCTGCGCCTATGATTGCCGCGTCGTAATGGTGACGCTCCTTTCCGGTCGCGGCTCGGTCAGTTTGCGGCGAGGTGGGGTGGTGATGCAATTTACCGGTCGGGGACCAGGGCGAACTCGGCGCGGCAACCGCGATCTACCCAAATGCCGCGGCGGTCCCAGCCCCAGGTCTCGCCTTGTCGGCACGGAGTGCCGCTGATCTGGCGCGTCAGTTGCACCCTCATCCCGCGCGTATCCGCTTCGCAATAGACGCGCTCGCCGTTGTTCGACGAGCAGGTAATCCCGCGGCTGCCCCCGTTAGCCCCGCCAGTCTGCGCCACCGCGAAATCCGCGCGGCATCCGCGATCCACCCAGATGCCCCGCTGGTCAAAGCCCCATGTGCGTCCTTCGACGCAAGGCGTTCCGCTGATCTGCCGGACCAACTGAATTCCGCGGCTGGTGTCGGCGGCGCAGTAGACGCGCTCGCCGTGGTTGGATGAACAGTTGATAACGGCGGCGCTGCCGCGGTCATCGCGATCGCGATCCCAGTCCCAATCGCGTCTACGGGAGACACGGCGGAGAATGAAGCGCTGGTTGGAATCGCCGTCCACATCGTAAACCTGAACGCGCAAGCCGTCGCGACTGTCGCCGTTCGGAATGTCGAGCGTGCGGCCATACCGGCACACGATCAAGGCGTTGCCGTCCTTGCCCGCTTCCAGACGCCACTGCTGGCTGTCGCCGCCGTTGAACGGAGTGCCTCGAACCGGCTCACTCTTTCCGCCGCGGCCGGAATCCAGCGCGAACCCGTTCATCCCGTTGCGCAGGTAAAAGAAGCCGCCGCCCGCCGGCCGGATGTCCCAGGTTTGATTGTCCGTGCCCCGGGAAGAAAACTGAATCACGGTAGTCTGATCGTTGCGGTCGAGGTCCAGCACTTTGCCGGACTTGAGATTCATGATCTCGTAGCGGCCCGGCCCGTCGAATCCGCCCTGGCCCAGCAGCGGCCAACTGAGCGCGGCGCAGGCCAGTATTCCTAAGCATCGAGTCGTCATTTCGCACCCCCGTTTCTGTGCTCGCTGTCTATCATCTTATTACGAGGGAGGGCTCTGCCGGTCTTGGTGTGGTGTCCTAACAGTGCGGTGCGCATCAGCAAGCGCGCATTGCAGGAGTGGGAGCAGGGTGGGCGGCAGCCTGACTCGGCCGCGCGCGCGTACCTGACTGTCATCGCCAAGGAGCCGGTTATGGTGCGCCAGGCACTGGCGAGCGAATGAAGTGGAGAAAAGTGTCAACGTTGTTCCCGGTCTGGACCCGTCACGACAGCTTCCTCACCGCCCCGGCTCAGACAAAGGGCCGCTGATTTCACGGCAGTTACCGAGCCGCGCGCGTAAAGCAGGCCGTTCCGGCGACGAACCGGGGTTAGTGTTGCCCGAGGTGGACGTACCCCGAAGTCAAGGCCGCACTCTTCTGGTACAGGAATCCCACCGGTCCTGTGACCGCGATGGTGAAATTGCCGATCCCGGTTCCTAATGCCGAAAGATCGCACGCCGTGAATGTGAACGCGTAGCCGGTCTGGCCGTTCACCAAAGCATTGCCGGCAAAGCTGACGCACGTATTGTTGTAGGTGATGGATCGCACGCCGCCCACACTCTGCAGATTCATGCCCAACCCCCAGTCGTTGTACTGCAGATTGCTGCTCTGCGGGTTGGACGGGCTGTCGCTGAATTGGAAGTCGTCGCGGGTGCTGCTATCGCCGTCTTCGCCTTGGCCGCTGTCCCAGTCGCTCGACGCCGACGCACCAACGCAGGCTGCCGTGTTAAGTGTGTAGTGCGTTCCGCCGCGTGTCACGTCACTCAGTCCGAGTCCCACCAGACCCGCAATACTGATCGAGGCGACCGAGGCTGAGCCGCGCAGCCCGATAAAATTGGCGCCACTGCCGATCAACCCGCGTTTCTGCAACGCGTTGAGCTTGGCGATGTCCACCTTCCAGGTCACCGAGCTGGCGCTGGTGTCGATCGCGCCAAAGTCGGGTGAGCCGGCGGGCGTGTAGGTGATCGACCCATCGCCATTGCGGAGCGCTGTTCCGTAGGTGAACGTACTGGCTCCGGTTTCATCCGTCGAGGCCTGCACGAACCACTGGTCGGCGTGGTCGGATACGCCGGGCCGCGACGGGTTGCTTGCGAAATTCGCTCGCCAAATGCCCTGCGGCGGGACGGTGGTCAGGCCGCTGAGGAGCATCTTGCTGGTCAGAAGGGTCTTGCCGCTTGAGATTTCGCAGCCGTACTGGATGCTCAGGATGTCCACCGGAGTGTCCACGTTGGGCACGGTTGGAGCATCCGCATTCACGCGGGCGTCGTGACGCTCGTCGATCACTTGCGGCGCGCTGGAGTTGAAGGCCGGCGCCGGATCTTTTCCCGAAATTTTCATAACGTTGCCGGTCGTCAAGCTGATCCCACCGGTTTGATGCGTGACGCCGGTGTTGCCGGTGAAATCGTTCGAATCGTCGTCGAAGGCAATAAACGCAAGTCCTTGCGGGTCCGTGGCAAGTTGGAAAAAGTCGCCCAGATTGCGGTTGGCAGTGCCTCCGAAACCGCCCAGGCTGATATTGGCGCCGTGAACGTAATGATCGCTCGCCACGCCTTGATAAAAGGAAGGTGAACTGGCCGTCGCGTTGGTGCTTTCCGCGAAAAACACCTTCCAGTTCGCGGCGTCGTTATTGGCGCCTTTACCGTCGTCCGAATCCGATGCCTGGACGCCGTACCATGCCAGGGCCACGCTGCCGGGAAGTTTGCCCGTGGTCAGCCAGGGAAACAAAGACGTGGACGGAGACGACAGATTGCTAACGCGCACCGGAGTCGCCCAGGTCCTGCCCTGGTCCAGCGAATGAGCCAGGTAAATGGCGCTTCCGCCGTCCGAATACGCCACGTACACGGTCCCGTCGGGAGCTACCTTGCACACTGGAAAGAGCGCCGCGATGGTGGGACTCACGCCGGTCGCGGCAATCGTGGGGTTGAGTGGATCGAAAACCGGATGCCCGGTCACGGGATCGGGGCGTCCGATCGCAACTCGCAACTGATTGCCATTGGGACTGGGTCCCTGATAGCAGAAATAGACCGTGCCATCGCGCTGATCGACAGTAACGGGTCCGGTGGTGTTGCCGCCCTGCGCGGCCAGCATCGCCGGCTCGTACGTCAGGCCCCCGTCGTCGGAACGATTAACGTAGAAATGCGCGTCTACCTGCAAGCCCGCAAACTCCCGATATCCGAGATACACCACGTTCCCGCCAAAGAACTCCATCCAGTTGCGATCGTCCTCTCCAATAACCGGAAGATTGCCAGCGGGGTTCGCGGTGTACGTCTCGGCACGATCCGTGGATCGTTGCGCTGAAATATTGGCAGCCACCAGACTGGTCAGCGCCAAGGTCGGGAAGCCTGTGCTCGGAATCAGGGGGCTGCTCGAAGCCCTGAACGCGACCGCCAGATCCATGTCGCCGCCTCCGTCTCCGCCTGCCAGTCCGGATCTCTGTACCTGAGCGTCGGGTTGTCCTTTGTAAGACGGATTGCTGGTGATGTTGCTACTGCTGTCAAACAAAACGCCGGCGGCTCGCAGGAACGGGTCGTACGTGGGGCTCGCGGGGTTCAGGTCGAAACGCCACAGGTCATCGCCGGCCGTGAGACCGCGAATTGAGGCGGCATAGGCATTGCCCTGGAAATCGACTCGGGCACTGGGTTCAAGGTCGCGCTGCGCGCCGTGTGCGTACACCGTTTTGTTTCTGCTGAAAGCCAGGCCGATTTTTGTGCCGGAGATATAATTTGCGATACGTGGGGCTCCGATCGGAATCGGCTCCAGTGTTACCACGCCATGGTAGGGGTCTCCGGCGCCGACCGCGAAATACACCGCGTGGACCGTGTACGTGGTAGCCACGGCGAGGACCGCGTTAATGTCCCACGTGCTCTCTTCCTTGGTCTCCGGAGCGCCGCCTCCCGAGCTGCCGACAACTGGACCGGAATTGGATCCGGAGTGTACGTCGACGTCGTAGTCGTTGAACTGGTTGGTCCACGTCACGCTGAAGCGGGCGCGTTTGCCGGTATAATCGCCCGGCGCGACCGTCACCGTGAAGGTGTCGCAATTGGTTCCGTCAACGCAAGTGCTCTCGTTGGGAGAAACACCGGGACCTGGAAACCCGTTCCAGGCCACGGGACCGCTGGTTAGACTCAAGGTACCTCCAGGCGGGGTAGCGGCTTCCGCAATCTCGCTGGCAGCAAAGACTCCAAAGACGCAAATCAGGCCCGCGCGTTTTAGTGGTAGTGGCATGACTATCAGACGCCGGATCGCTTATGCTGATATCATGTTTTTTTATATAGGGCCGAACCGATTTCACCGGTCCGGTCTAGCCCAAACCCGTTCCATCTGGTTGAGCCAGTGAGAGTTGCGCGAGGCGATCATTGGCCGCGAAAGTCGAGCGGGACCAGTTAGGATTGTTTCGCCCACTTCGCGCCGAAGATCGTACCGTCATGCCCGCCGGCAGTGTCTGTCGCTGCGTCGCCGGTGTCTTGGTCAAACAGGTACTCGGCCACGAGGCCGTCTTGTGGAGCGGCATCGCTGGTGAACAGCTCTTGAATCTCGTTTTGTTGGAGCACACGGCCCCAGATTCTGACCTTGCGGATGCCGCCTTTGAAGAAACTGCCGAAGTCTCTTGTCCCGATGCGCAGGGGTGCGGAGCCGCTCTGGGGATTGATAACGAGCTGCTCACCGGTGTCACGCTGTTTGTGGATCGGACAACCGCCGGTCGCGGGCCCCCGATACGTGTCGCAGCGGCGGTACACGCCGTCCCTGTAAATGTAGGTCTGCGCCGATCCCGCAATGCCAACAGCGTGAATCCAGCGGCCCTTCTTGATTGGGTCCTGGAAATGGCTCCCCACGCCGAGCCCGCCATCCGGATTGAAAACATAGAAGCTGATACGGTTCGGCCTCTCGGGCGTCTCGGTAGTGCCATCGCGGTTGTACATGCGTAGCACCCACTCATGTTGGCCGGTTTCTCCTTTCCCCATCCAGTGAACGTATCCCGTACCTTCCCAATTCGGGAAGTTCAGGACGTCAGGCCGCATCCACGCCGAGACAGTGAGCTCGTTGGTTGCGCTGACGCTGAGGTCGTCGCTCGATGGAATTTCGACATAATTGTCGATTCCGTTGAAACGCAAATATATGTCGCCTCGATTCGGTGCGGCATTCATAAGAACTACTCCTTGGCGCGTCCAAGAGCGGTGGACGAGAACCGGCAGCCATTTTACACCTCTCCTGGAGTCGACGCGGGCTGCCCAAACCAGACGCACCGTCACGAATATCGTGCTCGAGAGTCGGAACCCGTTTCACTTATCGCGAGGACTTTGGTGAGATGGTGGGCGCGACAGGACTCGAACCTGTGACCTCTTGCGTGAATTGGCCGGGTGGTGTCTGAGGCGGTGAGAGGCGATGATCGCGAGTGTCGGCGAAGCTCTTGTATTTGAGGGCCTTCGCTGGCGTTTGCAAGGTTCCTGAGCGTTGTCGAGCACCGACGAGTAGGAGCGCACAATCGGTCGATTTGGCCAATTCTAAGGCGGGTTACGTCACAATCCACGTCACAAAATCCCGCATCACACTGCGGGATACTGGTAACGGAATGCGGACACCATCAGGGAAGGCGAGCTTTGGGCAGGACCTCGTGGGGGCGATGAAGCTGATCCTTGCTCACCACCGCGGCGAGATCAAACTCGAACACGTGTTACCGAAAGCTCGCGTCTTGAGAACCATCCTCAAACAGCGGTTCCCACGCGCCAAGTAATTCTTCTCCGTATGGAGTAGAATTAAAGCATGGATGAATACACTCCCGCGCAAGCTTCTGCGATTACAGGTTTACCACTGGCCGCGGTTCACAAGGCAATCGATAGCCGCCTGATACGTCCCCGGTCCGCGCGGGTTGGTGCAACCGTCCGCCGGCTGCTGACGAAGGAGCAGTTGATCTACCTGCAACTGGAAGCGGAGGGCCTGCGACTGCTGCCAGTTGGGACCCGGCGAGGGATCGCCGAGTCGATTCAGCGATCGCCGAAGACGGATCTGATAGCAATCGGAAATGGAACAGTGCTGTTCGTTGAATTTAAGACAGCCCGCCGCAAGATCGAGGGCCAGTTGAAGCAGCTTACCCGCATCGAAGGCTTGGTGGTCAGCAATCCGGAGATCATGCGCGGAACGCCTGTCTTCAAGGGCACGCGGATTCCTGTGGACCTAGTGGCCGACATGCTCGCGCAGGGTGCAACAGCGGAGGACATTCTTGCAGGCTATCCAACTCTCAGCAAGGAAAAGATCGCCATCGCACCGCTGTACATGCGTGCATTCCCACGGCGCGGCCGCCCTAGCCGCCGTCCCTGGCAGGGGAAAAGGGTGCGCGGTCGGAAATCCTTTAAACTTAGCACCCTGCTCAGAAGTGCATGAGGTTTCTCATCGACGAATGCCTGCATGAGTCACTGGTCGGAGTCGCCCATCGCGCCGGCTTTGAGGCAACCCACGTCAATCATCTCGGCTTGAGCGGCGAGCCGGACTGGGAACTGGCCGAGCGAATCGTCAAAGATGAATTCACGTTTGTCACGAACAACCGCGTCGATTTTGTTCGGCTCTTCGGCAAGATGGAATTGCACGCTGGCCTGATCATAATTGTCCCGAATGCTGTTCCCGTACTCCAGCGCGCCCTGTTCGAAGGTGCCATTCAGTACTTAGCAAAGACCTCGTCAATTCCGCAATTGAGGTGAGTTTGGAAGGCAAGACAGCGAGGTGCGTAGAGTACTCGATACCAGAAGGATGATCCCACCGAAAGCGCCTACGATACGTGCGTGGGCTGTCGGCGCTTCCCCGATACGATCAAGAGCACGAGGGCAACTATAGCGAGCAGCACGCCCAAGGCAAAGGTTCCTTGAGTCTCGATCGCAAAACCTTCCCAGTCCTGTATCGACTCGGCCACGAGTTTCGGATTTGCAGCATTCAGTTCGCTAGGGTCGCGCCGAAAGTCGATCGACAATCGATAGCGCTCTCCCTGGCGTGCGCGGAACCGGCCAATCTCGCGACGGGTGTAATCGTTGCTGTACGAGCCTGCTTTCCAGGTCTGCTCAGTCGTGTTGTCTGCGACTTGATTGGGACCGCTCCAGAGTTTCCAGGATGATTCGACGACGGAGGGAATTGCGCTACAGCGTTCTGGATGAAATGACTCTAGATCGAGGAGGCACTCCTGACGCTGAAACTCCATTCGACGCGGTTGAATTTGAAGGAACAAGATGTATGTGCCTGCGACTTCCGAGGTGAATTCCGGGGTTTGGATCTCTCCCCTGTGGAGCTGAACAGGATAGTCCAGTGGCGTCCAGTTATTGCGGGAGACATGCCACATCGCGACTGCATAGGGAACAAACGCGCCCACCAGCATTCCGATCCCGATTTTGCGCCTGCGAGTCACTCTGGACCTCAAAAGACCTCAACACGTTTTCGCCGATTGAGCTAATTCGGCCTGGGCAACGAGTAGATGCGCAACTGTCCCGCCTCGAAAGTTGCGCATCGTAGCCCATCTGGGGAAAGTGCTGCTCTCGCGTTTTTCGGAAACGTACGGTCCGTTATTGCGTTTTGCGATTCTCGATCGAAGATCATCAAGCGACCAGAATCGGTTGTGCTGTGCCCGACGCCCAAAATCCGCAATAGGCCACCAACGTCATGGCAGTTGTCGGACGCGAACACGGCATAGCGCGACATGTTTGCCGTCCCGCTTTCAACGGACCCGCAGTACTTATCAGGAATCCAAGGCAGCGTCTCTATCGGCTGATCCTTCCGCCAGATGACGAGCTTGCCGGCGTCGCTGTCCTTCACGCTGATGTTTCCGACCACCGTGCCATCGGCTAGCAGGCCGACAATAGACGCCGTCTCACCGTCGCGAAGAGGGACTGCCCACGGCCGCCGATCCTCACCTTCCGCCGTCATCGTGCAACGCTGTCTGGCGCCGGCGTAGACGATTCCTGTCGAGACGTACTCGTTGGGTCGCAGTTCCTGTTGACAAACTATGAACGCGACGCCGTGCTCGCCGAACTTTCTATCGCGCGCATCCACGGGCCAATCCTGTTGCCACTGCTTCGGTTGCCTCAGCGGGACTCGATCAAAAACGGAATACGTGCGGGTATTCCGGTCCTGAAAGACAAGGGCGTGATTCACGAAGGTAGCCTGCTCCAGAAAGCGATCGAGACGATCTACGTCCTTCAAATCCGCATCGAATAGAAGTATGCCCGATTTCGATTCGTTCCTACCTTCCGCATCGAGATTCACTGACTGTACTCTGAACAGAAGTGTGCCACTTGGCCCTGGTCCGGCTTCGCCTTGTGCGACGAGCTCGCCGTACCCATCGGCCAAGTAGGGGATATCACGTTCAGCCTTGAGGACGCCGGTTGCATCGAAGACCAGTATTCTGGCCGATCCGTTCACCTTGCGATCAGGAGACGGCCTGCAATTGGGACTGGTGTTGAAGCCTACTGCTACTCTGTCGTCGTTCAACCAGACTACGAAGCGATAACCAATAATCTGATTGCCACACTTCGTGTCTGCATCGGGTTGGAAGAATCCTTTCGGTAGGCCGTGCGTGGAAAGGTCGATCCGCACGTCCGGTTTCGGGGCTCCAGCCGCCGCCTCTGATTTCGTCTGTGCGCGGGACCAACCCGGTACGAGGGCACCGGCGGCGATGACGCCCGCCAACGCCACGTTCAGTTTTGAGCTTCGCATCTAATCGATCCTCGCTCCGTGAATGGCGCTCGAAACTACTCAGTTCGGAAGTTCGTATCAATTGTCCCAAATCACAAGAGTGCGCGGAGCAAGGGCGAGACGAGCGTGCCAGTCGGCCCTTCGGACGAAAAAGACCGTGCAAGCCAGAAGTTGTATCACGAAGTGAATACACCGGTACGAAGCGTAACACGACCTAAGTGCAAGACGGCGCAACGGCTGTGCGTCAGAAGCCGCGCTTGCGTAATGCGGTTTCTTTATGTTCCACTACCGCTCTTTGGTTGCCCCGAGACGGTCGGAAATACACTGGAGTTGTCGCAGATTGTCGTAAATCGTCGTAGATGGTTGAATTCTGTTGACTGCGACAGTTTTCGACAAATTACGACAATATTCGACAGTCTTCAGCGGTCTTAGGCAAGTCTCGGCAATCTTCGGCAACTTGCTCTGCTCGGCAACCAATCCGCGACACCGAAGGGCCGGTAGTGGAACATAAAGGAGCTGGGGCTCGCGCGCCACCTTTTTCGTTGTTATTCTCCACTGCTTCAGTCAGATCGGGCGGGTTGCGTTTAGGCCGGAATGGATGGTGGCGCATTGCGCGGCAGTTCTCGCCGTTTCGACCACGTGTCGCGGTGTTGAGGTCAAGAACCTGCCCTGGCGGCACGTGGATCTCTTCGGCCGGGTCGCAACGATACGACGGAGCAAAACCGCGGCCGGCCATCGAACCATTCCGCTGAACGGCGACGCCATGGCCGCACTCGCTCGCCTTCTCGACGCGCGAGGGCGCTCGGTAGCAGCGAACAACTACGTTTTCCCCGCGTGCGAGGAGCGGATTATCGATCCCTCAAGGCCGCAGAAGAGCTGGCGTACAGCTTGGCGGAAGCTGGTTCGGGGAAACGGCCCGACGCGCCGGCAGAGAGGCCGCACAACAAACGCTCGCCTCCGGGAAAGGACTTCGCAACGCAATCGCGGTCTGGAAGCGCGCTGTAGCGCCGATCCGCGGCCTGCGCTTCCACGACCTCCGCCATCAGGCCATCACCGAAATGGCCGAAGCCGGTGCATCCGATGCCCCGTTGATGGCCGTTGCGGGCCACATGTCCCGCCGCATGCTCGAACACTACAGCATGTGCGCATGGCCGCGAAACGTACTGCGTTGGAAAAACTGGAGAGCGGTCTGATGGGTGGGCCCTCGGCAGCGAGCCAGCCCGAGTCAAGGAAAGCGACCTTACGTCACAATCCACGTCACAACTTCTCCGCCCGACTCTTCCCTCTATCTGTATCTCTTTGAAATGAATGGTGGGCGCGACAGGACTCGAACCTGTGACCTCCTGCGTGTGAAGCAGGCGCTCTAACCAACTGAGCTACGCGCCCGAGGGCGAGAACTCCAGTTTACCAACTGGCTACTGGCGCTTGCCCGCCGCCTTGTATACTCGCCCGCCCTTCATCACGAACACCACGTTCCGCACCGCGGTGATGTCCTCCAGCGGATTGCCTTGCACGGCGACAATGTCCGCCTCCATCCCTTCGGCGATGGTTCCGATACGATCCTGCAAGCCGAGGGACTCCGCCGCGAGCGACGTGCCGCTGATGAAGGCGTCCCTGGCCGGCTGGCTTCCGTCCTTCACGCGGTAGATGAACTCCTCGGCGTTGCGGCCGTGCGAGCCGGCCACTGCATCGGTACCCAGCACCATCTTCACGTGATGCGCCATCGCCCGCTTCAGCACCGCCGCCATCAAAGGAACGCCCTTCTCCATATACGCGAAACCTTCTTCCGTGTAATTGCCGATACCGAGGAACTTGGGTTTGTTATCCAGATAATTGTGCAGCACCAGGAAATTCGGATCGAAATAAGTGCCGTGATCGGCCATGAGCTGCAAGGTCTCGTCATCCAGAAACGCCCCATGCTCGACGGCCGTGCATCCGGCCATCACCGCCGCCTTGGCGCCGCCGGGGGCATGCGCATGGACCACGGAGCGCAATCCCAACGCTTTCGCCTCGCCGCAAGTCGCCTTCACCTGCTCGTCCGTCATGGTCTGCTTGCCGCCGTCGCGGATGCTCGCGGTGGCGAACAGCTTGATCACGTCGGCGCCGTCCTCCTTCATCTTGCGGACATAGGCGCGAATCTTCTCCGGATCGCCGGTATTTTCATTCACCGACCGCAACGATGTGATGATTCGCGGGCCGGGAAGGACGCCACGGTTGATCATGTCTCGCAGATCGCCATCGATGGCCGACCCCAGGCTCTGCACCGTGGTGAATCCGCCCAGGAGCGTCGCGTAGGCATTGCCTTCGGCATACAGCGCGGACTGTTGCGGCGTGTCCTTGCTGCCGCGCCCGCCTTGATCCAGGCGATTCTCCTTGTTGAAGTACCAACCGAGATGCACGTGCGTGTCGATCCAGCCGGGCATGACGGTGAGGCCCGTGAGATCGTACGTCGGGTTTCCGCGCGCTCCGGCGACTGTGGCGATCTTGCTCCCGTGGACGACAATTATCTTGTCCTTGAGGACGCCACCCTTCCCGTCGAGGATAGTGGAGGTCTTGAGGACGACGAGCTGGGGCTGCGCTGCTGCAAGCGCGGCCAGAAACACCGGGATCGCGATGGCTTTCTTCATACTGCGTAGTGTAGCGTAGGCGCGCAGGTTGAACCTTAAAGAGTCGATTTCTTACTACGGCCGGACTATCGTGGTGGCGCTCCCTGCCCGTCGCGGCTCAGCCACGTATGCGGTAGCATGTTAATTCGGCCTCGGTCAGGCCGCCAACGTCGGAGAGCCCCCGCTTATGATGAATTCGGCCGGTTCCTCAGATGCACTGCTGAAGGCGCTCGTCGAATCCTCCGATGACGCCATCATCAGCAAGACGCTGGACGGTACTGTCACCTCCTGGAACAGAGGCGCTGAGCGTATTTTTGGCTACTCAGCGGAGGAGGCGATCGGCAAGCCCATCGCGATTATCGCGAGTCTGGAGCGCGATGAAATGCCGGGAATTCTGGAGCGCATCGGACGCGGCGAGCGGGTGGATCATTATGAAACCATCCGGCGGCGTAAAGATGGACGGCCGGTAGACATTTCGTTAACCGTCTCGCCGATTTGCGATGGCTCAGGCCGGATCATCGGCGCCTCCAAGATCGCCCGCGACATCACGGAGAAAAAGCTTGCCGAAGCCGCAATTCTGAAGCACTCGGAACGCCTCAGCCGCGCCAATGCCGACCTGCAGCAGTTCGCCTACATCACCTCGCACGATCTGCAGGAACCGCTTCGCACGATGCAAGCCTGCACGGAAATGTTCCTGAGCAAATCCGGACACAAGCTGGAGGCGAACGAACGGGAGCTGCTCGAGTTGGTGGTGAAAGCCGCCCGGCGCATGACGGGGATGATTCGAGACCTGCTCACGTACGCACGCGCCGTTGACGAGGACCTTCCGTTCACCGGTGTGAAAACCCACGAAGTCATCGAATGGGCGGGAAACAACCTTCACGTCGCAATCCAGTCCAGCCACGCCAACCTCGTATACGACCGCTACGGGCTGCCAACGGTGCGGGGCAATACGCTGGCGCTGGTACAGTTGTTTCAGAATCTACTCAGCAACGCGATCAAGTACCGGAGCGCGGAGCAGCCGCGCATCGAGATCTCGGCCGAAGAGCGGGATGCGATGTGGCTTTTTTCGGTACGGGACAATGGTATCGGGATCTCCGAGGCGTATCACAAGCGAATCTTCCGCTTGTTCCAGCGCTTGCATACCACGCAGGAATATCCTGGAACTGGAATCGGTTTGGCCCTGTGCAAAAAGATCGTGCAGACGCACGGAGGCGATATCTGGGTTGAATCGGAGGCCGGTAAAGGTGCAACCTTCCTGTTCACGTTGCCGGCAGAGGGGGCAACATGAGTGTTTCTCGTATCGTCGTTGTGGAAGATAACGCCGCCGATGTGCTGCTCATGGAAGAAGCGCTCAAGCAGCACGGCTTGGAATGCGCGCTGCAACACTTCAGCAACGGAGAAGATGCCGCCAAAGCGATTTCCGAAATGATTGACGCTCCGGACCTGTTCGTGGTGGATCTCAATCTCCCGCGCGTGCATGGACTGGAGTTGCTGCGTTTGATCCGCGCATGCCCGCCGGTGGCCGCCGTGCCCGTCGCGATCCTGACGTCTTCCAGGGCGCCGGCCGACAAAACCAGAAGCGAACAGCTCGGCGCGGACGCGTACATTATCAAGCCAACGGGGTACAGCGAATTCATGGAGAACGTCGGTTCGGGTATCTTTCGGTTGCTGCGGCGCCCGTCGCCCGAGGCGTGGAGTGGCAGGGTTTGCGGGCGGCGCGACGTGGGTTCACGAATTGTTGCATCGCGATCGCCCGGCCGTTCCGTCCGGCGGCGAAGCATCGGCATTGGACTGTGAAAAAAACTGGGGACACGCCTGCGTGAGTGCTCAGATTGAACCGTTTACGACGCTCGCCCGGAGTGTCTCAAGATTTTTCCACAGAACCTTCCGGTCGCGGCTCGGCGGGTTTGGCGTGATTGCGTTGCTCCTGGGCGCGATCGTGTGCCTTGTGGCGCGGAGTCCTGAAATTGCTTTCGAGCGCAAGACAATCGATCTCGGCATCAGCGAGACCTGCGCCATCGCCGATTTCAATAATGACGGCCGGCCGGACATCTTTTCCGGCGAGGCCTGGTACGAGAACCCAACCTGGAAAAAGCATGAAGTCCGAAGGCTGAAGGAGTACGGCACATACCTGGCTTCGCTCAGCGATCTCCCGCTCGACGTCGATGGCGATGGTTTCGTGGACATCGTCAGCTCGGGTTGGCACTCCGGCAAAATCTGGTGGTCGCGCAATCCTGGAAAACCCGGAGTGATGTGGGAGGATCGCGTCATCGACCAGGGCTTCCCGGTCGAGTTTTCGTTCCTAGTGGATCTGGATAACGATGGGAAAGCGCGGGAACTCCTGCCGCAGTTCGGCAACGCCAAGGCGCCGACGGCCTGGTACGAGGTAGTAAGAGGCGACTGGAAGAAGCACGTCGTCAGCACGCAAAGCTACGGGCACGGCATCGGCGTCGGCGACGTCAACGGCGACGGCCGCAACGACATTATCACGCCGCAAGGCTGGTTGGAAGCGCCGCCCGACCCTCGAACGGGCGACTGGAAATTCCATCCCGAGTTCAATCTCGGTTCAACCAGCTTCATCTACGTGATCGATTTGAACGAGGACGGTCTGCCCGACCTCCTCACCGCCAATGCCCACGACTACGGCATCTTTTGGATGGAGCAGCGTCCGGATCACACTTGGGTCAAGCACGTGATCGACAACTCCTGGTCGCAGCCCCACGCGCTCACCCTGGTCGACCTGAACGGCGACGGCCGCAAAGATCTCCTGACCGGCAAGCGCTTCATGGCTCACGACGGAAGCGATCCGGGCGAGCGCGAGCCGCTCGGCATCTACTGGTACGAGTACCATAAATCCGAAGACGGCAAGAGCGTCGAATGGTCGCGGCATGTCATCGACTACGGATCGCGCGCGGGCGGCGGCATGCAGATTCCCGTGGCGGACATCGACGGCGATGGCGATCTCGACTTCGCCGTGGGCGGCAAGAGCGGATTGTTTTTATTTGAGAACCTGACTAAAGGACGTGGAAGGAAGACGCCATGACTGAAAAAATATCCAGACGTGCGTTCGCCAAATCCGGCCTGATGGCAAGCGCGGCCTTTCCCTACCTTCTGCCGCGCGCGGCAGCCGGCGCCAATGACCGCATTCGTGTCGGCGTGATCGGCGTGGGCAACCGGAGTAATCTGTTGATCGATCAATTGCCGGATGGCGCCGAAATCGTGGCCGTGGCCGACTGTTATCGCAAGCGCTCCGAGGACGCGGCGGCCAAGCGCCAAGCCAAGTGGCGCATCTACGACGATCATCGCGAGCTGCTCGAGCAGAAAGATATCGACGGCGTCATCATCGGCACCAACGATCATGCACGCGTGCTTTGCGCCATTCACGCGGTCCAGGCGGGCAAGGACGTCTACGCCGAGAAGCCGTTGTCTCTTTATGTCGCCGAGGGCCGCGCGCTGGTGCGGGCCGTGCGCAAACACAACCGCATCTTGCAGGCGGGCAGCCAGCAACGCTCCATGGCCATGAACCGCGTGGCGTGCGACTTCGTACGCAACGGCGGCCTGGGCCGCATCCGCCTGGTGCTCGGCGTCAACTACAGCGAGCCGGTGCGCGCCGGCGCTCTGCCCGACGAGCCCGTGCCCGAAGGATTGAATTGGGACATGTGGCTGGGTCAAGCCGACATGCGCCTTTACAACCGCGAGTTATTCGCGCATTGGATGAGGTATTGGGATTATTCCGGAGCGGACATGACTAACTGGGGCGCGCACGGAATCGATCAGGTGCAGGCGGCGCTGGGGATGGACAGCACCGGCCCGGTGGAGTTTTGGCCTCTCCAGGACGCGCCCGCGGGCGCCGTGGCGTTCCGCTACGCGAGCGGCACCGTGGTGCGATTGGAAATGCCTGTGGGAAATCTGCAAGGCGGCGCGATGTTCGTCGGTGAGAAAGGACGCATCGAGATCACGCGCAATGATTTCCGTACCGATCCGCCCGATCTCATCAAAGAGCTGCCTCCGCAAGGAGCGATCGATAAATGGAAACGAGGGCAGTGGCAGGCGAAATATCACATGCAGGATTGGCTGGATTGCATGCGCAGCCGGAAGTCGCCGCTGGCCGATGTCGAAATCGGGCACCGCTCGATCAGCGTCTGCCATATCGCGAATATCGCGCGGCGGCTCGGCCGGAAGCTCCATTGGGAACCGGAGACGGAGCGCTTCACGGGTGACGCCGAAGCGAACGATCATCTGACGCGGCGGCGGCGCAAAGGCTACGAATTGCCCGAAACGGTGTGAGTTCGCGGCACGATGATGCGTTTGCCGCGGGGGTAGCGACCGGCCGCCCATGAAGCTTCACACGGTCGGAAACTCGGCTCGGGTCAAAACTGTCAGCAGGTAGGATACGGGAAAAGGCGCAACCGAGACAGCAGCCGGAGCCGCTTTTCCCGGATTGCTCGCACGGTGCTTCAGATCATCTCATCAACGCGAGCGCCCGGCGGCGGCGAGGCACATAAGATCACTGGTTCCGAGCGAGCAGTCCGTCCAGGCCGCGCAACAACTCGGGCAGGTCCCAAACGACGGTACTCCAAACCAGTTCGATGTTTACGTCGGAGTATGCATGGATCAGCCGATTGCGCATGCCCTTGATCTTGGCCCAGGGTATTTCGGGAGATCTGTCGCGCAATTCCTCCGAGATCTGAGTAGCCGCTTCTCCGACGATCTCAATTTCCTTCACCAGAGCCAACAGCAGCACGCGATCGCGTGAAAGATCCTCCGCAGCGTGGCCAGCGATGAACGCTGCCGCTTCCCCTGCTGCATCCAACATGTGCTGAATGCGAATGCGATCAGCGGCGTTCATATTGTGGGAGAGCGGAAGAAACAACCTCAGCGCGAAAATATCGGCTGAGATCCTCGGGGGTCCGCAGATCCACCTTGTGGCCAAAGATTTCCGACAAGTCGATTTCCATTCCGGCTAACGTCACCAGGCCGGGCACGTGGCCAGCATCGAACTCAACCAAGACGTCCAGATCGCTATCGGGCCGGAAACGTGGTGTTAGTACCGATCCGAACAGGGAAAGCTTACGTATGTGGTTCCGCTCGCAGAACTCTTTCAGGAATTCTTTGGGAATCGCGAGTGGAAGGGTGGACATCGGCCAAACTCCTTCTTCAGTAGGTGCTACCGCTTTAACTGGCGGTGAGGGTGGGATTCGAACCCACGGAACCCGCAAAGGTTCAACGGTTTTCGAGACCGCCCGATTCAACCGCTCTCGCACCTCACCGTACTTCTAAACTAGCATGCCGGGAGCGCCGGGGTTCTTTTATGTCTTTCCGCGCCGTTGTGAGCGGCGGCAGCTTGAATTTCAGGCGTGAACGCGGCTTGCGCTACAGTTAAAAACGAATGCCGCTCGAAGCGCCATCCGGCGTCCAGTCACCAGCCACTAACCACCAGCCACCGCTGCTGGACTTCCATCACATTTCGGTGATGCGCGGCGATAAGACGGTTTTGGACGACATCACGCTTCGCATTCAGGCTGGCGAGCACGTCGCGATCCTGGGGCCGAACGGTTGCGGCAAATCGACGCTGATCAAGACCGTCACGCGGGAATGCTACCCGCTGGCGCGCCCAAATTCATCGGTCACCATCCTCGGCGAGGACCGCTGGAATATCTTCGAGCTGCGCACGCTGCTGGGCATCGTCTCAAGCGACCTGATGAGTACCTGTACGCGCGACATCACGGGCCTGGAAGTGATTCTCTCGGGCTTCTTCAGCAGCATCGGAATCCAGCCATATCACGCCGTCACGGACGCGATGCTGCGGAAATCGCGCGAAGTGTTGGAGCTTCTGGAAGTGCCGCACCTGGCGGATCGCGAAATGACCGCGATGTCCACGGGCGAGGCCCGGCGCATTCTGATCGGCCGCGCCTTGGTGCACCATCCGCTCGCGTTGCTGCTCGATGAGCCCACCAACAGCCTGGACCTGTGTGCAACGCTCGAATTGCGCGACACTTTGCGCAAACTGGCGCAATCCGGCATCGGCATTCTGCTGGTGACGCACCATCTTCCGGATATCATTCCGGAGATTGAGCGCGTGATCCTGCTACGGAAGGGCCGCGTATTCGCGGACGGCGACAAGACCGATCTGCTGACTACCGAGCGTCTGACCGAGCTGTTCGGCCTGCCAGTGGAGTTGGCCCGGCGGGACGGGTATTATCATCTCTGGTGAGTGCGAACGACATTTTGGTGTGCCAGCGCGTAGCGTTTGCGGCCGCGCCGTATCCATCCGCCCCCGAGCGCCGCGCCAATCTGAAACAACTGCTCAGCGCGATTCTGGCCCGGCAGGACGAACTGGCGGCGGCCATCGATCGGGATTTTGGCGGGCGCTCGCGCGATGAAGTCCTGTTCTCGGAAATCTATGTGGCCGTGAACGCCATCCGGCATGCGCGCCGGCACGTCAGTGGATGGATGGCGCCGCGGCCGCGGCCGGTGAGTTGGCCGCTCCATCCCGCCAGCGCCTGGGTGCTGCCGCAACCAGTGGGAGTCGTGGGAATCATCGTGCCGTGGAATTATCCCATCTTCCTGTCGATGGCTCCGCTAGCCGGCGCGCTGGCGGCCGGCAATCGCGTGATGCTGAAGCCGTCTGAATCGACGCCGGAGACTTCGGCGCTGCTTGCGCGGATGCTGGCCGATGCATTCTCGCCGGATCTCGTTACGGTTGTTACCGGCGGCGTGGACGTGGGGCGCGAGTTCGCATCTCTGCCCTTCGATCATCTTCTATTCACCGGCGCCACGTCGGTGGGGCGCGACGTCATGCGGGCGGCCGCCGGAAATCTGACACCGGTGACGCTTGAGCTGGGCGGCAAGTCGCCCGCGATCATCGCTCCGGACGCGCATCTCGATCGCGCCGCGGCCGACATCGCTTACGGCAAGCTGCTCAACTCAGGCCAGACTTGCATCGCGCCGGATTACGTGCTGCTGCCAGGCGGGCTGCTGCGGCCCTTCGTGGACGCGCTCCGGAAAGCCGTGGAGCGGTATTATCCCGGCGCTCAATACACTTCCATCGTCAACGAGAAGCATTACAGCCGTCTGGGGCGCTACCTGGAGGAAGCTCGCGAACGAGGCGTGGAGGCGATTTCGATGGGTCCGGCGCCTCGCAGTGAGCGTCAGATTGCTCCAACCGTGCTGATCGATCCTCCGGAAGATCTGGAAGTCATGCGCGAGGAGATCTTCGGACCCATCCTGCCGCTGAAGACATACCAGACGCTGGAGGACGCAATCGCCTACGTGAACCAACGCGAGCGCCCGCTCGCGCTCTACCTGTTCGCGCGCGACCGCCGAACGATTGACCGTGTACTGACGCACACCGTGTCGGGCGGTGTTTCGGTGAACGATACGCTGCTGCACATCGCCGCCGAAGACCTGCCCTTCGGCGGAGTTGGAGCGAGCGGCATGGGTCATTACCACGGTCGCGAGGGCTTTGACACCTTCAGCAAACTGAAGCCCGTGTTTCGCCGTCACTGGCTGGGACTGGGAAGATTGCTTCGCCCTCCCCACACGCGCCTGCACGACTGGATGCAGCGCATTCTGATCGGGAAGCGCGCCGGTGTATAAACAGGCGCCGCATCCGGCTTGGTCCGCCGATGGGAGGCCGTGCTGATGCCCTGGCCGATCCTGCTGATGACACGCCGGCCCGATCTGGGAGGGACGGAGCGGCAGTTGATCGAAATTGCCAAGACCCTGGATCGTTCCAAATTTGAGCCGCACGTCGGATGCTTTCAGGCAGAAGGGCTGCGTCGCGGAGAGCTCGAAGCGGCCGGCGTCCCTGTCGTTCAGTTCCCCGTTTCCTCGTTTACTTCACCTCGCGTACTCGCCGAAGCCTGGCGTTTGAGCCGCTACATCCGCCGCAACGACATCCGGCTGGTTCACACATTCGACTTCCCGCTCGCTATCTTCGCGGCTCCAACCGCGCGGTTTTTCAGCTCCGCGGTTGTGGTGTCGAGCCAGCGGTCGCACCGCGATTTGATGCCGCGCCGGTATCGTGGCCCCCTCCGGATGACGGACCACCTCGTGGATGCCGTAGTCGTCAATTGCGAGTTCATCCAAAGACACCTGGAGCGCGAAGAGCACGTCCCGGGCCGCCGGATACGGCTCTGCCACAACGGGGTCGATCTCGGATTGTTCAGGCCATGCGCGGGGGCGCGGCCGGCTGCGCTGCCGCCGCATGCAATCGTGATCGGCGTAGTCTGTGTCTTGCGGCCGGAAAAAGACCTGACCACGCTGCTGGAGGCCTTCGCACGCACCCGGCGCGCATGCTCCGGAATCAAGCTGGCGATCGTCGGAAGCGGGTCGACGCTCGAGCAGCTCCAATCGGAAGCCCGCGCCCGAGGTATTTCCGAAGATTGCATATTCGAGCCGGCTACCGCGGAAGTCGCCCGCTGGTACAGCGCCATGGACATCTTTGTGCTGCCGTCGCGTTCGGAAGCGCTATCCAATTCGCTCATGGAAGCGATGGCCTGCGGGTGCTGCGCCGTCGCTTCCAACGTGGGAGGCAATCCCGAACTCGTGCGAGACGGAGAGACAGGGTTCTTGTTCGAAGCAGGCGACGCCGCTGGTCTCGCCGCCACTTTGCAGAGACTGATAGAAAACGAATCGCTCCGCAAACGAACCGGAGCGGCAGCGGCGGACTGGATCCGTCAGCGGTTTCCCATTCAAGCTTCCGCGGAGCGAATGGGAGAAATCTACACGGAGTTGATCGACCGCCCGGCTGGCTGATGCGCGCCCGCGAGGAGCTTCACCTCGGCCGGGCTCAGCTCGCGATACGTGCCGATGGGAAGATCGCCGATGCGCAGGCTGCCGATCTCGATCCGCACCAGCTTGAGCACCTTGCTGCCGACGGCTTCGATCATGCGGCGCACCTGCCGGTTGCGTCCTTCGCGAATCGTGATTTCGATGAAGCTGTATTTGGCGGAATCCCGAGTGCGCTTCACGCAGGCAGGCTCGGTGGGCCCGTCGTTCAGGAGCACGCCTTGGCGGAGCTGTTCGAGTTTTTCTTCGGTGAGACGCGTCGAGGCTTTCACCAGGTAGGTCTTGGGGATCTTGTAGGCCGGGTTCGTAACCAGTTCGGCGAAGCGCGTGTCATTGGTGAGGAGCAAGAGGCCGCTGGTATCCTGATCCAGCCGCCCGACCGGGACCACCCACCGCCCAATCTCTTGAATCAGGTCGTACACAGTTGGCCGCCCCGCCGGATCCTTGTAAGTGGTGATGTAGCCCTTGGGCTTGTAGAGCAGCAGGTAGATCTTCTTACCGGGTTGGACCGGCTTGCCATCGAGCGTCACGCGGTCTCGCTCGAGATCGATCCAATGATCCGGCGTCCGGATCGGTTTGCCGTTCACCTTGACACGCCCGGCGCCAATCCATTTGCGCGCGTCGGTACGTGAGCCGAGGCCGGCCTTGGAAAGGACGCGTTCCAGAGTCTTGAGCGGCCGCCGGTTCGTCACGGCTCGTGGGAATAGGGGGCGGTTAGTTCCGGGATTGAATATAAGCGGCCGTCGACCATCACGCGCTGCACGTTGGCGACTTCTCCGATGTCGCGTAGCGGATCGCCGGCTACGATTACAAGATCGGCCAGCTTACCTGGTTCCAGCGAGCCGAGATCCTTCGAGTAACCGAACGCCTTGGCCGGCAGCAGCGTCGCGGTCTGCAGCGCCTCCCAGGGTTGCAGGCCGAATTTCACTTCGGCGCGCAGGCCCAGGTGCAGCAAAATCGAGAGGCCCGGCAACGGAGAGTCGGTCCCAAGCACTACTGTGCCGCCGCTGTGCAGAATGCCGGCCACGGTTTCTTCTTCGCGCTTGAGGTTTTCGAGCGTGACGCTTTGGCTCAACTGTATGGCACGGTCGCGCGCGCCCTGCATGGTTTTCTGCGACCAGGGTGTGTTCAGAGTCGCGATGCGCGTGTCGTCGAGGATTTTCGGATCCTCGGCGTACAGCGCCGACGCGGAAAACGGCGTGGAAATGATAAACTCGCCGGCTGCCACGAATAGGGACCGGATGTCGGCATAGCTCGCGCCGCCGAAGGATCGCGTGTAGGAATAGCCCCAGCGCGACGTGGCGCTCACGTGCGTCATGCCGTCCATTCCGTAGAGCAGACCGGGCAAGCCGTAGTGCGATGCGGCCCAGACTCTCAGTTTTTCGTGCGCGAACTGCATCGCGGTGCGCTGCATATCATGCGGCAGGCGGACGTAGGTTTTCAGGTTGTCGTATTCGAGCGCTTGCGCCCGGGCGAGTTCCAGTTGCAGCTCCTTCTCAGCTGTAACGCCGTGGTCGGTGGCGTAGTAGCCACGTTCGCCATCGATCGGCTCGCCGGCGCTGAAGTAGCGCGGCCCGACGCGGCTGCGCGATGCGAAGGACTCCTTGATTTCCATTTGGCTGTAGGCCGTCTCGCCTTGCGATTGCAACTCGGTGACGCCATATGCGAGCCAGAGCCGGCCGGCGCGATCGCCGTATTGCGCCAAACCGCCGTAGCCGTGATTGTGCGACTCCCACAGTCCCGGCATTACCGTGAGGTTTGAGGCATCCACCACTTCGCCGGCTCCGCGATGCAGCTCGTCCGTGTGCGGCTCGATTTTTTGAATCCGGCGGCCAGCGACGACTACGTCGACACTGGTGCGCACTTTCGGACCAAGCCCGTCCCAGAAGCGGCCGGCGTGAATGACGGTTGTCTTGGTTGAACTCTCGCGGTGCCAGGCGAGGTCGAGCGGCACAGTGACTGGCGGCGTCGCGCCATCGGAGTTGACCAGGCGCAACTTTCCATTCGAGAGATATAAGATGCGCTTGCCATCGCCGCTCCAGGAGGGCGCGTCGGTCATTTCTTCGTTGATGGGGCGCGCTTCGCGAGTCGGGATGCCGTTGGAATCCACGGGCCGCACCCAGAGATAGCCGTCCATGACGAAGGCCATCTGAGAGCCGTCGGGCGAGTAAATCGGTCCATCGATGCCGCGCGTGCTGATGGATTTGTAGGGCGCAGGCTCGGTGTAAGTGGTCTTGCCGGTGGCGAGATCGGTGGTCAGGATCAAGCTGGTGCCTTCGCGGAAGCGCCGCGAATACGGGCGCAGCGCGGCGACGGAGATGGCTTTGCCGTTGGCCGACCAACTCGGCCGCGAGGGTTCATAGGTGGCCTTCACCGCGTCGTTGATCTCGCCGCTCGCGAGGTCGACGGTGTACGTGGTTCCATCCTGTTTGTGGAACGCGATCTTCTTGCCGTCGGGCGACCAGGCGGGACCGAGCTGGGCTGAATCATTGAGGTGAGTCACTCGACGCTCAGACTTGGTGGCCAGATCGAGAACGTAGATGTCCGCGGTGCCCGCCTTGTCGGAGCAGTAGGCGATGCGAGTGCCATCGGGCGACCAGGCGGGGGATTGCTTGTAGAAACTGTCGCGAGTAAGTTGCTGCGGCTTGGCGCCGATTTCCATCAGCCAGAGTTGGTTGAGAGCTTCGAAGACGATGCGTTTGGCGTCGGGCGAGAGAGCGGGCGCGAGAATTCCTTTGACCGGACGCGACGCCGTGGATTCGAAATCGGGCAGCCGGTGTTTGTAGGATGCGCGGCGAAAGTTGAACGTGGCTTGAAATGGAATCGTCTTGGTTTCGCCGTTGTCGAGCGCCGTGATGAAGATTTTGCCGTTGCCGGTGTAGAGAACCTGATTGGCGGAGAGCCACGTGGGCGGAAAAGGGAAGACATCGTCGGCGGTTCCGGCGGGCGCTCCGGTAATCATGAGACGCGTTTTGTTCCCGCTGATCTGTGTGTAGGCTAGCTTGTTCGCGTCGGGCGACCAGGAAGGGCTGTTCAGGCGCGCGCCTTGTGGTGCGGTGATGAGGGTCTTGGTGTGGCCCGCGGCGTCGATGGCTTGGATGCTGGTTCCGACGGAGCCCGTGCCGCTGACGAATGCGATTTGCGTGCCGTCGGGCGACCAAGCGGGCTCGAACTGGTCTTCCGGGCTCGAGGTCCACTGCGTCAGTTTGCCGGTTTGGACGTCCACAACCCAGATGTCGTAATTTCCTTTGAAGGCGCGATCGGAAGAGAACGCGATTCTCGCGCCATCGGGTGAGAAGCGCGGCTCGCGATCGTCGCCGTGCCCGTCGGTCAATTGGCGCACGCCGGAGCCGTCGGGCCGCATAAGCCAGATGTGGAACGTTCCGCCCTTGAAGGATTGAACGGCGACTGCATCGCCTTTGGGGGACCAGTCGGGCCGAGCGGGTTCGAGGAACGGGTCGGTGAGGCGTTTCGCCGGGCCGCCCGAGATCGGCAACGACCAGAGCGTTTCTTGCAGGTCCATGATGATTGTCTTGCGATCGGGGGAGACGGTGACGTTGACGTTGGTTCCTTCGGTGACGGTGACGTTGCGGGCGGAGGTTGCGGAGAGACAGAGGAGTGCCAGCGCGAAGACGGAGATTTTCAGGGGCGGGGACATATTGAGGATTGTAGCTCGGGGAAGGAATCGAAGAATTCGAGGAATGGGCCGCTGCGCGTCCCTGAATTCGAGCAAGCTGTCGCTTGGGCTTGCCCGAGTGACGCATCTTGGCTGTTTTTGTATAAACATTTTTTGGGAAGTTCTTGCGAGAGGTACATTCCGATTCGAGACTAGCATGCTGTCAAGCGGACTGGCGTCATGGAGGTCTGCAAGTTGTTGTGGGGCGGGGAGAAAGCGCTGGCGAGAATTGTCAACGGTATTTGGCTGATACGTTCTATGATGAGGGTGGAGGGCATGATGCTTCGATCGGTGCGCTCGTCAAAGCGGCTTCGCAAAGAGCACGGCGTATGGGTGTTCCGCACTGGCAAGAAGCTGTCGGCTTCAATCACCAACAGGGTCGTACGCAGCGTCCGCGAGCAGCGCGATCGCCACAATGTGGGGACGCCGTAGGTCGGAGTTTTTTCTGTCTAGCTTAGTACGCCCGTTTCGTGATTACTGTGACGTATTCGAAAGCGCTTGCTGAGAAGGTGTGAAAAAATCTGGGGACACGCCTGCGGTAGTGAACAGATTGAACGACTTGCGGAAGTGAGCCCGGAGTGTCCCCAAATTTTTGATCTGGTTCCCGAACACGCCGGCTGGAAAGCCGGCGGCAGGGAAGAATCCCTGCCCCACAAAACTAGTTTGCACTATTGCGCGTCGGTGATGATGTTGGGTACGTTGCGCTGGCGGAGCAAGGCATTGAAGTCCGCTACTTCTTTGCCCAGGAGCAGGCGCAGGCGCTGTCGATAGGTTGCGGCCTGCTCCTTCAGCTCGTCGTGCACTTGCACCTGCTGCGTGGTCGGCTGATAATCCGACGATTCCACTTCATCCGTCAAGTAACCCACCCTATCGACCAGCTGCGGCGAAAAGCGCACTTGATCCTGGCCTCTGCCCGTCACTTTCAGCCGAATGAGGTGGTCTTCGATCTCGACCAGCTTCGAGTTGAGCTGCTCGGCCGACTTCCGGACTGCGGTGCCATTGTCGTCCTTGCCCAGCTCGGCTTCGAGGACCGAGAGCTGCGAGCGAATCAACTCGATTTGATTCACCGCGTCGACCATACCGTTCATATCGTCAGTTAGCGCCGTGACGAACTTGGTTTGAATCTGGATATCGCCCTCGGTGCCGTTGGAGTGCGGGTCCTTGAGCAGGGTGAGCTTCTGGCTGTAGTCCTTCCCGTCGACGGTGAGCTTCACCGTGTACGCACCGGGAGGTGCGAGGACTGAAAGACGCCGCTCGCCAGGAGCTGGACGCCAGCCATCCGGCCCTAGCGTAATTTCTGGCGCGTACTCGGGGCTGGTTCGCAGGCGCATTTGCCGGGTGGGGTTGTAGCGAAGATCCCAGTAGACGCGATTGATCCCAGCGTGTTTGGAAGGATTGGTCAACGTTCGAACCAGGCGGCCGCCCGCGTCTTGAATAGCGATCTTGACGTCGCCTTGCGGAGCGGATTTCAGATAGTAGTTGATGTCGGCGCCGTAAGGTGCATTCTGCCCGGCGGTCGGATCGTACGACATGGTTTCCGGCTGAACAGCGGTGCGGAAACGATACGTGTCGCGCGGAGGAAACAGATGGGCGCTGGACTCTGCAACCTGGGGCGTCATTTGCCGGAGTGGAGTGAGGTCGTCCAGAATCCAGAAGCCTCTTCCATAAGTCGCGATCGCGAGATCGTGGAAGCGCTCCTGAATGGCCATCCAGTAGACCGGGGCGTGTGGAAGATTCATCTGTAGCGGCTGCCAATTCTGGCCGTCGTTGAAGGACACGTACAGTCCGTTTTCCGTGCCGGCGTACAACAGGCCCTTGCGAACGGGATCCTCGCGAACGCAATGGACATAGCTGAACATGCTCGCGGGAATGCCGTTCGTGATCCGAGTCCAGGTCTTACCGTAGTCAGCCGTTTTGTAGATGAACGGATCGCGATTATTTACCTGATGAAAATCCACCGAAATGTAGGCGGTGCCCGCGTCGTAGCGCGATGCCTCGATGTTGGACACGGTGCCCCACTCGGGCAGGCCGGAGATGTTCGAGGTGACATTGGTCCAGGTCTTGCCGCCGTCGCGCGTTACTTGTACCAAGCCGTCGTTACTGCCAGCCCAGATCACGCCTTGCTCTTTGGGCGATTCGGCGAGCGCGAAAACGACGCCAATATACTCGACACCGATGTTGTCGCCGGTGAGGCCGCCGGAGAACTGCATTTTGCTCTTGTCGTTGCGTGTCAGATCCGGACTGATTATTTTCCAACTGTTTCCCTGATCCGTTGTGTAGTGGACGTACTGGCTGGCGATGTAAACGCGATTGTGGCCGTGCGGAGAGATGAGGAGCGGAAATTCCCAGTTGAAGCGGTACTTGAGCTCGGCGGCGAACGATCCGCTGGTTTGATCCGGCCACACTTCGACGTTGCGCGCCTGGTGATTGCGCTCATCGAACACGGTGACGATGCCGCCCACGCTGCCGGAGCCTGAAGCGGTGGACCAGATGAGATTGGTGTCCACGGGATCGGGCGTTGCGAAGCCGCTCTCGCCGCCGGTGACCTGATGCCAAACGCTGCGCGAAATCGGTGGAGGGCCGGCGTTCGGTCCGCCGCCACCGCCTCCGCCGAAGCCGCCCGCGGCGAGGCTGTTGCTGGGGCCGCGATAGGAGCTGCCGTCCTGCTTGTTGCCATAAACGAAATAGGGGATCTGATTATCGACGGTGACGTGGTACATCTGGGCGATGGGAAGCTGAATGCGATTCCAGGTGCGGCCGCGAGTCACAGTAATATCGACGCCGCCGTCGTTGGCCACGATCATGCGATCGCCATTGGTGGGATCGATCCACATGTCGTGGTTGTCGCCACGGGGAAGAGCGGGCAGATCGGTGAGCGTTTTTCCTCCATCGAGCGATCTGGAAAATGTCGCGGTCATGAAATACATTTCGTTCTCGTTGTCGGGCGAAACGGCGCAGCGCGTGTAGTAGGCGGCGCGGCCGGCGAGCTGGCGGTCGTAGCTGGTGACGTGCCAATTATCGCCGGCATCGTCGGAACTCCAGAGTTCGCCGCGCGAGGTTGGCTTACCGTCCCAGGGGACGCCGTCGCCGGTTTCGATCAAGGCGTAAACGCGATTCGAGTTTTTGCGCGACATGGCCACTGCGATCTTGCCGAGCGGCGAATTGGGAAGCCCGTGGCCGGTGAGGTGCTTCCAGGTGACGCCGCCGTCGATGGATTTGTACA
>WNFJ01605667.1_pt1 | contig 76865 bp, 80 predicted proteins | sample 5400461 | NCBI WGS metagenome assembly WNFJ01 (sample SAMN13153349, study PRJNA577476) | soil metagenome | isolation source: 115 cm saprolite on Douglas fir-dominated hillslope | place: USA:California | collected 2013-09-17
TCGCGCACGGCATGAAGCCGCCGCGCTACGTTCAGCCTGGAGACGTCGTCGAGATGGGCATCACCGGGCTCGGCGTGCAGAAGAACCGCATCGTCAGCCCATGAAGCGAGCGCATAACGCAATCAGCATAAGGGCCGCTAAGACTCTCGGGCTCACGATCCCGCCGTCGGTGCTGCTGCGGGCGGACGAGATCATCCAATGACCAAAGCAGAGCCGCAGTTGCACGCTCGTCGGCGAAGGAACTCAAGTACCAAGGAGAAGGACCATGGCACTGCGGGTGCGACGGGTGATTACGGGCCACGATGCGAATGTCCGAGCGATCGTCAAAATCGACGAGGGCTCCAAGAACGTCTTCACGGGCCGGCCGGGAGCGATGGTCTGTAACATCTGGACCACGGAAGGCTTTCCCGCCAACAGCGATGGCGACGCCGACGAGGGCCTGCGAAAGGTCGGCACGACGTTGAAGAACGGGACGATCTTCCGCGTCATCGAGTTCGCGCCGGGCGTCGCGCCGCGCAACCACCGGACGGACTCGGTCGACTACATAGTCGTCATGTCCGGCGAGATCGACATGGAGCTGGACGGCTCGGTCGTCCACCTGAAGGCCGGCGACCTCATGGTGCAGCGGGGCACGATCCACAACTGGGTCAACCGCGGAACGGAGCCGTGCGTGCTCGCGGTTGTTCTCGTTGACGCTAAGGCGGTGCAAGTCGGCGGTAAGGTTCTGAATGCTACGGGGTAGGTCGACGAATGGAGATCAAGACTGCGAAGGCCCTCGGCTTGACGATCCCGCAGTCGCTGCTGAACCGGGCGGGTAGGGCCCATTCCATGACTGACCTTGAGCGATTGGGACTCGCCTTGGTCGGGTTCCCGCTGGCCGTTGTCGTCGGTGGTGCGCTGCTCGGTGTGATCGGCGCGTGGATCAGGAGGGCCAAGGAGGGAGAATTATGAGACTTCGAAAGGTCACCATTCCGACCGTCGCAGGGGCAATCGTGTTCGCGTCGATCACGACGGCGGCCCTCGCGCAGACGCTGGTGACGCATCGAATTCCCGCAGCGTTGGCGCTTGAGGCAGTAGGTGAAGCCGTCGCCTCGTGTGCCAAGCAGGGTTACCGGGTGAGTGCGACCGTGATCAATCCCGACGGCGTGCGAATCGCGACGCTCTATGGTGACGGTTCCGGACTGCACACGATGGATGCTGCTTATGCCAAAGCGTATGCGGCGGTCTCGTTCGCCGCGCCGGTGCTCAACCTCGAAACGAGCGGGGCGCTCGGCGAGAGATTCCAGCAGCAGCCCGGCTTCCAGCCACCGGCAGGGATGCTGTTTCGGGCGGGTGGGGTTGTCATCAAGCTGCGCGATGAGGTGATTAGCGCGATAGGAGTTGGCGGTGCTCCGACCGCGAATAATGACGAGGTCTGCGCGCGGGCCGGAATCGACAAGATCCGTGGTCGGATTAAATAGCTCCACGCTCCGCCGTCTGGACCGGGCTGGGACGTCGAGGACAACGTGGCTGGGGGCTGCGCCGCTTGTCCTCGCGGGCGTCGTGGCGACACCGCCCGCGGACGTCGTCGACAAAGGTCACGGTCGAGCACAGGTCCAGACGAAGGACCAGATTAGAAGAGATTGCGCTACGGGTTCGGGAATTCATTCAGAGGTCGCTGCGACCGCATAGAAACCTTGGATCTCGTGCTGGTTTCTCAGCACTGGTCATGTCTTCCCTGGTCGCGTACATCGCGGACCTGGCCAGAGAGCCTCTGCTGCGCCATCGGCCGAGTGTCGCTGGGCGGACCGCTCGGCGTCAACCCTGACAGGGAGCTGGATGGCGAAGACCCCGGAAGGTCATCGCGGGCGAGTCTGGCACGTTTCTTTCGCTCTTCTTCTAGAGTAGAGACGTTGCGCGTGGGCGCCGGCAGACCGGCGCGCCCACCGCGCTCGTCCCGAGAAGGGCCACAATCGGGAAAGTCCAGGAGGTTACGATGCCCAAGATCACGGCGTTACGGATCGCCCCCCGACCCCGCCCAACCATCGAAAACGGGAAAGTGGCCCCGCCGCGGCGTCTCCCCAACCGCGAGCGCCGGACTCGCGAGCACCTGATGCCCCACGAGGTCGAGCGGATCATGAACGCGGCGGGGGCAGTGAGTCGCCACGGGCATCGCGACAGTACGCTCATCCTCCTGGCCTACCGGCACGGCCTCCGGGTCAGTGAGTTGGTCGCGCTCCGCTGGGAGCAGATCGACCTGCGCCAGGGACTGCTTCATGTGAACCGCCTGAAGAACGGGATGCCCTCCACCCACCCGCTGCGCGGGCTCGAGCTCCGGGCACTCCGGCGCGTTCAACGCGAGGACCAGGGAAGCCCCTATGTCTTCACCACCGAGCGGCGAGGACCCCTCACGGACTCCGCCGTGCGGAAGATCATCACGAGGGCGGGCGAGATCGCGGGCCTCGACTTCCCAGTTCCCCCCCACATGCTGCGTCACGCCTGCGGCTTTAAGCTCGCGAACGACGGCCACGACACGCGGGCGATCCAGCACTACCTTGGGCACCGGAACATCCAGCACACAGTTCGGTACACGGAGATGGCGCCCGACCGGTTCAAGAGGTTCTGGCTGGACTGAAAGGATCGCGCCCGGGGGGCGGCCCCCGCCCGATCACTGCCTATCGCGCCTTGATGCGAATGCGGTCCCGGCCCTGACGGATCTGTTCACGCTCCGGGCGCGCTCGATCAAACGCCAGATGCTTGACGATGACGGCCTGGGTCCCGGCGAGCACGTCGGACGGCGGACGGCGCAGCATCAGGGGCATCTCCGACCCGGCGGAGGGTCGGGCACTGGGACAGGTCCATGCCCAGTATCCTCCAGTATTTCTCCCCGGGCGACCAACCTCGCACCTCCTCGAGCCAGGTCCGGAGGATCCGTTCGGCTCTTCATAGAGCCACCAGCAGCAGCCGGCGTCGACGTGCTCGACGGTGATGCTGGTCCAGCGGACTTTCCACTGAGCCACGCCCGGTTAGCGTCAGGGCCGGACGGGGAGATCATCGACGCGAAGACCGGGAAGATCTTCACGCCGGCCCCCAAGGGGACCGACGGCCTCCGCGACAAGGAGCCGGGTATGGAAGAGGACGACGAACTCGAGGTCCTCGAGGACGTCGACCCTCACTCCGTCGTTCAGGCACCCGTGTTGGACAAGGCTGTCCCCACGACGAAGCACAACACCGAGGCGAGGAACAGCTGCCACCGCTTCCGCAGACCGAACACGCGGAACCCGAAGACTCCTGCAGCTGCAAGGGCGTATCCGAGATTTGCCAGCCCATATCCCACGACCCACGCGGCGGGAGCAGGCGTCGTCTTCGCTATCCAGCTCGCCGCAGTGAGTGCGTACAGCAACGCGACGACGGTCGCCCACGGAAAGCCAGCCACCGTCATCCCAGGTCTACCGTCCGCTCTCGCGGGACCGGCAACCGAGGAGAAAGCGTCACGTGCTTCCCCGCCGTTTGCGGCTGCTGCTCCGGCGGCGGCTCTACAGGCGCACAGCGTCGAGCGGCGGCAGAGGCGCAGCCGCCTCCGGCCTGGCCTTGTGTCGCGGCGTAGTAGATGCGTTCCCAGTCCAGCCCCTTGCGTTTCGCCTCGGCGAGGTGCCGTCTCACCAGAGCGAGATCCTCCTCACCCCCCACTGCGGGGCGGAGCCATCCAGGAGTGCGGCGATCGCAGCGAGGTGCTCTATTGGATCCGGCCGCGGCCCGAAGGGAGCCTCCGGTACAGGATTCGAGTTCCCCGCGAACCACTGCGCCATGCGAACGCCTATCCGTCCGACTTGCGCCTCGCTGATGCCGAGCGCACCCGCGATATGCTGCGCTGGTTCGCCGGCCTGGCGCCTCTCGTGCACTCTGTAGTAGAGATCCGCCAGCGACGACCAAGTGCAGGCGATTCCCCATCCTCCGCAGACACCGTGCGGCTTGAGCAACTCTTTGCGGCTTAGAGGTATCCAGGTACTTTGGCCTCGGGCTCGGGCTCAAACAGGTCGGGGTAGTCACCATGGTCGAACCGGTGCAGGAAGGCCCTAACATTCTGCGGCAGACGTCCATTCTTCTCGATCGGCTCTCGGGGGGCAGGCTCGCCCTTTTCTGGCGAATACCAGAAACATGGAGGAAAGACTGAGTAACGATGCCCGATGCGGCGAAGAAGGTACCGTGCGATTGGGCACTGGAAGGCATTCACGCGAGAGCCCTTGATGCCCTGCGCTTGCAAGAACTTCGCGACCTCGTCCGGAGTGCTGCCCATCTGTTCCAGGAGCGACGTCACTTGGTCAGCCATCTGTCGACCCTTCCGCGGCTTCTCGAGATCCTGTCCCACGGATCTTCCCCGATTTGGAGCGTTAAGGTTCATCGCCGAGATCGCGTGATCGTCTCGCCCCTGGTCTTTTCACTCATGCCGCCGCCGCCTTTCTCTGGGCTCGTGCCCGGCTCATCCCTGTCAGTCAGAGGGGTAGGGTGGCCATTGTACTAGTGTCTGAGACTATTGTCAGTGGTCGACGTCGCGACCCAAAGGCCATCTTTGAGCCGCGATGGCGGACCGGATCTCGCCTGCTTTCGGGGCTGTTGTCCGGAGGCACCGTAAGGCCAACAGGCTCTCGCAGGAGGCGCTGGCTGAGAAGGCTGAGATTCACCACACGCATGTGGGCCTGATCGAGCGCGGCGAGCGAAACGCCAGTTTAGACGTGGCCCACCGCGTCGCCCGCGCTCTCGGCCTGTCTCTCTCAGCCCTGATCGCCGAGGCCGAGAAACTTCGGCGGTAGACCGGCTACTTCATTTGCGCAGCATCTCAGCCGATCGTGCGGGGCCGTCCGGGTAGGACACGTCGCCGACGAGCCGACACTCCTCGCTGTAAAAGCTGACGGGCTTCTAATCGGCCACCGATCCTTGCTCGCGCTCGACACTAAACTTCCAGGGGTCACTGTCTCACTCATATTGGCAGAGAGGGCCGGGCTGCGCTGGCGCTCGCAGGGGCGCTACCGGACCAAGTTCATTCGGACGAGCTATGCTGCGGCCTCCGCCATCTTGGGACTCGCGAAGCCCTCCGAGCCCCTCCGGCGGCATCCCTGGGACCCGCGCGCGGTCTCGGACCCGCGGCGGGTGGCCGACGAGTTCCCAAACTTACGCCGGCTAGAACGCCAAGCCGCTAATCAGCCGGGCGGGAGCCGATGACGGTGGATGCCGACGCAGGGAAGGGAGCATCGCAGTCGCTGTTCAGGACGGGCGGACGCCTCATCCGGCATGCCCGGTCCTTCACCCTGCAACTCGCCGAAAGCTCCTTGACGGGGAACCTCTTTCGTCAGATTCTCCAGCGCATCGAGCGACTCGCGTGGCATCCGACGTGATCGCGAACCACACACCCGGAGCGAGGGCGATGAGGACCTGGGTCGAACCACCGGAGGTGTCTCTGAAAAGGACAGTCGGAGTGGCCAAACTCAGAAGCACGGGGCCGCGGACAGTCCAGGCGTCGCGAGCATGACTTCCCTCAACCTGCTGGAAAGGATGCACGAGCTGAGCGACGGGGTGATCCGCCCGTTCAGCGCGACGCCGGCGGTAGAAAGAGGCCCATATTGGAAATCCCGGTTGAGATGAAAGGCCGCGCGCTGATCTCCCTCGTGCTCCTCATCTGCGTGCAGCTGGCCGGTGCCCTGGCGCCGTTGAGCCCAGGGGCCGCGCCCAGGGTGGATGAGGAAACCATCAGCTTCGCCATGCCCGATGGCGTCAAGCTCCCCGGCAGGATCTACAAGCCGGCCGGTCCCGGGCCGTTTCCGGCGGTGCTGATCCTGCACGGCACCGGGGGCGTCACCGATGAGTTCTTCGGGTGGGGGAAGGCGTTGGTCCGTGAAGGCATGACGGCAATCGTCTATGCCCGGCGGGGTTTTGCGTTGGCCGCCGGTTCGGGCGATCGCGATGCTGCCCGGCAGATCAAGAGGAATTCCGACGAGGTCATGCTGGTCGTCGAGCAGGTAAGGAGGCTGCCGTTCGTGGATGCGTCATCCGTTGGCCTCCTCGGTTTTTCCGACGGCGGGTTGCAGGCCTTCATCGCGTCCTACCGCATACCGGATCTGCGCGCCGTAGTCGGCGTCGCGGGAATTCCCGACTTCGTCGCGCACTATGAGTTCGTCAAGAAGAACTTCCCGACTTACCCCATACCGTGGATGAGCAGCTCACCGGACGGAATCGCCCAGGCCATCGGCTGCCAGCCCGAGGCCTGTCCGCACCGCTACCAGGAAATCTCTGCGGTCTACAACGCCGACAAGGTGCAGGCGCCGGTGCTGATCATTGCCGCCAAGCGCGATCTCTGGACGCCCGGTGAGGCGTCGGCGCGATTCGCCGAGGCGCTGAAGGCCGCCGGCAAGCCGTACGAATTCTACGAGTACGACGAGGGCCACCTCATCTTCGTCTTCACGTCGCCGGAATGGGTGTTCCAGCGCGGTCCGATCGCTGATTGGCTCCGGCCGCAGCTCTGGTCCAAGAAGAACGCGCGTGACGCCTGGGCCAAGGTGGTCATCTTTCTCACCACGCATCTGAAGAAATAGCCGATGCGAAGCTCGATCGCTGCCGCCGTGGCGGCGATCGGCCTTGAATGGCTTCGTGACGTACGCGCGTACGCCCTGCGACAGCGCGGCCCGCCTTCACGCTCACGTCGCCCGTCAGGATGATGACCGGAATCGTCGCGCCGATGCGTCGCAGCCTCTCGTGAGGAAGGAGGCCGCGCTCGCGCCTCGAAGGTACAGGATTAGACGGATGCGAGCGCTGGGGAGCTCTACGGCTCTACGGCGTCTCGCCTTGCTTGGCCCCTCGTTTTTGTCAGGGCCAAGCTGGACAAAGATGGCTGCTTGGCCCCAGCAGGTCCGGAGTTGGTGACGAGATCCGGCGTCGCGATCCTCATGGGCTTACAATCGGGGCCTCGCGATTCGGATGAAGCTCACCCGCACGCCAGCGCACGAGGGAACCACGGTCAGACGCGAGTTTCTCACCGGAATCGTCGCCCTCGGGGCGACCATGCTCTTGCCGCGGGGCGAGTCGGAGGCCCGAATGGCGACACCCAGACCGCATCGCATCGACGTGCACCATCATCACACGCCCCCGCCGTACGTCGCCGCGCTCACGGCGCGGAACATTCCGGGGCCCGTGCGCGACTGGACGCCGGAGAAATCGATCGCCGACATGGACAAGGCGGGCGTCGCTACGGCCCTGACCTCCATCACCACGCCCGCCATGCGGTTCCTCAACGACGCCGACGCGCGCAAGGTCGCGCGCGAGTGCAACGAGTACACCGCGAAGCTGGTGGCCGACTCGAAGGGCCGCTTCGGCATGTTCGCGGTCATGCCGATGCCCTACGTCGACGCCACCCTGCGCGAGATCGCGTACGCGCTCGACACGCTGAAGGCGGATGGGATCAGCCTCCTCACGAGCTACGGCGACAAATGGCTCGGCGATGCGGCGCTCGCACCCGTGATGGACGAGCTGAACCGCCGCCTGGCCGTGGTATTCACGCACCCCACCACCGCGAACTGCTGCGCGAACCTCATCCCGGACGTGCCGGAGTCGATCGTCGAGTGGGGCACCGACACCACGCGCACGATCGCGAGCCTCGTGTTCAGCGGCACCGCCGCCCGCTGCCGCGACCTGAAGCTCATCTTCTCCCATGGCGGCGGCACGATGCCGTTCCTCACCGAGCGCTTCGTCCGCCTGCCGCTGATCAACAAGAACCTCGCGGCGCGGGTGCCGAACGGCGTGGAGCAGGAGCTCCAGCGCTTCTACTACGACACCGCCCAGGCGGCCCACCCGATGGCGCTCGCCTCGCTCACGAAGTTGGTGCCCGCGTCGCAGATCGTCTTTGGCAGCGACTTCCCGTACCGCACGGCGGCCGACCACGTCAAGGGACTGATGGCCTTTGGCTTCAGCGCGAGCGATCTCGCCGCCGTCGACCGCGAGAACGCGGTGCGACTGATCCCGCGTCTCAAGAATAGTCAGCTCACGCCGGCAGGGAGGAGGTCCTTCTCCCCGAGATAGGCGCAGCGGTGCCGGACGGGACCGATCTCGTGCCGCAGCCAGGCCAGGAGAAGAAGCCGCCGGAGGAGCCCCCGACCGGGGTGGTGAAGGACGGCGAAGTGTACGAGGAGGCCGACCCATGAGCCTCCAGTCCAGAGGAGCCGATAGATGGCCCAGGACGCCGAGCGCGAGCGGGGTGTGCGTGATGCCGCAGCGCGATCCCGACGTCGACGACTATATGCAGCGGCGCCTCGATCGTCGCGCGTCCTGGCGGGGTGGTTCAACTGCACGACTCAAGCTCGCGTCTGTCGGGTCGATTTCAAACGGCGGATACTACTCGTTACCCTCGCGAGCCTCGTCATGCTCCCTGTGGCCATTCCTCCGGCAATCGCTCAGGTCTTCTCGGTACCGCAGGAACGCTTCTTCCGACTTGACTGGCGCCGAGAACGACAGGGCGAACGCGACGTAGCGATAGCAGGCTATGTCTACAACGACTATTCTTACCCGGTTCGTCGTGTACAGCTTCAAATCCAAGTGTTTGATGCCGCGGGTGAAGTAAAGAGTGAAGTCTTCGGTTGGGTCCTTGGTGACGTTCAGCCAAGCGGACGAGGGTACTTCCGCATCTCGCTGCCCGTCAGCGGCTCCGCCTACGGCGTGACGGTGTATTCATTTGAATTCGGGCCAAGGGAAAGTCCCTAGTGGCGGCCAACCTGCTCGTACCGCAAGGGCTTGTCCTACTTCCTAGGCTAATCGCCCGCGGGCCGGCCGATGGTTCCAAGCGATTGTGATGACGAGCTTCGGCCCGCTGGGTGACGTGCATACCTAACCCCTGACACTTGACGACTCCGCAGCATGGGATCTACGTTCGCCCCATGCCCACCGAATCGGACCGTACCGTCGTTGGCAGCACTCGTGGCTCCGCATCTCGCTCCTCCTGCGCCGCATACTGTCCGAGCGGTGGAGTGCCGAGGCATGGCCGAAGGTCCGGGCGGAGTTCAAGAAGGCTCTGACCGTTCGCAGCGCTATTCGACGGGCCGGGTGGTTCAACTGAGCGCAGGCATAGCCGAGCATCGCCTCCGTCTCTTGCGCGCCACCTTGGGCTTCCTACGCCTCGAAGGTCAGCTACCGCCAGTCCTCCTGGCGCTCCATCGTTGGCTCGACTCGTGGCGGGGCATTGGGCAGCTGACTATTGGCATGGCGCGCCAGGGCTTCGATCTGCAACTCACCCGCTACGCCGAGCAGGGTTGGCGGGCGACGTTCTACACGAGCGGACGGGAACACTCGCCGACCGGGGCTATTGGGTCGGCGTGGGAGCCGATGCCGTGGCGGGCTGTACAAGGCGCCGCATGGGACGCGTTGGGCGAAGATGGCCCGGGCACGTCGTGTGAAGGGAGACCTTGATGATACCGAAGCCGCGTCTTCTCCTGTGCTCACTGGCCGTTCTTGCGGTTGCGACTTCGGTCACCCTGGCGAGCAACCACGAGATCAAGCCCGGCGTGGAGCGATGGCCGATTAAGACGGGCGTGCCGGCCGGCGCGGACCTGAGCCTCGGGAAGTCAGTCTCGTATGCCGACCTCGCCAAGCTCGACGATCCGCCGGGCGTCCAGAAGAACGATCACCGGTATCAGTCGGCGCGGATTCCCATGTTCACGAATGCCCTTGGCGTGAAGGAAGGCGATATCCTCATCACCCCGGGCTGGCTCCATCTCGTGGCGGGGGAGAATGACGGCGATTACCACATCCAGATCAGCGACCAGCAAGACTCCCAGGCGAGTTGCGTCATCGTCGAGGTCCCAAAGGATGATCCGGCGTTCGTGGCGTCTGCACTGCTCCGGGAACATGCCAAGACGGTGCGGGAGTTCATCCGCTCGAAGCTGCTCAAGGGGCAGGAACCGTCACCGAGAGGATCGGTAATGCAGCATCCGCCGTTCGTTGAGGTGACGGGCCAGCTCTTCTATGACGACGCCCATGTGGGGGACCCACCGCGCGGCAAGAAGGGGTGCAAGGCGGCGACCCTGTGGGAACTGCATCCTGTGACTGCGATCAGCTTCATGACGCCCTGAAGGCCGGGACACGAAGGCATGACCTTGCTGGCCGACCTCGAGGCGTTATCCTCGATCACCGCCCGCACGGCACGTTGACCGGTGATGCCACGGAGCCCGTCTGGAACGGCTACCGGCTCACGGTCACCTGCCCGTGCGGTGTGATCTTCGAGCGCTGGGCGACGCCCCAGGACGCAGCCGTGGACCTGCTGGTGACGGACCTGCGTGCGGGCTAGAATTGAAGGCTGAACGAACTTCCGCATTCCTCGTGGTCGTGACCTTCCTTGCCGCCACCGCTCTGTATGCCCATGCTCACCGCTCCGGCTGTCATCACTGGCACAGCTGCCCCTCGGACACAGGGAGTTATGTGTGCGGGGACACCGGCTACTGCTCGCAGTGTCCGGATAACCAATACTGCCTCGCCGGTCAGCCACGACACACGCAGTCGCTGCCTCAAGAGCCTAAGAAGTCCTCGGAACAGGCCCGCCCTGGTGTGCCTCCCAGAGATGCTTGGACCTGCCCAGCCTCCCAGCCGATCAAGGGCAATTTCACGACCTACTCGGGCGAGCGGTGTATCTACCATGTGCCGGGTGGGCAGTTCTATGACAAGACGAAGCCTGAGCGGTGCTATGCGACTGGGGAGGAAGCGCGGCAGGATGGGTGTCGGCGGTCGAAGCGATGAGGGCACAGCGGACGAAGCGAGGTTGCATCAGCCCCCACCTCTCGCTGCCGCAGCAACGGCATGAGCCCCCCACGAACTCTCAGGAGCGTTGTTAGCGCCTACGTTCAATGCTACCGCCAGCGGGCTCAGCACGAACTGCGTTTCTACCGCCGTCAGCCTTCGTTGCGAAAGGCCATTGAGGTTGCGGCCATGGCAAGAACTGAAGCTGGAGCCAAGCACAGCCACCAAGCGCGGATATCTCAGACCGCGCTGAAGCAGGCGCGGGACAAGCTAGTAGCCGCTGCCGATACGCTGAACGCGTGTAGCAACTTCGCGACGATATTCGACACCGTTCATACACTGATCTCCCCGATCAGAGGGATTGGCGAGTTGGCGGTATACGATACCGCCCACCGAATCGGCGCTTATCTTGAAATCATGCCCCATGAAGTCTATCTCCACAGAGGCACCCGCGACGGCGCGAGGGCGCTAAGACTTGACGCTGGTCGGAGATCGATACCGCTAGACGAACTCCCCAATGCATTTCGACGCCTTCGGCCATACGAGGCTGAAGATTGCCTTTGCATCTATGAACCAGACCTCGCGAAGATCCGTACGGGTTGGAGGAACCGATGAGTGAGTCATTGCATGCCCTGACCCAACGCCTCGACCGGCTGGAGCGGGAGAATCGTCAATGGAGGAGGAGCGTAGGTGTTGTCGGGCTGCTTGTCCTCGCGTTCGTGTTGTTTGGTCAGGCTCGAGCGACTCCAATCGCGAAGGTCATCGAGGCGGCGCGATTTTCTCTAGTGGACGCCTCCGGTAGAATGCGAGCTTCTCTCTATACGAAGAACGAGCGCGGCTCGCCCGTCCTGATCTTTTCTGACGAGGCCGGGACTCGCCGCATCGTCCTGGGTCTAACTGAAGACGGCTCACTCGGCCTCGATATTTTCGATCAGCAGGGACGCGGCGGCATCATCCTTGGGGTCGGACCCAATGGGAACTCCAACTTCTTCGCCACTGATCGGTTCGGGAAGACCCGAGTGGTGCTTGGGGTAACCACGGAGGGGACGCCAGGACTCGAGTTGAGTAACAAAGACGGCAAAGTCATCTGGAAGGCCCCATGACCAGCCGCCGAGCCCGCCTGATGCTCGCCACGCTGGGCTTCCTGCGCCTGCAAGGTCAGTTGCCGCCCGTGATCCATGCCCTGCATCGCTGGCTCGATTCCTGGCGAGGCATCGGCGACATCGCCGTGGGCATGGCTCGCCATGGCTATGACCTCCAGCTCACGCGGTAACGACGAGCAGGGCTGGCGCGCGACGTTCTACATGAGTGGCATGGAACACTCGCTTACGAGTGCGACGGGCACGGCGTGGGAGAGGACACCGTGGCGTGCGGTGCAAGGAGCGGCGTGGGACATATTGAAGAGGACTTGACTCCCATCTGATCGCGCTGTGTTCCCTGTCCCAGGTGGTAGTCGGCAAACCAACCACAACCCGGTGGACGCTCTCCATGTGAAGCGAGTCTGGCGGCGGAAAGTTCGTTGGAATTTAGGAATTGTTTCCGGAATCCGTCCTGCCCGTGAGAGGCTGGAGTTAGGAGGGCATAACGATGAACGGGCTGATGGTCAAATTCGACAGGGCTGGTGCTGGAAAGCATGTATCACGGTGGAAGAAGCGGATGGACCATACGATCCGCCGCGCCGTCAAGGCGAGCCGTAGGGCGATTCACATAATGAATAATTCGGGATCGCCCCAAAAAGCAGAGCGTCTGGCGCTGAGGGCGAAGAGAGAAGTGATGAAAGCGGCGAAGGGATTGTAACGCTCAAGAAGTACGCCATCACCGAGAGTCCGCCCGCAAGTTAGCCCCAATCCGAAAATAACTCAGGCGGTCAAACAGTCACTGAGGGACGCATAGAGAGCCTCAGTCGCTGGGTTGTGAGAGAGGCGCAGGACGTGGCGACCGCCGATGCGGGCGAGCCGGCCGGCGCGGGTGATGAGCAGAAAGCGCAGAGTCCGCATGCTGCGGATCAGGTACGAATAGGTGCGTTTGCGCGAACGGGGTTTCGGCTCCGCGAGCGTGTCAAGCTGGAAGCTCCGGATGAGGTTGTGCGCAAGGACGCTGAGCTGCTGCCAGGCGCTGTTGGCCCCGTAGTGACGAGTCGGCACGACATCGAGGGCGAACTCGCCCTTGAGTTCGGCCAGGGTCTTCTCCTGGGCGCCCCGGCCACAGATGAAGGCGTACAAGGCCGGCAGGTCCAGGGCCATGTTGGTGGCGACCGCGGCGTACTCGAAATGCCCATCGTCTGGCGTGAACAGATCGAGTTGGAAGTTCTTGGGGCTCTCATGGCCGACGTGTTTGCGATAGATCATCACCCGGAGCCGGAGGTTCCACTGCGGGATGTCGAGCTCGTGGACGAAGCCGCTGACCTGCGGGGCGACCGGCAGCCAGCGCTGGCGGGCGGCCGCGAGTTGCTTGAGGGGCAGCCAGTGCCAATAGCCGACCTTGACCGCATAGGCGCAGCGCCGGGCGGTCAGCAGCTGGAAGACGTCGCGCTGGAAGAACGCGGCGTCCATGCGCACCTCGAGGGCGCCGCGGTGGCCGAGCGAGGCCCGCACGCCGTCGATGACCTCACGCAGGAAGCGGACTGCCTGCTTGGAGTCATGCACGTTGCCGGGCCGATTCTTGATGCGCAAGATGTGCCCGGTCTGGGCCAGGTGGGCCAGCAGGGGGTAGTAGCTGGGATCTTTCCGGTGATGGGGGTTGAAGCCGCGGAAGGCCCAGCCCACGCTCGCCCCGGTGCGCACGACCGTGCCGTCGACGTCGATCGTCAGGCGCGGCAGGGCCAGGCGCTTCACCGCGTCGGTCACGAGGTCGTGGCTGAGGTGGACCAGCGCCGCGAGCGCCGTCTGCGTGAACTGGCGCAGCCAGTTGCCGACGGTGCGCGCCGTCGGGATTCGCGCCAAGCCGCAGAAGCGCGCGAGGAGCGGATCGCCAGCGACATAGCGGAGATGTTCCAGCCGCCGCGCCCCGACATAGAACAGCGCCAGGATGAGCAGGGCCAGGCGGCCGCCGCCGTAGTCCCCGCCCGTGGCCACGCAAGCGGCGCGCAGCCGACGTGGCACGTCGAGCTGCCGCAGATACCGACGGAGCAGTTCCAGCCCGCTGTACGAAGTCAGGTCTTGACGCACGAACTCGACGTGCAGGTTTCCCTTGATCATCCGTCGCAGGCTCGCTACGCTCAGACGCATCAGGGCGGCCCCCTGTGTGTGGGGAGTGACAGCAGATTCTATTCGGCGTCGGATTTTTCTCCCTTGACACTTATGTCAAGCAGCCACTAGTGTCCTGAGTCAGAAATGATGGAACTGTTCATCGGTCCGGCGCGTTCTTCGTGTAGAACGGAGGACGCCGATGCCACGTGGCCGCCCGATGCCCGAGCTGCTCTTGACCGCCGATGAGCACGAAACGTTGGAGCGCTGGACCCGTCGGCCGACGACCGCGCAGGCCCTCGCGCAACGGGCGCGGATGATTTTGGCCTACGCGGAGGGGCGACCGAACGACCACGTCGCTCGTCGTGAGCGCGTGACCCGCCAGACGGTGGGCCGCTGGCGGGCGCGCTTCGTGAGCAAGCGGCTGGACGGCTTGCTCGATGAGCCGCGCCCGGGGGCGCCGCGGAAGATTACCGACGAGCACGTGGAGCGAGTGGTGCGGTGGACGCTGGAAACAACGGCGCGGGACGCCACGCATTGGAGCACCCGCGCGATGGCCAAGCGCAGCGGGTTGAGCCAGACCGCGGTGAGCCGCATCTGGCGTGCCTTCGCGTTGCGGCCCCACCGCGTCGAAACCTTCAAGCTCTCCAAGGATCCGCTGTTCATCGAGAAAGTCCGCGATATCGTCGGGCTCTACCTCAATCCGCCGGATCGCGCGCTGGTGCTGTGCGTGGACGAGAAAGCGCAGATCCAGGCGCTCGATCGCAGTCAGCCGGTGTTGCCGATGCGGCCGGGCCAAGTCGAGCGGCGCACCCACGATTACACGCGGCACGGGACCACCACGCTCTTTGCCGCGCTCAACACGAAGAGCGGCAAAATCATCAGTGCATTTCACCGCCGGCAGCGGGCGCGCGAGTTCCGCAAGTTCCTCGACACGATTCATGCGCGCGTACCCGCGACGCTGGACATCCACCTGATTCTCGACAATTCCAGCACGCACAAGACGCCCGCGATCCACCGCTGGCTGACGCGCCACCCCCGCTTCCATCTGCACTTCACGCCGACCGGCTCCTCGTGGATCAATCTCGTCGAGCGCTGGTTCGCGGCGCTGACCGAGAAGCAACTGCGCCGGGGCGTGCATCGCAGCACGCGCGAACTGGAGGTGGCTATCCGCCAGTACATCGAGATGACCAATGGCCACCCCAAGCCGTTCGTGTGGACGAAAACCGCCGACCAAATCCTCGAAAGCGTGGCTCGCTTCTGTCATCGAATCTCTAACTCAGGACACTAGGCTCGTCTCTTCTTTCCACAGAGGCGAGATCGCTACTTGTGACGACCGCAGCGTCCGATGAAGGAGGTGACGACGGCGGAGGCGTCATCAGTGAAACGAGCCGGACGGAACAAGGGAGAGCAGGTTATGAACACAGGTAAGAAGACCAAGAACGTATTCGCATTGGCGATCCTGGTGGTGCTCGCGCTGCCTTTTGTGACGCAGGACTCGAGCGCGCTCCTAGCGCAAGGAGGCGGGCAGCATGTCATCAGGTTCCCACAGGCAGCCGTCAACATCGTGCTCGGCGAGAAGGTACGCACCACCTTGGTCAACCGCGGCACCAGTCCGATACTCGGGGTCGTCGTCTCCGTTTTCGACCGCAACGGCGTGCTCGTGCGCGAGGACACGCGAGACGTGGCACCAGGCGCGATGGAATTCTCGGAGGTCAGCTGCGCGGTGCCCGTCGGCATCGTACCCCCACCGGGGCCCTGCCCGGGAGTCCGGGGCGCCGCTCAGGCTGACGACGGCAGCACACCGCTGCACACGGCGGTAGGCGTCCATCGAGCGCACACCCTGAACCTGTGGATCAGCACCGCGGTGGTTTCCGACAGGACCGGGAGCGCTGGGACTGGCTATGTGTCGAGACTTTCGACAAACCACAACGAGACCTTCGTGCGCGACCTAGCGCCGATGCCATGACCCGCGCGGCCGAGGGTCCACGGACGTGAGTGCGCAAAGATGTTGCTACGACGACTCATCACCGCGGGGCTGACGCTCGCCGCCGCGGTCTCCCTCGGCGCGGCGGGCACACGCGCGGTGCCCGACCGTGCGCCCCTCCGCGCTGACACCCCCGCACCGATCCATCTGGCGCAGGCGACCGAACGCGACGAATCAGCAGCTCTTCGCGTGCCGGCGCTGACCCTCCGCGGCCGCCAACTGCGCGAGCAAGGCCGCTACAAGGAGGCGAAGCCGCTGCTGCGCGAAGCGTTGTCACTCGCGGAAGCGGCTTTCGGCCCCGCCTCGCTGGAGGTCGCCGTCGTGCTCAACGAACTTGGCATCCTTGGCAAGTACGACGGGCACTTCGACGAGGCCGAAGCCGCATACCGCCGCGCCCTTCGCATCACGGAAACGACCGCCGGACTCAATCACGCGCTCGCTGCAACGCTCTTCCACAACCTCGGCGGGCTGGCGCACGCGCGCGGGCGCTTTGCCGAAGGCGAACCCTACGCCCGTCGCTCTGTTGAGCTCAGAGAGCGGCTACTCGGCCGGGACCACCCCGACACCGCGGCGGATGTGGCGGCGCTCGCCGCGCTCCTTGAGGGTCAGGGCCGGTACGACGAAGCGGAGAAGATGTATCGGCGCGCCCTGGACGTCTTCGAGCGCGCCTACGGGTCGGAGCATTATGACGTTGCGATCACTCTGAACAACCTTGCCGCCATCTATCAGCGGACCGGGCGAAGCGAAGAGGCCGAACGCCTATACTTGCGCGTCCTTGCCACGAAGGAGAAAGTGCTCGGCCCACGGCATCCCGATGTGGGAGTAACGCTCAACAACCTGGCAGTCTTGTACAAGTCGCAAAGGCGGCTGGCAGAGGCCGCTCAGCTCTACCGCCGCGCCCTGGCCATTTTCGAGGCGGCACTCGATCCGTCGCATCCCACGCTCGCGAACTGCCGGGAGAAGCGAAATGTCAATGACGACGATCCCGCCATAGTGGTCTTGTCTAGTGTAGCGATGGGTAGTGTGGAGAGGTCTTGTCAAGAAGTGTGTAAATGAGACCAGGCGGCGACGCCCTCGGTGTGGGCCGGCTTGATACCGACGGAGCAGTTCCAGCCCGCTGTACGAAGTCAGGTCTTGACGCACGAACTCGACGTACAGGTTTCCCTTGATCATCCGTCGCAGGCTCGCTACGCTCGGACGCATCAGGGCGGCCTCCTGTGTGTGGGGAGTGACGTGGGGACGTCCACTCCCACTAAGAACGCACAGGAGGCCGTTCTGTTTCACGCGAATTCTGGCTTTCTCACGCCCCAGTTATTTTCGGATTGGGGTTAGTCCTTCGCTAGTTCACCACACTTCGCTTAGCAGCCGCCGCTCGTGAAGGGCCGGGCCGGCCCCTCGTTCGCTTACTAGTGAATCAGCGTGGCGACGAGTTGACAGACAAATGCGAGCCCGAGCAGAATGAATCCTATCCTCGCCCACCAGGTTCGCCGTCGCCTAAACCGCTGCTCCGCCTCCGTCTGACCCGACCAACTTTGCACCCCCCATGGGGTCTCGATCGAGGCGTAGTACATGCACACTGCCGCGACTACGCCGAAGAACAATCCGACCACGTTCAACGCCGTCTTCATCTCTGATCTCCCTATCTGGGGGAAAAGAGCCCCGAGTGTTTGCAGGATCACTCCAAGTGCAGTTAGCCCAAGCCCGACGCGAAACCACCACTCGGCGCGGGCCTTCGGGCTCTCGGTGAGGCCGCCCTGTTTGACAGGGTCCTTGGCGACAAGCAGCACCTTCATCGCGGCGTAGCGGTTGGAGGCGAGCGCGGTGACGAGGCCAATCAGAAGCGATAATCCGCCGATGAGCGTGAGCCACTTCGCAAGGGTCACGCCGCGATGATAACCCGCAATCGGGACTGAGGTGGCCGCTTGACGACGGGCCAGGGATGTCCTTCCCGGCCCGTTTCGCTTACCTTCATGTAGGGAGGGCAATCGCGATGATGCGCGCCGCACGAAGCACCTCACTACTCGTCGCGTTCTACCTGCTCACCTCGGCTGCGACGGCCACCGCCGAGTGCGCGTGGGTTGTCTGGCAACACGTGGACACGATCTACCGCCAGCCAGGGCCTGAATCAACCTCACGGTGGGGAATCGGGGAGATCACCGACTTGCGAACCGAGTGCCAGAAGAGAATCGATGCGTTAGTGAATGAGACAAAGCCTGAGCTCTGGATGGCGACCGGCAAGACCAGCCGGCGCAGCGGATTGCCGAGGTTGTAGGCGATCACCCCGAGGAGCAGCCGAACCTCGTTGGCGTGGGCCCGGCGCGCCGCGCTCCTCTGGCCCGCTCTTCCCGACGGGAACTTGCAGCACAGTCCGAAATGGGGATTTGCGGCAGACGCGCGGACGGCATGAGAGCCCATTGAGCCTTCCCATGCCTGACACTCAGCAATCAGCTTACTTCTGAATCCGCATGATCGCCCGCGAGCTCGTCGAGACGGTGCGCCGGAACGTCACGATCGACTGGGCTGTGAAGGAAACGGCCCGGGCCAAGCTCCGGGTGATGGTCCGCCGGATCCTCCGGCAGCATGGGTACCCGCCCGACAAGCAAGAGAAGGCCACCCAGACGGTTCTGGAGCAGGCGGAGCTGCTGGGGTGGGAGATAGCGGCGTAGCGGCGCGCCCGTCCCGGGAGTAGGCGGCCACCTTATGTCTCGCCCGTGCGTAGCCGCCAACAGTTGCCAGATTCATCGTGACCGCAGGAGGCTGCAATGAAAGCGACCGAGCGGACAATGGCCCAAGTCCTCATCTCGCCTGACCAGTACATCATCCCGGTCTTCCAGAGGTTCTACTCTTGGACCGAGAAGGAGTGGCGGACGCTCTGGGACGACCTCCACGAAGTGCTCGAGGCTCGAAGGCGGATTGTGCCTGGGTTGCATTTTGTGCCCCGTTCTGCCACGATCGTCAGTCCAGGTGTCTCGAGCTCATCGGCCTTCTTGGACTTGGACAAACAAGTTACTGAGGACGAACCGGCCAAGTTCCCGCGATAGAACAAATGGTCGAGGGCCTCCTCTACTTGGTGTCCAGCTTCTGGCTCGGTGCGGTACACGCCGCGACGCCAGGGCACGGCAAGACCATTGCCGCTTCTTACATTGTCGGTGCGCGCGGCCGCCCGGTCGACGCGCTCGTCCTTGGCATCTTCGTCACCCTGTCACACACGAGCGGGATTGTTCTTGTCGCGGTTCTGGCGACGCTGGGCTCAGCATGGCTGATCCCTCAACGAGTAGAAGCATATCTCGCCGTCGGAACGGGGATTCTCGTCATCGGCATCGGCCTCTGGATGCTCCGATCCCAGTGGGACCTTCTGCCCATCGCCGGCGGCGAGGCAGAAAGCCGGCCTGGTCAAACAGGCGACCTCGATACTCACGGTCACAATCATGGCGACCATGCGCCTGGCGCGGCGGCCCATGATGACGCGCACGGCCGCGACCCGGAGTACCACCGCCATGGGTGGGGCCCGCGCCATACGCACAATCTCGAAGCAATCGCCCAGAGCCCACCGAGGCTCGCCGTCCTGCTCGGGCTTGCCATCGCCGGAGGGTTGCTGCCAGACCCGGGCGCCCTCGCGATCCTGCTCGCCGCGATCGCCAGCGGCAGGCTGACGCTCGGTCTGTTGACGGTGCTCGTCTTCAGCTTGGGGTTCGCGTCCGTCCTGGTCGTCGTCGGCGTGGTCGCGGCTCGTGCAGGGCAGCTGATCCTCTCCTGGCTGACAAGCCGCTGGATTGCCGGGGTTCAGATCGGAGCGGCCCTGCTGATCGTTGGTGTCGGTCTCGTCTTGACCGCCAATGCGTGGCGGACCGTCGCAACGGTTCGCTGACGTGTGCCAGGCGCGTGACCTACGGAGCCTTTGCCCGGACTGCCGGCAGCATCCCGAACCACCCGCTGAGGTCGGTGTACCAAACATTGTTGGCCGCATCGACGGCCACGCCGAACGGGCGACCGTCCGCGCGAGGCAGGCGAAACTCGGCCACCCGTCCATCCCGTAGCCGGCCGAGCTTGCCAGCGCGGAGCTCGGCGAACCACACCGACCCATCGGGCGCGGCAGCGAGGGTCGTGAGGCCGGCCGACGGCGTGGGAATCGTGAACTCGCTGAAGCGCCCCTCGGCGAACCGCCCGATCTTGTTCGCCCGCAGCTCGAGAAACCACACCGCTCCGCTCTGATCAACGGTGACGTCACTCAGCCCACTGCTGCGGGTTGGCACGTCGAACGCGGTCACCTGACCATCGGACGCGATACGCGCCAACTTGTCCACGCCCTGGAGCGTCGTCCAGACCGTGCCGCGCGCGTCCACGGCAACCCCGTAGGGAGTCGCTCTGAGCGAACCGACGTCGTGGCGCACGAAGACGCCGTGCTGGAGTCGCGTGACGCTCGCTGTGGTGACATCGGCAAACCACACTGCGCCATCGGGGGCCACGGCCAGTCGGCCCAGCCTGACGATGGGCGTCGACAGCGGGAATGACTGGGTGCTACCGTCCGGCGAGATCCGTGAGATCACTCGCCTCGATGCATCGGTGTACCAGGCGCTGCCCGCAGCATCCACAGCAAGCCCGAGTGGCTCGAGGTTCTGGGTCCCCTTGCGCAACCGCTCGATCCTGCCGTTTCGGAACACGGCGATTGCATCCGAGAACTCGAGCGTGAACCAGACCGCCCCATTGGGCGCGATGGCGAGCACCGTCGGGATGTCCGTCTTGACCAGCATGCGGTACTCGATGAAGCCGGGATCAGACCAGTGGCCAAGGCGCCACCCGAGAGCTCCGAGACCGGCAAGGAACACGAACGCCGCCAGCCCCAACCATACGTGCCGACGCCCGATCCGACGGGGCATCGTTATTGCCGTTATGTTCATCGCGGCGTCTTCTCTATCCGGCGGTCTCGGGGATTCTGTGTAGCCGGCACGCTCGTCACAGTTGTTCGATAGTAGCGTCCGAGCCACCGCAGCGCAGCGAAGGCCCCGAGAGCCACAACGACAAGAAGGACCACGCCGCCGGCGACGCTGGTGAGATTGACCCGTGCAAGGGCGCCCTCGCGTTCGGCCGCCCGCCGCCAGAGCTCGGGATAGGGTACAAGCGCGAACCCGGCATAGAGGCTGGCCGGATCGACAGGATCGCGCACCAGCGGCCCTGCCTCGAGATGGGCCGGGAGATTCTCGATCACTAGCACCCAGCGTTCGCCGCCGTTGAGGCTCCGGTAAAGCCCGCGGTCCGTGGTGACCACGATGGCCTCCTCAGTCGCGGTGATCCCACGCACGGTGATGTTCGGTTCGGGGAGCCGCCGTCCAACGGCCTTCCAGCTCGCGCCGCCATCATCGCTCCTGAACAGTCCGTTGGCTCCCACGGCCCATAGCCGCGCCGAGTTTGCCGCGTCCAGTCCGAGGGCATCGACGCTGACGGTCGACAGCCCCGCTCCCCGGCTCGCCCAGATACGCGCGCCGTCGACGCTCGCCCAGATCCGGCCTCCGACAATGGCGTAAAGAGTCTCCGGTGAGCCGGGCACCACGAGGAGTGCCGTTGTCGGCCCGTCGGGAAGGCCGTCCGCGGTGTTCGACCACGATCTGCCCCAGTCATCGCTGCGAGACAGCCCGGTCCAGCCAGCCAGATAGGCTCGACCCGCCTCCGCGCCGCGAACGATGACGCGAGCCGGCGCCGCACCCCCAGGAGCTGCTGCCTCGTGCCAGCTGTTCTCCATCTCGCTGCGAAAGATGCCCAGGCTCGTCGAAACCAGCGCGCGCTGCCCGTCCGCGGCGAACGCTACCGCAAACACGGCGCCGACCAGAAAGGCCGGCGCTTCGAGGGTCCAGTCACGCCCCCCGTTCCGCGAGCGCAGCAGGCCACTGTCCGTGCCCAGGAGCAGATGGTTAACGTCGGTCGGGCTGATCGCCAGCGCGAGGGCGCCGCCGACGAACAGCCTCTGATTCGCCGGCACCCACGTCGCGCCATGATCGCGCGAGCGGAAGAGCCCGCCCCACGCGCTCGGGTCGTGGGTGCGCGCAGAACTGGGCCACAGGACCAGGAGGAGCGTCAGTGACAGGACATGCTTATGGACGCCGCTGAGTCGCGTCCATCGTGCCCAGCCGGCGATGGGCAACCGCGGACAGCGCGGGGGATTCACTCGGGTGCGCTAGGGTGCCCAGTCAACAGGCCGTTGACGACGCCGATCTGGTAAACGAGAAACAGCCCAAAGCCGAGGCTCAGGAGTCCGGAAGCGACTCGTAGGTGCCGCTCGACACGCGAAAACTGGCTCGACGCGTAGGCCAGCGGCGCCGCGATCGCGGCGGTGATCAGCATCATCCCCGCGATGGTCCCGATCCCGAACACCAGGAGGTACGCGATGGCCCACCAAGGATTCCTGATCAGCGCGAGAACGAGCAGGGCGACCGCCGCCGAGCCCGCGAGGCCGTGAACGAGGCCGACGACCAGCGGGCGGAGCACCTGGTAGAGACCCAGACGGCCGAGTTGCCGGTCGAGCCATGCCGGCGGCGTCTGGTCTTCGCGGTGCCCATGCTGACCCGGTCCGGACCCGAGCGGGTGGCTGTGGACGTAATCGCCGTGGCTGTGCAGATGCTGGTGGAGTCGACGCGCGCGGCCACCCCCTGAGGTAAGGATTTCACGGATGTGCTGAAGGATTCCTGTCAGGTTCCACATGCCGAGCACGATCAGCATGAGGGCGACGGCCATCTCCATCGTCAGGCCGAGCCGAGGTGGGATCACGATGCTAAAGAGAATAATCGCCCCACCGACCACGACGATGGTCAACGTATGCCCCACGCCCCACAAACTTCCGATCAGGAGGGCCCCCCGTATCGTGCGCTGCCGGGTCACGATCGTGCTGACCGCAATGACGTGATCGGGATCCGTGGCATGACGCATGCCGAGAAAGAACCCCAAGGAGGTGAGGGAGAGGATCGTGATCATGGTCGGGTCGAGCCGCCGTGGGACCCCGGGGGCGGGCGAGTCCCGCCTGGAACCCGCGGTCGCCGCGGATTCCAGGCGCAGACCTTGCCCAGGGGCCTACCCTATGGGCTGATGGTGTGGGGCGGGACCGCGGAGATTGTGTTTTTGCACACCACCGAGTCGATCCGCCAGGGCCCAAATTTGCCCCCCAGCGCGGGCGTGGTGATCCGGGTCATACCGGTCGTGACGTTGGACGGGACGAGGCTCGTCTGGCCGGGTGCCAGGACCAGCTCGGCGGCACGCGAGCAGTTTCCGTCGGTGATGGTCCACCAGTTCTGCGTGATGGGGTAGCCATTCGAGTAGGAGAGCCGCTCGTGCGCCGCGAGGCAGTTGTTGAAGCTGAACGGAGTGTTCGACGTCAGGACGTAGCACTTCTCGTACGCCAGGAACTGCTGGATGCTGTCCGTCTGCTGGATGTTCGCGACGTTCCAGTCCCGGATCCCCTCCCAGGACGAGTACGTATCGCTGCCGAACACCAGCTCACCCCGGGCGGTGTGGACCTGCAGGAGCTGCGACCCGTAGGTGTGGCCCCGGAACGCGGGGTGGATCACCAGACCGGGTGCGATCTCGTGTCGTCCATCGATGACCTTGGCCTTGCCGGCGAGAATTTTGCCTTGGATTTCTGCGACCGTCTGGGGCGGGTACCCGCAGACCGGACTCCGCGCGCAAGCCTGCGCAGGCGGCCCTACCTGGAGGCCAGTGATCGGATCAACGGTATTCACTGCGCGGATGTGCCCCCCGTTGAACTCGGTCGGATACATGAGGAAGAAGTCGATCTGCTTGAGTTCCTCCTTCTGGATGTAGAGGACGGCATTCGGAAACGAGTCGAGTTGGCCGGCGTGATCCCAGTGACCGTGTCCGACCACGATCCGGGTCACCTTGTTGGGATCCAGCCCGATGTTTCTCATCTGCGCGAGGGCGTCCCACCAGCAGCATGACGTGTTCCAGTCAAAGATGTACGCTAGCTGCTTCCAGCCGCTGTCGTACAGGGTGATCTGGCCGTCGGGCCCCTTGATGATCCCGTAATTAGCTGGAAAGTCGAACAAGGGGATATTGTGCTTCGGGTCTGTGCTGCCGGGGATGAAGGCCCGGTCCGGCATGAACGCACCGGACGGTACGCCCACGAACCGGCTGCTTTCGACGAGCCACGCGGAATAGAACGGCGCATCCTCGGCGCGTTCCACGTCGCGCACGAGGCGGTCTGTGCTCTCGAAGCCTTGCGGCAGGGTTTGCGGGGGTCTCAATTCGTCCCCGTCCTCATCCCGGTCCGCGCTAGCCGCGGGGAGCCCTCCACTCAACCAGACTCCTCCCGTCGCGAACAGTCCAAGGGCCGCCATGATACCTATGAGCTTGCGCATCATCGCACTACTCCTCCATGACAACTTCTCTCAGGCGCCTGACCTCGTTGTGGTCACTTGCGGCTCTGCCATCCCCTCCTTTTTCACCGGAGTCTCGAAGCGACGCGTGATTGGCAGCCACGCAGTCCCGTCTTCTCCGGTCGTCAGTTGGGCGGAAATTCGTCGCGCCAGAACTGAGCCCCGACCTCTCTGATCTTGTCGCTTCCCTCTTGGCTCAGGGGGTACGCGGTGAGCAGGTGGTCGTCGTTCCCGTCGTCGAACATCTTGAGGACTTCGAGGGCGGACGTCTGGAACAGTCGGATCGCTACAAGGTATTCGTCGTGCGCGCGCTCGAGCGACGGCGGCGGTTGCAGCGCGCGGATGCGCATCTCGGCCCATCGATAGGTTGCCAGTGCATCGTCGACCCTGGTCTTGAGCTCTGCCTGCCCCATGTCGTTGATCTTGTAGAAGATCTGCCCGAGGCTCATGCGGACCGCGCTTCTCTCGACTGCACTGTGAATGGGCCATAGCGCCTGGCTGTACGCCTCTTCGGCGCGGGTGAGCGGCGGTCGCGGTGGCCGGGATGCGGGCTGCGGAGGCACTGACGTCGCGACGCGCCCGGTTGTCACCTCGTGGACCACGGCGAAGGCGAGAACTCCGACGAGAACCAGGACGCCGAACGCAAGCAAGAAAGCTTTCGTGCGGAGTGCCAAGCGCGCCCCGGGCCGTTCAGGAGGTTGGCCGCCGACCGTTCTACCCGACACATCAGCCGCCGTGTCACTACCTGCCATTGACGCCTCGCTCGCCTGAAGAGGCGACCCACCACTTTGACGCAGGGCGCCGGCCCCGCCCACCCTTGGACGGCCGCCAACCCGGAATAGGCCGAAATATATATCGCTCTCGCGCTCGGTTGTCAATGACCTTCCCGTACTCGCCGAAATCGCGTGCCATACGCGAGCCTCACTCAGGCGCACAGGAGACCAGCGGCACCTCAGATGAGGCGCACGTCAAAAGCTGAGACTGGTCGAGTCGATGACTGCGGGTTGCCGCAGCACCCTAGGTCAGATCAATCTCGAATCCGAAGATGTCTGATATCGGTGAGTGCTCTGGCGACAACCCCAATAGGTCCCCGCCGTTTAGGAATGAAGTGAGGCTGTTGAAAAACGACTTTTCATGCGGCGTGCTCCGAGTCTCCGACTATGGTGGAGCTCAGGAGGGCGCCCGGCGAGTCGTCTCGGACCACACCTGCTGGACTCGACGAATCGCCGTGGGCACGAGATCATGCGACTGCGGCGCTGCGGGCTGCGGTTACCGGAGCGGGACGCGGTGCGTGACAGGCGCGGCACGCGCTCCACGTTGAGTCTGGTGCCTGAGAAGCGGCCGTCAGCATCGCGGAGCAATGAGTCCACAGGCGCACGAGCCGACTGACTTAGTTTCGCTCTTGTTCCAGTCGTCGACCGCACGCTATGCTTGCCGGGTCGCGCGAGAAGGATCGCACGCGACCAACCGCTCACCCATCAACATGGAGGCCGCCGTATGAGACTCGCCGCCGACCGCAGGCTCCGTTTCTTGCTCGTGCCGCTGGCGTTCGGAGTCGTTGCCCTCGCCCCCGCTGTCTCCTGGGCCTTCGAGGCTTTCCTCAAGATCTCCGACTGCAACGGGCCGGAGACGAGCAAGGCCTTCCAGGGGCAGATCCGCCTGTCCGGCTTCAGCTCCCGCCTCAAGATCCCGATCGCCGTTGACGTCGGCGGCGGGGGTGCGACGGGCAGGCCCCAGCTCGCGCCGATCGAGGTGCTGAAGGATCTCGACCGTTGCTCTCCACAGTTCTTCATCGACGCTGTGACAGGCAGAAACATTCAGACCGCCGCGATCACGTTCGTCCGCACGACGGTCAAGGGAATCGAAGAGGCGTTCTTCCGGATCAAGCTGACGGACGTTATGATCACCGCGCTCGATACCACGAGCGTCGCCAAGACCGGCCAGGACGACCCCCGCAACATCCAGGACCCGGCGACGATCGAACTGAACACCGCAGCCCTGATGGGAGTCCAGGAGGTCGTCTCGCTAATGTTCAGAAAGATCGAGCTGAAGGACCTCAAGACTGGCACGACGGTCACCTTTGACGTGGCGGCGAATCGGTTACAGTAGAGCTCGGCACACGCGCTGCCTGACGTTCGCCATGAGCGTCGAGTCACCCTCGGCGCTCGTGGTGTCTTCACGCGTTTTCTATCATGGGTCACCCACCCGACTACGGCTTCGGGTTTTGTAGCCTAGCCTCCTTTAGCCTACCGGAGATCGCGCGCTTCAGTGTCCTCGTCGCCTTGGGCGGAGATTCCACGTCCTGGGCGAGTTGGCCTGCCATCTCACAGAGCGCCGTCGGAGTGCCCCTCGCTCGGATACTCCAGCGGGCGCTCGACCCCGCGGAGGTAGACCTGGGCGCTCATGTCGAGGACGCGGTCATGGTTCATCGGGATCCTCGTACACCTGCCGTCCTTCACGATAACTGGGACCACGACGGAAACGAGTACGTCTCAGCATGATGGGGTCGAGCGCTACCGACCGGAGGCCATCAGTTCCCCGCCCCCGTCATCGAGCCTGTGAGGATGCTTCGGGTCGAGAGGAGCGCCCGTCAGAGATCCCGCAGGAGGCGACCGAAACCGGGGATGCCCTCGAGGGCGCCAGCGAGGCGTAGGGCCCGCCACAGGCAGGCCTGGTTGCTGCTGATGACCGGCTTGCCGAGGTCGCGCTCGAGAACCTCGAGGACGCCGATGGTCGGGCCTGGGTTGCCAAGCGGTACTTCGTCCTCCTGCTGGCTGAAAGTCGTTTGACATCGACCCTCTTTCGGCAGATTCTCGGGCGCATCGAGCGACTCGCGTGGCACCCCACGTGATCGAGCGCGCCACACCAGGAGCCGGGGGGATGAGGAGCGGGGCTCGAAGCAGCGGAGGTGTCTCTGACCGCGACGTGGAAAGGATTGCGGATCAGCTTTCCCGAAAGCGGGTTCTGACCCTCGCAAAGGTGGGGCTGCCCGAGGACGTGGACGATAAACAGATTCTGCGCGTGGCTTGGGATCGCCGCTGCATAATCGTTACGGCGAACGGTAGGGATTTTCTTCCCGCTGTTCAGCGTTTCCTCCGTCAGACGAAAATCCGTGAATGCCACGACCTGTTCGGGCTCGTGGTATTACCCACCGGCTTCGAAACGCAGAGAAGGATTTTGACGGACGCGGAGGCTCGCATGCGCTTCGGCGGCGCACCTGTAAGGTGGGCGGATGTTTGGAACAGAGATTACTACGTGCGACTACGGAGGGACGGCGCCGCCGATGTGAGGCTACTGCCGAGATGCCGCTACTGCGACGCACAAACCGAGCGGCGTTGACAAGAGGGGGGCAGCCGCCAATGCGTCACGTGGTGAGAGCCCCACTGTTCGTCGCGATCTCCCTGCTCGCCTCGGTTGCGACGGCCTACGCCGAGTGCGCGTGGGTGTTGTGGGTAGAGCAGCCGTCAGGGTCTAATCAGTGGAACCTGAGCACAGCCATCGAGTTCGTGTTCGACACCAAGACCAAGTGCGACCAGGCCGCCGCTGCTGCTTTGGACGCCCGAATCAGTGAAGTCGAGCGCCAGGAGAAAGTTCTAGGACGTAGGCTCGACGCACCCACGTTCTTCAAGTGCCTCCCCGACACCCTGGACCCGCGCGGGCCGAGGAAGTGAGCCGTCGCAAACGGCTCCCCGCCGGGTAGGGTCGCACGCACGCATGGCTAGGTGGTTCGCCCCTACCATTCCGGTTCTTTTGGGTGCCGTGCTCAATCTGAGCGGCATTCAGTACCCCCCACTGGCCGTGCTGCTGTGGCTCGCCATGGGCGGACTTGTGGCGTGGGTTTACATCTGGCCCTTCTGCCACTGGGTGGCGGGCAACAATGCGTGGGCTGCGAATCACCGGGTTGAGATTTCGGTCTGCTCCATCGTCGCTCTTCTGGTTCTCTGGTGCATTCCGATAGTGGTATGGGCGCCCTGGGCTGGACCGGCGCGAACGCCGCCAGTCAAACTCTATTACGGAGACAAGGAACTCACTTGGCTCAATGGCCCAATCACGCTTGAGCGCGGCTGTAGCCCAGTTTCCTGTATGCGGATGCACCTGTGGCCGTGGCCGAATCCCGAGCACTTCGGGCTGTACGGCATCTGGATTGAGAAACCCGCACACGTTCCACCGTTCGGCACCAACGGCAACATCTATCTAGAGTTTTCCGAGGTCGTCGCCGAGAAGAACAACTGGTGTCGCCAACAGAGCCCCGAGGCCCTACACGCCGGATACAAGATCGCTCTGATTTGCGCGGGGAGCCCGCAGACGGAAGGCGCAGCCTGGATACTCCCAAAATTCAACTTCGTGCCGATCCCCAGAGCACCGCTCAGTGTTCGTGTTGCCCTTGAGTACGGCGACATCGTGTCGGTTCCGGCCGAGTTTACGCTGCTCCCTCCGGGGAATTGACGAGCGCCTTAGCACCGTATCGCGGGAGCGAACACCAGAGAAGCGGAAGATCCTGGACTCGGTGGAGCGCATGTTCGGCCGGCCCTTGACCGAGCAGGAGGAGGACCTGTCCCTCGTAAAACAACGGCCCACGCCCGGTGAACAGGTTGCCGGTGTGGGGCGGGATAACGGAGGATAACGGGCATGGACCTATCCCAGCGCCCGGCCCTCCGCCGGCTCGGAGGTGCCCCTGGTGCCGCGCCGCGTGCCCGAGACCGTGCCGCCCGAGACTGCGGCCGAGGACCATCAGCATTTCGAGCGGCGGCAACCTGGCCGTAGCGCTGAGCGCCCTAGCCGACGCCCTCGGGTGGAGGCGACGAGTCCGCCGCTGACCGAGTCCTTGCCCGCGGGGCAAGCCCCGGGCCCGATTCCGGATCAGAACACGAAGCGGGGCCCGCTAGATGTGGACGAGCCGACGCCGTGGGACGCAGTTGATTCCGCTAATATCGGACGCCCAGGGCTTCGAATCCGGTTGCGCCTGGGTTGCGTCCTGTGCCGCGATCTGCCGCGATCTGCATCCTCGAGTCCCGCATCTTCGCGTGTCCTTTCACGCCGTCAGAGACATTGGACGTTGACGCGTCCCCCGGATGGCGGGTTCAATGATCTCGCTCGCGAGCACTGCAATGAACCCGAGACCATCCGGAGGACGTCATGCGTCAGTCCCGCATCTCCGTCATCGCGCTGCTCGTCGCTCTCGCGTGGCTCGCGCCCTCGCCCGGCGAGGGCGCGCCGCCGCACCGCACGGACGCGGTGAACGCGGCCGCCACCGACGGCGACACCGTCAACATCAACACGGCGGACGTCAAGGAGCTGATGAAGCTCGAGGGTGTCGGCCGCAAGGTCGCCGAGAAGATCGTGGAGTACCGCGAGCATCACGGCCGCTTCCAGAAGCCGGAGGAGCTCCGGAAAGTGGAGGGGATCGGCAGCGGGCTCTGGGAGCGGCACCGTGCGCGCATCGTGATCAAGTAACCAACGCCCATCACTTTTTCTTTGGAGCGTCGCGGACCCGTTGTTGTAGGATGAGGGCAAATCGGCCGGAGCGACAACAGCGCTCCTCGTGGCGTCCCCGCCGGCAATTCCGCCGGCGGCAGAACGTGGCCGGGCCCCGGGCCGGGAGTCGGCATCCGGTTCTGGGTAGGTGGGAACTGGGCCCGCGTGGCGGCCTTGCCGAGAATAGGAGGTGATCCAGCCGATGTGTACTACCCCTACGGTGATCTGTGAGGTGGTTGCCTCCTAGGCTGGCTCCACGCTAATTCCGGGTGGAATTGCCTGGGAGTCCAGGCGCCACCGGCCCCGACGGTCCCGCCTTACCAGCGGGGCGGCGCGACGGCGAGTGAAGGAATCACGCGCCGCAGCCACCGTCGGGGCTCTTTTTTTGCCCGCCGTCGCGCGCCCGGTCGGCGGGCGCGCGCTCGCGTTCGCTGCCCCCCTGCGGCTGGGCTCCATCCCGATGCGCCGAGCCCGCTGGCGCGCACGCGGGAACGGGTCGTGTCGATCCTGCCGCACACGCCCGCCGGCCCGGAGCACGGCGACCGCGAATCTAGTTGATCGATCCCGTAGCGCGCGGCACGGGATGGCCCAGGTGCCGCTCGATCGCGCGGAGCTGCTCGCGCTCCTCCGGCGCCGCGAGGCTCGACGCGCGGCCGCTCGCCTCGGCGCGCGCCGTCCGTCCGATCCGGTGGATGTAGTCCTCGGCCGTCCCCGGCAGGTCGAAGTTCACCACGTGCGCGATCTCTGGCACGTCGATCCCGCGCGCGGCGATGTCCGTCGCGACGAGCACGCGGTAGCGTCCGCTCCGGAAGCCGTCGAGCGCCTCGCGGCGCTGCGACATGGAGCGGTTGGCGTGGAGCCGCGCGACCCGGTGGCCGGCGGCGCCGACCGCGCGCGCCACGCGGTCGGCGCGGTGCTTGGTGCGCGTGAAGACGAGCGTCCGACCCCGCTCCTGGCCGAGCAGCCGCAAGAGGAGCGGCGTCTTCGTCGGCGCCTCGGCCCGGTAGAGCACCTGCGTCACCTTGGCGACGGGCTTGGCGACCGCGCCGACGTGGACCCGGACGGGCCGGACGAGGTGCTGGCGCACGAGCCCCTCTACCTCGGGGGGCATCGTCGCCGAGAAGCAGAGCGTCTGGCGGTCGAGCGGGGTCACGCGCAGGATGCGCTCGACTTGCGGCGCGAAGCCCATGTCGAGCATGCGGTCGGCCTCGTCGAGGACGACGATGCGGATCGAGCCGAGGGCGGCCGTGCGGCGCTCGAGGTGATCGAAGAGGCGCCCGGGCGTCGCGACGATGACGTCGGGACGCTTCTGCAGCGTCGCGAGCTGGGGTCCCATCGGTTCGCCGCCGATGAGGACCACCGTCGTGAGCCCGCGCGCGCGGCCGAGCGTGTCGAACGTCGCCGCGATCTGGAGCGCGAGCTCACGGGTGGGCGCGAGCACGAGCGCGCGCGGTCCGGCGCCGCCGCGCGCGATCGGCCGCGGGCCCGCGCCCGCGAGCGGCTCGCCCGCCGCCGCGAGGCGTTCAATCGTCGGGATCGCGAAAGCCGCGGTCTTGCCGGTGCCGGTCTGGGCGCAGCCGATCAGGTCGTGGCCCTCGAGAATCGGTCCGATGGCCTCGGCCTGGATCGGCGTGGGAGTGAAAAAACCCGCGCGCGCGATCGCGTCGCGCATGGCGGGCGTGAGTGGAAGATCGGTGAATGAACGAACCATGAGTGTCGAACCTTTCGGAGTGTGCCGAGTTGAACCGCCCGGGCCCGGTGACGGACCCGGGCGGAGACTGAGCGAGGGTTGAGCTAGCTGACCTTCCTGACGTTGGCTGCCTGAAGACCCTTCGGACCGCGGGTGACTTCGAACTCGACCTTGTCACCCTCGGCGAGGCTCTTGAAGCCCTGAGCCTGGATGGCGGAATAGTGGACGAACACGTCCTCGCCGCCCTCTTGCGTGATGAACCCGTACCCCTTTGCGTCGTTGAACCACTTCACCTGTCCCTGTGCCATACCTCGAACCTCTCCTTGGGGGGTCTTCAAGCCCCTGTGTGCTCCCGCCAGCGTGGCGGGGTTGCCTTCCGGAATTGGAAGGCAAACAAAAACGCCGCGCGAACTGGCTCCGCGCGGCGTGTGTCTCGATCTCTCGTAATCGTTACCAAACCCCGTCTGTACCAGGACCGGGGCCAAGAATGACACGCGCCCCCCGCCAAGTCAATCGAATTCTACGAGCCGCGTGACGGGCCGCGAGCCGTTCCTGGTGCCGAGCCAGCCCGGGATCGCCATCGAGAACCGCCCCGCGGTGCCGCCCGCCACGACGATGTGGATCTCCTCGGGCGACGGGAACTTCGCGATGAGCGTGTCGGGCGCGGGCGGCGCTTTGCCGAATCTCAGATTCGTGCCCTCCCCGTGGTCCCCGTCGGGCAGGAGCGATTTGTACGGCACGCGCACGGTCGCGTAGAGATGACCCGCGAGCCGCTCCTTCGTCCAGCCGTCGTCGGCGAAGGTGCGCGCGTGCTCGGGGCCGACGACGAGCATCGTGTGGGAGTAGAGGGGAAAGTGCTTGCTGTTCCAGAGGCCGGCCATGGACCAGCCGAGCGAGCCCGCGAGCTCCCGCGCGGTCCGGCTCGCGTGGTCGGAGATGCCGTGCGGCGCCTCCCCGGCGAAGAGCGTCACCGCGCTCGCACCCGGCGCGAGGCCGCGGCCCGCGTGGTACGGCGGCCACGGGCTCGCCTCCTCGTGCTCGCCGATGCAGTACGTGTAGCGTCCCGGGTGGCCGAACGTGGACATCGAGGTCTCGCCGGGCCGGGCGCCGCCGATGTTGATCATCAGCAGGCGCAGCGCGCGCCCGATGGTCGCGTTCGCGCGGTGGCCGGGGCCGAAGACGCCGAAGCCGCAGTTGAGGCCGATCCGCGCGCGCACGGGACCGTTGACGACGATGAGCGGCGCGGCGAAATGCGTGGAGCCGGACATCCCGTGCAGGTTGAACGCGGGATCGCACGCGCACTCGGCCGCGGCCAGCAGCACGGGCAGAAACTCCGGCCTGCAGCCGGCCATCACGGCGTTGATCGCCGCTTTCTCGACCGTGAGCCGGCCGTAGTTGGGCGGCATGTCGCCGACCAGCTCGTCGCGGCTCCGGCGGGTGCCCGCGAGCATGCGCTCGACCCGCTCGCGCGTCGGCGGCACCACGGGCAGGCCGTCGGTGACGCCCTTGTCGAACCAGACCTCGAACTCGTCGGCTGTCATGCGAGCGCGGCCGATGCTATACCCGAACCGCGCCCTCGCCAACGCGGCGGCCGCCGCTGACTGGATGACCGCGGTTGTCACGAGTGGTGCCATCCTGAGCGCCGGCGAGCCCGAGGCCCCGCGGACCCGGGCCTCCATCCCGCGCGTACGGGCCGTTTCGATGACGGGTGCCGCCCATTCAGCGACCGCGTCAGGACGTCGGAACCCGCTGAAAACCTGGGGATTTTCCCAGGCCCCGGCCGGGCCGCTCGGTGTCAGAACGTCGCCGTTCGCCCTAAAGTCCTGGAAACACGGAGTTTTCGTTGGCCAGTGGCACGGACTGTGCTAGTGTATGACGCCCAGTAGCAGAAGAAGTTCACTCGAGCCTGATGGAGCAGTGATGTTCTACAACCTGCTGGCCGGCCTCTTCTCCAACGATCTCGCCGTCGATCTCGGAACCGCGAACACGCTCGTGTACGTGCGCGGCGAAGGCATCGTGCTCAACGAGCCGTCCATCGTCGCCATCCACCAGGCGGACCACTCGGTCCTCGCGGTGGGCCACGAGGCCAAGGCGATGCTCGGGCGCACGCCCGGAAACATCGTCGCGATCCGTCCGCTCAAGGACGGCGTGATCGCCGACTTCGATGTGACCGAGAAAATGCTGCACTACTTCATCTCGAAGGTGCACCGGCGCCACACGCTCGTGCGGCCGCGCATCGTCATCGGCGTGCCGTCGGGCATCACGCAGGTCGAGAAGCGCGCCGTGCGCGACTCCGCGATGCAGGCCGGCGCGCGCGAGGTGTACCTGATCGAGGAGCCGATGGCCGCGGCGATCGGGGCCGGGCTGCCGATCCAGGAGCCGGGCGGCAACATGATCGTGGACGTCGGGGGCGGCACGACCGAGGTCGCCGTGATCTCCCTCTCGGGCATCGTCTACTCCAAGTCGGTGCGCATCGCCGGCGACGAGATGGATGAGGCGATCATCCAGTACATCCGCAAGCACTACAACCTGCTGGTCGGCGAGCGGCGGGCCGAGGAGATCAAGATGACGCTCGGCTCCGCGTACCCGATGGGCGGCGAGCGCCGCACGATGGAGGTCAAGGGACGCGACCTCATCGACGGCATCCCGAAGACCGTCGTGATCACGGACGAGGAGATCCGCGAGGCGCTGCGCGAGCCCGTCATGACGATCGTCGAGACGGTGCGCACCTGCCTGGAGCGGACGCCGCCGGAGCTCGCGGCCGACATCGTGGACAAGGGCATCGTGATCACGGGCGGCGGCGCGCTGCTCCGCGGCCTGGACCACCTGCTGCGTCAGGAGACGAATCTGCCCGTCACGCAGGGTGACGATCCGCTGTCGTGCGTCGCGCTGGGTGTCGGCAAGGTGCTCGACGAGCTCGAGCTCCTGAAGAAGGTGGCGATTCCCGCCTAGGGTCGGATCGGCGTTCGGTCGCTGGAGGGCGAAGGGGTGAAGAGTCGCAAGGTCGCGCTGCTCGTTTCGGCGATCGGCGTCTGCCTCCTGCTCCTGACCCTCCAGACGCGGGGCTACGGCGCGCGCGCCGCCGACGCGCTCGCGCTCCTGACGACGCCCATCCAGGCCGGCGTCGCCAAGGCTCACCGCGCGGCCTTCGACGCCTGGGACACCTACCTCGACTGGAAGAACGTCCGGGCCGAGAACCGCCGTCTGCGCGAGGAGATCCGGGGGCTGCGCGTCGAGGGGCTGCGCGTCCGGGAGACCGACGACGAGAACCGCCGCCTCCGGCGCCTGCTGGCGCTCCAGGAGCGGCTGCCGCTCACGACCGTGTCCGGCGAGATCATCGCGCGCGACTGGGGCGGCTGGATCCGCGCGCTCACCGTCAACCGCGGGCGCGGCGACAAGATCGCGCGCCTGACGGCCGTGATCTCGCCCGACGGGCTCGTCGGGCGCGTCGTCGAGGTGCGGCCGGGCGCGTCCATCGTGCAGGTGCTCACCGACCCAGCCTCCACGGTCGGCGCCCACGTCGTCCGCACGCGGACGCCCGGGATCGTCGAGGGCGAGCCGAGCGGCGCGCTCCGGTTCAAGTACATGGCGCGCGACGGCGCGCAGATCGAGGTGGGGGACGTGCTCGTGACGTCCGGGCAGGGCGGGCTCTTCCCGCGGGGCATCCCGGTCGGACGTGTGCGCTCGATCGACGACCGCGGGGCGGCGCTCTTCCACTACGCGGTGCTCGAGCCGGCCGTGAACTTCTCGCGCATCGACGACGTGCTGCTCATCACCGGCGAGCCGCGGCACGACCTCGCCGGCTTCTTCCCGAGCGACGGCTGATGCGCGCGCTGCTCGTGCTGACCGTGCTCGGCGGCGGCGTCGCCCACGCGACCGTCGCGCCCGCGCTCGGCATCGGCGGCGTGACTCCCGACCTCCCGCTGATCGTCGTGGTCCTTCTGGCGCTCAGGCGCGGGCCCGAGTTCGGCTGCGTCGCGGGCTTCGCCGCGGGGCTCCTCCAGGACGCCGCGGGCGGCGGCCTGATCGGCGTGCAGGCGCTCACGAAGGCCGTCATCGGCTTCACGATCGGCGCCGCGGGCAGCCGCCTGCGCGTCACCCACGTGCTCGTCCAGGTACCCGGCCTGGTGATCCTCACGGTGGCCGAGGGCCTGGCGCGGTTCGCGCTCCTCAAGATGTTCCGGTTTCCGGCGCCGTTCGGGGAGCTGATGCTCTACGTCGTGCTCCCGCAGGCCCTGTACAACGGCTTCCTGGGCGCCGCGCTCGTCCTGGGTCTCGCGTGGATCGAATCGGTGCGCGCGCGCACCTCCTGAGCGGGCCGCGATGAGCCGCATTCTCGGCCGCCGGGGATTGCCCGCGCGCCGCGACGCCGGGCAGCGCCGCATCATGGTCGTCGCGGCCACGGTCACCGCGGCCTTCCTCGTCCTCATCGGGCAGCTCTGGTACCTCCAGGTGCTCGAGGGCGGGCGCTTTCTCGACGCGAGCGACAAGAATCGGCTCCGGATCCGGCCGATCGCGGCGCCGCGCGGCATCCTCTTCGACCGCCACGGCGTGCCGCTCGTGGACAACCGCCCCGCGTTCACGCTCTCGCTGATCCCGCGCGAGCTTCCGCGCGAGGCGGCCGTGCGCGACGCGGTGCTGGGCCGCGTCGCCTCGCTCCTCCGGATCCCCTACCAGGAGCTCCAGGATGCGGTCGCCCGGGTGCAGCCCGACTCGTTTCTGCCCGTGCGGGTGCGCCGCGGGCTCACGCTCGAGGACGTCGCGAAGGTCGAGGAGTGGAAGCTCGAGCTCCCCGGCGTGATCGCCGAGGTCGAGCCGCAGCGCGTGTACCCGACCAGCCGCTTCGCCGCGCACCTGCTCGGCTACGTGCGCGAGGCGAGCGACGACCAGCTCCGGCAGGGACGCTACCGCCGCGGCGAGATGGTCGGGCAGAACGGCCTCGAGCGCCTCCTCGACGACTACCTCCGCGGCAAGGACGGCGGCGAGCGCATCGAGGTGGACGCGATGGGCCGCGCGGTGCGCATGATCCAGCAGAGCGAGCCGCATCCCGGCGCGCAGGTCGTCACGACCGTGGACCGGCGCGTCCAGGAGGCGGCCGAGCGCGCGATGGAGGGCCGCGCGGGCGCGGTCGTGGTGATGGACCCGCGCAGCGGCGACGTGCTCGCGATGGTCTCGACGCCGGCGTACGAGATCGACCGGTTCACCGGAACGATCGACCGCGCCGCGTGGCTGCGCGTCGTGCAGGACCCGAACTTCCCGCTCCTCAACCGCACGATCCAGAGCCAGTACGCCCCGGGCTCGATCTTCAAGATCCTCGTCGCCGCGGCGGGGCTCCAGGAGGGGTCGCTCACGCCGCTCGACCGTGTCCACTGCACCGGCGAGTTCCACCTGGGCACCTGGACCTTCAAGGACTGGAAGAAAGAGGGCCACGGGGTGGTGAACCTGCACCAGGCCATCGCGCAGTCCTGCGACGTCTTCTTCTACAATGCGGGACTGAAGGTGGGCGCCGGCACGATCGCGCGCTACGCCGGCGCGTTCGGCTTCGGCGCGGCGACCGGCATCGAGCTCGGGGGCGAGAAGCTCGGCCTGATCCCGCACCCCGCCGCGCGGCGCGAGCACCGCGCGTGGACGGCGGGCGACACCGTGAACGTGTCGATCGGCCAGGGCGCCGTGCTGGTGACGCCGATGCAGGTCGCGCGCTTCATGGGCGCCGTCGCCAACGGCGGCGTCCTCTGGCGCCCGCGTCTCGTGCAGCGCATCGAGCGGCCCGAGAAGGGCGTCGTCTACAGCGACCCGGGGCACGTGAACGGCCACGTCGAGCTCTCGCCGCTCGTGTGGGAGTTCCTGCGGCGGAGCCTCTGGGCCGTCGTGAACGAGAGCGGCGGCACCGGCGCGGCGGCCCGGATCCCGGGCCTGGAGGTCGCGGGCAAGACCGGCACCGCCCAGATGATCGCGAAGTCGAAGTCGTCGCTCGGGCAGGACCACGCCTGGTTCGCGGCCTTCGCGCCGGTCAAGGAGCCGGAGGTCGTCGTCGTCGTCCTCGTCGAGCGGGGCGGGCACGGCGGCGACGTGGCGGCGCCGATCGCGCGCCGCATCCTCCAGGCGATCTTCCTCGAGAAGGTGGCCGCGCTGGAGATCCGCGACTGATGCTCAGGTTCGACCGCCGGCTCCTCCAGAACGTGGACTGGCCGCTCCTCGGCGCGGCCTTCCTCCTCTTCGCGATGAGCCTGCTCACGCTCTCGAACCTGAGCGTGGGGCGCGGCGGCGCCGGTGTCGCCCTGCGCCAGACCGCGTGGTTCGGCGTGGGCCTCGTGGCGCTCCTGATCGTGGCGAGCCTCGACTATCGGCGGCTCGTACGCGCGGCGCCGGCCGTCTACCTCCTCGGCCTCGCGGGCCTGACGCTCGTCTGGGCGTTCGGGCGCTCGGTGTCGGGCGCGCGGCGGTGGATCGGGCTGGGGCCGATGTCCGTCCAGCCGTCGGAGCTCTTCAAGATCTGCTTCGTGCTCATGGCCGTCTGGGTCATCACGTCCCGGTGGGCGCAGCCCGTCGGGACGGGCACGCTCCTCATGGCGCTGCCGGTCGTGGCGGTGCCGTTCGTCCTGATCATCAGGCAGCCGGACCTCGGGACCGCGCTGCTGCTCTTCCCCGTCCTGGTGATCCTGCTGATCGGCGCGGGCCTGCGCCTGCGGCTGCTCGGCGCGCTCGGCGCGGTCGGCCTGGCCACGCTGCCCGTCGCCTGGCTCGTGCTGAAGGACTACCAGCGGGAACGCATTCTCGTGTTCCTGGACCCGTTCCGCGACCCGCTCGGGAGCGCGTACAACGTGATCCAGGCCAAGATCGCGATCGGATCGGGTCAGCTCCTGGGCAAGGGCGTCGCCGGCGCGACGCAGAGCCGTCTCGCCTTCCTCCCGGAGCGCCATACGGATTTCATCTTCGCCGTGTTCGCCGAGACGTGGGGGTTCGTCGGCTGTCTCGTGCTGCTCATGTGCTATGTCCTGCTCCTGGTGCGGGGCTTCGACATCGCGGCATCCGCGCGTGAGCCCGTCGGCCGGCTCGTGGCGCTCGGCGCCACGTCGCTGCTGGCGGTCCAGGTGCTGATCAACGTGAGCATGGTGACCGGGCTCGTCCCCGTCGTCGGGATTCCGCTGCCCCTGATGAGCTATGGCGGCTCCTCAATGCTCGCCTCGCTGACGGGGCTCGGCCTCCTCCTCTCGGTCAGGATGCGGCAGTTCCAATGAGACGCGGCATGCGCGCGCACGCGACGCCGGCCGCGTCAGAGAGGTGCTGCCGTGGGCAAACGGATCGTCGTCAACGCCGGGCTCACCGAAACGCGGGTCGGAGTCCAGGAGGGTAGTCTCCTCACCGAGCTCTTCGTCGAGCGGCACCGCCACCGCTCGATCGTCGGCAGCGTGTACAAGGGCGTGGTGACGAACGTGCTGCCGGGCATGCAGGCGGCGTTCGTCGACATCGGCCTCCACAAGGACGCCTTCCTCTACGCCGGCGACTACACGACCAACCTCGGCGACTACGCGCGCGCCATGCTCGCGGGCGTCGACGAGGAGGGCGACGCGAGCGACACGGACCTGGACGTCGAGGAGGCGCGCCGCGAGGCGACCGCCCCGATCGAGGACCTGCTCCGCAAGGGGCAGGAGGTGCTCGTGCAGGTCTCGAAGGAGTCCCTCGGCACCAAGGGCGCGCGCGTCACCTCGTTCATCTCGCTGCCGGGCCGCTACCTCGTCTACATGCCCCAGGCGCGCCACATCGGCGTCTCGCGCCGGATCCGCGACGAGCAGGAGCGCGACCGGCTGCGCGCGGCGCTCCGGAGCCGTCCGCTGCCGCCGGGCGGGTTCATCCTCCGGACGAACGCCGAGGGAAAGGGCGAGGCGGAGTTCGCCGCCGACGTCGAGTTCCTCTCGCGCCTCTGGGCGCAGATCCAGTCGCGCTACGAGCAGGCCCAGGCGCCGGCGGTGCTGCACGAGGAGGGCGACCTCATCTTCCGCGTCGTGCGCGACCTCTTCTCGCCCGAGGTGGACGAGTTCGTCATCGACGGCAAGGAGGTCTACGACAAGTGCCTCGGGTACGTGGAGGCGCTGGTCCCGGCGCTCGCCGAGCGGGTGCGCCTCCACGACGACCGCCAGCCCGTGTTCGAGGCGTTCGGCATCGAGAAGGACATCGAGAAGGCACTCCGCCGCCGGGTGTGGCTCAAGTCCGGCGGCTACATCGTGATCGACCACACCGAGGCCCTCGTCTCGATCGACGTGAACACGGGCAAGTACGTGGGCAAGCGCGACTTCGAGCAGACCGTGCTCAAGATCAACCTCGAGGCGGTCGGCGAGGTCGTCCGCCAGATCCGGCTGCGCGACCTCGGCGGCATCATCATCATCGACTTCATCGACATGGAGCCCGAGGAGCACCGCGAGCAGGTCTACCGCGCCCTGAAGAAGGCGCTCGCCGAGGACAAGGCGCGCACCAACGTGCTCCAGATCTCCGAGCTCGGCCTGGTCGAGATGACGCGCAAGCGCGTGCGCCAGGACCTCCGCGGGCTCCTCTCCGTGTCGTGCCCGACCTGCAAGGGAAGCGGCGTCATCAAGGCCGACGCCACGCTCGCCGCCGAGATCTTCCGCGCCGCGCGCGCGAAGGTGGCGGCCGCCGACGAGGCCGACGGGCGCGAGATCGTCGTCCGGGTCCACCCGGAGGTCGCCCGCTACCTCGAGGGCGACGGGCAGGAAGGCGTCGAGCGGCTCGCCGCGGCGCTCGGGCGCAAGGTGACGGTGCAGGCGATCGCGAACCACGCCGATCGCGAGGGCTACGAGATCAGGCTGCGCGGGGGCGGCGGAGGCGACGCATGACCGGCGCGCGCGCGGGGGGCTGAGCGGATGGCCCGCACGTCTCCCTCGCGTGTCAGCCGGATGAAGGTCCTCGCCGATCTCAGGCTGGCGGCCCGGAAGGGCGACCGCACCGCCCTGTCCCTGGCGATCGACCAGATGCGCACGCTCGCGCACTCGCCGCGCTATTGGGAGAAGTACCTGGGCTTGCTCTCGAACCCGCTCGCGCGCCTCGTGGACCTCCTCGTCATCAAGCAGGGTGAGCGCATCGCCCACCAGAAGGGCTGGAGGCTCCCGCGCCCCTCGCCCGCCGACGCCGCGCGCGGGAAGAAGGGAAAGAAGGGCGCGGCCAAGCCCCGCCGGCGCAAGCCCGTCTCGACCGCCGAGCAGCCCTCGCTCTTCGATCTCTGAGGCGTTGCGCCTGATTCGCGTCCCTCCGGTCCTGAGCCGCCGCATTCCCGGTTGACACGGCGAGCGCCCCGGGGCACACTACCCCCAGGGGGTATAGCCGTGATCAACGAGGAGACGAAGAGCAAGGCCCTCGGCCGGCTGCGCCGCATCGAAGGCCAGGTGCAGGGCCTCCAGCGCATGATCGAGAACGAGGCCTACTGCGTGGACATCCTCCTCCAGGTGTCCGCCGTGCAGGGGGCGCTCGAGCAGGTCGAGAAGCTCCTGCTCGGGCGGCACATCGAGTCCTGCGTGGCCGACGCGGTCCGCTCGGGCTCGCGGAGCGAGCGCCAGCAGAAGATCGACGAGCTGCTGGACGTCTTCGCGCGCTTTCGGGGCAAGTGATGGAGCGCGTCACGGCGCCGGTCCGCGGGATGCACTGCGCCGCCTGCGTCGGGAAGGTCGAGAAGGCGCTCGGCGGCGTCCCCGGCGTCGAGTCGGCGCAGGTGAACCTCGCGACCGAGCGGGCGACGATCGCCTACGACCCGGCGCGAATCGACTTCGCCCGGCTCCGGGAGGCGGTCGCGGCGGCCGGCTACGAGCTCGTCGAGCCGCGGCCGGCGGCCGAGGCGGACGCGACGGACGGCGAGCGCGCCGCGCGCGAGGCCGAGCAGCGTCGGGCGAAGGTGAGGTTCCTCGTCGGCGCGGTCCTCTCGGCGCCCGTGCTCGTCGGCGGGATGGCGCACGTCCTGCCCGGCGTGCCGGCGCTGCTCCGGGACCCGTGGCTCCAGCTCCTGCTCACGACGCCCGTCCAGTTCTGGGTCGGCTGGCCCTTCCACAAGGGCTTCCTCCACGACCTGCGCTACCGGTCGGCGTCCATGTCCACGCTCGTCTCGCTCGGCACCTCCGCCGCCTACTTCTGGAGCCTGGCGGTGACGCTCTGGCCGCACGCCTTCGGCGACCACACGGTCACGACGTACTACGACGTCAGCGCGGTGGTCATCACGCTCGTGGTGCTGGGGCGCTGGCTCGAGGCGCGCGCGCGGGGACGCACCTCCGAGGCGATCCGGCGGCTCGTGACGCTCGCGCCCCGGACGGCGCGCGTCGTCCGCGACGGGCGGGAGCGGGACGTGGCGACCGCCGAGGTCGTCCCGGGCGACTTCGTGCGTATCCGGCCGGGCGAGCGGATCCCGGTCGACGGCGTCGTGACCGAGGGCGCCTCCAGCGTGGACGAGTCGATGCTGACGGGCGAGAGCGTCCCGGTGGAGAAGGGGCCGGAGGCGAAGGTGTTTGCGGGGACGATCAACCGGACGGGGAGCTTCATCTTCCGCGCCACGCGCGTCGGGAGCGAGACGACGCTCGCGCGCGTCATCAAGCTCGTCGCCGAAGCCCAGGGCTCGCGCGCGCCGATCCAGCGGCTCGCCGACCGCGTCGCCGCCGTCTTCGTCCCGATCGTCCTCGCGCTGGCCGCGCTGACCTTCGCGGCCTGGTGGCTCTTCGGCCCCGCGCCCGCGGGGCTGCGGGCGCTGACCAACGCGGTCGCCGTCCTCGTCATCGCCTGCCCGTGCGCGATGGGGCTCGCGACGCCGACCGCCATCATGGTCGGCACGGGCCGCGGCGCCGAGTTCGGCGTCCTCATCCGCAACGCCACGGCGCTCGAGCTGCTGCACCGTGTCGACACGGTGGTCTTCGACAAGACGGGCACGCTGACGGTCGGCAGGCCGGCGGTGACCGACGTCGTTCCCGCCGCGGGGGTGATGGCGGTGCGAGCCGCAGGCGGTTCGACCGCCGAGGCGAGCGCCGACATGGTCTCGGACGACGAGGTGCTGGCGCTCGCCGCCGCCGTCGAGCAGGGCTCGGAGCACCCGCTCGGCGAGGCGATCGTCGCGCGCGCCAAGGAGCGCGGTCTCGCGCTGCCGCCGGTCACGGGCTTCACGACGGTTCCCGGCCAGGGGATCGACGCGCTGGCGACCGACGGCCGCGTGCTGCTCGGCAACCGCGCGCTCATGGACGCGCGCGGGATCGACGTCGCGGCGCTCGCGCCGCGGGCCGAGGCGCTCGCGGCCGAGGGCAAGACGGTCGTGTACCTCGCCTTCGCGGGCCGGGCGCTCGGCCTCGTCGCCGCGGCCGACACGCTCAAGCCCGAGGCGCCGGCCGCGGTGGCCAGGCTCCGGGCGCTCGGCCTCCAGCCGGCGATGCTCACGGGCGACCACCGGCTCACGGCCGAGGCCATCGCCCGGCAGGCCGGCGTGGACCGCGTGCTCGCCGAGGTCCTGCCGGAGGACAAGGCGCGCGAGGTCCAGCGGCTCCAGGCCGAGGGGCGCCGGGTCGCGATGGTCGGCGACGGCATCAACGACGCGCCGGCGCTGGCGCAGGCCGACGTCGGCATCGCGATGGGCTCGGGCACCGACGTCGCGATCGAGGCGGCGGACGTCACGCTGATGCGCGGCGACCTCCGCGGCGTCGTCACGGCCGTCGAGCTCTCGCGCCGGACGATCCGCATCGTCAAGGAGAACCTCGTCTGGGCGTTCGGCTACAACGTCGTGCTGATCCCGGTCGCGGCCGGCGTGCTCTATCCGCTCTGGGGCGTGCTGCTCTCACCGATCCTGGCGGGCGCCGCGATGGCGTTTTCGTCCGTGTCCGTCGTGACGAACAGCCTGCGACTGCGCCGCTGGAGGCCGAGCCATGGCGCTTGATCCCGTCTGCAAGATGACCGTCGAGTCCGCGAAGGCGGCGGCGCAGTCCACCTACAGGGGGCAGACGTATTATTTCTGCGCCGTCGGCTGCAAGCAGAAGTTCGACCGCGAGCCCGAGAAGTACCTGGGCGGAGGTCAGAGCGGGATGGGGACGAAGGCGTGATCGAGCCCGCGCTGCTCCGCGGGCGCGACCGCTACGAGCGCCGGATGCGCGGCTGGGTGGACAACACCCACGCCGACGCGTTCACCCACACGGTGGTCCTGGACGACCCCGACCGTGCGGTGGAGGTGGCGGTCGTCGCGCTCCCGTCGCCGAGCTACGCGATCCGCGAGGCCCGCTGCCGCGCCGTCCGCGGCGCCGTGGGCCCGTCGGTCGCCGACGGGTTCAGCACGCTCGCCGGCGCGGCGATGGTCGGCGGCCTCACCCGGCGCGCGGCGGACGCGACGGGCGGCGGCGAGGGCGCCGCGCTCGCGGTGGACGCGCTGATCGAGATCGCGCGCCTGGCCCGCCAGGTGGCGAAGCTCCCGCCCGAGCGCGCCGCGCGCGCCCGCGGCGGCGATCCGTGGGAATGCTGGCAGCTCGACACGACGGGCTGGGTGGACCTGCCGAACTCCTGCTTCACCTACAGCGACGCGGGCCGGGCGCTCTTCGGCACGCGCACGATCGCGACGCCGATGCAGCCCGAGTTCTACAGCCCCCGGCCGGGCCAGCCGAAGGTGTTCGAGCGCACGAAGGTCGCGCGGCTCGAGCGCCGCGACGGACGCCTCGTGCTCTTCCATTCGATGCACGACAATGTCCACGGCTTCGAGGTGACCTACGAGGTGGACCAGGCGACGGCGACGATCGTACGCGCCGAGCACGTCACGCCGCGGCTCCCCTACATGGGCATCTGCTCGGAGCCGCAGCGCCGGATCGCGGCGATGCGCGGTGAGCGCGTGGACGCGGGCCTCCGGAAGCGCATCCAGTCGCACCTCGGCGGGGAGTCCGGCTGCGCCCAGCTCTACGACCTCACCGCCGATCTCCTGAAGCTCCTGGCGTAGCCACGGCGAGACGGTCCACGTGAGCGACGCGGCCCACCTCCAGCGGGCGCTCGTCGACGGGCTCACGCGGCGCGGCCACATCCGCTCCGCGCGCGTCGAGGCGGCGTTCCGCGCGGTGGCCCGGCACGCGTTTCTTCCCGGCGTGCCCCTCGACGAGGTCTACCGCGATCAGGTCGTCGTGACGAAGAAGATCGACGGTGAGGCGGTGAGCTCGTCCTCGCAGCCCCAGATCATGGCCGTCATGCTCGAGCAGCTCGGGTTGGCGCCCGGGCAGCGCGTGCTCGAGATCGGCGCGGGGACGGGCTACAACGCGGCCCTCATGGCCCACATCGTCGGCGGGTCCGGCGAGGTCGTCACGGTCGACATCGAGCGGGACCTCGTGGACGCCGCCCGCGATCATCTCGAGGCGGCGGGCTTCGGCCGGGTGCGGGTCGTCCTGGGCGACGGCGGCGACGGCCATCCGGGCGGCGCGCCGTACGACCGGATCATCCTGACGGTCGGCGCCTGGGACGTGGCGCCGGCCTGGCGCGACCAACTCGGACGCGGCGGACGGCTCGTCCTGCCGCTGATGATCGGCGGCTCGCAGAAGTCCGTCGCGTTCGAGCGTGACGCCGACCAGCTGACGAGCGTGTCGGTCACGGAGTGCGTCTTCATGCCGCTCCGCGGGGCGTTCGCGGCCCCGCTCTCGCGCGTGGGCCTGGGCCCGGCGCCCGGGCTCAACCTCCACACGCGGGATCCCGACCGCGTGGATCCCGTCGCGGCTCACACCCTTCTGAGGGGCCCGACCTCGGACATGCCGACCGGTGTGAGCGTGACGGGTCGGGAGGTCTATGGCGGGCTGATCCTCTGGACGGCGATTCGCGAGCCCGGCTTCTGGTGGCTCGAGGTGACGGGCCCGGAGGCGGACGCGCATCTCGTGCCGCACCTCTTCGCGCTCGCGGGCAAGTATCGCAGCACGGCCGGCGTGTTCGACGGCGGGAGCGCCGGCTTCTTCATGCGCCCGCCCGGCGGCCGCGTGCCCGTCGAGGCGGAGACGGAGCCGCGGCCCTTCGAGCTCCACGTGCGGAGCTTCGGCGACGCCGGGCACCCGGCGCGCCGCCTGCTCGGCCACGCGCGGGCGTGGGATGCCGCGGGGCGCCCCGGCACCGAGGGCCTCCGCATCCGCGCGTTCCCGATCGAGGCCGCGTACGCGTCCCTCCCCCACGAGCTGGTCGTCACGAAGCGGTGGAGCCGGTTCGTGCTCGACTGGCCGGCTCAGACGGAGACGCGCGCGTCGGGCCCGAGGTAGGTGTCGAGGTAGCGCGCGGGCGTGAAGCGCTCGAGCCCGACCGATTCCGGCGCGCGCCCGGCGAAGGCGGCGCGGGGCGCGAGGCCGACCAGCTCCGCGCGGCGCACGCCGACGCCGCGACGGCGCGCCTCCTCGTCCACGCGGTCGAAGACGACCGGGATCGGGGTGCGGCGGAGGTCGAAAAGGTTCATCGACACCTGCGCGAGTCCGCGACTTTCCAGGAGCACGCCCATCGCCTGGACTCCGGGCAGGCCGCCCGACGACTCGCGGACGCTCCGGGCGATCTCGCGCGCGACCGTGAGGTCGGGGCCGTCGAGCCACACGTTGAACGCCACGAGCACCTCGCGCGCGCCGACGAGGACCGCGCCCGAGCGCTCATCGAAGCGCGCGGGGCCGGCGTCGGGGGCGCCGTCGGGCGTCGCGAGCCGCGCCGCGAGCGCCTCGTACTCGCCGCGGCGCAGGGCGCGGGGCGTGCGGCGCTCCGGGCGGGTCGCCGCGGCGCCGTAGTAGTAGACGGGCAGGCGGTGGCGCGCGGCGAGCGCGCGCCCCACGCCGCGCGCCAGGCCGACCGCGTCGTCCATGGGGACGCCGGCGAGGGGCACGAACGGGAGCACGTCGAGGGCGCCCAGCCGCGGGTGGACGCCCCGATGGCGGCGCATGTCGACGCGCTCGACGACGCTCGCGGCGAGCGCGAGCGCCGCCGCCTCGACGGCGTCGGGCGCGCCGAGGAACGTGAAGACCGAGCGGTGGTGGTCGGGGTCGGCGTGGACGTCGGCGAGCGTCACGCCCGGGACCCCCGCGATGCACGCCGCGAGCTCCTCGAGCACCGCGCGGTCGCGCCCCTCGCTCACGTTCGGGACGCACTCGACGAGGGCCCGGGCGCGCGGGGTGCCGGCGCTCACGCGTGTATACTACTCGTCGTCGCCATGCAAAGCTTTCCCGTCGGGAAACTGCGCGCGACGACGCTCCAGGCGCTGCTCGACAAGCGGCGCGTGGAGGACCCGCGCGTCGTCGTGGGGCCGAAGATCGGCGAGGACGCCGCCGTGATCGACCTGGGCGACCGCTACCTCGTCGCGACGGCCGATCCGATCACGTTCGCGACCGACGAGGTCGCGCGGTACGCCCTGCAGGTGAACGCCAACGACGTCGCGGTGCGCGGCGCCCGGCCGCGCTGGTTCCTGGCGACGGTCCTCCTGCCCGAGGGGCGGACCACCGACGACTCGGTCGAGCGGCTCTTCGCGGAGCTCCACGCGGCGTGCGAGGAGCTCGACGTGGCGCTCGTCGGCGGTCACACCGAGGTCACCCACGGCCTCGACCGGGTCGTGATCGCCGGCACGATGCTCGGCGAGGTCGCCAAGGACAAGCTCGTCACGACGGGCGGCGCGCGCGTCGGCGACGCGGTGGTGCTGACCAAGGGCGTGCCGCTCGAGGGCGCGGCGATCATCGCGCGCGAGAAGGAGGCCGAGCTCCTGGCGCGCGGGGTCCGCGCGTCGGTCATCCGGAAGGCCAAGGGGTTTCTCCGGACCCCCGGCCTCAGCGTGCTGCCCGAGGCCGAGATCGCGTGCGAGCTCGCGCCCGTGCACGCGATGCACGATCCGACCGAGGGCGGCGTCGCGACGGCGCTCCACGAGCTCGCCGAGGCGGCGGGCGTCGGGCTCCGGATCGACCGCGAGCGGCTCATGATCCTGCCCGAGGGCCGTGAGCTCTGCGCGGCCTTCGGCCTCGACCCGCTCGGCACGATCGCCTCGGGCGCGCTCCTTCTGACCCTCGCGCCCGCGGACGCCGGCGTCGTCATCCATGCGCTCGCGCGCGAGGGGATCGACTCCCACTTCATCGGCCAGGTCGTCCCGCGCGAGCAGGGCGTCGTCCTCGTCGAGGGGAGCCGCCAGGCGCCCCTGCCCGTGTTTCCGCAGGACGAGATCACGAAGCTTTTCCAGGGAGCCTAGCCCCATGCCGCAGATCGGTTACTCGCACCGTCCCGTCGCGCTGGGCCACCGCGGCATGGTCGCCGCCGCCCACCCGCTCGCGACCCTCACGGGCGTCGAGGTGCTGAAGGCCGGCGGCACGGCGGCCGACGCCGCGGTCGCCGTGAACGGCGTGCTCGCGGTGACGCAGCCGAACATGTGCGGCGTGGGCGGCGACCTCTTCTGCCTCTACTACGAGGCGGAGACCCGGCGCGTGCACTTCCTGAACGGCGCCGGGCGCTCGGGCTCGCGCGCGGGGCTCGACGCGCTCGGGCGGCGCGGGATGGACCGCCTGCCCGTCATCGGGCCGGCGACCGTGAGCGTCCCCGGCTGCGTGCGCGCGTGGGGGATGCTGCTCGAGCGCTTCGGGACGCGGCGGCTCGGCGACCTGCTCGCGCCCGCGGTCCACTACGCGGGCGACGGGTTCCCGCTCTCCTCCCTCGTGAGCCAGGCGATCGCGGAATTCGGCCCGATCACGCCCGATCCCGAGTGGCACCGCGTCTTCGAGCCGGGCGGTCGCGCGCCGCGGATGGGCGAGCGCTTCGTCCAGGCCGACCTCGCGCGCACGCTCGCCGACCTCGCCGCGGCGGGGCCCGACCTCTTCTACACGGGGCGCGTGGCCCGGGCGATCGCCGAGCGCATGGCGGCCGAGGGCTTCCTGACGCGCGAGGACCTCGCCGCGCACACGGGCGAGTGGGGCGCGCCGATCTCGACGACGTACCGCGGCGTCACCGTCTGGCAGACGCCGCCGCCGACCCAGGGGCTCGCGGCGCTGCTCGCGCTGAACCTCCTCGAGGGCTTCCCCGTCGCCGAGCACCCGATCCACTCGGCAGAGCACCTGCACCTCCTCCTCGAGATGGTGAAGCTCGCCTACGCGGACCGCGACCGCTGGATCGGCGACCCGGCCCACGCGCGGGTGCCCGTCGCCGAGCTGCTCTCGAAGGACTACGCGGCGCGCCGGCGGCGCGAGTTCGACCCACGCAAGGCGCAGAGCTACCGCGCGGGCGACCCCGAGGGCGACACGACGGGCTTCGTCGTAGCCGACGGGCGCGGCAACGTGGCGAGCGTGATCCAGAGCCTCTTCAACGGCTTCGGCTCGGGCGTCGTGGCGCCGGGCACGGGCGTGGTCCTCCAGAATCGCGGCCGGCACTTCAGCCTCGAGCCCGGCCATCCCGCCGTCTTCGCGTCGCGCAAGCGCCCCTTCCACACGCTGATCGCGTCCATCCTGACGCGCGACGAGCGGCCCCTGCTCGGGTTCGCGACGATGGGAGGCAACGGCCAGGCGATGTTCCACGCCCAGGTGCTCACCAACGTCCTCGACTACGGCCTGGACATCCAGGAGGCGATCGAGCGGCCGCGCTTTATCATCGGCGCCTACCTGCCCGGCGAGCCCACCGAGGCGACGCACGTCGAGGCGCGCGTGCCGGCGCCGGTGCTCGCCGCGCTCGAGGCCCGCGGTCACCCGGTGAAGGCGGCGCCGGCGTTCTTCGGCAAGGTCGGCCACGCGCAGGGTGTCGCGCTGCGCGAGGGCACACTGCTCGGCGGCGCCGATCCGCGCGGCGACGGCGCCGCGCTCGGATTCTAGCCGTGCCGTCGCGCGGCGGCGTCCTCCTGGTACTCCTGCTGGCGCTCGCCGGCCCCGCGGCGGCCTCGGACTGGGGCCTGATCGTGCCGGGCGAGAGCACGCAGGAGACGGTCCGCGCCCGCTACGGCCAGCCCACGCGCGCCGAGAGCCAGAAGGTGGACGGATACGACGCCGCGCGCTGGGTCTACGAGGGCGCCCAGGCGCCGGCGGGGATCGCCCGGATGACGGTGGACTTCGGCCTCCTCATCGCTGCGGGCTACAGGAAGGACGTCGTCCGCTCGCTCCAGCTCGACCCGAAGCCCGGCGCCTTCAACCGGAGGCTCGTCGTCGACGGGTGGGGCCGGCCGACGAAGATCGGGGTCGAAGGCCGGTTCGAGATCTTCCTCTACGAGGACGGGCTGCTCGTTTACTTCGACAAGGACAGCGGCGATGCCACGACGATGATGTTCAGCCCGCCCCAGCCCGCGAGCCGCGTGCCGCCTCAGCGGTGAAGGACGAAGATCTGCGCCGGATCCTCCGCGTGTAGCTCCACGTAGCCCCGCGGGCCCCGCCACTCGAACCACCGGTCGCTCAGGAGCTCGTGCATCCGGTACGGCTGCTCGGGGCCGAGGCTGAGCTCCCCGAGGGGCACGTCCACCATCGAGGCGTGCGTCGCGCCGGGGTCGAGGTTCGCGGCGACGAAGACGAGGTTGTCGCGTGCGGGCGTCGCCTTGCCGTAGAAGACGACGTTCGGGTCGTCGGCGCCGTAGAAGCGGAGGTTCGTGTAGAGCTGGAGCGCGGGGTTCTGCCGGCGGATCCGATTGACCCGCGTGACGAGGTCCACGAGGTTCCCCGGGGCGCTCCAGTCGCGGCGCTTCCGCTCGTACTTCTCCGACCCGAGGTATTCCTCCGAGCCCGGCTCGCGCGGCACGTTCTCGCAGAGCTCATAGCCCGAGTAGATGCCGTAGAGCGACGAGAGCGTCGCCGCGAGGACGAGGCGCAGCATGAACGCGGGCCGCCCGCCCCGCTGGAGCGTCGCGTGCAGGATGTCGGGCGTGTTCGGCCAGAGGTGGCCGCGGAAGTAGTCGGCGACCGGCGGCGTCGTGATCTCGGCGAGATAGTCCACGAGCTCCTGCTTCGCGTTGCGCCAGGTGAAGTAGGTGTACGACTGGGTGAAGCCCGCCTTCGCGAGGGCCTTCATCACCTTCGGCCGCGTGAACGCCTCGGCGAGGAAGACGACGTCGGGGTGGGCGCCCTGGACCTCGCGGATCAGCCACTCCCAGAACTTCACGGGCTTCGTGTGCGGGTTGTCCACGCGGAACGTGCGCACGCGGTGCGCGATCCAGAACTCGAGGATGTGGCGCATCTCGTCCCAGAGCGGGCGCGGGTCGGCGCAGTGGAAGTTGAGCGGGTAGATGTCCTCGTACTTCTTCGGCGGGTTCTCCGCGTGCTTGATCGTGCCGTCGGGGCGGTGGAAGAACCACTCCGGATGCGTGCGCACCCACGGATGGTCGGGCGAGCACTGGATGGCGAAGTCGAGCGCGACCTCGAGGCCGAGGCCCCGCGCGCGCGCCACGAAGCGCTCGAAGTCGTCGAGCGTCCCGAGCTCGGGGTGCACCGCGGTGTGGCCGCCCGCCTCGCTCCCGATCGCCCAGGGGCTGCCGGGGTCCTCGGGCCCGGCGACGAGCGCGTTGTTCCGGCCCTTGCGGTGCGTACGCCCGATCGGGTGGATCGGCGGCAGGTAGACGACGTCGAACCCCATCGCCGCCACGCGCTCGAGCTCCGCCTCCGCGTCCTTGAAGGTCCCGCTCGAGCGCGGGAAGAACTCGTACCACGCGGCGAATCGCGCGCGCTCGCGGTCGGCGACCACCTCGTACTCGCGGTCGGCCCACGTCGCGTCCGCGCGGTCGAGGTGCCGGTCCATCAGCGCCGCGAGCTCGGGATCGCTCGCGAGCGCGACCGCCGCCGCCTGGTCGGGGGCGCGCGCGATGCGCTCGGCGTGCTCGCGCAAGCGGTGGGCGTCGCCGCGCGCGGCGCGCGCGACGGCGGCGCGGATCAGCGCCTGGCCCTCCGCGAGCTCACTCGCGACGTCCTGGCCGGCGTCGCGGCGCTTGCCGAGGTCCGCGAGCCACGAGCGGAACGGGTCGGCCAGCGCCTCGATCGTGAAGAGCCAGCGCGCGTTGGCGTCGAGCGTGAAGGCGCCCGCCCAGCGGTCGTTGTCCACGTGCCGCATCGGCGTCTCGCGCCACGCGCGCTCGCCGGCACGCCGGTACTTGAGAGAGGCGACGAGGACGTCGTGGCCTTCCCGGAAGATGTCGGCCATGACCTCGAGCGTCGCGCCGACTTCCCGCTTCACGGGGTACCGGCCGCCGTCCACCGCGGGCGCGACGTTCTCGATGACGACGGTGCGCTGCGGGTGCTCGATCGGCCGCGGGCTCACGGGGCGAGGTTGAAGCCGAGCGCCGCGGCGAGCGGCCCGAGGGCGCCGCGGGTCTCGGGGTGCGCGCGCCAGAGCTCGAAGAACTGGTTTTGCGTCGCCCAGTAGCCGTAGCGGAGGCCGAGGCGGTGGGCGCCCGCGATCAGCGCCGTCGCCCCGGCCACGCGCGCGGGCGACGGGTCCGCGGCCACCGCGTCGAGCGCCCGGCGCACCGCGCGGTTCGCCACGAAGCGCGCCGGCCCGAGGTCGAGGGCGAGGCCGAGCGTCTCCGCCTCCTCCACGAGCTCGTGGACCCGCTCGGGAATCGCCGGGCGCTCGTTCAGCTGCAGGAGCTCGGCGCGCGCCTGCTGCTCGAGGACGTGGCGCGCCACCAGCGCGAGCGCGTCGGGGATCGGCACGTCCACCTGGCGGAGGTAGTGGACGAGCTTCCGCGTCTCGTCCCAGCGGCGGCGGTAGGTCTCCTCCTGCTTCTCGAGCACGGCGAGGATGACCGAGGCGAGGACGCGGCGCCGCTCCTCGAGGAAGAGGTCGGCCAGCGAGAAGGGCTCGCCGGGAAAATGCTCGTCCATGCCGCGCACCACGTCGGCGACGGAGAGGCGGGCGAAGCGGCGGAGGAGGTCGGCCTTCATCGCGTCGTAGGCGGCCTGGCCCTCCCACGGGCGGATCCCGCAGGCGAAGTCGTGGCCGCCGTAGTGGACGAGCGCGTAGACCGCCTCGCGGGTCTCGCCCGTCACGTCCGAGCCCACGCGGACCCGCGCGACGCGGAGCGCGGCGCCGTCCGCCGTCTCGCGCGCCTCGTCGAGGCGCTCGACCCGCCAGGCGTACACGCGCGCGTCGGCCGGCGGGTCCTCGAACACGCCGCTGATCGCGTAGTGCGCGATGACGCGGCGGAGATCCACCGCGGTCGGCCGGATGAGCTGGCGCCAGACCTCCGCCCCGTCGCCGTACTCGGGAAGGTTGCTCGGCGCGGCGGCGAGCCGCCCGACGAGCGCGTCCTCGAGCCGGCCGCCGCCGAGGTCGGCCAGGTACCCCAGGGCCATCGCCGCGTAGCGCAGGATCTGCACGGGCTCGAGGGCGGAGATCTCGTCGAAGAACCAGCCGCACGAGGTGTACATGAGGAGCCGGTGGCGCTGCATCTCCAGCAGCTTGCACGCCTCGACGCGGGCGGCGGCGTCGAGCGCCGCGCGCTGGTGCGCGGCGAAGAACCCGGCGAGCCGCTCCGGGCTCCGCTCGAGCAGGACCTCGATGTAGGCGTCGCGCGCCGCCCACGGGTCCTTCAGGTGCGCCGACGCGCGCGCCTCGTAGAAGGCGTCGACGTGCTCGCCCAGCCAGTCCAGGGCCTCCCGCAGCGGGGCGCGCCAGCGCTGGTGGCGGTCGCTCCGCGTGCGGCAGCCGCAGTCGGCGCGCCAGCGCTCGACGCCGTGGACGCAGCTCCAGGACGTGCGCGCGTGGATCTCGACCTCGTGCGCGGGCGGGTGGGCTGCGAGGAAGGCGCCGTAGTTGGTGAGGATGCCCGGGGCCTCGGCGTCGAGCTGCCGGAGCGCGGCGGCGAGCGCCATCTCGCCGAAGCGGCTGTGGTGGCCGTACGACTCGCCGTCGGTCGCGCAGTGCACGAGCTGCGGCTTACCGCGATCGTCGGCGAACGCGGCGCGCAGCCACGCGACGAGGTTCTCGCTCCGGTCGAGCAGGTGCTCGAAGGCGATCGCGCGCGCGATCGGCGCGTGGTAGAAGAACAGCGCGAGCGACAGGCCGCGCGGGCCGCGCCAGAGGTACGGCCGGCTCGGATCCACGCGCTCGCCGACCTCCTCCCAGTCGCCGCCGGCGAACGCGCGGACGCGCCGCGCCTGGTGGGGCGCCAGGATCGTGAACGCGAGGCCGGCCTCCGCGACGACCTCGAGCGTCTCCTCGTCCACCGCGGTCTCGGGGAGCCAGAGGCCCTCGGGCTCGCGGCCGAAGCGCGCGCGGAAATCGTGGACGCCCCAGCGGACCTGGGTCACCTTGTCGCGCCGCTGCGCGAGCGGCAGGATCATGTGGTTGTAGACCTGCGCGATCGCGTTGCCGTGCCCGCCGTGCGCGCGCACGCTCGTCCGGTCGGCCTCGACGATCTTCGCGCAGACGTCGGGCCGGTGGCGCGCGAGCCAGGCGAAGAGCGTCGGGCCCACGTTGAACGAGATCTTCTCGAAGTTGTTGACGATGTCGAGGATGCGGTTCGCGTCGTCCACGCGCCGCGCCGCCGTGTTCGGCGCGTAGCACTCGGCGGTCACCCGCTCGTTCCAGTCGTGATGCGGCGCCGCCGAGTCCTGCGTCTCGACCGCCTCGAGCCACGGGTTCTCGCGCGGCGGCTGGTAGAAGTGGCCGTGGATGACGATGGCGCGGGTCAAAAGTCCTCGAGGCCCCGGAGGAACTCGCGCCGGCCGCCGCGCGGCACCACCACGAGCCCGCTCGCCTCGACGTGGTAGTGCCGCCGGTCCTGCGCCGGGTCCACCCCGATCTCGGTATCCGCGGGGATGATGTTGAAGCGGTCGACGATCGCGCGGCGGAGCCGCGCGCCCTTGCCCACCGTCGTGTGGTCCATCACGATCGAGTCCTCGATCACCGCGCCCTCGTTCACCCACACGCTCCGGCCGAGGATCGAGTTGCGGATGGTCGCGCGCTTGACGAGCGAAGCCTCGCCGACGTGGGCGTTGTCCACGTCGCTCCCGATGAAGCGCGCCGGCGGCCCCGGATGGTACTCGCTCCGAATCGGCCAGTAGCGGTTGTCGAGGTCGAAGCGCGGGGACTCGCCGAGGAGGTCCATCTGGGCCTCCCAGTACGCGTCGATCGTGCCGACGTCGCGCCAGTAGCCCTGCTCCTCGTACGGCTTGACCCCCGGCACGTCGTTGCTATGGAAGTCGTACGCCCAGACGCGGCCGCCGGGCACGAGCTCGGGAATGATCGAGCGCCCGAAGTCGTGGTCGGTCGAGCGTCGCGCGTCGACGAGCAGCGCGTCCACGAGCGCCTGGCGCGAGAAGAGGTAGTTGCCCATCGAGACCAGCGCCTTCGTCGGGTCGCCGGGCGTCGGCGCCGGCCGCTCGGGCTTCTCGGCGAACTGCTCGACCCGGCCCGCGCGGTCCACGCCGAGCACGCCGAACTTGCGGGCGTCCTCGAGCGGCACCGGGCGCGCCGCGATCGTGACGTCCGCGCCCGCCTCCTGGTGGAAGGCGAGCATCTGGTTCACGTCCATCCGGTAGACGTGGTCCGAGCCGAAGATGGCGACGACGTCGGGCCCGAAGTCGTCGATGAGGTTCAGGTTCTGCAGCACGGCGTCGGCGGTGCCGCGGTACCACGCCGAGCCGAACCGCATCTGGGGCGGCACGACCGTCACGAAGAAGTTCGGGAGGAGCCCGCTCGTGCGCCACGCCACGCGCAGGTGCTCGATGAGCGACTGCGACTTGTACTGCACGAGCACGTAGAGGGAGGGGAGCTCCGAGTTCATGAAGTTCGAGAGCACGAAGTCGATCAGCCGGTGGCGGCCGCCGAACGGCACCGCGGGCTTGGACCGCTCGCGGGTGAGCGGCTGGAGGCGCTCGCCCTTGCCGCCCGCCATGATCATCGCGAGGACGCGCGCGCGGCGTGGCATCGCGCCTAGCCCGCGCCCGGGGGGAGACCCCAGGCCGGGTCGAGCTCGGGGAAGCAGAAGTCCTCGCGCTCGAGCCGCCGGAGCATGCCGGCGTCCTCGGGCGCGAGCGCCTCGCCCGCGCGCAGCCTGCGCAGCATCTCGGAGAGCTTCTTGAACTCGGCGTAGTGCTCCGCGATCCGCCGCTCGGCGTAGTCGCGCGCCGAGCCCGTCGTGATCAGGAACTGCCAGTCGGAGGCCTCGAGCAGCAGCAGCTCGCGCGTCGCCTGGGCGAGCACGCGGCGCTGGTCGCCGTCGCCGCGCGGCGCGGCCGTCAGGTGCCCGACCCACTCGGCCTCGGCGCTGTAGACGCGGTCCCACGTCCACTCCGTGTCGCGGTTCAGCCACACGCGGTGGTCGCCGCCCTCGCCCCAGCTCCCCTCCGGCAGCGAGAGCGTCGTCCGCGGCGGGACGGCCTCGAGCGCCTCGCCGAGGGTCGCGCGCGGGACACCGCTCCGCTCCATCTCGCGCGCGACGTGCTCGAGCCAGAGAGGCCCCTCGAACCACCAGTGGCCGAAGAGCTCGGCGTCGTACGGCGAGCAGACCACGGCGGGCCCGCTCGCGCCCGCCTCGGCGAGCGTGGTGCGGACGAGCTCGACGAAGTGGCGCGCCTGGAGCACCACCTTCTGCGCGGCCTCGCCGGGGTCGTAGACCTGCTTCCGGCCGAGGTCGCCCGAGTGGTCGGTGATCCGCCAGAAGCGCAGGCCGCCGGGGAAGTGCTTCTTGTGGAACTCGAGGTAGGCGTACTCGCCGGGGTAGCCGTGCTCGCGGCTCCACACCTGGAGGGTCGTCTTCGGGTCGCGGAAGAACGCGACCGCCGTGCCCGTGCCCGCGCGCGACGCCACGCGGTAGGGCAGGTAGGGCGAGCGCGCCTCGGTCCCGGGCACGGAGGAGGCGGGCTCGCCCTGCGCCGACCGGAGCGGCACGAAGTCGCGGTAGAGGAAGACCGGGTGACCCGCGGACACGAGGTGCGCGTCGGCGACGAAGTACTCGAGCCCGTGATGCGCGAGCATCTCCTCGAGGCCGGGCCGCATCCACCGGACGCGCCCGCCGTCGCGTCCGGTCGGCGGCGTCCACTCGTAGCGCGGCCGGTAGGCGCACTCCGGGAGCCAGATGCCGCGCGGCGCCCGGCCGAAGTGGCGGCGGTGCGTCTCGACGCCGGTGCGAAGCTGGAGGTGGATGGACTCGTCGCGGCCGAGGAGCGGCAGGTAGCCGTGCGTCGCCGCGCAGGTGATGATCTCCACGTGACCCGCGCGCCCCAGGTCCGCGAAGGTGCCGGGGATGTCGCCGCCGATCCGGCGGTGCATCTCCCACATCCGCTCGTAGAATTCCTCCCAGAAGCCGGTGAGCCGGACGATCTCCTTCTGGCCCGCGCGCTCGAAGTGCTCCCGCGAATCCAGGCAGGCGCGCCGGACGTTCTCGTAGTAGAAGGAAAGCTCCTTCTGGAACTCGGGGGACGCGAGCTGCTCCGTGAGCACGGGCGAGAGGTTGATCGTCCACCGGGGCGAGATGCCGTCGGCCACGAGGCGGTGGGCCGTCTCGAGGAGGGGCAGGTAGCACTCGAAGGCCGCCTCGCACAGCCAGTCGCTCCCGTGGGGCCACCGCCCGTGATTGAGTACCATCGGGAGGTGCGTGTGGAGAACCAGGGCGAATGCCGAGCCCATAGGTGACCCATTGGAGCGTATGAGCGTTCTGGGTGCAAGCGTTGCCGGGGAGTCCGTCACCTTCGCGGTCTGGGCGCCCCGCTGCCGGTCGGTGGACCTCGCGCTCGAGGGCCGCCGCCCGCAGCCCCTCGTCCGCCGTCCGGACGGCCGCTTCGAGGTGAGCGTCGCGCGGCTGCCCGACGGCTCCCGCTATCACTACCGCCTCGACGGCGCGCGCCACCGGCCCGATCCGGCCTCGCGCTGGCAGCCCGAGGGCGTGCACGGCCCGTCGATCGTCGTCGATCCGCGGCGCTTCGTGTGGACCGACCAGGACTTCCACGGCCACGCCTTCGCCGACCTGGTGTTCTACGAGCTCCACGTCGGCGCCTTCACGCCGGCCGGGACCTTCGAGGCGATCATCCCGCACCTGCCGGGGCTGGCGGACCTCGGCATCACCGCGCTCCAGCTGATGCCCATCGCCGAGTTCCCGGGCTCGCGCAACTGGGGGTACGACGGCGTCCACCTCTTCGCCCCCCAGTCCACCTACGGCGGGCCGCGCGGGCTCCGCCGCCTGGTGGACGCGTGCCACGCCCGCGGGATCTCCGTGCTCCTCGACGTCGTCTACAACCACCTCGGCCCCGAGGGCAACTATCTGGCCGAGTTCGGGCCCTACTTCACCGAGCGCGGGGCGACGCCGTGGGGCCCGGCGGTGAACTTCGACGGCGAGGGCAGCGCCGGCGCGCGGCGCCACGTCGTGGAGAACGGCCGCGCCTGGGTGAGCGAGTTCCACATCGACGGCTTCAGGCTCGACGCCGTCCACGCGATCCGCGACGAGAGCCGCGTGCACATCCTGACCGAGTTCGCGGCGGCGGTCCGCGACGAGGCGGGGCGCGCCGGCCGGCGGGTCCACGTGGTCGCCGAGTCCCACGACAACGAGCGCCGGCTCGTCCTGCCGCCCACCGAGGGCGGGCTCGGCCTCGACGCGGTGTGGTCGGACGACTTCCACCACGCGCTCCACCAGCGGCTCACCGGCGAGACCGTCGGGTACTACGGCGACTTCGTCGGCGAGCAGCACCTGGCGCGCGCGCTGACGGAGGGCTTCGCGTTCCAGGGCGAGGAGTCGAAGTACTGGCAGCGCCGGCGCGGGACGCCGAGCGCAGATCTCCCCGCCGAGCGCTTCGTGGTCTATGCCCAGAACCATGATCAGATCGGCAACCGTCCCCAGGGCGAGCGGCTCGGCGGCCTCCTGTCCTACGAGGCGGTGAAGCTCGCCGCCGGCCTCACGCTCGCGGCGCCGGCCGTCCCGCTCCTGTTCATGGGCGAGGAGTACGGCGAGACGGCGCCCTTCCAGTTCTTCACCTCGTTCCTCGACGCCAAGCTCGCGGAGGCGGCAAACCAGGGACGCGCCGCCGACCTCGGCCGGTTCGGCTGGACGGGCCCGGTGCCCCATCCGAACGCCCCCAACAGCTTCGTCACGTCGCGGCTCAACCATCAGCTCGCGCTCGCGCCGCGTCACCGCGCCCTGCGCGAGTATTACGCGAGCTGGCTCGCGCTCCGCCGGACGCATGGGGCGCTCGGCGCGCGCGGCAAGGGCCTCGCGCGCGCGGTGCTCGAGGGCGCGCTCCTCGTGCTCGTGCGGGCTGCGCCGACGGGCGACGGGGTCGTCGTCGTCGCGAACCTCGGCGCGGCGGCGCGCGAGTGGCAGCCGCCGGCCGGCGCCACGTGGCGCCTCCTTCTCGACAGCGCCGACGCGCGCTTCGGCGGGCCGGGCGCCGGGCGGCCGCTCGCGCCCTACCAGCTCTTGCTGTTCGAAGTCGGGCGGTGATAGCGTCGGGGACCGTGCCCGTCCGCCGCGCCGCGCCCGACCCGATCGACCAGCTCCTGGCGCTCGACCCCGGCGGCCGCGGGATCGGCCCTCTCGTGCGCGCGGGCGCGGCGGCGGCCGCCGCGCGCGCGCTCCGGCGGGCGCGGCGCGCGCTGGTCGTGACCGGGTTCGCCGTCGGGCCCGACATGCCCGAGACGGACGGGCCACCCGGCGCCGCCGTGCTGGGGCGCGCGCTCCGGCTCCTGGGCGCCCGGGTGACCTACGCGACGGACCACGTGAACGCGCCCGTCCTCGGCGCCGCGCTCGAGACGCTCGGCGAGCCGCGGCGCATCGTGATCTACCCGCACGACGGCAACGCCGCACGCGCGGTGCTCGCGGCGGAGCGGCCGACCCACCTCGTCGCGATCGAGCGCCCGGGACGGAACCGCGCGGGCGACTATCTGAGCATGCGCGGCGAGTCGGTCGCCGCCTGGAACGCGCCGCTCGACGATCTCTTCCTTTGTAGCGGGGTCCGCGGGGCCGGCGCGCCCCGTGGGTGGCCTGCTCGAGGTGCGCGGTGGCTCCGTCCTGCGACCATCGGCATCGGCGACGGCGGCAACGAGATCGGCATGGGCGCGGCGCGCCCGCGCGTCGCGCGCCTGGGGCCGCGTTTCGCGCGGATCGCGTCGGTCGTCCCGGTGGACCACCTGGTCGTCGCGGGCGTGTCGAACTGGGGCGGCTACGGCGTCGTCGCCGCGCTCTCGCGGCTCAGCGGCCGCGACCTCCTGCACACGCCGGAGCTCGAGCGGCGTCTCGTCGAGGCGTGCGTGGCGGCGGGCGCCGCGGACGGCGTGACGCGGCGCCGCGAGGCCACGGTGGACGGTCTCTCGCTCGCGACGCACGCCGCGATCGTCGAGCTGCTCCGGCTGGCGGCGCGTTCGGGTATCATACGGCCATGAAAATCGACGAGGAGTACCGCGCCAAGCACCCGAAGTCGGCCGCGCTCTGGGGACGGGCCCGCGCCGCGATCCCCGGCGGGATCACCCACGACATCCGCCACCTGGCGCCCTTCCCGGTCTACATCGAGCGCGCCCAGGGCACGCGCAAGTGGGACGTGGACGGCCACGAGTACGTGGACTACTGGATGGGGCACGGCGCGCTCTTCCTCGGCCACTGCCACCCGGCCGTGGTGCAGGCCGTCCAGGCCCAGGTGGCGCGGGGTACCCACGTGGGCGCGTGCCACGAGCTCGAGGTGCGCTGGGCCGAGCTCGTCAACCGGCTCGTCCCGTGCTCCGACCAGGTGCGCTTCACGATGTCGGGCACCGAGGCCACGCACCTGGCGATGCGCGTGGCGCGCGCGTACACGGGCCGCACGAAGATCGTGAAGCTCGCGGGCCACTTCCATGGCTGGCACGACGGCGCCGTCGCCGGCGTGAACCCGCCGTACGAGGTGCCGATGTCGGCCGGCGTGCCCGGCGCGACGCTCGACCAGGTGATGGTCTGCCCGCCCAACGACGTGAAGGCGATCGAGGTCGCCCTCGAGCGCGGCGACGTCGCGGCGGTCATCCTCGAGCCGGCGGGCGGCCAGGCGGGGACCACACCGACGATCCCGGGCTACCTCCAGGAGCTGCGCGCCCTCACGACGCGCCACGGGGTCGTCCTGATCTTCGACGAGGTCATCACGGGTTTCCGCTACGCGCCCGGCGGCGCCCAGGCTTACTTCGGCGTGACGCCCGACTTGACGACGCTCGCGAAGATCGTCGCGGGCGGGCTCCCGGGCGGCGCCCTCTGCGGCGGGCGCGAGCTGATGGGGATGCTCGCCTTCCGCGGCGACCCCGACTGGGACCGGAACCGGCGCGTCGCCCACGCCGGCACCTTCAACGCGAACCCGCTCTCGGCGGCGGCCGGGATCGCGACGCTCGAGCTCTGCGCGGACGCGTCGCTCCAGGCGCGCGCCAACAAGACGGGCGACGAGCTCAGGCGGGCGCTCGGTGACGCGATGAAGCGCGCGGGAGCGCCGGGCACGTGCTACGGCGAAGCGTCCATCTATCACGTGTCGTTCGAGGGCAAGCCCGGGCTCGCCGGTTTCGACCGCCCGCGCAAGGGCGCGCTCTACCACCTGCTGCGCGCGGCACTCCTCAACAACGGCGTGGACTGCTCGAGCAACCACGGCTGGATCTCGGCGCTCCACGACGCGGAGGACCTCGAGCGCACCGTCGCCGCCTACGAGCGCGCGTTCCGGGCGATGGCCGCCGACGGCGCCTTCCGGGGCGCATGACGCGCGCGCGCCGCGCGCTCGGACCCGTGCTGGCGCTCGTCCTGCTCGCGGGCTGCGTCAATTACCCGATGGTGAGCGAGGTGGGCGGGGTCCGCATCCAGCCCGTGCACGGGCGCGTCGTGCGTGAGGGCGGCGGCGCCGTCTTCTTCGCCGACATCGACAGCACCGGGAAGTTCGACGATGTGATCACGCGCGTGGAGACGCCGATCGCCCGCCGCGCGCAGCTCGTGGACGCGGCGGGCGCGCCGCTCAAGCGCCTCACGGTGCCGGGCACTACGGTCGTGCGCCTGGCACCCGGCGCCGAGCGCGTCCAGCTCTCCGAGCTCACGCGCGAGCTCAGGCCGGGCGAGGTCGTCATCGTCACGCTCTACTTCGAGAAGTCCGGCGCCATCGGCGTCGTCGCGCCGGTCGAATAGACACCTCTCCGCGCCTCTGTTACTCTTTCCCGCCTGGTGGGCAGGTAGCTCAGTTGGTAGAGCACAGGACTGAAAATCCTGGTGTCGGCGGTTCAATCCCGTCCCTGCCCACCAGTTTTTTCTAGGTCTTCACGCCCCACTGACGCGCGAGGAGTGACCCCGCCTGCTACACTGGCGGCCTGAAATGGCAGGGACCTGGGTCATGCGAGGGAAAGTCGTCGTCATGACCGGCGCGACCTCGGGGATCGGGCAAGTCGCGGCGGAGCGGCTGGGCGAAATGGGCGCGCGCGTGGTGCTGGTGGCGCGCGACAGGGAGCGGGGGGAGGCGGCGCTGGCGCGCCTGCGCGAGCACGCGCCCGGCATCGCGCACAGCATCCACTACGCCGACCTCGCCCGCCTCCCGGAGATGAAGCGGGTCGCGGCGGAGATCGCCGCGGCAGAATCGCGCATCGACGTCCTCATCAACAACGCCGGCGCCCTGTTCGGCTCACGACACGTCACCGAAGACGGCCTGGAGCTCACCTTCGCCACCAATCACATGGCCTATTTCGTGCTGACTGCGGGCCTTCACGAACGGCTCCGCGCCTCGGTGCCCGCACGGGTCATCAGCACCGCCTCGGACGCGCACCAGGGCACCAGGCTCGACTTCGACGACCTGCAGTCGGCCAACGGCTATCGCGGGTTCAAGGTCTACGGCCGTTCCAAGCTGTGCAACATCCTGTTCACGCGCGAGCTCGCGCGTCGCTGGGCCGACGCCGGGATCACCGCCAATTGCCTGCATCCCGGGTTCGTCGCGACCCGTTTCGGCGATCAGAGCGGCGGCCTGCTCTCGTTGGGCGTGCGTATCGCGAAAACTTTCGCCATCTCGCCGGCGCGAGGGGCAGAGACCATCGTCTACCTCGCCTCGTCGCCCGAAGTGGCCGATGTCAGCGGCGGCTACTTCTACAAATGCCGCCCCGCGACGCCCTCGCCGGAAGCCCAGGACGATGCCGCCGCGCGCCGGCTCTGGTCGGCGACCGCGAGACTGGCGGGGACGGGGAGTCTGGGATGACCAGGGCACTCGTCACTCACGCCGTGGACGGCCGCGTCGGCATCGTGTCGCTGAACCGGCCCGAGAAGCTGAACGCGATCAACGCCGAGCTCAAGTCGGCGCTCGTCGAGCGCCTCGGTGAGGCGGACCGCGACCCGGCCACGAGCGTGGTCGTGCTCCGCGCCGAGGGCCGGAGCTTCTGCGCCGGGTACGACATCGGCCCCAATCCGGCGCGCGCCGCGCGGCGCGGGAACGCGCTCGCGTGGCACGCCTCGCTCAGCGACGACGTCGCGCTCGAGCTGACGCCCTGGGACATGAAGAAGCCGGTGATCGCCTCCGTCCAGGGCCACTGCCTCGGCGGCGGCTGCGAGCTCGCGATGATGTGCGACCTGACGATCGCGGCCGCCGACGCCGTCTTCGGCGAACCGGAGATCCGCTTCTCCAACGTGGGGCCCGCCCTGATCATGCCGTTCGTGATCGGGCTCAAGCGCGCGCGCGAGCTGCTCTACCTCGGCGACCCGATCGACGCCGAGACGGCCCTCCGCTACGGCATAGTCAACCGCGTCGTGCCCCGCGCCGAGCTCGACGCGGCGACGCTCAAGCTCGCGCGACGGCTCGCCCTCATCTCGCCCGAGGCGCTCGCGGCCACCAAGCTCGCGATCAACCGCGGCGCCGACGCGGCGGGCTTTCGGAACGCGATCCGCGCAGGCCTCGACGTGCTGGCGCCGCTCTACGCGGCGCGGACCGAGGTCGGAACGAAGTTCGACGAGATCCGGGAGAAGGAGGGCCTCGGCGCCGCCCTGCGTTGGCGGGCGGCGCAGTTCGGGGAGCCGGACGGCCGCTGAAGGCCGAGGCTCTCTCGCGGCTCACAGCGGGGTCTTGACGACCCGCCCGCCGGCCTCGACGTACCACCGCTCGCTCGGGAACGTCGCGCCGTCGAGGGTCGCCGCCATCCAGTCCGCCATCAGGATCGGCGGAAACGGCCCCAGGTTCGCCGCGGGCACGTTGCCGACCGAGTGTCGCGAGCCCTGATAGATCACCAGGCGCTTCGGGCCCTGGAGCGTCTGCATGAGGCGCTCGGTGTGCACGAGCGGTGAGAGCTCCTCGGCCTCGCCGGCGAGGCACAGGTAGGGCGCGCGGATCCGCTCGGCGTGGCCCTCCCAGGTCATGCTCTTGCGCAGCTCGTCGAACTCGTCCTCGTCCGTGACGCCGGCCATGTACATGAAGCGCATCTTGAAGGTCGGCGACGCCTCCTCGAAGATCGTATGGAAGCCCGGCTCGTGGCACACCGAGGCGACGGCGACCGCGCGGAGCCGAGGCTCGTGCGCGGCGGCGATCGTCCCGAAGAAGGAGCCGAAGCTGTTGCCGCTGAGGCCGATGCGGTCGGGATCGATCTCGGGCCGCGCCCGGAGCCAGTCGACCACGGCCTTGCCCGTGTCCATCCAGGCGGCCATGCCGAAGTGGATCCCGAGCACCGGGCTCTCGTACTGGCCGGGCCCGTCCAGGGCGAGGACGGCCATGCCGCGCTGGAGCCAGCGGTCGCCGTACAGCGCGACTCCCATCTCCTTGAAGCTGTCCATGCCCGGGAGCGAGAGGACGACCGGCACGCGCCCGTCCCGGCGGCCGGGCGGCAGGTGGAACCAGCCCGGCAGCGCCGCGCCGCCCCGCAGCGGGACCCACGCCGCCTCCACGTGGTGGTCGGCCAGCCGAGCGTAGCTCGTGTAGCACGTGCGCTTGCGCTCGTTGTAGAGCCGGTTCTGCTCGTTGTTCTCGTCGATCGGCCACTGCGCGGCGGCCCAGTGAATGGCGGCCATGAAGTAGCTCTCGCGCGCCGTCACCAGCGCGCCGTCACGCTCGGCGGCCTGCGCCTTGGCCTCGCGCCGGCGGGCGACGACCTCGAAAGCGGGCGACGCGTCGGCGAGCTTGGTGATGCGCTGGCGCAGCTCGGCGAAGTCGGCGTTGGCCTCGGGGCCGCAGGGCGCGGAGAGATAGATCGAGCGCGGCTGGTCCCAGTCCATGCCGACCGCGCGGATCGTATTGTCGAGCAGCCAGCGCTGCGCGGTGAAGCGGCGGGTGACCGGCCCGCGGCGGGCCGGGGGCGTCGCCGCCGGTGCGGCGTGATCGGGCGAGCGGTGAGCCATAGCATGACCTCCCTCGAGCTGTGGGAGCGAGCCTACTATTGTGGTGGCGTCGTGGCGACGCTAGAATTATTCACTTCCTGCTCGAAGCGCTGAACGGCGCTGGAGACGCAGATGATCAATCCTTCCCCGTCGAGTCGCTGGAAGTCCGGCCAGCTCATCTATCCCTACTCGGCGGCGGCCCCCACGAGGATCACCGTGACCGATGCTTCCGGGGTGACGCGGACCTACGGGTCGGTGGAGGAGATGCCGGCTGAGATCCGCAAGATCTACGAGCAGGTGGCGAGGGAGAGGACCAAGTGACGCCCGGCCGACCTAACGTCGTCAAGCAGCAGGTCGCGGCCCATTGGGATCGGCGGGCGCTACGCTTCGACGACGACTTTGGCCACAGCATCCGCACGCCCGCCGAGCGCGCCGCCTGGGACCGCATCCTCGATCTCGTCCTCGGAGGCCGAAGCGTACTCCACGCGCTCGATGCGGGCTGCGGCACCGGCTTCCTCGCCTTCGAGCTCGCGGCCCGCGGTCATCACGTCACCGGCGTCGATTTCGCGCCCGCGATGCTCGCCGAGGCGCGGCGCAAGGCGGCGGAGCGCGGTGTCTCGATCCGGTTCGAGGAGGACGACGCCGAGCACCTCCCGTTCGTGGCCGGCAGCTTCGACTTCGCGATCAGCCGCCATCTGCTCTGGACGCTCCAGCACCCGGAGGCGGCGATTGACGAATGGATCCGAGTGCTCCGGCCGGGAGGGCGCCTCGTCGTCGTGGACGGACAGTTCGACGCTGGCACGGCGCCACCGTCGTCGGAGAATGCCCGCACGAGCCCGGAGTACGCGGCGGTCGGCGACCAGCTCCCATTCCTGGGGGGCCGGGCGCGGGAGGAGATCGAGACGCTGCTGAAGGCGCATGGTCTCGTGAACGTGAGCAGCGATCCCCTGCACGATCTCGTGGCGGCCCAGGAGCAGCGAATGGCCGAGGAAGGGCGGGAGCGGCGTACGCGCCGGCGCTACGCCGTCTGGGGCGACGTCGCGCGCTGAATCCTGATGACCACGACGTCCCGCGGCGCCGCCGGGCTGAGTTGCTCCATTTCTCACTCCGCGTCGAGCCGGTCCTGGAGCGCCCGTAAGACGTCGATGTAGCTGACGATTCCCAGCAGTTTCCCGGTGCTCGCCCCGACGACGGGGATCGCGCCGACCTTGTGCTCGAGCAAGAGCCGCACAAGGTCGCTCGCCCTGGCGTCGGGTACGACAGAGATGACGTCCCGACTCATGATCTTGCTGACGGGCTTCGCCATCTCCCGGTTGAGCGCGACGGCCCCCTCGACCGAGAGCAGGCGGAGGATATCCGAGAGGGGGAGATCTCGGCTGCTCAGCATCCCGACGAGGGCGCCGTCCTGGACCACCGGGACGTGTCGGATGTCGTGCTCGCTCATGAGGTCCCACGCATCGGAGATGCTCGCGTCGGGCGCGATCGTGATCGGATCCGGCGTCATCAAGTCACGTGCGGTCATGCGATCCTCCTTGACTCCCGTCTACTCTAGCCCAGCGCGGCGGCGACCTCACGCGCCCACCGCCGCATGAACGCGCGCGGGTCCGGCACGAAGCTCGTGATCACGAACTGGCGGGCGCCCGCGGCCATCGCGCGGCGGATCTGGGCGGCGCAGTCGTCCGGCGCGCCCGCGATCGCGAAGCGGTCGGCGAGGAACTCGGTCAACCCCCAGCGGTCGGTGAGATCGGCGTTCGCGGCGCCCGCGATCTCGTGCTGATGGGCGTTGTACTGGCGCTGGAGGGCCTTGATCTTCTCGTGGAGGTCGGCCGGCACGCCCTTGCCCTCGAGCGTCCCGCGAAACGCGTGGTTGGCGCTGGCGGCGAGCGCCATCTTGATGGGGCCGACCGCGTCGGCGCGCGTGTCGGCGACGTTCGTCTTGGCGAACCACCAGACGTCCACGTCGGCGAGTGTCCGGCCCGCGGCGCGCGCCCCGCGCTCGATCGCCGCGAGCGACAGGCGGATCACGTCGGGCGTCAGGCCCAGGCCGACGATCACGCCGTCCGCCACGCGCCCGGCGAGCTCGAGCGTCCGCGGCCCCTCGGCGGCGAGGTAGACCGGTACCCGGCGCGCCGACCGGTGGACCTGCCATCGGCGCCCCTCGCGCTCGACGGGCTCGCCGCTCGTGAGCCGGCGGAGCGTCACGATGGCGTCCTCGAGGCCTGCGACCGTCGCAGGCGGGGCGCCGATCGTCGAGACGGCGCTGTCGCCCGAGCCGATGCCGAGAACGGCCCGGCCGCCCGACAGCTCGTCCACGCTCGCGATGGCGCTGGCCGTGACCACGAGGTGGCGCGTCAGCGGGTTGGTGACGAGCGGGCCGACCCGCGCCCGCGAGGTGTTGAGGGCGGCCAGCGCGAGGGCCACGTACAGCTCGCGGAACACCGACTGCGAATCCGCGACGCCGAGCCAGTCGAATCCGTGGCCCTCCGCGTCGCGGCAGAGCGCGCCGAACGCCGTGAGCGACTCGGGCAGGAAGACGATGCCGAAGCGTGCCTGCGCCGCCATACGCCGCACCCTAGCACCGCGCCTTCTCCGGTAATCATCATTTTGAGGCGACGCGGATCCTTGACCCCCTTTAGCCGTCCGGCTAATCTCGGTGGCCTCAACCTGAACCGGCTCAGATCGCGGGAGGCCCGGCATGATCCGTTCTCGCCACACGGTGCTCTGCGCGCTCCTCGTTTGGGGCTTCCTCATCGCGCCGCCGGCGGCGCGGGCGCAGCAGGCCGGCAAGGTGCCTCGCGTCGGCGTGCTGTGGGGAGGACCCGCCGCGTTCGCGCAAGCCTACGTCGAGGCGGGCCGACGCGCGCTCGGCGAGCTCGGCTACGTCGAGGGGAGAGACTTCGTCGGCGAGTATCGGTTCGGTGAAAGGAAGCCGGGCGCCGTCAACGTCCTCGCCGGCGAGCTGGTCCGGCTCCCCGTGGACGTGATCATCGCCGCCGGGGACCCCGCGATCCATGCCGCACGGCGTGCCACCACGACGATCCCCATCGTCATGGTGGCCGCCGGCGATCCGGTGAGAAGCGGGCTCGCTGCGAGCCTCGCGCGTCCCGGAGGGAACGTCACCGGCATGACGTTCCTCTCCCGCGATCTCGTCGCGAAGCGGCTGGAGATCCTCAAGGAGGCCGTCCCGGCGGCCTCGCGCGTGGCGGTCCTCTGGAACCCGGACAATCCGGGTGGGCACCCTGACCTTGAGGCGGCACAGGCGGCGGCGAGGGCGCTGAAGCTCGAGCCGCCCCGGTCCTTCGAAGTACGGTCGGTGGCCGACGTCGAGCGCGCCTTCGGGGCCATGCTCGACAAGCAGGTCCAGGCGATCACGCTCCTCACCGATCCCGTGACCTCGGCGTCCGCGGGCCGCGTCGTCTCGGACCTCGCGACGAAGCATCGGCTGTCCATGATGTGCGAGCTACGGGAGTTCACCGACTCGGGCTGTCTCTTGTCCTACGGGCCGAGCCTCTTGTCCATGGCCCAGCGCACCGCCTTCTACGTCGACAAGATCCTGAAGGGCGCGAAGTCGGGCGACCTCCCCGTCGAACAGCCGACCAACTTCCAGCTGGTCATCAATATGAAGACCGCGAAGGCGCTGGGGCTGACGCTCCCGCAATCACTGCTGCGGCGGGCGGATCAGCTGGTCGAGCGACCCACGGAGGTGTCCTCATGAGAGGCTGGGCCAGGACCGGACTGACGCTGTCGATTCTGCTGACCGCCTCGATCGCGCTCGCGCCGTCGCCGCAGGCGCAGGAGCTGAAGTTCGGATTCACACCCGTCCTCGGCGAGGCCGAGATGCGGGCGGAGTTCGAGCCGCTGATGACCTACCTGTCGGACGTCCTCGCGCGGAAGGTCGGCCTCTACATCGCCAAGGACTACGGCGACCTGCGGACGCAGATGGAGAGCGGCGCGGTGGACGTCGGGAGCTTCTCGCCCTTCGCGTACGTGGACGCCCAGCGCGGGGGAAAGATCCGCATCATCGCGCAGTCGATCCTGGATCGCTCCGCCACCTACCGCGGGCTGATCATCGCCAGGAAGGACAGCGGCGTCAGGACCGTGGGGGACCTGGAGGGGAAGCGCTTCGCCTTCGTCGATCCCAAGTCCGCCTCGGGCTACGTCTACCCACGCGCGATGCTCGTCGAGAAGGGCGTCACGCCGGAGCGGTACTTCAAGGAGACGATCTTCGCGGGTGGTCACGACAAGGTCATCGCCGCCGTCCTCGACGGGCGCGTCGATGCGGGCGCGATCTATGACGGTGCCCTCGGGGTCGCCAAGGCCAAGGGGGTGGCCACGGACGTCCTCGTCGTCCTGTCGAGCACCGACCCGATCCCCCATGACGCGATCGCGGTGCGCCTCGGGCTGGACGACACGCTCGTCAGGAAGCTCCAGGCCGCGCTGGTGGACCTGGACAAGTCCGAGGCCGGCCGCCGGGTCATCGCGCAGAGCACGAAGAAGCTCACCGGCCACGTCGTCGCCGACGACAGCGTCTTCGACGTGGTGCGCCGGACCGCGAAGATCGCCGGCATGTAGGGCGCCCACGCGCGGGCGCCGGCGTTCATTTGTCCAGCCGCCCCGTGTGCGATAGGCTCCCTGGCGTGGCTCACGTGGGAGACTTGGCTCGACGACACCGGGAGAAGACCATGGCACTCATCAAGGTGACGGACCTCGCGTACGGGCGCCTGCGGGCGCCGGACCTGGACGTGGCGGAGGAGTTCCTGACCCACTTCGGGATGGTGAAGGCGGAGCGGACGAAGAACGCGCTCTACATGCGCGGGACGGATTCCGCCCACCACCTCCACGTGACGGAGAAGGGCGAGCCCGGCTTCGTGGGGTTCGCGTACTACGCGGCGAGCGCGGACGACCTGAAGCGCGTCGCGAGGGCGCCCGGGGCGTCGGCGGTGGAGGAAATCGACGAGCCCGGCGGCGGCAAGCGGGTGCGGCTGCGGGAGCCGAACGGCTACCAGATCGAGGTCGTCCACGGAATCAAGAAGCTCAAGCCGGTCCCGGTGAAGCGCCAGCCGCTGAACCTGGGCCAGGACGCGCTGAAGCGGGCCGGCGTGCTGATGCGGATCCACACGGGCGCGTCACGGGTGAAGCGGATCGGCCACGGGGTGATGGCGGCGCCCAACGTGCGCGACACGGCGCGGTGGTTCCGCGAGACGCTCGGGTTCATCTGCTCGGACGACGTGTACGCCGGCAGCAAGGACAACATCATCGGGTCGTTCAACCGGTGCGACCGCGGCGCCCAGTACGTCGACCATCACGTGTTCTTCTGCATCCGGAACGAGAAGGCCGGGCTCAACCACCTGTCGTTCGAGGTCGCGGACATCGACGACGTCTTCACGGGCCACGAATACCTGACGCGCCTCGGCAAGTACGAGCACATGTGGGGGATCGGCCGGCACCTCCTGGGAAGCCAGATCTACGACTACTGGGCGGACCCGTGGGGCCGCGTGCACGAGCACTGGTCGGACACCGACCGGCTGAACGTGAAGAACGGCTCGAACCTGCTCTCGGCGGAAGAGGGGCTCGTCTCGCAGTGGGGCGAGCGGCCGCCGGAAAGGTTCATCCAGCGGGTCTGCCCGTAGAGGGAGCGATCATGGCGAGGCTCGTGACTTTCGCGGACCTGCCGTACCGTGAGACCGCCGCCGGCGTGAAGCGCGCCGCGATCACCGGCGGCGAGATGAAGGAGATGGCCGGCGAGGCGATCCGGCTCGCGCCGGGGGCGAAGCTGACCGAGTCGGTGCCGGCCGGCACGGACCGCTACGTGTTCACGCTGGCCGGCGCGGTGACGGTGGGCGCGCGCGGCACGTCGCGGGCGATGGCCGAGGAGTCGTTCGCGGCGATCCAGGAGGGCACGGAGCTCACCGTGGCCAACGCGAGCCGCGTCGAGGCGACGCTGATCAGCGTGCTGGCGCCCCCGCCCGGGCGCGCCGCCGCCCGCGCGGGGTTCGCCGGCGGCCTCGCCGTGGCCGCGCGCGCGACGACGCCGGCGCACGACGTGCCCGAGGAGAAGAAGCGCCGCATCTATTTCGTCGGCGAGGAGGCGTGGCGCTCCGAGCGGGCCCACGCGATGATCGTGCAGTACGTGCGCGACACGGTGACGTCGCTCCACATGCACCCGGACGCCGAGAGCATGTTCGTCTTCCTGTCCGGCAAGACGCGCTTCACCATGAACGGCGCGGACGTGGTGACGCAGCGCGGTCAGGCGACGTGCATCCCGATGGGCGACCGCCACGGGCTGCGCGTCGCGGAGGGCGAGGGCGTGAGCTTCCTCGAGTTCCACATCCCGCACACGTACACGACCGTCCGGGGCTGACGTCAGCCCGTGACCGTCCGCGTCCTCCTCCTCGTCGCCCTTCTCGCCGCGCCGCTCGCGACCGAGGCGCAGGAAACGCCCCGCGTGCGGCTCGGGTTCATCTCGAGCTCGACCACGAACGTCTCGTCGCCGTTCCTCGCGGCGCTGCGTCAGGGCCTGAAGGACCTCGGCTACGACGAGGGCAGGAACCTGACGATCGCGTACCGCTTCGCCGAGTCGAGGGACCAGCTGCCCGGGATGGCGGCCGAGCTGGTCAAATCGCGGGTCGACGTCATACTCGCCGGGGGCTCCGAGGGCATCCTGGCCGCGAAGAACGCGACGAGCACGATCCCCATCGTGATGACGAACAGCGGCGACGCCGTGCGCGAAGGGTTCGTCGTGAGCCTCGCCCGGCCCGGCGGCAACATCACGGGACTGACGCAGATCTCGCCGGAGCTGTCGGGGAAGCGGTTGCAGCTGCTGAAAGACCTGCTCCCGCGGCTCGGCCGGGTGGCCGTCCTCTGGCATCCGCTCCATCCGAACACGCCCTTCACCTTCCAGGAGACGCAGGCGGCGGCGCAGGCGCTCGGGCTCCGGGTCCTCTCGCTGGAAGTCAAGGAGCCCAGGGACTTCGAGGAGGCCTTCACCACGATCGCGAAGGAACGCGTCACGGCGATGGTCGTGCTGCGCGACCCGTTCACGGTGCGGCATCGCGCGCTGATCGCTGACTCCGCGCTCAAGCTTCGACTTCCTGCGATCTTCGAGACCAGCGACTACGTCCAGGCCGGCGGCCTGATGTTCTACGGGCCCGATCTCGGCGAGCTCTACCGGCGCGCCGCCACGTACGTCGACAAGATCCTCAGAGGCGCGAAGCCCGCCGATCTGCCGGTCGAGCAGCCGACCAAGTTCGAGCTGGTCATCAACGCGAAGACCGCGAAGGCGATCGGGCTCGTGATCCCGCCATCGCTCCTGCTGCGGGCGGATCAGGTGATCGAATGATCAGAACGCGATGCTGAGCCGCACCCGGACGCCGTTGTCGTTCAGCTCGAAGGAGTTGTCGTCCTCGCGGCTCTTCTCGTGCTGGAAGAAGTAGGTGAAGTTGTAGCCCGCCTCGAGCAGCATCGCCCGGGTGACCGCGTACGTGAGCGCGATGCCGCCGTCGACGTGGATCTGCGAGAGGTAGATGGTCCCGCCCTCCTTGCGGAGGCTGTCCACGCGGGGCAGGCCCCCGCCCGAGACGTACCCGCGGGCGCCGAAGCGCTGGTCCAGGGGGACGTCGATCCTTAGCCCGAGGATCGGCACCGGAAGCTCCTGGCGATAGAAGTCCTCGGAGTTTCGGTGCCCCCTCTGGGTCAGCTCCGGGTCGAGGTGCACGTACGTGAGTCCGCCGGTGCCCGTCACGAACATCCCGAGCCCGCTCGCCAGGAGGCGCTCGTAGGCCAGGCTCAGTCGATAGAAGTCGGCGTTCGTGTGTACCTTGCCCGGACCGAAGGTGTCGCCGTTGTACGAGACCGGCTGGCCGAGAAATCTGCTGTTGCCCTCGAGGAAGTAGTAGAGACCCGTCAGGCGGACCGCGTCGCGCTGCGTGAAGCGGAACGCCACGCTCGCCTCCAGCGCCTCCGACATCGTGATACCGAGATCCTCGTGGAGCCGCAGGTGCGTGGCGTGCCCGCCGTTCTCCCCGACCCGCAGGCGGCCCTCGGGGTACCCGATCCGGCTGTCGAGAGAGAATTCCCACCAGGCGTCGCTGAGCCCGATCCCGGCGTAGAGCGGGGTGTGGGCCGGATCGGTCGGGGGAACGGCGGTCTGCCCCTCGCTCCGGCCGGCCCACGTCAGGCCCAGGCACAGCGCGAGCCCGGCGGTCGCAAGCAGGCGCGGTCTCATCACAGGCAAACGGTAGGGGTCGCCGCGCCATCTGTCAAGACGCGCTACTATCGGGCGAGCGCGATGGACGTCTACCGCGACTTCGCCCCCTTCTACGATCTCTACGTCGGCGGGTTCGCGGCCGATCTGCCCGTCTACCTCCGGTATGCTCGCCGGGCGCGCACGCCCCTCATCGAGATCGGCGCAGGCTCGGGGCGCCTGACGATCCCGCTGGCCCGCGCCGGCCACGCGGTGGTGGCGATGGACGTGTCGCGCGCGATGCTGGCGCGGCTCACCGCGCGGCTGCGGCGCGAGCGGCCGGCCGTCCGGGCGCGCGTGCGCGTCGTCCGGGCCGACGCCGCCCGCCTGGGGCTCGGCCTGCGCTCGGACCTCATCCTCGTGCCCTTCTACACCTTCAACTATCTGCTGAGCGCGCGCGTCCGTGAGGCCGTGCTGCGCCGGCTGGCGGCCCACCTGACGCCCGGCGGCCGCCTGCTGATCGACGTCTTCATCCCGCTCGCCCGCATCGCGGCCTGCCCGAGCGGCCCCGTGCTGAAGCTCGACCGCCGCGACGCCGGCGGGGCACGGATCCGCGGCTGGAATGTCTACGCCATCGACACCCGGCGGCAGCTCGAGACGCGGCGCCATCTGTTCAGGCTGGAAGGTCCGGACGGCCGGGTGCGGCACCGCCGGTTCACCATCCGGCGGCGGTACTGGCACGCCGGGGAGCTGCGGGCGATGTTCCGCCGGCACGGGCTCGGGGTCGCGGCCGCCGGGCGCGCGGCGACGCCGAACAGCTCCTCTGGGTGCTCACGCCCGGCGGGCGGCCGGGAACGCGGGGCGCCGTCTGAACGCGGTCCCGCGCTAGAGGCCGCCCCACACGTCCTGGGCCAGCTCGACGCAGAGCGCGAGCTTCGCCTTCTGCTGATCGGTCGCGATCGCGTTGCCCTCGACCGTCGAGGAGAACCCGCATTGCGGGCTCACGCAGAGCTGCTCGAGGGGGATGTGCTTCGCCGCCTCGTCGAGACGCCGCCTGAGGTCGTCCTTCTTCTCGAGCGCCCCCGCCTTCGTCGTGACCAGTCCCAGCACCACGCGCACGTGCTTCGGCACGTGCCGCAGCGGCGAGAAATCGCCCGCGCGGGCGTCGTCGAACTCGAGGAAGAAGCCGTCGTACGGCAGCTCGTGGAAGATGACGTCCGCGACCCTCGCGTAGCCGCCCTGGGCGCGCCACCCGGAGCGGAAATTGCCGCGACACAGGTGGGTGCAGACGGTCAGGTCCTTCGGGCGGTCGCGGAGCGTGGCCTGGATCAGCTTGACCGAGAGCCGGAGCTGGGCGTCGGGGTCCTCGCCGCGCGCCCGGTTCTGCGCGCGCAGCTCCTCGTCGCAGAGGTACGCGAGGCTCACGTCGTCGAGCTGCAGATAGCGGCACCCGGCGGCGTAGAGGTCCGCGATCTCGGCGCGATAGGCGGCGGCGGTGTCCTCGACGAAGGCATCGAGGTCGGGATAGACCATGGCGTCGATGTTGGCGCGCCCGACCTGCGAGTACAGCATGCACGGCGACGGGATCGTCAGCTTCGGCGTGCGCGTGACCACCGACCTGAGGAACGTGAAGGGCTCGACGAAGATCGGCGTCGGCCGGCTGACACGCGCGGCGATGCGCAGATCGGGACGGGTGAAGTGCACCTCGCCCTTGGGGCCGTGAAACGCGACCGGCAGGGTCTTGCCGCTGCTCGCGAGGCCGCCGAGCCGGAGCAGGAAGTCCATGTGCCAGGACTTGCGGCGCAGCTCGCCATCGGTGACGCCGTGAAGGCCGACCTCTTCCTGCAGCCGGACCACGTCGCGGATCGCGGCGTCCTCGGCGCGAGGCAGCTCGTCGCCGCCGGCCTGCCCGGACTCGACCCTGGCCCGGAGCGCCTTCAGCGCGGGCGGGCGCAGCAGGCTCCCGACGTGATCGGCCCGGAACGGAGGTCTCGAGATGGCCATGGCGCTTCCTCCCTCCACGGAGCGATACTGCTCCGGCGAGCGCGACCCGGTCAAGGCGGGGGCGCCGGGGGGACCCGAAACGCTGGATGTAGGAAGGGGGAGGGGATGAGTCACTATCACGACTCGGACGATCTGAAGATCCTCGGGGAGTTCAAGAAGCTGGCGCCGGCCGAGTTCAAGGGCTTCGTGGAGCTGGACGCGGTGGTCGGCCGGGACGGCGGCGCGATTCCGCGGAAGTATCGCGAGCTGATCGCGCTCGCGGTCGCGTGTACGACCCAGTGCCCGTACTGCCTCGACGTGCACAGTCGGGCCGCCAAGCGGGCGGGGGCGACGCGCGAGGAGGTGGCCGAAGCCGCGCTGCTGGCCGCCGCGCTGCGGGCCGGCGCGGCCGTGACCCACGGGGCGCTGGCGGTGAAGCTCTTCGACAACGCCTAGCCCGGGCGGGGTGACGAGGGCCTGCCATGGATGACCTCCTCTTCGTCGTCGAGCGGGCGCGGCCCGAGGTCTACGAACGGCTCAGGCGGATCTGCGCGGACCTCGAGAACGTGCAGGTGATCCTGGACCGCCGCCTGCAGGCGCGTCGTCGCACCGCCGCGCGACTCGACACCGAGCGCCGGCAGGCGGACCGCCGCGTGCGGCCACCCGACGAGGAGCTGGCCACGCTCGGCTTCGCCATCGTCAAGCCGGGCGCGCCGTCGCCGCCGGCGCTCGCCCGCGCGGCGGGCGCGCCCGTCGAGCCGGCTCCCGCCGACACGCGCGCCTTCCTGGCGGGAGTCTCCCTGTTCAGGGAGTTCTCGCCGGAAGAGATCGGCCTGCTGGCCGAACGCATGAGCGTCCGCAGACTCCGGGAGGCGCAGACCCTGTTCCAGGAGGGTGACCACGGCAAGGAGATGTTCGTCGTCTACCAGGGCCGGATCGTCATCTCCAAGGACGTCACCGGGCGGATCGAGAACGTGCTGACGGTGATCGGCCCCGGCGACTTCTTCGGAGAGATGAACGTCTTCGGAGGGCTGCACCGCTCGGCGACGGCCCGCGCCGAGGCCGACGCGGTCGTGCTGGAGCTGGACCAGGAGAGCCTGCGGTTCATCGTCGAGCGGAGCCCGGGCGCCGGCCTCGCGTTCTTCGCCGCGATGGTGCGCGAGTTCAGCCGGCGCTTGAGCCGGACCGACGATCTCGTGGCCGAGGTGACGCGGTGGGGCCTGGAGGCCACCGGCCTCGACGCGGACTTCGAGTGACCGTCCGCGGTGGGAGGGACGAGCGATGAGTGAGCTGCACGCCGTGGACCTCGGACGGATCGCGGAAGCGATCGGGACATCGCCCAAGCCGGTGAGCATCCTCTGGCAGACGCCCGGCTCGATCGCCTTCGTCGCGCGTGGCCGCGCGCACCGGAGCGAGTTTCACGTCGATCCGAGCGACGAGGTCATGTACATGGTCAAGGGCGACATGGAGCTGCACTACCTCACCGGCGCGGGCGAGGAGAAGGTCGCGGTGGTCCGCGAGGGTGAGATCATCCACTGTCCGGCGTTCACGCCGCACTCGCCGCGGTTCGCGCCCGACGCGTGCGTGCTCGTGCTGGAGCGGGGGCGGCGACCGGACGAGCGCGACCGCTTCTTCTGGTACTACTCGACCTGCGGGGCGCCGCTCTACGAAGCCGTCCGGCAGGTGGCCGACTACCGCGAGGACCCGGTGTCCGGCGTGTACGAGGAGTTCTACGGCACGGAGTCCCACCGGACCTGCGGGCGCTGCGGCCACGTCACGCCTCGCCCGTCCTGACGCGGGCCGCGCCGCCGCGCGGACCCGCTTGGAGGGTCTGGTAGCCTCTGGGTAGATGATCTCGCTTCGCTATGCGCTACCCGTGCTCTGGGTGGCGCTCGTCCTCGTGCTCGGCTCGGCGTCCTTTGCCGCCCGCGAGACCGCCACGTTCGTCCTGCCCGTCCTGAAGGCCGTCCTGCCCGGCGTGCCCGTCGCCACGCTCGAGGCGATCCACATGGTGCTGCGCAAGGTGTGCCATCTGACCGAGTACGCCGTCCTCGCGCTGCTCTGGTTCCGGGCGCTCCTCGCGCGGGC
>WNFJ01145878.1_pt3 | contig 76856 bp, 69 predicted proteins | sample 5400461 | NCBI WGS metagenome assembly WNFJ01 (sample SAMN13153349, study PRJNA577476) | soil metagenome | isolation source: 115 cm saprolite on Douglas fir-dominated hillslope | place: USA:California | collected 2013-09-17
CTCGGTCTCGAACTGAAGCGACAAGAGGACATCTTGCCGGTATACACCGTGGAGCGCATCGAGCGCCCGGCCGCCAACTGACGATCACGCTCTATTACGCGCGGCTCAAGTAACCCCGCTCATTTTCGGCAACGTTTCCGAGTGGGAGCGTGCTGATGCAATAACTGGCCGAAACGTGGCAGTACCGCAGAAGTGGCGCGCGTCCGAATTGCTCCTGGATCACGCGCCACTCGGAAACTGGTCGGATTGGGTCGCGATGGGCCAGAAGTCCGGTTGTGTGAGTGGTCCTACTTGGCCGTATCTCACGGCTGTTCCGACGACTGGCGGGAAGTGCCTCTGAGATTAGGTATTGAACAGCACAACTCGGGCTAGGTGCGCCCCTTACGTAGTTTTTCGTCGCAGATGTAGAGGACTGAGCCGGTTGCCTCTGCCAACGCGATGTAAGCGGCGTCGCAGGCGGTGAGGTTGTGGCGTAGTTGCCAAATACGTCAATCAATGACGTATGCGAATACCGTTCCGCCGTAGGGCCGCGAGTCCTGCGAGGCCGAGGATCAGGAACCACCTCGTGGACTCCAAGAATGCCATTGCGTCCATCATGGCCCGTCACGTAGAATTGGGACGAACCAGAGGGAGATCGGTATGAGCCGCGTGTTTCACGTCACTCTTGTTTTGTTGGCCTTCACAGGCCTCGCACTTACCCAGGGTCCGCCCCCCGCCGCAGCGAACGCTCCCGGCACAGTACAAGGTCCGGGCCGCGGAGGTTTCACGCCTGTCGTGATCGGCCCGCCGGCTGCTGTCCCGCCCGAGGTCGCGATCCCGCGTCCAACGCCGTCGGAGTTGGCGCAGGTCAATGAGAAGGTCAAGAAGTGGATCGACTCGGATAAGTCGCCGGCAAAGCCCCTCCTGACGAAGTTTGAATCGCAGCTGATGCTTCGTCCTCCCAGGCTGAATGTCGCCGCAACGTACACGCAGACCGCGCAACGGATGGGTCCGCGCCACGAGGGTTTCGTCGAGATCGCGAAAAGAGGCGATATCGATCTCCTGTTGCACGGAGACTCGATCACCGACTGGTGGGTGCAGGGAGACGCCAACAAGGCGATGTTCGGAAAATTTTTCGGCGGAATCAAGACGGCCAACTTCGCCGTCGCCGGCGACACGACGCAAGGAGTTCTCTGGGGCCTGAAAAACGGCGAGGGCCAGGGATTCCAACCGAAGGCCGTCATGCTGATGATCGGCACCAACAACACGGGCGGGACCAACAATGCCGGCACGTCCACCGCCGCGGAAATCGCAGAGGGTGTCGGCGCTGTCGTGCTGGAGCTGCGGAACGACTTCCCTAGCGCTAAGATTCTGCTGCTCGCGATCTTCCCGCGCGGCGTGCCGGGCGATTCCGTGCGCGACAAGATCGCGGAGATCAACAGCATCATCGCGAGGCTGGACGACCAGCGCCACGTCTTTTACCTGGACATCGGCCCAAAGTTCCTCGATGAGAGCGGCCACTTCCTCAAGGATGCGTTCCGGGCCGACAACCTGCACCCACAGGCCAATGGCTACGACATTTGGGGCACTGCCGTGAAGGACAAGCTCGTAGAGTTGATGAAGTAACACAACTCGGAAGGACGCGAGAGACGGCCGGAGGGATCCGCAGACTGGAACAGACGCGAACGAACGGCTTCAGCTTGGCTTCCTGGAAAGCCATGCCCCCGCGGTCAAACACACTGTAATCAGCATTGAAAAAACGATAGGGATCATGAAGAGGTATGTCCAGCTCACAACCGTGATGGCGGCAAAGCAAAGAACGAGAGCCCACCGAGTGACACGCATGACCGCGAAAGTCTCTGCCGGAAGGCCACCTAGCTGCCACGCTAATACCGCGGCGAATAGATAAAACACGCCGACCGCGAATCCAGCCGCGACAAAGAGGTCCCAATATGTCCGGCTGAACCCCTGTACGTCAAAGTGAATTGACCGCATGGAGCCAAGAAGCGTATCAACTCCCCATGTGGGATCGGACTGGCGAAAACCAAGTGTATGTCCGACAGCAAGAAGCAGCAGAAGAACAGCTGCGATTCGATAAAACAGAGAAGCCCTCATGTCGTGCCTCCAAAGATAACGGCGGCAGTGTACCACAGTGTGCAACTTAGTGGTCTCGAACCTACCCACGATTTCTCCTGACGAATCAAGAAAAAATGATGATTGAGTGCAATGTCCCCGATTTCTAGATGACGTCGGCGAAGGTGTTGCGGAGTTTGTGGAACCAGGCGTGGCCCAGGAAGAAGACGATTACAGCTACGGCCCAAAGCTTCAGTAGGGGAAAAAGCTCCGGCGGATGGTTTTCCAGGAAGATCGCCCGATATCCGCGGACCAGCACGAACATCGGGTTTTTGCGCAGGATGAACAGCGCGCTCTCGGGAAGACTTGCTTCCGGATAACAGATGGGCGTCACGAAGAACCAGAGGGTCAACAGGAAGCCCATGATTTGGCCGAGGTCGCGGACGAAGACGCCCAACGCAGCGAGGAACCAGCAGACGCCGGTTGTGAACAGCAGTTGCGGAATCAGCAGCACCGGCAGCCACAGCACCGACGGGTGAATCGGGCTGCCAGTCAGAAGCAGTGCAATCAGGAAGATCGCAGTGGCGAAGATCTCCGTTACCAATCCGGCGAGCACCTGATTCACCGGCAGCGTCGCCAGCGGAAAAATCAGTTTCTTGACGAAATTGCGATGCTCCAGAATGACGTGCGGGGCGCGCCCGGCGGGTTCGGAAAAAGCCAGCCATGGCAGCATTCCGGCCAGGAAGTAGAGCGCGAAGCCGGTGCGATTTTGATCGGCGCCAAAACGCGTACGCAGCACCACGCCGAAGACGAAAAAATAAGTCGCCATGAGCAAAAGCGGGTTCAGGACGGTCCAGAAGACGTCGCCGAACGAGCCGCGGTAGCGGGCCAGGATGTCGCGGCGCGTCATGGAACGGATCAGGCGACGATTGCGCGCGATGGTCTGGATCGGGCCGGAGAAAAACTTCGGCAGCGCGCGCCGGACGCGCCGCAAGCGCAGCGACTGCGCGGTTGCGATCTCGTGCTCCAAAACGCGAACCTGCCCGCCGGAGGCTTGCGCGGCGATCCGGAGGAAAGGTTCGCCGCGCGCGTAGGCCCAACCATCCGGCTGCTCGATAGGTGAAACGTAGATTTCGTATGCGCCCTCTTCCGGCGGAAAGGGAATGGAAATCTCGAACGCGGTGCTTTCGCCCGGAGCGACCTCGCGCGCGACGGGTGTCCAGGTGCCTTCCAGGATGAAGAAGCTCGTCTCCGGATCGAAGAACTGCCAACCGAGCGAGAAATTTTCCGGCTTCCACGCCTGGCTGGATTTGTTCTCCACGGAGACGCGAATATCGAGCGAGGAGGCCTGGACTCGCACCTGGACGTCGCGGTATTCGGCGCCCATCACTGGTATAACCAGGCTGGATAGCGCTCGCGCGGCGCGCCTGTTTTGCGACCCACGGCGTAAATTCCGTCGCCGCGCAGATCCTGGGAAAGCGCGTAGCGTTCCAGCAGGCGATCCACCCAGAGAAGCTCGGGCTTCGGTTCCTCGCGGAAGGGGCCGGTTTCGAGCAGCGTGACCTCGAAGCCGGAATCGAGCAGCAGTTGGGAGATTTCGCGCGGAGCATATTCGCGATTGTGCCGCGCTTCGGGTTCGACGCCTTCGGCGGGCGGGCGGATGTAGGCGGGGAAAAAGCCGGGATGAAAACCTTGCAGAATGGCGGCAATCGCGCGGAGCGATCCGATGTTGGGCGTGGTCAGCACCAGGTGGCCGCCAAGCCGCAGAATCCGATTGATCTCGGCCAGCATGTGCATCGGATCTTCAGCGAGATGCTCCAGGAGTTCGCAGCAGAGTACAGTTGCGAAGGATTCGCCGGCGTAGGGGAAGGGATCTTTTTCCGCATCGAAGAGATCCACATCGCAGGTGAATTGCTCGCCCGTCTCGGACTTGGTAACGCGGCGCTCCACTTTGCCGGACGGCCCGTAGTAGCAGCCGCGCACTTCACCATATCCCAACCGCGCATGGAGCGCCGCGGTAATCTGCAGATACACTCCCATCTCGAGGATGCGATCTGCGGGTCCACCGGGCGGCGTGATGGCGAGCGTTTTCTCCAGACGCGTGAGGTGTGTTGCCAGGTAGCCTTTCGACGCTTCCGTGGGAATCCACGATGAAATGTACTCAGGCTCTACCTGCACAGGCTCGGCAGCCGGTTCCAGCACGGCGGCGGGAGTTGGCGCAAATTCGGCTCCGCTCGCCACGCATTCGAGAAACTCGAGGTACTTTTGCGCGACCCTGGGCCAGGCGCATTCCGCTTCCACCCACTGGCGCGCTTTGGCGCCGAACTGGAGGCGAATTTCCGGACGGCTTACCAACAAATTCAGGTATTCGAAGATATGATCCTCTTCGCTCGCGTCGACGGGCGCTCGCAAGCAGACGCTGTCAGGCAATTCGTTGAACGATCCGACTTCCGAGACGATGACGGCTTTGCCCAGGCCGAGCGCGCGCATCAGAGTGCCGGAGTTTTCGCCGACCGTCGGATAGCGGAGATTTAAAACGATATCGCAAGCCGCCAGATAACCCACGAATTCCGCGATCGGCTGGAAGCCAAGCACGCGCACGTTGGCTGCGAGGCCGAGCGATCGGATGAGCGACGGCAGGGCGAGTTCGGGATGCGGCTCACCCACTAAAATCATCTTTGCGGCCGGCTCGAGGCGCAGCAGCCTGCGAAACGCTCGCAGCGATTCCCGGATGCGTTTGTAAGGCTTCAGAAAACCGAAGATTCCGATGAGCGGCGCGGCTTCATCCAAGCCGAGCCGGGCTCGATAGTCGAGACGGCCGTTTTCAGGAATCCATGCGCCGTGCTGGATTCGGGCGATGGGGCCGGTGAAGCCGGTGCAGCGCAGCTTGGACTCGACGCAACCGCTGTGAACGATGGCTGCGCGGGAGCCCGACAGCAGCCGGCGCAGCATGGGCACGCCTTCGTAATCCGGCCCCACTTCCAGCGCGCGCACCTTTTGAGCGTACGCGAGCGCGTCCGGGCCGCCCTCCAATTCGACAGCGCGCATATAGGCATTCCAATCGCCGCGCTTGATGGTGATGTCGGCGATCAGGTGATGCAGGTTGGCTTCGTGAATCACGGCCACACCGGGATGCTCCAGCGCGGTTTGGTAGCAAAAATCGTGATGCTCGTTATTGCCGATCTGGTAGAGCACGGCGTCGAAATCAGCCGGATTGAAGCGTTGCGGCTGGGACGCAAACACCTCCACGTCCGCCAGGCGGCGCAATTCGTCGAGCAAGGCGGCGGAGTAATCGGCGATTCCGCTCCGGGCAGGCGGCAGCGGAGAAAAAAAAGCGATCTTAAGTGACACGGATGACGTGGAACCGGTTCTGAACTATCTTACAAGCTCCATCGAGAAGGTGCCCAGCGCGAGCGGGACGCGGACCAGAGCGGGGGTGCGGGCTGCATCCTTGAGGAAAAATACTTCAAAAGTGATGTCGGAGGAGCCTCCCTTGACTGACGCGGTCAGACGGTCCGCATCTACGGGCGTTTCGCCGATGCGGATTTTTTGTGTTCCAGCAAACTCGACGCGAATCTCGTAGGCGGCGCCGAAAAAAACGGTCTGCGGCGGGGGAATGCGGCCCTGGCTCAATTCACGGCGGACATAATACAGGAACGCGAGGGCATCGTGACTGCAGGACGAGGCCTTCAGCTCCGATTTGCCGCCGCCGACGGTCTCGCGAGTCGCTGTAGCAGCGTGAGAATCGAAGGTAGTCTTCTCGTCGGTCTTCTTGCGTCCATGCGTGACCTTTTTCTGAAACTCAACGGAGCAAAAATCCGGTGACGCATCCGAACGGTAGCGATCCGAAACGGCGAAGCTGGGGACCGCGGCGTCGAGATCGAATTCCAGGAGGCGTTTCTCGGCCGCGTCGGTCCCCGGGGCGGGCTTCAAGCGGGTTGCGCGAAGCTGGGCCTCGCCGAGGCTCAGGCCGCTGGGCCAATTGATGCTGTAGCGCAATTGTTCATTGTCGAAAGCCATGTTGTTGACGGGCGCACCGGCGACGACAAAAGCTGCCGTCAGCAGAATCGGCGTGGCGAATTTTCCAAGTGGATGCTTCATTAGCGAACCGCGGAAGCGGTCTTGATGCTGCGCGCGGGCGTGGCGGCCGTCCGACCCGCGATTTCGTAATAGATCTCGAGAGTCTTCGCGGCGGTTCTTTCCCAGCTAAACGTGGCAGCCCGTTGAGCCCCGAGGCGTTCCATGCGCAAACGCAATTCCGGATTCAACAGCAGGTCGCGCATAGCCAGCACGATCTCATGTTCGGAATGCGGATCGAAGAAAATCGCGGCTGAGTCGGCCACTTCGGGCATGGCGGATGTGTTGGAACAAGCCACCGCGCGCCCGCATGCCATGGCTTCCACGATGGGCAATCCGAACCCTTCGTAGAAAGACGGATACACGAACAGGTCACAGGCGCCGTATAAGCGCAGAAGTTCGCCGTCGGGTACAAACCCGGTGAAGTGAATGCGGTCCGCCACCTTCGACTTTTTGGCCGCGGCGCGAATGGCCGGAGCGTACCAGGTTTCCTTGCCAACGATCACCAAGTGGTGCGCGATCTGCGGATGCGCACTAACGAGTTGCTCAAATGCATGAATCAGGCCCACGTGATTCTTGCGCGGCTGCAGGTCGCCGACACTGAGGATGAACGGGACCTGTCCATGGAACGAAGACGGTAGCGAGCGTTGTGCAGTTTCGCGCGCAATCGGCCGGAACGAGGAAGACACGCCGTTGGGCAAAACTACGACCTTGCCGTCGTCCAGGCCATAGGCCTTCAGTATGCTGCGCTTGGAGAATTCGCTGGGGGTCAACACGCGCGAGGCGGCCTTGACAGTGCGTTCGACGGTGCAGCGCAACTGCAGCGCCCGGAAGCGGGTGAAATATTCGGGGTTTTCGAGAAAGCTGACGTCGTGAACGCTCACGACTACGGGAGCGGGGCAGAAAAGCGGCGCCGTATATTGAACGTGGAAAACGTGCGGGCGATCCTGCCGGAGCCTGCGGGGAAGATCGAAACCCAGACGCACAAACGGATTCACGGCCACCAGTCTCTTGTGGAAACGCTCGGGCACATCGCTGAAGGCGCCTTCGCGGGAAAGATACGTGACGAAATCCGCCCTTCGGTCCAAGGCCGCAAAGCAGTTCAGCAGATTCCGGACATAGGTTTCGTTTCCGGTGAGATGCTGGCCAATCGCATGAGCGTCTACGGAAAAGCGCATGACCTTATCCAGTATAGAAGGTTTCCGGTCCGGTTCGGGATTTTCATAGATTATTTACAAATGCTTGGCGCGAGTTCCTGGCAGTCCACTTACCTGCATTTACGAACCCAAATTGCCGGCATACGTTCCGCAAGTTAGATTATTTCCCGGCGGCCGGGTTTCCGAGGACGGGTTCGAGGCTCCTCCAGGCGGCCGGCCAGGTGTAACTTTGCTCATAGAGCCTGCGGCCAGCGGCTCCGATTCGATTGCGTTCGCTGGGGGAGGCGAGCAGGCGGGAAGTAACCTCGATAAAGTTATTGGGGTCATCGGCCAGGAGCAGGTGTTCGCCATCACGGTAGTCGAGTCCGGCGGCTCCTGGCGTGGTGGAGACGACAGGGGTCGCGGCCGCCCAGGCTTCCAGAATTTTGACGCGCGTTCCGCTGCCGGTGAGTACGGGAACTACAGCGACCTGGGCCTGTGCCAGGGATGCGACTGCGTCCTGGACGAATCCGGTGAGTTCGATTCGAGGGTCGTCGCGAACCATCCCGGAGATCGCTTGGGGATTCTTGCCCACGATTTTCCAGTGTAAGTTGGGCCAGCGGGAGCGCAGTGACGGCCAGATTCGATCGCGAAAAAAGCGGACAGCAGTAATGTTGGGCGCGTACTCGAGATTACCGCTGAAGACGATTTCCTCGCGATTCGCGCGGGGCGGAGCGGGGACTTCGGGAAGCGCGTTCGGATAAACCGTGACGCTTGCGTGCGGAGCGAGCGTTCGAAGATGTTCGGCGTCCGGGGCTGAAGCGACCAGCAGGGCATCGAATTCCGGCAAGAACTTGCGTTCGAGCGCCACAGAGGCCGTGGCGAAGCGCCTCATTGCCAGCGCGCGCGCGGGGCTCTCGAAGGCGGCCTGCGTCCGGAACCAGACGGACTCGATGTTGTGAAGATCCAGGATCAGGCGTGCGGCACGCGGGCGGAGCTGTTCGACATAAGAAGCGCACCAGAAGTGTTCGACGATCGCGGCGTCGTAGCGACTGCCGGCGACGAACGCGGCGATCTCGGCGGGGAATCCCGCAAAGCGATCCATGAGGGGCGGGGCATTGCGGGCGAATCGCAGAGAATTGCGCAGCGCTCGCGCGGCGGGGTGCTTGGAGTGATGCGGCAGATGAAGCACGTCCAGCTTGTCGACCAGTCCCGCGGGAATCGCCGGCGCGGGATCGGGAGCACCAGGTTCGCGGAACACAATCGCGTGCACGGAGAAGCGACGCGCTAGATATTGGAGCAGCGACGCGGAGCGCAGTGGTCCGCCGCCGATGGCCGGAAAGGGGGCCTCGGGCGACAGGAATAGCGCCTTAGGGCTTGTCATAAAACAAGTGTGCCAGTTGTGTGCCCGTGGGGCAGGCGATCGCTTTTTGTCGCCTGCCCTCGCACGGTCCGCGGGCAGGCCACGAAAAACGATGGCCTGCCCCACGACTGCAGCATTCAGTGCACGCAGTTGGCACACCTATTTCATGACAAGCAATTAGGTTTTTTTCCGGAAGCGCTCGACGGCTTGTTCATAAACCTCTCGGGTGAGCTTAGCGGTCCTTGTCCAGGAGAATCCGGCGGCTCTTACGAGCGCTTTGGCGCGAATCGTCCGGTATCGTTCGGGATCTTCGAGTGTAGCGCGTAGGGCTTGCACCCAAGCGCGTTTGTCGTTTACATCGATCAGAATGGCAGCGTCGCCCGCGACTTCGGAAATCGCCGGATCGCGCGACGCGACGACTAACGCGCCGCACTGCATCGCTTCCAGAACGGGCAACCCGAAGCCTTCATAATAGGACGGATAAACGCAGGCCAGCGCGCCGGAATAGAGCTTGGGCAATTCGGCTTCGGGCGTGAGTCCCTCGATGTGCAGGCCGGGTTCGGGCGGGATCTCGGGGAAATCGGCGCGGCGGCGTCCGGCGAGGACCAGATCGATCGAATGATCCTTGCGCAATTCGCGCCAAACTTCGAGCAAGAGGCTCAGGTTTTTTCTTGGCTCGAGGGTTCCGGCGTATAGAAGATAGGGAGGACGGCCGGGCGGCGTGTCCGCGGGATGGAAATGCGGAGCGGCGGCGAGTGGAATCGCAGCCACGCGGCCAGCGCTGAGGCCAAAGCGTTCCATCGCCTGCTTGCGCACGGCTTCCGACGGCGTGATGACCATGGTCGCGAGACCCAGCCGCAGCAGCATGGGAGTGCGATTGCGCACGCGGCGCGACTGGCTGTGCCAGCCGGGGTCCATCCAGGGCGAGAGGTCGTGCAGCGTCATCACTGTGGGGCGAACCGGCAGGTAGGGGACCGCGAAGTCGGTGCCGTGAAATACATCGATGCCTAGGCGGGCGATCTCGCTCTGCAATCCCCACAGCCACCAGCGGCGCTCGAGCATCGTGCGCGCGCCGTGGCCGAGTTTCAGATTCGGCGGCGCGTTGGCAGGCAGGTCGAATTTTTGGTCGGAGAGCAACCAGAATTCGTCGCCGGGGAAGTTTTCGGCGAGCGCGTGGCTGAGCTCTTCGGTGTAGCGGCGGACGCCGCCGCTGGGGATGGTCAGCGGAGTGGCGTCGAGCGCGATCTTCATTGTTGGCAGGATTCATCATAGCGGGTAGGGCAGACCATCGTTTTTCGTGGTCTGCCCCTGAGTTGATTGGCAGACCACAAAAAACGATGGTCTGCCCCTGAGTTGATTGGCAGACCACAAAAAACGATGGTCTGCCCCACGTATTAAAATCAAGCATGACCAAAGAAGAGATCATTCTTGCCAATCGCGACCACCTGTTTCCGTCCGTCTTTCATTACTACAAGGAACCTCTGGTGGTCTCGCACGCCAAGGATCAATACGTTTATGACGCCGACGGGAACCAGTACCTGGACTTCTTCGGCGGCATCGTCACCATCAGTGTCGGGCACGCGAACCCTGAGGTGAATCGCAAGCTGCACGCGCAGATCGACCGGTTGCAGCATGTCTCCACGGTTTTCGCCAACGAGCCGCAGGCCGCGCTGGCGAAGAAACTGGCGCAGATTACGCCCAATGGCAAACTCACGAAATCGTTCTTCACGAATAGCGGCACCGAAGCCAACGAAACCGCGATTCTGACCGCGCGCTGCTATACGGGATCGAGCGAGATTGTGGCGCTGCGCTACGCCTATCACGGCCGGTCGTCGCTGGCGATGGGTCTGACGGCGCAATCGAGCTGGCGCCTCGGACCCGTCACGCAGGCGGGAGTGGTGCACGCGGTGAACGCGTATTGCTATCGCTGCCCGTTTGGGCTCTCGTACCCTTCGTGTGAAGTGAAGTGCGCGCAGGATGTCGAAGAGGTGATCCGCACGACGACTTCCGGCCGCATCGCCGGATTTATCGCCGAGCCAATTCAGGGCGTCGGCGGTTTCGTCGTGCCGCCCAAGGAATATTTTCCAATCGTGGCCGACATCGTAAAGCGATACGGCGGGCTGTTCATCAGCGACGAAGTTCAGACGGGATGGGGGCGGACCGGCGGCAAGTGGTTCGGCATCGAGCAATGGGGCGTGCAACCGGACATCATCACCAGCGCGAAGGGGCTGGCGAATGGCGCGCCCATCGGGCTGACCATCGCGCGTCCGGAGGTCGCCGATTCGCTCAAGGGCGCCACCATTTCGACCTTCGGAGGCAATCCGATTTCCATGACCGCGGCGAAAGCCGTGATCGACTTCATCGAAGACCAGAAGTTGTCGATCAACGCCGCTGAAGTTGGCGTATACTTGCGCAGCAAGCTGAACGAGCTGCAGGACAAACATCCGATCATCGGCGACGTTCGCGGCATGGGCTTGATGCAGGCGGTGGAGCTGGTGGAGGATCGCGAGAGCAAGAAGCCGGCGACCGCGCAAACGGCGGCGTTGATGGAGGCTTCGCGCGACAATCGCATCCTGCTCGGCAAGGGCGGCTTTTACGGAAACGTGCTGCGGATTTCGCCGCCGCTCAACATCAGCAAGGCGGATGTGGATGAGTTCACGCGGCGCTTGGATCGAAGCTTCGCAAAAGTGCTCACGGCGCAGGCCGTGGCGTAGCGAGGGGAAACGACATGGACGAACGTGCTTTTTACAAAGAGTCACAGACCACCAAGCCGCTCACGCTGAACTGCCCGTTCTGCCGCGGCTCCGACAGCTACGATCTTCGCTGGGTTGTCCGCACCAAGATAGCCAGTTTGCCGGGCCACGCCGACGAGCGCGATCGCGCCAAGTTTAAGAAAGCCGCCAGCTACATGGTCCTGATGGACGACAAGGTGATGTGCAAGAACATGCGCTGCCGGAAACGATTCGACGTGTCGGGCGTCAAGACGATGGCGTTTATTTAGGTGGTGGGCGGTAGGTGGTGGGTCTGCTGATTCGAGTTCTCGGCTCGCAGGATGCTGAGGAGTTTTGGCAACTACGGTTGCACGCGCTGGAGAGTGAGCCGCACGCGTTTGGGGAAGCTGCGGAGGAGCATCGGGCTAAATCGGTTGAGAGTATTGCCGTGGCCTTGCGGAGGCTCGTGACGACAGCTTCGTGCTGGGCGCTTTCGTCGACGGACGGCTGGTTGGAACTGCCGGCTTCTATCGCGACTGGGGTCTCAAGAGAAGACATAGGGGGCACATTTGGGGCATGTATGTCGCGCCTGCTCACCGTGGGCAAGGTCTGGGGCGCGCACTGCTCGACGCACTGCTTGAGCGAGCCAGAGCGATTCCGGACCTCACGCAGGTTCTGCTTGGCGTGTCGGCCAGCCAGACGGCGGCGAAGCAGCTTTATACTTCGCTCGGGTTCGAGTGCTTCGGCCGCGAGCCTGACGCCCTGCGCGTGGGGCGAGAATTGTTCGATGAAGAGCACATGGTGCTGCGGCTCAGATAGGCTGGCCCGGCTAAAGACTAATTGGCCGCGGATGAACGCGGATAAAACCAATGGCTGGAAGTAGCGTGAAATCCGTAATTATGTGGAAGAGGGTCAAATGGCGAGCGGTTTCTCCGGCGTCCCCCAGGGTGCTGATTGCCAGCTCCGTCACGCCCATGCCGATCAGTAAAGCGCAGAGTATTGCCACGCGTGAAAGCATGGTTCCACGATGGCGAACAGTCAGCCGGATCGCCATGGCGAGAACCACTGCGTACCAGACAAGCACGTGCCAGGGAGCAAGGCGGAACAGCGCCGAGCGGAGAAAACTCCACCATCTGAAAGATCTCGCTGGCGCGAAGGGCGGAAGGCCGGACACCCGTTCGTAGTAACCGACGTTCCACGGCCGCGTAGAAGCTGGACCACGCAAATCGTTATATATGATTTGCAGGGCACGCCACGGATGCCGCAAATAAAACCGCGCCAGTTTTTGAGGACCGGTGCGCCTGTTATATTCGGCACGCCAGGCAGGGTCGCTCATGGGATCTTCGGACGGCTGCGACGGCCAATGTCCGGCATAACGCAGGTATTCCGGCCCGAGGCCCAATTCGCGCGCGTCGTCGAGTGGGGTCGGCGAGTGGTTCAGGACCTTCATGGAAATCACGCTCCACGACGATCCCTCGGTGTCGGAAGGCACCACCAACAGGAACGTGAGTGCGGTGACCATCGGTATCGCCAATGCGGCCGCAAGCGCTCCAATTTTTCGCCACTTGCCCGCGAAGGAGAAGGCGGCGATCACGGCAAGCAGAAAGAGAAGCAATCCGAGTGTTGCGTGTTGGGCCTTGCTGGAAATGCACAGGATCGCAGCCAGGCAAAAGAGCGCGAACAAGGCCGCTGGCGGCCCTTCACGCGTGGCCAGATACAGCCAAAGGACGAGCGCCCAGGCCAGGAACAAAAAAGCTGCGGTATCGGTATAAAACGAATTGAAGTGAGCCACGTAACTCACGTCCGTAAGGATGAAGAGCGCCGTAATCGAAATTGCGTAACGGGCTCGAACACCGAGACGCAGGAGCAACGGAAGAAATGCAGCAAAGCAAGCGATCCACAACAATGCGTGGATGGCACCCAAAATACGAATGTCGAAGATTTGAGTGCTGAAACACCGGCTAATGAAAACGGCGCCGCCGATAAGAGCCAATTCCGACGAGCGGTTATCCGAAATCCAGAAGTAGTTGCGATCGTAGACCCAGCGCGCAGTGAAATAACGGTAGCCGTCGGAAGTGTCGTGGTTCTCCGGTCCGAGCGAAAAGCGGCCAATCATTTTGGGAGAGTCGCCGTTGTCGGCTAGTCCGATGGAGGGCGGTACGAAAAGTTGAAACGACACGCAGGCGGCGAAGACGGCGATCAGCAGGATGTCGCTCGGACCATAACGGGGCATGCGTTTATTCGCGCGGCGCCAGGCGGATCATGCTGAGATTGACGGTGAAGATGCGGTCGTCGGTGGGGACGCTCCAGGCGGGGCCGGCGTGGATGTCGATGCGGTAGTCGTCGCTCTCGGGCACATCGGCTTCGACAATGAAAAGTCCGGGGCGGTCGAGTTTCCATTGGCCGACCTGCTGTCCGTTCGCGCTGGCGCTCAACTCGATTGGATGGCCTTCGCTGGCATGTCCGCGAATGCGCAGGCGCTGCGGACCGGGCTTCACGCGAACCAGGCGCGCGGCGGCGTGCTGGCCGATCCAGCGGTACTTGTTGCCGAACACGCCTTCCAGGTCGTACCAGCCTTCGAGGAGCCGCGCGGCGTGGCTGGGCAGGCAGAAATCGATCAGGTCTTCTCGATCGCCTGGATATAGCTCGGCGCGGTCGGCCGAGGGCAGCAGATTGTAGACGCCGCCTTGGTTCGCCGCGCTGTAGTTGCAGCGAGTGCAGCGCAGAGTGTCGGCGGCGTCGCGCGCGAGCGCGGCGTGACAATCGGGACAACGAAGGTACTTTTGAAATTGGGATTCGTCGAAGGGGACGTACGCCGGCGCGCCAGGTTTGCGGCAAACCGCCGCCAGCGTGCCTCCGAGCAGCCGGGCCGCGCGCCATTCGGATGCTGCCGCGCCCTTCACGATGCGCTCGCCCCATCCGCGCTCCGGGACGAAGATCTCGTATTCGGCTTGGGCGAAGTGTTTGTGGATGAGAGCGTGCCAGTCCTTCAATCCCATGCTGTGATTCTGGCGGATGCCGAAGCTTTCCTCCTGATGGGCGCCAATCACGTCGCGCACAAGATATCCGAGCAGGCCCCAATCGGACAGCTTGCGTTCCCACGGCTTCATGGTGTCGTAGTAGGGGCAACGGTAAAGACGCAGCGTGAGCATGCGTTTCAGCGGCTCTTCGGCGAACAAGAACACGCCGCCGGGCGCGAGCACGCGCTTCACTTCCAGAAAGACGCTCTCGATATTCATGAACTGGCTGAGCATCTGAAACGCGGCGACGAAGCGCAGGGAGGCGTCCGCGAAGGGCAGGTTGACGGCGTCGCCGGCGACACGGATGGGGGCGCGGGAGAGATGCCAGCGGTCTTGGAGGGCGATGCCGTAGCGCAGCGAGTCGGCCGAAATGTCCAGCGCAAAACCGCTGGCGCAAAATTCGTTGGCAAGCATGTAGCTGGTATGGCCGACGTTGGAACCGATCTCGAGGAACGGGGTCATCTCGCCGATGAAGCTCAGATGGTTGCGGATGACTGCGCCGCGGCGCACGTTTTCTTCGGCGTAGTGCGCGATGGCGCGTTCCGGCTCGCCCAGGGACGCGAAGTTGTGAAACTCCACTTCCGCGCGTTTCACCGACAACGACTGCGCTTCCATCAGAGCAGCATCTCCAGCGCGAGCGAGCGCAGGTCGGGCAAGAGCACGTCGGGCGAATGCAAGCGCAGCTCGTCGAGCGAGACGAGGCCCGTGGCGACAGCCACGGCGCGGATACCGTTGGCTTTCGCGGCGAGAACGTCGTTGGGATGATCGCCGATGAACGAGATGCGGCTGCCCCTGCCGATCCACTCTTGGCGGCGGGCTTCGCGAATGGCGATGCGAACCAGGCCAGCGCGGTCCTTGGCGAACTCGGCGAAAGCGCCGAAGCGAAAGTACGGTCGGATTCCCGCGCGTTCCACCTTGCGCCAGCCGATGCGCGTCAGATTTCCGGTGACCAGGCCGATCAGCGCGCCGCGGCGGTTCAAACGGCGGAGCACTTGCCGCACGCCGGGGCAGACTTTTCGCTCGAGCACTGGCGAGGTACGAACATAAATCGACTGTGCGCGCTGAATTACAGCGGGCATCGCGCTGCGGATCGCGAGCGGTTTCATTCCCGCGCGTGCCATCATCATGGTGAGAATGTCACGATCCAGCATCCCGGCGACTGGCACGCCGTCGGTGGTGGTTTCGACGCCAACCGTGCGCCGGACGGCTTCGACCAGCGCCTCGCGGTGGTGGGCGCCGGCGCGGCGGATGAGTGTGCCGTCGATGTCGAAGAGGACGAGTGCGTTGTCCAAACTTTACTATAGCGGCGCGCGCGCCGCCGGGCACTTCGTGCCCGGGAACGCCGAGACGAGTCTCGGCGCTGCAGACACGAGTGTCTGCGCCACGTTGCCAGCAGGCGCTACTATACGAGTCATGGAGATCGAATTGCCCAAGGGAAAGAAGCTCCGACTGCTGGTGGGCGATATCACTAAGATCCGCGTGGATGCGATCGTCAACGCGGCCAATTCCGGGTTGCGCGGGGGTGGAGGCGTGGATGGAGCGATTCATCGCGCGGGCGGCCCTGCGATCATGCGGGAACTGGATGAGATACGGGCGAAGTCGGGCGGATGCCCGACCGGCAACGCGGTCGTCACCACCGCGGGCGCTCTGCCGGCGCAATACGTGTTCCATGCCGTGGGTCCGATTTATCGCGACAGCAGCCACGGCGAACCGGCGCAACTGGCCGGCTGCTATCGCACCTGCCTCGAACTGGCCGAAGAGCGCGATGTGCGCAGCATCAGTTTCCCTGCGATCAGCACCGGGGTCTACGGATACCCAGTGGAGGAAGCAGCCGGGATTGCGCTCGAGACCGTCGCGCATCATCTGGATCGACCAGAAACCGGCGTGCGCGAGGTTCTGTTCGTGCTCTTCGACCAGGGCACGTATGACCGGCACGCACACGCTGCGGCGCACTCGTTGGCGAACCGGATAAAATAGGAGCTTATGCAGGTCTTGCTGGCCGGCGATCATAAGCTTCTGCTGCTGGAGCTCGATCCGGACTTCATCGCGAGCATCGCCAAGCAGGCCGGATTCGAATACCGGCTCGAGGACACGAAGCGATCGCTGTGCCTGGATCTGTTGGCGACGGATCGTCAGGCGCCGCTGCTGCTCTTCGACGCCGCCGATCCCGGCAATCTGGGATGGTTCTCGCGATGCCAGTTCTACGTGGATGGGCAATCGGGTGCGGTGCTGCAGACGCCCATCTCGGTAGCCAACCTCAAGGATCGCTCGGGCCGGACGCTACCCCATTCGATCCGGCTGCAGATCGCCAAGGAACTGCCCGCGTCGTTTCGGCTGCCCGGCAAACAAGCGGTCAACGAGCAGATGGTGTATGCGGTTCTGCATAACCTGCTCAACGCGCTGCTGAACACGGGGGTCGGAGTTTGCGGCGGGCCGGCAGTGAAGCCGCTGGCGGGCCGGACGGAAACGATCGGCGTGCGGAACTAGATTCCTGTGAATTCGGTATTCCATCTGACATAGATCGGATAGTACATTTTTGCCAAAAAACGTTGTCAAAGCTCTTGGCATCGGCGCAGTTCTATGGCATGCTCAGATTTACCAGGGCCGCTTCGGAGGAAGGCCTTGGTAGCCTCGCCGTCGGCTCGGTAGATGCCTCCCTGGTGGTGTGCCGAGCCGGCGTTGTAACGCTCCCCTCCAGTCGCGGCTCGGTTTTCTCTACAATACAGAGACGATGAAACCTCGCATCTGGACCCTTGTCTTTGTGTTGACTTTGAGTGCTGCCGCGCATAAGCGGGCGCTGACGCATCAGGATTACGACAGCTGGCGCAGCATTCAGAATCCGCACCTGTCGGCTGATGGCGTCTATCTTGGTTACGCCTTGTTTCCGCAAGAGGGTGATGGCGAATTCGTCGCGCGCAATCTCAAGACTGGGAAGGAATGGCGCGAGCCGATTGGCGCACGACCGCCCGCGCCGCCGCCGAATCGCGCCACGCTGAATCCGGAAGAGGCGCCGCCACCGCCGCCCGGCATCACCGTGGCATTCAGTAGAGACGGCCGCACGGTGGTGTTCTCCACTTTTCCAGCGAAGGCCGACGTGGAGAAGGCGCACAAGGAGAAGAAGAAACCGGAAGAGATGCCAACGAATGGCGTGGCGATTCTGGATCTCGCGAACGGCAAAGCGTTTCGGGCGGATCGTGTAAGGAGTTTCCAGGTCCCCGAGGACGGCGACGGCTGGGTTGCTTACCTGAAGTTTCGCGAGGACGATCCGGCGGCCAAGCCCCCGGCCGGGGAGCGAAGAAGGGCTGAATACGGAGGCGATCTTGTGCTGCGGCGGCTCACTGACGGCAACGAGCGCGTCTTCGCCGATGTGCTCGAATACACTCTGAGCAAAGACGGCGCGACGCTGGTGTACGCAGTGGGCTCGAAGGAAGATGGGACGAACGGCGTGTATGCGGTCCACACCGGCGGCAGTGGTACGCCGGCCGCGCTGCTTTCCGGGAAGGGCAAGTACAGCAAGCTTGCCTGGGATGAAAAGCAGAAGGCGCTGGCGTTTTTGAGCGATCGCGACGATGCGGCGTCCAGGCCGTCGAGATTCAAAGTGTACTTGTGGGATCGGCAGGCCGCGGCGGCGTCGGAACTCGTTTCCAACGCGACTGTGGGATTCGAGCCTGGCTTCGCGATCAGCGACAAGGGTGCGCTCAGTTTCTCGAAGGACGGACAGCATTTGTTCTTTGGCTGCGCGCAGCCCGCGGCCGAGAGGCACGCGGATCCGGCGCCGACCGAGGATCGCGCCGCGTTCGACTTGTGGCATTGGAAGGACGACTACATCCAACCGATGCAGAAAGTGCGCGCCGAAGCAGACCGGAACCGGTGGTACCGCGCTGTTTACCATTTGGAGGAGAAAAAGCTGGTGCAGCTTGCCGATGCGGCGCTGGCCGACATCACGCCATCCGAGGATGCGCGCGTGGCGCTCGGCTCGGACGATCGCAATTACCGGCGCATGCTGGAGTACGACGACCGCTATGAAGATTCCTACCTGGTGGATACGTTGACGGGCGCGCGCAAGCTGGTGGTGAAGAAACACCTCGGGCGCGTGACGTGGTCGCCGGGCGGCAAGTACGCGCTATTGTTCGACGGCAAGGATTGGATCAGCATTTCTGCGGCCGAAGGGAAGAGCACAAATCTCACGGCGAACCTGGGCGTCGCCTTTGCGGACGAGCAACACGATTCGCCGGGACGCCCACGCTCGTACGGTTCGGCGGGTTGGACCGAGGACGGCCGGTACGTGCTGTTGAACGATCGCTACGACATTTGGGAAGTCCGGCCGGATGGCAGCTTTGCCAAGAACCTGACGCTCGGCAGCGGGCGCAAGCAGCACCTGACTTTTCGATACGTTCGCCTGGACAACGATCCGAGCGAGCGCTGGATCGATCCCAAGAAGCCTCTACTGCTTCGCGCGGAAAACGATGATACCCACGATACGGGTTTTTATCGCGATTCCATCGACTCGCCGGAGCCGCCGGCGAAGCTGATCTTCGCCCCGAAGAATTTCACGCAGCCCATTAAGGCGAAGAACGCCGATGTGCTGGTGTTGACGGCTTCGGACTTCACCGAATTTCCCGATCTCGAGGAGACCGATTCGAGCTTCCGCGAGCTTCGCAAGGTGAGCGACGCGAATCCGCAGAAGGCAAAACTGCTGTGGGGGACCGCCGAGCTGTTTCATTACCGCAATGCCGATGGCGTGCCGTTGAGCGGCGCGTTGTACAAACCCGAAAACTTCGATCCGAAGAAGAAATATCCGATGTTGGTGTATATTTACGAGCGTCTCGCGCAGAGCGTGCATCATTTCGTGCCGCCGGAGCCGCGGCACACGATCAACATTTCTTATTACGTGAGCAACGGATACGTGGTTCTGACGCCGGACATCGCGTACACCATCGGATATCCGGGGCAGAGCGCGCTGAAGTGCGTGCTGGCGGCCGTCCAGGAGATTGCGGATCGGGGTTACGTGGATGAAAACGCGATCGGCATCCAAGGGCACAGTTGGGGCGGCTACCAGATTGCGTACATGATTACGCGCACGAATCGTTTTCGCGCCGCGGCGGCGGGCGCGCCGGTGGCGGACATGATCAGCGCCTACGACGGGATTCGCTGGGGTCCGGGACTTCCGCGGCAGTTTCAATACGAGCAGACGCAGAGCCGGATCGGCGGCAGCTTGTGGCAATATCCGCTGCGCTTCATCGAGAACTCGCCGATTTTTACGGCGGACCGCGTCAACACTCCGCTGCTGATGATCCACAACGACGCGGACGACGCTGTGCCGTGGTATCAGGGCATCGAATACTTTCTGGCGCTGCGGCGGTTGGGCAAGGAAGCTTATCTTTTTGTCTACAACGGGGAGCCGCATGGGCTGCGGAGGCGTCCGAATCAGAAGGACTACACGGTGCGGCTGCAGGAGTTCTTCGATCATTATTTGAAAGGCGCGCCGATGCCGGCTTGGATGGAGAAGGGCATTCCGTACGTGGACAAGGCGGTTGCAGCGCCGACCGATTCGCAATGATCGCGGGCTGAACCTACCACCTGCCATCCACCCCCTATAATGTAGTCAACTACTCACGATGCAAGAACTGAAGAAGAAGCTGGAGGAAGAAATCGCGGCGCTGGATATGGAACTGCGGGTCGATCTTCCCCGCGAGATCTCCAAGGCTCGGGCGCATGGCGACTTGAGTGAAAACGCCGAGTACCACGCCGCCAAGGAACGCCAGGGCATGGTCAACGCCCGGCTCGGACAACTCCGCGCCCGCCTCCGCGAACTTTCGATGATCGATTTTTCCCGCATCCCGCGGGATCGCGTGGGCCTCGGATCGTCGGTTACCGTGCTCGACCTCGACAAAGGCGAACAGATCACGTATCAACTCCTCACCAGCGAGGAAGCCGACGTGGCGAAGGGAAAAATTTCTACTACATCGCCCATCGGGCGTGCGCTGCTCGGCAAACGGATGGGCGACACCGTCAAGTTCCAGATCCCCGGAGGTGTTCGAGAACTGGAAATCGTTCACTTGCTCACCATTCATGACACGCCGGCCGGACCTGATTCGGGTTAGAATCTGAGAGGAACGTGAAATTAACCTTTACCCGAGCGATCGGTATCACCTGCAACAAAGTGATCCTCCTGATCGTGCGCTGGTTGGCCCTTTCCAAAATCCATCCCAACGTCCTGACCTTCATCGGATTGTTGATCAACATCGCTGCGGCGGTACTGCTGGCCGCCGGCCGCTTTCGAGCAGCGGGATTCGTGATTATCGGCGCGGGCCTGTTCGACATGGTGGACGGCCGCGTGGCGCGCGAAACAAACCGGGTAACGCGCTTCGGCGGTTTCTTCGATTCCGTCCTCGACCGCTATTCCGACTTGGCGCTGCTTATGGGGTTGCTGGTCTATTACGGCATCATCAACCGGCCTTTCTATGTGGTCTTGACGGCCATCGTGATGACGGGCTCGGTAATGGTCAGCTATACGCGTGCTCGCGCGGAAAACACCATCCCCAGTTGCAAGGTCGGTTTCATGGAGCGTCCGGAACGCGTAGTGCTGTTCATCATCGGCGCGTTGTTCGATCGCATGGCGCCAGTCTTGTGGGTGATCGCCGTGCTGTCTAATATCACCGTGATCCACCGCATGGTCTTTACCTACCAGGAAGCCAAGCGCCTGGAAGAAGCCCAGCTCCGCCCCGCAACGGTCCGCGAGCGCTCCGCGCTTTAAGAATTATCGACTCCCGAACAACGTCAGTTTGCCTGCGGCTCTTCTCCCGATCGGTACGCGAGTACCAGCACGGCATGATAAGAAAGCATCATTGCATTGGAAGCTCCGACGGAACATCCTGATACTTCGCGCAAAGCGACGGAGTCTATTCGAATGAATGCAACGTCTGACCATAAAGAAACGGATCGGCGAGCGGCCGAGCGTTACTCCATCGAACGGGACATCCGGTGGAATCTGCAAGGTGAGCACGGCCGGGAAGCGCCGGTTCGGGGGCGGACGGCCAACATTAGCAGCGCAGGGGTTCTGTTCACCACGGTGTCTTCGGTCCCGCTCGGAAGGCAGGTTGAAGTTGCCATCCACTGGCCCGTCGCGCTGGACGTGGGTGGAGAGCTGGACTTGGTCGGGCGCGGGCGAGTTGTTCGCTCCACCGATGGACACGCAGCCGTCCGGTTCCAACATCGGGAATTCCAACCCCGCAACAGCTAGGGCCCATCTGTCGCGGCCTCTCGGAATCCGGAACAGCGCCGCTACTGGTACGGCCTAGTACGCTCGCGCAATGGACCGATTCGCCTCTCAATGATTAACTTGCAAGTGTATCGGCCAAGGTGGCACAGGCTTAGCCTGTGAGGGCTTTTTCGGCAGCTTCATAGACTTGAGGTCTTTGGCAGAGAGATATGAGAACGCATTTTAAGTGGATGTTGATGGGCGTCTTTTGCATCGCCGCGGCAGCTCAGCCGCTGGTCACGGAAGCCGTCCATGGCAGGGTGATTACTGCCACTCCAACGCAGCCCGGCTTCAAGTCCCGGAACGAACGCTACCGCCTGCAGCCATTGGACATCATCGACGTTTCATTCCGTTTTACTTCGGAATTCAATCAAATCGTGACGGTTCAGCCGGATGGCTTCATCACCCTGGAGGTGGCCGGCGAACTCAAGGCGGCGGGTCTTACGCTCCCGGAAGTCACCGCGGCAATCTTGAAGAAATGCCAGGGTCTCCTCCACGATCCGGTGGTCTCGGTTGGCCTGGTCGAATTCTCCAAACCCTATTTCGTCGTGAACGGCCAGGTGCAGCGCCCCGGAAAATTCGATCTGCGGGGCGATATGTCGGTGAGCGATGCAATTGCCGTCGCAGGTGGATTCGTTTCCGGGGCGCGGGATTCGGAGGTCCTGGTATTCCGCCGCGTGTCTCCCGACCTGGCGGAGGTGAAGAAAATCGACCTGAAGCAGATTCTGCGCGAAGGCAAAGTGCAAGAGGACATGATGCTGCAGCCTAGCGACTCAATTTTTGTTTCTAAGTCGGCCATTGGGAAGATCGAGCGATTCATGTCGGTGTCCAAGCTTGGCATGTATTTCAATCCGCTCCCCTTCAACTTCAAATGATGGCGAACCTCGAGACGGTGTTTGCATGACCGGAAGCAACGGAAAAAACGGCGATCCGCAGCCAGCCATCGAATTCGCCGCATTGTCGCGTTTGGAGTACGGTTCGGACGGGAGCCTGGACTCGCTGGCCGGTTTCTTGTCGGCTCTCGATCGTCACAAACTGGCGGCGGCGGTCACGTTCCTGGTGATCGCAGCGGCTATCGCCGGGGTGGTCGTATCGCTTCCCGCAAAATACAGCGCCGAGTCGCGGCTGTTCGTGACGCGGTCTCGCCTGGATGCGCCGCTGAAATCCGACGACGCAGTGAGCCCTCCCATCCGCGCCGACGTCTCGGAAGAAGAAGTGGCCTCGGAGATGGAACTGCTAAAGAGCAGGGACCTGCTTGCACAGATCGTCGACGCGGGCCTTGCGGGTCCGCTCGCGGCCGACCAGCCGGATTGGCCCAGCAAGAGAGAACGCCTTCTACGCCGATTGGACAAGGACCTCAAGGTGCAGCCCGTCAAAAAGACCAGCCTCATCTCCGTTCAGTACGCGGCCAAAGATCCGGTGCAAGCCGCCAATGCGGTGAATAAGATCGCGGACTTGTATCTGGAAAAACACATGGCCATTCATCGCAACCGAGAGACGTCGCAGTTCTTCACCCAGCAGGCCGCCTATTACCAAAACGAGTTGAAACGAGCCGAGCAGGCGCTGGAGGGCTTCGAGCAGCACAACCAGTCCTCCCTGCTCCCGATGCAAAAGGAGGCGGCGCTCAAACGAGGAAACGACATCGAGGCGTCCGTCGAGGATACGAACTCGCAGGTTCGCGATGCCGAAGAACGAGCGGCTGAATTGCGCAAGCAATTGAGAGCCTTGCCGCCCACTTTGAATACCCAGAACCGAAGCGCGCGTAACGACGCGTTGATCCAGAATCTCAAGTCGTTGCTGATTCAACTTCAGAACAGGCGAACCGAACTGCTTACGAAGTACGAGCCTGGATACCGGCTGGTGCGCGAAGTAGATCAGCAGATTGCCGACACGACGCAAGCGATCAATCGGGAAATGAACCCGGAAGTGGTGGACCGCGTCGATTCGCTGAATCCGGTGCGGCAGACCATCGAAGGCGAACTTTTCCACACCGAAAGCTCGATCGCAGGCCTCAAAGCCAAACAGCGCGTGGTGGCTGGCGACCATCGCCGCTATCGTTCCAAGCAGCAGGCCCTGGCTCTCCTGACCGCGCGGGATGAAGACCTGCACCGCCGCGTCAAGATCGCGGAAGAGAATTACCTTCTGTACCAGAAACGGCAGGAAGAGGCCCGCATTGCAGAAGCTCTGGACCGGCAGAAATTCCTGAATGTCTCCATCGTGCAGCGCGCTGTTCCCGCGGCGCTTCCCGACGACCGGCACCGGCTGTTCATGGCCCTGCTGGGAATGTTCCTCGCAATGCTGATCTCGATCGCGACGGCCCTGATTGCCGACCATTTGGATCGGCCAGTTCATTCCGCGGAGGATTTGGCTGAGGCAGCCGGCATTCCGGTTTTTGCCACGGTATCGAGGAGCGGCGACTGATGTTCCTAGAGCATTTCTCCTTGCGGGAAGATCCATTTACCCTGGCGCCCGATCCGCGCTTCCTGTACTTCTCGCCTGCGTACCGCGAGGCGCTCGCTTCGCTTTATTACAGCGTCACGGAAAACCGCGGGTTCGCGGTTATCACCGGCGGGGCGGGCGTAGGCAAAACGGTGCTGCTCCATTACCTGGATAGCAAGCTCGCGGAAGGCGCCGACGTTATCTTTTTGTCCTGCCCGGTAGACGACAGGCATGAGCTGATGCACGCTCTGCTCGCGTCGCTGGACGTCTCGCCCGATCCTTCGTCGTACCTGCGCAACTGGCGGCAGCTCGAATCGTGGCTGCTGGCCCGCCGCCAGCAAGGCCGCACAGTCGTCCTGATCGCCGACGAAGCGCACGCCTTCGGGGACGATGCGCTCAAGTCTCTGCGGTTGCTGCTCAACCTCGAAACACCGCAGGCCAAGCTGCTGCAGATCATTCTTTCGGGAGGCCCTTCTTTGACCGCGCGCCTGGCATCCTCCGAATTAGAATCCGTCGCGCTGCGCGTCAACGTCTCTTGCCATCTCACTCCGCTCCGGCAGCCGGAAGTCTCAGCTTATATCGCTCACCGGCTGGCCGTGGCCGGTGAGAACACCTCGCCGTTTTCGGAAGCCGCGACCGCTCTGATCGGTTCGGTCGCCGGCGGCGTTCCATTAAAAATCAATCGGCTCTGTTACCAGGCCATGTCCTGCGCCTGGCTTCAGGGGAAACGGCACATTGATGAAGACATCGTCTGGAAAGTGCTGGAAGATCTTCCAATGCCCGAGATTTTCGTTTCGTCCAACCAGCAACAAGCTGCCGCGCCGGCTATCGGAAAGCACCGTGCCCACTAACCTACAGCTTCTGGAAAAAGCCAACCGGGCCGCGCGCCTCTTCGCGCCGGGCCAAAGCATCGCCAAGACAGTGGACGCTCCAGCCCGGGTTCAGCAGGTTTCCGCCGTCCCGGCGCCGTCCGTCAACTTCCGCTATCAGCCCCAGTTCCTGGACCTCGCCAACCAGCTTCTCTCTCCGAAGCATGCGGGCGAAAGCTTTTCAGTCGGGATTTGTCCGGTTCGCGGCGAAGATTCCATCGGTCGTTTTGTGGCCTTCCTCGGCGCGTCGATGAGCCAGTTGTCCAACTCGCCGATACTCCTGATCGAGACCGACTTCCGGCGTCCCTGCCTCGCTCGCTACCTGGGCGTGCCGGCCACTCCTGGATTGCGTGAGATGATAGCGCCCGCGCCCCAGAACCGCTTTGATTGCATCCACGCCACACGCTATCGCAATCTTCACCTGTTGCCCGCCGGAAACCGCGGTAGCGGGGAAGGGCCACGCAATCTCAAGCGCGGTCTCGAGTGGATTTACGGCATGGTCTCCAAGCGCTTCCCAAGCGTGATAATCGCGTTTCCTGCCTGGAACGAACAGCCCGGCATCCATTCGTCCTATGCCCTCGCCGATGCGATGCTGCTTGCCGTCACGCCTGGCTCCTGCCGCAGCTTGATCGTCCGGCGAGCAGTCCGCCGGCTGCGCAAGGCCAAAGCGAACCTGACGGGCGCCGTGCTGAGTGACTTGGAGCGCTAAAAGAGTGGCTAGTACTTACCGGTACCTTCTCTCTCTTCCGTACTCTCCTGCGATGCCTTAAGTTCAACTGTGTGAAGCCGAAAGCGCGTATGGCTACGAGCGTGAACAGGAGAACTTTTGCGAGCGAAGCGAGCAAGGGGAGGAGTCCGGAAATGAACCCGGTCTCACTCTGTTATCACGACGTGATTGCCGCCGGTGACCCGGACGTTAGCGGTTTTCCGGGCGCCGACGCCGCGACTTACAAACTCGATCTGGATCTGTTTCGCGATCATCTGGACGCCATCCGGCAAGCGGCCGGCAAGGTAGAAGTCCGGCTGACCTTCGACGACGGCGGATCGAGCGCACAACCAGCGATCGCGGACGAACTCGAGCGGCGTGGATTCGCAGGCTTTTTTTTCATTACCACGGATTACATCGGCCAGCCGGGATTCCTGTCCGCGAAAGAGATTGCCGCCTTGCACGCACGCGGGCATGCGATCGGTTCGCATGGCTGCTCGCACCGTGGCCGAATGTCGTCGCTTCCGTTCGACAAGTTGATGGAAGAGTGGGCTAGGAGCTGCGGCATTCTCTCCGGCATCATTGGCGCGCCCGTGACGTGCGGCTCGGTGCCCTCGGGTTTCTATGCTCCCAGGGTCGCGACCGCCGCTTCGGAAGCCGGCATCCGGGAATTGTATACGCAGGAGCCCACGTCGCGCTGCGAGACCATCGCGGGTTGCATGGTACGCGGCCGATTTACGATCCGTGCGTGGACGGATTCGAGGACCGTGACGGCCTTAGTCCGACGCGATCCGTTCGCCTGCATCAAGGCGCGGGCGTGGTGGGAGGTGAAGGAGTTATCGAAAGGCGTCGGCGGACGAGCTTACACGAAGGTCCGCCGGTCGTTTTACAGATTGACCTCGGTCGCGGCGAGTAAGCACGGCTAGATCGACTCGTTCCGCTGACGAAGAACGCTATGTTGTTTGGACAACCGACCACCTTAACTCGAATCTGCGACAGGCGCTCCTACCGCCTGCTAGCCGTGTGTTTCGATGCCCTCGCTTTGATCGCGGCGTGGTACCTGACTATCGAAGTACGCCTGCTCCTGAATCCCTTCATGCAGCATCAGCTCGCGAGGGAGGATTTACGGCGCCTGGCGACGCCTTTGGCCGGTGTGATGATCCTGTGGGCGCTCACTTCCGCATGGTTGGGGCTTTATCGCCGCTCCACGCGTTCCTGGATCGGCGGAAGCCTGTTGCGCGCCTTGGAGTCCGATCTTCTATTCGGCGCCCTGGCCATCGTGTTCACGTTCTTCTCGCGGGGAATTGGAACGGATTCATTTTCGCGCTCTTTCGTGTTGCTGTTTGTTCCCGTCAGCTTTGTCATGCTGCTGGTGGCTCGCTATGCGCTGCTGTTGGCCGCATCGACCAAGGAAAAGAGGTGGCCTACCGTGGATCGCATTGCCGTAGCCGGCGATGGACCGCATGCACGCTGGGTCATCAATCGGATTCGTGCTTCAGAAGATCCGGTTGCCCTGGTCGGGCTGATCCTGCCGGAGAATCGCGCGCTGGAGGCCGTGGAAGCCGGAGTTCGCGTGCTCGGCAAGACTACACGCCTGGCCGAGTTGATCAATCAAGAACGGCTGGACCGCCTGATCATCGCGAATGGATGCCTGACGCCTTCTGAATTCCAGGAATGCACGCGCGTATCGCAGAGCATGGGCGTCATCGCCGATCACGAACTCGGATCCGCGGCGGGCGACCTGCGGTTTTCCATTACCGTCAAGTACGGCATGCCCATCGTGGAGATGCGGCCCGCCGAATTCACCAAAATTCAATTGCTGGTGAAGCGCGTTTGCGACGTGACCGTCGCCGGGGCGCTACTGACGATCTTTTCGCCATTGCTCGCCGCCGCCGCTGTTCTGATCAGGCTTAGCTCCACGGGCCCCGTTTTGTACAAGTCGATTCGAGTCGGAAAGGGCGGCAGGCACTTCAAGTTCCTGAAGTTTCGCTCTATGTACCAGGGCGCGCCTCGCAATCACGATTTGAAAATCAGGAACGAGACGAACGGACACCTGTTCAAAATCAAGGACGATCCCCGCATAACTCCGCTCGGGAAGCTTCTCCGCCGGTACAGCATCGACGAACTGCCCCAACTGATCAACGTGCTACGCGGCGACATGAGTCTGGTTGGGCCGCGTCCATTGCCCGCCGAAGACTTGGATCCGGACGGGCGCAGCCGGGACTTTATTCCCTGGGCGACGCAACGAGCCACCGTCCTGCCGGGCATCACCGGACTCTGGCAGATCCGCGGCCGCAGCGATCTAGGCTTTGAACGAATGAGCGAGTTGGACCTGGAATACACCAGAAACTGGTCGCTGGCGCTCGATTTCCGCATCCTTCTCGAAACGCCCTTCGCCGTGCTCACGGCTCGAGGAGCCTACTGACCATGTTGCAGGGGACAGCGCGCGCGCCGGCGGAGCTGTCTAATCCGGCTCTGTCGCGCAGCGACTTCATCCGGACTCTCTTCCGTCTGCTGGACGAGAACAAAACCAATTACGCCGTGCTGCACTCTTACGAGGGATTGCCGGAGCGGCTGCCAAGCGATCTCGATATGGCGATTCATCCAGCCGGCTGGGGCCCGGTGCGTCGAACGTTTCAAGCGTTACGAGCGCGCGGTTACCGGCCCGTGCAGTGCCTCAACTATGCGGTCCGAAGCTACTATTTCGTTTTCACGTGGCCTGAGGATGGCAGCCACGCCTCGATTGCTGTCGATTTCACGAGCGAACACCGCGAAGGGAAACTGGTTCTCTCGAGTGGAGAGTTCCTGGTTCGCGGCCGGCGCCGCCGCGGCGAATTCTGGATTCCAAGCTCCGAAGCCGAGTTTCAATACCTGTTGGCCAAGAAGGTACTGAAAGGCGGCATTAACGCACCACAAGTAGAGCGCCTGGCTGAACTGGTTCGAGAGTTGGGCCGACCCGCCGCGGAGAAGATCGCCGAGCGCCTCTTCGGACGGCGGCACGCCAGGTATGCCGTGGAGTGCTGCGCCGCCGGCAGTCTGGCCGCAAATCTGCGCAAACTGAGGCGTCTGCTTTGGCGGCGCGTCTTGCTGCGGGATCCGGTGAATCCAATTCGCTACCAGATCACGGAAGCCGTGCGGCAAGTCCGCAGGCTCCTTCAACCCACCGGGCTCTTTGTCGCTGTTCTGGGCCCGGATGGCGTGGGAAAAAGTACGGTGATCGCTAGTCTGCGCACGGCGGTTGGCTTTTGTTTCCGCTCCGACACGCTGTTTCACTGGAGACCCCGGCTGCTGTGGAGCCGCAATCCCGAACCGGTAGTGGAACCGCACGGGCGGGCGTCCTTCTCTCGTGGCCGGTCGATGGCGCATTTGACGGCACACTTTGTCGACGATTGTCTGGGCTATTGCGCGCTTGTACAGCCGAAGCGCGCGCGGTCCAGTCTGGTTTTATTCGATCGGTATTTCGACGACGTCGTGGTGGATCCCAAACGCTACCGGTATAGCGGACCCGCCCTGTTCGCGCGCATTCTGCGCCGTCTGGCGCCACGGCCCGACTTGATCCTGATTCTGCGGGCGTCCGAACGCGCGATCCTGTCACGAAAAACGGAACTGGCGCCGGAAGAACTGCGGCGGCAGCTCCTGGCATATGAAACTTTGGGAAAAGGCTGCGAGCGGGCTCGATTTGTCGACGCCGGCCAAAGCGCCGAGGCCGTGACCCGCGACGCGGCGGAAATCGTCCTCAGCCATCTGGAATCGCGTTTTCTTCGCGCACATAGCCGTTGGGTCGAGCATCCGGGCGGAATGGACCTGGAAGCGCTGCTGTCGTTCTTGCAGGGTGACGTGTCACCCGAAACCTACCGCTTTGCAGCGCTGCCCTCGCGCCGCATGCCGCGATGGCTGGTCCCCATTGACAATTCGAACGTGGCACGCAACGGCTTGGACATCTACACTCCCTGGGAGCTTCACGCCAAGCTTTATAAATTCGTGCTGAGCCGAGCAGCCGCCGCATCGCCCGCGCTGCTCGCCGTCAAGCCGCTCTCCATAAGCTCCCGCCGCTTGACCGGTCTCAAAGAGCTGGCCGGCCGCCTCACCGGGGAACAGAACCCGGTCTTCGCTCTTTCCGTGGGAGCGCCCGGCAAGTACCAGAAGCTCACCGTTCAGGCCATGCGGTCCAGCGGCGAAGTCCTCGGCTTTGCAAAGATCCCCATGACTGAGGCGGCAGAGGAGCGCGTTCGCCACGAAGCCGAAGTCTTAATGAAACTGCGCTGCTCGCCGCAGCTCGCGGAGTCCGTGCCGAATGTGTTGCACGCATCCGACTGGCAAGATACCTTCCTGCTGTTCCAATCGCCGGTGACGGGACAAATCAGCCCGGTGCAATTCAGCGATGTCCACGCCCAATTCCTCGAAAAGCTGCACCGGATCGACAGGCGCACGGAGAGCGGCAGCGAGCTCATCGATCAGGCCGGCACGGAGTGGGACGCCGCCCCTGAGATGGAGCCATCGCTTAGAGAGATTGGCAAAGAAGCGTTGGCATTCTGCGAAGAGCTGCTCGACGGAGCTCGGATACACTGCGCGCTGACCCACGGCGACTTTGCGCCCTGGAACACGCGAGTTCAGAACGGCATGCTGGACGCATTCGATTGGGAAGCGGCTGAGTTGGCGCCGATATGGTGGGATCTGTTCCATTTCCACACGCAAACGGCCTGCCTGCTGAAGCGTTCGAAAAGCCAACTGAGAATCCCACCCGGGCAACCCATAAGACGCGGCGCCTATCTTCTCTACCTGCTGCACAGCATCGTGAGGATTTTGAAAGAGGACGGGCGAAGAACGCAAGAATTACCGTACCGCCGGCGGATGCTGGTTCGCGAGCTGAGCTTGGCCTCGACGTCCAGCACCGCAGCGGGCGATCTGGGCCAGGAGCAAGAGCAATGTTCATAGACGCGCGCGACCTGCCCAACGGAAGCATTGTGACGGCCGAGATATGCGTAGTCGGCTCCGGCCCGGCAGGCATTACCGTGGCGAGTGAAATGGCGCGCGCCGGCCACGACGTCGTCATCCTCGAAGGAGGCGGGAAGCGGGCCGATCGCTCCGCGCAAGAATTGTATCGTGGCGAAGTGTTGGACGAGGTCCGTCACGGCGCGCTCGATAAGTACCGCCAGCGGCGCTTTGGAGGAACTTCGACGGTTTGGGGAGGCCGTTGCGCTCCCTTCGACCCGATCGACTTCGAGCAGCGCGATTACGTGCCCGATAGCGGTTGGCCTATCGGCAGAGCCGACCTGGATCGCTACTACCTTCGTGCCCATGAGTACTGCCACTTGGGAGCGTATTCGTATCGCGCGGCGGAGTCGCTGCCAGAAGGGCCCGGCGAAATGGTACCGGGATTCACGTCCGAAGATGTCCGGACCGATTTCATCTGGCGATTCAGCCTGCCCACCGACTTCGGAAAAGAGTTCGCCGAACCGCTAAAACAGTCTGGGCGAGTCAACGTCTACCTGCATGCCAATTGTTTGAAATTGGTCACGGCGGAAAACGGGGCCGCGATTCAGCACGTGGAAATGGCCTCATCGCCCGAAAAACGGTTTCGCGTGCGCGCGCGATATTACGTGCTGGCCACAGGCGGCCTGGAAGCCGCGCGATTGCTTTTGGTATCGGATGACGTGCACTCGACCGGCCTCGGCAACAGCCAGGATTTGGTTGGCCGCTATTACATTTCCCACATGACCGGCGATCTGGGCGAAGTCCGCTTTACGCCCAATGGTGGACCGCTGGTGTGGGAGTACGAGCGAACCACCGACGGCGTGTACTGCCGGCGCGCGTTCTCTATCGCCCCGGAACGCCAGCGCGCCGAAGGTCTCCAGAACTTCCGCGCTATTCTCAGCCATCCGCCGATTGCCGACCCGTCTCACCAGAACGGAATTCTTTCTTCGATGTACCTCATCAAGCGCTACCTGGCGCATCGGATTCCGCCGGAGTACAGCAAGGCCCTGGCCGGTACGGCTCCACTGCTCCACGTTTCGGCGCACGCGAGGAATGTCGCCCGGGACCTTGGCAAACTAGCGCACTTCTCGGAATACTGGCTTCGGAGGCGCATAATTCCGAAGCGCAAATTGCCTTCCGTCAGTTTTGAGAGCCAGTCCGGCGTTTACACGCTGCACTTCGACGCCGAGCAGGCTCCCCGCTTCGACAGTCGCGTGTTGTTGAGTGGCTCGCGGGATGAGTTTGGAATGCGGCGCCTCAAGGTCGACTGGCGTTTCGGAAGCGCCGATATCGATAGCGTTCTGCGAAACTGCGCGCTGATTGGTGAGGCGCTACGAGAATCCGGCGCAGGGAAACTGCTGTTCGACCCGGCGCATATGTCCGACGAGATCGCGGCACGATGCGGCGTGGGCAGTCACCATATCGGCACAACACGAATGGCCGCTTCGCCCCAGAAAGGCGTGGTGGACGAGAACTGCCGGGTGCACGGCGTATCCAATCTGTTCATCGCGAGTAGTTCGGTTTTCCCCACATCCAGTTTTGCCAACCCGACTTTGACGATCGTCGCGATGGCGGCGCGTTTGGGGGCGCATCTCAGCGGACAACTCGCCCGGCAAGCGCAGAAAGAGGATCTGGCGTACGCGCATGTCGGCTAAAGCTACTTCCATCGAATCGCAATTCGTCGGCGTCGAGGCGGCGCGCCCGCGTTGGATAGCGTGGGCCCAGAAGGGATCGCTCGCGATCACGGATCAAGGATTGATGTCCGGCTCCAATTTCTTTTTGAGTATCTTGTTGGCTCGTTGGCTTACGGCCGCAGGATACGGAGCGTACGCTCTGGCCTTCGCCATCTTCCTGCTGGTTTCAGCCTTCCACCAGGCGCTGCTTCTGGAACCTGTCAGCGTGCTCGGCCCCTCCATCTATCATCACAAGCGGCCGCAATATCTTCGCACGGTTTTGGACTTGCAAGCCGTGCTGAGTGTCGCCATTATGGCTGTGCTCGCCGCAGGCGCCCTATTGGCCGAAATCACTTCGCACGCCGATCTGGCGGACGCGCTGGGCGGATTGGCGATCGGCGGCCCATTCATTTTGTTCTTCTGGTTTGCACGCGGGGCTTGCTACCTGCATCTCACGCCGGCGCCATCCGCGTTCGCCGCCGGACTCTACAGTTTTCTGCTGTTGAGCGGCGCCTGGATTATCTTCACACTGAAAATGCTGACTCCCGGCGCGGTTTTCGTTTTAACGGGAGCAGCCGCGCTCGTTGCAGGAGCCGTCGCCCTCAGCCGGTTGCGCGTCGCCTGGAAGAAAGACGCGGACGCTCTCACTCTGCACTCTGTTTGGCGCGAACACTGGAAATACGGACGCTGGGCGCTGGCCTCGCTCACCGTAAACTGGATTCCCGGCAACGTTTTTTATCCGCTGACGGCGGGCTTCCTGGGAATGTCGCAGGCCGGCGCCTTCCGCGCTCTGATGAACCTGACCTTCCCGGTGAGTCATTCCGCCTCTGCGTTTTCCCTGCTGCTGCAGCCTCACTTGTCCCGCGTATACAGCACCGGCGGACGCAAAGCAACGCTGGGCGGCGTGAGAAACATGACCCTCTTCTATGGCGGCGGAGCGTTGCTCTATGGCGTGATGTTTTTCTTGGGGCACGGATATCTGTATCGCATTCTCTATGGCGGAAAGTTCATGGATTCCTATTCCTTGATCCCACTGGTGATCTTGGGCGTTCTGGTTCAGGTGAGCGCTTATGGTCCAACCGTGGGATTGCGCGCCATCCAGGCGCCTGACTTGGTGTTCCGCGCTTATGCGATTGCGGCCGCAGTGTGCCTGTTGGCCGGAATTCCCTTTACGTGGCGCTTCGGGCTTGCTGGAGCAGTGGTGACCACTGTGTTGTCTCCCTTAGCCGGCCTGATAGCCGCAGGCGTTCTGTATCTGCGCCGCGTGCGAGCGGAGGTGGCCGTTGTCTAAATGGCTCGTCAAGGCCGCATTCCAAGGCGCCGCGTCGTTAGTGCCGGGCGCGGAAAAGTTGAACTATCTCTGCCGCAAGCACGTTACCAGGTCGCTCGATATGGACGCAGCTCATTTCGAGCAGAAGCTCCAGTTGTGCAATCGCCACCTGGCGACGTTCTTGCGCTGGGCCGAGAATCCGGGAAGCGACTTCACCGCTCTGGAATTGGGCACGGGGCGCTATCCGGTTTTGCCCATCGGTCTGTTTCTGTGCGGCGCTTCCACGGTCTGTACCATCGACAAGCTTGCCTTGTTGGATGAGGAAAGCGTGGTCCGTTCATTCCAGTTCTTTATCCGCTATTTCGACAATGGAAAACTGGTGCGGTTCCTGCCGCGTGTCCGGTCCGAGCGGATGGCTCAATTGAAGCACACGCTGGCCTCTGCGGCTTCAAAGAGCGCTCACGAGATGTTGCGGCCGCTGGGAATCGACTTTCTCGTTCATGACGCCCGCCGCACAACGCTGAGCAACGCTTCCGTGGACTTCATCTTTTCCAATGTGGTGTTGCGCGATATCCCGCGGCCGGTCCTGAACGACATCTTCCGCGAGTTTCACCGCGTGGCAAAACCCAACAGCGTGATGAGCCATCACGTTTCCCTCGAAGACCATTACGCCGATTTCGACGATTCGATTAGCGTCTACAACTTTCTGCAGTACTCCGACAGCGAGTGGAAGCTGTTCAATAACTCACTGCATTATCAGAACCGCTTGCGCATCTGCGATTACCGCAGGCTGCACGCCGAGGCTGGGTTTGAAATCCTCCAAGAAGACAAGCAAACGGGGCCGACAGAGGTTCTGGCGCGCATGCGCATTGCCAAGGAATTCCAGAATTGCAGTTTTGAGGACCTGGCTTCTTCGCGCGCATGGATCGCCTCCCAACCGGCTCCCGCTGCACCAAAAGCGCGCATGCGAGCGCTGCTTTCCGCTTATGCCTGTGAGCCCGGCCGTGGATCGGAACCGGGCGTGGGCTGGAACTGGGCTCGACAGCTCTCGCAAAGCCAGGACGTCTGGGTGATCACCCGAGCCAACAACCGGGCGCCCATCGAAAAAGAACTCGAGCGGAACCCCCTTCCCAACGCGCATTTTGTGTACTACGACTTGCCTCGTTGGATGCGCTTCTGGAAGAGAGGCTCATGGGGGCTGCGGACGTATTACTACCTGTGGCAACTGGGCGCGTTCTTGCACGCCAGACGCTTGAACCAGCGCGTTCATTTTCATTTCGTCCAGCACGTCACGTTTGTGAAGTACTGGATGCCCAGTTTTCTCTCCTTACTGCCGGTCCCATTTGTGTGGGGGCCCGTGGGAGGCGGAGAGTCGACGCCGCCCGGTTTTTGGCACTCGTTTAGCCGGCGCGGGAAAATCTACGAAAGCTTGCGCGGTTTGGCGAGGCGCATTGGCGAATTGGACCCGTTTGTGCGGCTCACCGCGCGCAGGTCCGTGCTGACGCTGGTGACCACACAGGAGACCGAGGAACGCGTAAGTGCGCTGGGTTGCCGGAACGTCCGCATTTGTTCGGAGGCCGGCCTGAGCTCCGCTGAAATCCAGAAACTGGCTTTCCTGAGACCGCGCCGTGGAAAGACGTTTCGCGTACTCAGCATCGGAAATCTTTTGCACTTGAAAGGCTTTGAACTTGGTTTGCGCGCCTTTGCGGATTTCCTGAAAGGCGGCGCCGAGGGCGAATATTGGCTGCTGGGCGAAGGCCCCGAGCAGGAGCGTCTCGAGAAGTTGGCCACGAATCTCGGAATTTCCAAATCCGTATCTTTTCTCGGACATGTTCCGCGAGCCGAAGTCTTGCGCCGATTAGCCGATTGCGATGTCTTGTTGCACCCCAGCCTGCACGATTCCGGCGGGTGGGTTTGCCTGGAAGCGATGGCGGCCGGACGCACGGTCTTGTGTTTGAACACCGGCGGACCCGCTTTACAAGTAACGGAAGCCACCGGAGTGAAAATTCCGGCGACCTCGCCGGAACAAGTTGTCCGGGATCTGTCCGCGGCGCTGCAACGAATCTTTGACGATCCGGAGCTTCGCGTCCGTATCGGTGAAGCCGCTCGTCAGCGCGTTGCAGAACACTTCTGCTGGGAGAAGAAGCCCGAGCTGGTCTTTGGCATGTTCCAGGCAGCGGTGCGTTCCGGCATCCCAGCGAGGGAGGCATGTTGAACGGCGGGAAAGCGCGCGCAATTCAGCTCGATGGCCGGCATTACCTCATGCTGGCGGGCCTGGTCTGCGCCTACGCCACGCTGTTGCTGATGTTGGCTCTCCAAGGCGGGCAAGAGTTCGGTTGGCCCGTGGCGCTGGCGGTGCTCGTCAGCCCAGTGTTCATAGGCTGGGGGATTCCTGCAATGCCGGTCGCCTGGCAGAAGGTGCGTGCCCTGATCTCCTCCATTCGCGGACCGCACTGGATCGTCGCCTTGCTGGTGGCGAGCTGTTATATCGAACAGTTTTTCACGGCCGTGGGGGTTCGAAACGCCGGTGATGTCGAGCAGAACCCCGTCAATTCCATCAATCTCGGTCGGATAGGATTGATCGCGCTGGCCGGCTGCATCGCTATTCTGACGGCGCTTCGAGGGCGCATGGCGCATTGGCAGAGCCGCAGCCCAGGCGCACCGCTTTTTGCCATGCTCGCCTATGCCTGCGTGGCGCTCGTATCGGCTTCCTACGCCAGTCTGCCTCTCGTGTCCGCGGGCAAGGCTATGGAACTCGTCGTCGATGTCGTGGCGTTCATGATCCTGACGTCTCTTCTTGGTACCGAAGAACTGGTGCGCTATTGGAACCTCTTCTGGCTGGCGCTGGCGCTCATGCTGGCCGGCGTCTGGATCAGCGCGGGACTGAATCCGGCCAAGGGTTTCGAGTACCAGGAAGGCGCCATGTTTCCGATCCTGAACGGATGGGTCCCGCGCCTGCATCCGAACACGATCGGCCAGTTCGCCGCAACCTTGGCGATCGTTGCAATGGCGCGGCTTCTGGCGCGGCAGCGCGCGGCGAGCAGACGGGAAAAAATACTTTGGATCGGCATTTTCGTACTGGGATTTGTTTCCATGATTGCCGCGCAGGCACGAACCTCCCTAGCCTCGTTTGGCTTGGTGCTCTTTCTCCTGCTGATCTGCTACCGCCGTGGCGGGCTGATTCTTGCGTCGGCCATCGCGGGAGCGTTAGCGATGTTGAGCGGATTGGGCGGCTTCCTACTGGACTTCGTTCGCCGCGGCCAGGATTCGGAACTCATCACCACGCTTAGCGGCCGCACCTACTACTGGCAAGAAGCCTGGGACATGTTCCGGGAGTCCATGGCGGCCGGACACGGATTCTACACCGCGCACCGGCTGGATCTCACGGCGCGCTTCAAAATTCTGGATTTGTCGACTGTCGACAATACGTACCTGGAAGTGCTCTTGGATGTGGGGATCATCGGCCTCATCCCCTTGATTCTCGCGCTGGTTGGGTTGGCGGGCGCGCTATGGCGGTCGCGAAAAATCCGACTGCCGCAACGCTGGAGCGATGTTCGCCTGGAGATGATCGCGTACTTCATCATCGCGCTGGCGCGTTCCTTCACCGGCCCGAGCTTCCAGGTTCATGGTGAGAATCTGCTGCTGCTGCTGATTCTCATGTCGTTCACACAATCGATACGAATGAAACGAGGACTGGCATGAAAACTACAGTCTTTGTTCTGTCCGCCATGTTGATGGCAGGCGGAATACCGGCGGCGAGCCAGAATCGCGACCGGCTGTTCCCCCCCGATTCCGGGATCGTCAACGTGCGGGATTATGGCGCGGCGGGCGATGGAGTTACCGATGACACGCAAGCCATTCGTTCAGCCATGCTCTCGCGCAAACGCGATTACAGCAAGCCGTTGGTGGTCTACTTTCCTGCCGGCGTGTACCTGATCGGCGACACGCTGGAATGGCGCAATTCGGATCGGGCGTTCTATCCGTTCATCACTTTCCAGGGGCAGAACAGTGCGACGACAACGATCAAGCTGAGGGATCGGGCGCCCGGTTTCGATAATTCGCAAGGGCCCAAGGCTGTCATCTCGACGGATTCCAGCGCAGCTACTCCAAGTCCGATTGGAGAGGGCAACGAGGCGTATCGCAACAATATATATGACCTCACAATCCTCACCGGTTCCGGCAATCCGGGGGCGATCGGCATCGATTATCTGGCCAACAATCGTGGTTCCATCAGCGGAGTGGTGATTCGGTCGGGCGACGGCTCCGGCCGCGCCGGCCTTAGCTTGACGCGTCACTGGCCCGGTCCTTGCCTCATCAAGAACGTACAGATCAGCGGTTTCGACTACGGCATCGATGTGAACCGCTACGAATACGGCATCACGCTCGAGCACATCGTGTTGGCTAACCAGCAGGTAACTGGCCTGCGCTTGAACAACAACTCGATCTTCGTGCGCGACCTCACCAGTACAAACGACGTTACTGCGGTTCGCATCACCAGCGCCAGCGCCTTCTTGGTTCTGCTGGACAGCCATCTTACGGGACTCAACGGCGCTTCGTCCTCGCTCAGCGCCATCGAGAATAGCGGCGTTTTGTTTGCCCGAAACTTGAGCTTGACCGGCTACCAGGCCGCGATCAACGACCACGGAACTCCGCTCCTGGGGAACGCCATTACCGAATACGTATCCATCCACGTATTGCGTCCGTTCTCCACCTCGGATACTTCCCTCGGCTTGCCGATCGTCGAAACTCCGGCAACGGTGTACGACGATCCCGCCGGTTGGGCCAGTGTGACCGCTTTTGGCGCCACTCCCGACGACAGCAGCGACGACGATGGCCCTGCGATTCAGGCCGCCATCGATTCCGGCGCGAGCACCATTTACCTTCCCGAGGGCGCTTATCACGTGCGGGACACGATTTATATTCGCGGCAATGTCCGCACTATTGCCGGAATGGAATCGTATATTTGGACCGCTAAGCGCTTCCCCAGCGATGGCCGGCCGCTGGTTCGTTTCGAAGGCGGATCCCAGGACGCCGTCACCATCGAGAATCTTGCGATCCGCAGCGACGGACCGAGCGCTGTGGCTTTGGAGCATGCCAGCTCGCACACGCTGGTGCTGAATCACGTCCTGCTCGCAGGCACCGTTGCCGATTACCGCAACACCGCCGATGGCAGCGGCCCCCTGTTTATCGAAGACTCACAAATCGGAAAAATGCGTATCGCGTCGCCCCAATCGGTATGGGCGCGCCAGTTGGATGCAGAGTCCTCGGCTGCATTTTCGGAGCCAAAGATTATCAACGACGGTGGAACCCTGTGGATCGGCGGGATCAAAACTGAACAAGGCAACACGGTCATCGAAACCAAAAATGGCGGTCTGACCGAGTTGCTGGGTGGGCTGTTATATCCGGCCGGCACGGTTATTTCTACAACCCCGGCATTGATCAACCGCGCCTCTTCGCTCTGGGCCGCTTACGCTACCAGCGCCTATTCCGCCGCCAACGACTACGTCATCCAAGTCTCCGAGATTCGCTCCGGAATGACGCGCAACGTGACTAAGGACGACGTTCTGCGACGCGGGCAAGGGTCGATGGTCTTGTACGCGGGAAGTCCCCCGGCGGACACTTCCTCTTCCACAGGCTCTGCATTAGCCGGCCGGAGGGCCGCGCTCCGGCAGCCTGCAAAAAACAATAAAGCCCGAAAGTCGATGGTGATCATTAAATGAGAGTGCTTTTGCTGCACAACCGTTACCGGCTGCACGGCGGTGAAGACGCCGTGGTGGCGTCGGAGGCTCGCATGCTCCGTCAAATGGGTGTCGAGGTGCTCGAATCCACGTTCACGAACGATGTGGAACCCGAGCATTCCCTCCGCGGGACCTTGCGGCTGGGGCTTCGTTCCTCCTGGTCGAGAGACTCGTACCGCCAGATCCGGCGCTTGTGCGATGACTTTCGCCCGGATATCGCGCACACGCATAACTTCTGGATGGAGATGTCGCCTTCCGTGCACCGCGCGTGCCGGGAGCGAGGGGCCGCAACGGTGCAGACGCTCCATAATTTCCGGCTGCTCTGCTCGAATGCGCTCCTGAAACGGAAAGGAACAGTTTGTGAAGATTGTGTGGGCAAGTTGCCGTGGCGAGGCGTGGTGCGGCGCTGCTACCGCGACTCGCTGGTCGCCTCGCTCGCGGTTTCACGCATGATTATCGCCAATCGAGTGCGAAGCACCTGGGACCGCGACGTGGATGCATTCATCGCGCTCAGCGAACATTCCCGCCAGAAGTTCATTCAGGGGAGTCTACCGGGCGACAAGATTCTGGTCAAGCCCAACTTCGTCGAGGATCCGGGAAAGGCCGCCAGTCTGCCCTCTGCGTCCGGCACAGTTCTGTATGCCGGACGCCTTTCCGAGGAAAAAGGCGTCAAAGTCCTGATCTCAGCTTGGGCGCACGGAAGGCTGGGCCGCCGCGCCAAGCTGCTCATCGTCGGCGACGGTCCGGAGCGCGCGGCTCTCGAGTTTCAGGCAGCCGCCCTGAACTTGCGGGCGCCCGAGGTCGTGTTCGCCGGGCCTCAGCCCGCCGGGGAAGTCATGCGCCTGATGTCGCATGCGCGCGTGGTCGTGATGCCTTCGCTGTTTTACGAATGCTTCCCCAGGACACTCGGCGAGGCGTTGGCCTGTAGCCGTCCGGTGATTGTCTCTCAAATCGGAGCGCTGTCCGAGATCGTGTCCGACGGCTTCGGGATGCGATTCCCGGCTCTGAATCATGCACTGCTCGCCGACGCGATCTCGAGAGTAATCGAAGACGGCGAGTTGGCCGACCGTTTGGGCAGCGCCGCGCGGCAGGAGTACCTGGCTCGCTATACACCCGAACAGAACTTCCGCGCCCTGATCCGGATCTACCGCTTTGCCCTGGAGCAGCGCGGAAAGCGTTTGCCCATCGAATTGGAACACGTCCAGCCAACCGGAGTGACCGCATGACCGCGATCAAGAGGAAAACCATCCTGGGCGTGAATGTCAGCGCCACTTCGTATGAAGAAGTGCTCGCTCTTTGCCGCCAGTGGATCGAACAGCGCGACACGCTGCCGTCGCGCGCGAGGTACGTGTGCGTCACTTCCGTGCACGGCATTATGACGGCCGTTGCGGACCGGTCTTTTCGCTCCCTGTTGAATGGCGCCGACGTGGCCACTCCCGACGGCATGCCGCTAGTCTGGGCGCTTCGCTCGTTCGGCGTCGCCCGGCAGCAGCGCGTTTACGGTCCGGACTTGATGTTGGCCATCTGCCGGCAAGCGGCGCAGTTGGGCCACAGCATCTATCTGTACGGCGGACGCCCCGACACGCTGCGCGACTTGCAACGCGCGCTCGAAAAGAACATGCCTGGAATCGAAATCGCCGGATCCTACGCGCCGCCGTTTCGTCCGCTAACGCCGGAAGAAGATGCGGACGCGGTTCAAAGGATTCGCGATGTACGGCCCGACATACTGTTCCTGGGAATCAGTACGCCCAAGCAGGAGCGCTGGATGCACGATCATGCAGAGCGTTTTCCTGGCATGGTGATGTTTGGAGTGGGAGCCGCATTTGATTTTCACGCCGGGCGCGTGCCGCAAGCCCCGTCCTGGATGCAACGGCGCGGCCTGGAGTGGTTCTTTCGCCTCATGATGGAGCCGCGGCGTCTGTGGAAACGTTACCTTTTCGTGACGCCGTTATTTGTTCCCATGTGGGCCATGCAGTGGGTGGGCTTGTTGCGCTATCGCGACACCGTTCGGGAAGCGGGCAGATCTCAAATCAGTAACTAAGGAGAATTGGAAATGACTAAGCAGAAGAAAGTTCTTATCACCGGAGCGGGCGGATTCATCGGACATCATCTGGCGAAGTACCTCGTTCGAAAAGGCTATTGGGTACGCGGTGTCGATATCAAGTACCCGGAATACGAACCAACGCAGGCGCACGAATTCGAGCTGTTGGATCTCCGCCGGTTCGACAACTGCCTACAAGCCACTAGCGGCATGGACGAAGTGTACGCGCTGGCCGCGAACATGGGCGGCATTGGCTTTATCGAGTGCAATAAAGGCGTCATCGTGCGCGACAACACGCTCATCAACATGCACACCATCGAGGCTGCCCGCATCAACCGCGTCGAGCGGCTGCTGTACACCTCCAGCGCATGCGTCTATCCTGGCTATCTCCAGCGAGAGACCGACGTGACGCCGTTGCGCGAGGAGCACGCCTATCCGGCCGACTCCGAAGACGGCTACGGATGGGAGAAGCTTTACATGGAACGCGTGTGCCGCCACTACCGCGAAGATTTCGGATTGGAGACGCGGACCGTGCGCTTCCACAACATCTTCGGGCCGCTCGGAACCTACGACGGCGGCCGCGAGAAATCGCCTGCCGCCATTTGCCGCAAGATTGCTCTGGCAAAGGATGTGGACACCATCGAGGTCTGGGGCGACGGCAATCAGACGCGCTCCTATTGCTACATCGACGACTGTGTCGAAGGCATTGACAAGATCATGCGCTCGGATTGCGCAGATCCCCTGAACCTCGGACAGGATCGTATGATTTCGGTCAACGAACTGGTGGATATGGTCGCGAAGATCGCCGGCAAGCGAATATCCAAGCGCTACGATCTGACCAAACCGCAGGGCGTGCGCGGACGGAACAGCGACAACAGCAAACTTCGCGAGCTGTTTCAATGGGAGCCGTCGGTTTCGCTCGAAACGGGACTCGCGATCACCTACAAGTGGATCGCGCAGCAGTTGTACGGCGCGCATCCCATGACGAGCAAAGCGGTGGCTTGATCCGGAACCATGAGGACGCCGATCGTCACAGCCAGTTGGGATGATGGGCATCCGCTGGACCTGCGTCTGGCCGAGTTGCTAGCGCGTTACGAAATGCCTGCGACGTTCTACGTCCCCGTCCGCAATGGCGCGTACCCAATCCTGGGAGCCCACGACATTCGCGCGCTCGCCGGCATGGGCATGGAAATCGGCTCGCATACCTTGAATCACACCGTGCTGACCGGGTTGCCTCAGGAGCGAGTGCGCACGGAATTGCGCGAGAGTAAATGCATTCTGGAAGACATCGCCGGCCGGCCGGTGTCCAGCTTCTGTTATCCGCGCGGGCACTTCAATTCCCTGGTCGCCCGGTTGGTAACGGAAAGCGGCTACGGTCTGGGCAGAACGACCGTTGCCTTTCGAACGGAGGCTCGTTTTACGCCGGCGCGAATGCCTGTCACGCTCCAGTTGTACCGGCATCCGCCGCGGATTCATCTCAAACACGCACTGAAAGACCGCAATTTCCCCGGCCTCCTCGCTTGGCGGCGCGCCAGTGGATTTCATTGCAACCTGGTTGCGCTCGCGCAAGCGTTGTTCGAGCATGCTGTGGAAACCGGCGGCGTCTTTCACTTGTGGGGACATTCCTGGGAACTCGAAGAGGCCGGCCTGTGGGGGACCCTGGAGGATATTCTGCGGCGGATTTCCAACCACCGCGGCGTGTCGTACCGAACGAATTCAGGCGTGCTGGACGCGGTAAGCAATGAGGCATTGAAACAATGAAGTCAGCGTTTGTTTCCCGCTACTGGCCGGCGATCGCCTTGCTCGCCTACGCAGCCTTCCAGCTCATCCCCTGGGTGTCCAGCGGGCCAATTACGGTGAACGCTCGCGCCACCGTGACGCAGTTCCTGGCATGGATGGCATTGGCGCTTGTGTACATTCTTATTAGCGAGTCTGGGCGGCGCGTCGAGAACCGCTGGTATTTGGTTGCTCCGATCGTTTTGATCGGAGCCGGCGAAGCTGTGCTCGGCTTGGCGCAGCACTTCACGGGCGGAGCCGACGAGTTCGCCACCGGAACGTTCGCCGAACACAGTCACCTTGCGGGTTTCCTGGAAATGGCTCTTCCGTTCGCGGTTATCGTTCCACTGCAACGATTATGGCGCCGCAAGCTGACGCTGGCGATTTCACTGCTGTTGTCGACGCCTGCGATTCTGATTTTCCTGGGACTCGTGTATTCGTATTCGCGGATGGGTTTGGCGGCGTCCATTCTGTCGCTTGCGCTGCTTATCTTTTGCCGGCGTCAGGGAGCACCGGGCGTTTCCTGGCGCATTGCTGCTCCCGTGGCCGCAACCGCTCTGTTTGTAATTCTGTTTGCTCCCGTTGGTCTGATCGATCGGTTTGGACGCATCTCTTCGCTGCCGGGCTTCGCCCACGACGCCCACCTGGCGCGCTGGGCCGCGACCACCAAACTCATCGAAGCGCATCCCCTATTTGGCTCGGGATTAGGCGCCTACCAAACTGCCTTTCAGCCCTACAACACCGCGGAGCGTTACAAGCCGGTGCATCACGCCGACAACGATTATCTGGAGCTGACCGCTGAGTTGGGAATCGTCGGACTCGGCCTCGTTGTATGCTTTATCGGTACAACCTTCCGGCGCGCAATATTTGCGTACCGCCTTCCAGCCCACGCCGCTGACCAACCGGTTGCCCTTGCTTGCGCGGCCGCCCTGGCCGCGCTCCTGATGCATAGCATCGTTGAGTTTCAGCTCCACGTGGCAGCCAACGCGCTCGCCTTCATCTGGATTTGCGGCCTGCACGCAAGTTGCAAGATACCTGCTGGCGCTGCGCTCCCATGCGTTGAAGACGCTGTGGAGGTGGCGGCATGAGCGTGACGTTTGAATCCGTTCCGTTGGGATACTCCGGTGTCGCGCGGCCCGGGCATGCCTGGACCGAACGGCGAAGCCGGCTCAAGTTTTCCTTTGCCGGCGTGCTCCTCTTCTCTGTAAATCTCCGGGCGCTGGTCAGGGAAGCGCCGGTCTTTGGTATTTCGCCCGATGGGGCAGCGGATCCTCCGGACCATGCAAGTATTCCGCCCGGAGTCCGCGCCGTTCGTGTGCGCTCCTTGCCTGTGAAGCGCCACATACCGCGCGTATCCTTTCTCAGTTCTTGGATCCGGTACGCTCCCGCGCAGTATCGCCGCTTCTACGTTGAAATAGACCGCACGTTCGAGGCCTACCTGAGTAAGTTCAGCTCCAAGTCGCGCAATACTCTGCGCCGAAAAGTTCGACAGTTCACCGAAGGAAGCACGGGCGACACCGGGCTACGGGAGTTTCGTACGCCCGAAGAGATCCGCTTGTTTCACCGGCTCGCCCATTCCATTTCGAAAACTACGTACCAGCACCAACTACTGGACGCCGGAATTCCGAATACGCCCGAGTTCGAAACGGAGCTCGGGACCCTGGCCTCCCGCGATGTTGTCCGCGGCTACATTCTGCAGCACTCGGGCAATCCCGTGGCGTACGCCCTCTGTCACCGCGTCGAGGATACGCTTGTCTATGACCGGACAGGATTCAACCCGCGCCACGGGAATCGCCATCCAGGCACGGTGTTGATCTATCTGCTGCTCCAACACCTGTTCGAACAAAATGAGATGAGTCGTTTCGATTTCGGTCCAGGCGAGTTCGGATACAAGGAATACTTCGCCACGGGCGACGTTCTCTGCGCCGACATTTACTATTTCCCGCGAACCTTGGCAAACTACTCTCTGGTTGCGGCACATGCCAGTCTGGAGGCCATCACCAGAACGGGCAAGTTCCTGTTAGACCGCCTGGGTTGGACTTCCAGAATCAAGAAGATGGTCCACCGAGTTCTATGCCGCTGAAAGCGTGACAGGTACTGTAAGTACTAAACGGCGCGTTCTATTGTTGGGTGGTGCACCACACGTTACGCTCAAGGCATGGTGAACGGACGCCAATACGCCTCTTGTCGTGTGGACCTCACCAGACTAAGTCTCTTCCGCATCGTGCTGCTTGGGCTATTCATTCCAGCACTTGCCACTGCGTCACCCATCACTTATGTTGTTTCCCATTCGGGCCAGTTCGGCACCGTCGACCTCGGTACCGGCGCTTATACGCAGATAGGAATGGGCGCCGGCGATCTGCTTGGGCTGGGGGAAGGCACCGACGGCGCTCTCTTCAGCTACACTACAAACAACCAGTTGGTCACCATCAATCCTCTAAACGGCGCCGAGACGGTTGTCGGAAACGGATTCGCAGGATTCTCAACGTTCTCCTCGCTCGGTAACGGTGAACTCTTTGGCCTGGATTTTGACAATAATCTGTACCGCGTCGACCCGCTGACCGGAAGAGCAATCCTGATTGGTCCCACCGGCCTTCCAACCAAGAAGGGCGACAACTGCCCCTATGCCGACAGCCTGTCCGGATCCGCAAACGTCTTGTATTACACGCTGCAACTCGGTACTGGTTGCAGTTCTACCCTCGATTCGACGCTGTTCCGTATCGATCCTGCGACCGGCGCCACAACCGTGGTCGGTCCAACCGGTGTACGTGAAATCGAAGGCACAGGATTCGTCGACCAGCAGCTTTACGGATTCTCCACCTCTTTCCAAAACGGTAAAGAGATATATCTCATAGACACGTCAACCGGCAAGGCGACGATTGACGCCACGCAAAGCGCGAGCCTGGACCGCGTATTCGGAGCCGTGGAATTAGATCCACCGGCTGCTCCCGAGCCAGGCACAGCGGGGCTGCTCGCGCTCGGCCTTTTGCTCTGTGGCATTGCGGCCCGCTCCAGAATTCGCCGCCGGCGATAGCCAACCGAGCCGCGACCGGAAGGGAGCGCCACCACGATACTCAGGCCGCCCCGGCGATTTGGCGGCACAGCTGGCGTCAGCCTGTGTTTCACGGCTTCTCGTGCACCCCAGTCTCGTAGGCTTCGTCCAATAATTCGACGACATGCGCAACTCTTTGTCCCCGTCCAAATTTCCGGACGCCCGCGCGGAGTTGCAGCATACAACCCGGATTCGCAGTCGCGACCACTTGCGCGCCCGTGGCGTTAATGGAATCCATCTTCTTCCGGAGCAACGCCATTGCCATTTCGGTATGCACGACGTTATAGATGCCGGCGCTGCCACAACATAAATCGGAAAGCTGCATCTGGCGGAATTCGAGCGCAGGGATGGAATCGAGCAGCTTCCGCGGCGCGGAGCGAATCCTTTGGCCGTGCGCAAGATGGCAGGAATCCTGATAGGTGACCGTGATCGGCAAGGCGCGCATGTTGGGATTCAGCTCGATCGACGCAAGAAACTCGTTCACATCCTTTACAAGCGCCGAGAAGCGCCGGGCTTTATCGGCGTACGCCGGATCGTGTTCCAGCAGCTCGTGATATTCCTTCAAGGTCGAACCGCAACCGGCCGCGTTGGTGACGATCGCGTCGTAATCGCCCTCGAGCAGCGCATCGATGTTGCGACGCGCCAGTTTCCGCGCATCGTCACGCAGGCCGGCATGGACGTGCAGCGCTCCGCAGCAGGTCTGCATCTTGGGAATGAAAACCGTGCAGCCGTTTTTCTGCAGCACTCGAACCGTGGCCTCGTTCAGACGCGCGAAACTGATGTTTGCGATGCAGCCGCCGAGGAACGCAACACGGTACCGCCCGGCGTCTTGAGCCGGCATTGTCTTTCCGTAGTATCGAAAGAACCACGGCGCTTCAACATCCGGCGCAAGCTCTTCCATGTCGCGCAACTTGCCAGGGAGCGCGCCCAGCATTCGCACCAGCTTCTGCACCCCGCTTCTTTGATAGCAATACAGCAGCGCTCCGAGTACTCCGAGATTGAACCGGGAAGGCAAGAGCTTCCGGAAAAAGATATGGCGCAATAATCTGACGTGCCAAGGCCGGCGGATATGACTTTCGATATCGGCGCGCGCCACTTCCACCAGGCGTCCGTATTCGACTCCCGAAGGGCACGCCGATTCGCACCCGCGGCAGGCCAGGCACAACCCAATATGCTCGACGTAGGAAGCGCTAATCCCCGCGGCGCCGCTGGCGACTTGCGCCATCTGATAGATGCGGCCGCGCGGCGAGTCCATTTCCACGCGCAACTCGCGATAAGTTGGACAGGCGTTGAGGCATAGCCCGCAGTGCACGCACTTGTCGAGGCCGGCCTGTTGCGGTTTATCGAGGTCGATGAGTTCAGATACGGCCATACAGCCTGCCGCGGTTGAGGAGGTTCCGCGGGTCGAACATTTCCTTGATCTTTTTCATCATCGCAAAGTCGGCGCCCGGATCGGGCCAGAGTTGCGCGCGCTCGCGGAGGCTTTGCGGCGCAAATTCAATCACCCCCCTGTGACCGAGGCCTTCGGTCCCATCGAAGTAGCCATAACAAACGCCCGAGCCTGCGCGAGCCAAAGCCGTTGTGGGAAGCGATCTCAAGACCGCGCCAACGTCTGAAAGCGCGCAAGAGATGCGCGTCACGGCGCCGTTCTCATGCTCCGCCAGGAATCGCGGCGTGAACTCGCGAATGTTCTCCCACAGAACTTCCTCCTCGCCGCCCTCCACGGCGCGCGCCGATAATTCGCGCGAATAACGATCGAGCACGGCAGGGCTGCCTTCCGCTTGGATCAGAAGCTGGTAGCCTTCCGCCGACTTGAGAATATCGATTACGGCCGGCTGTAGCACGCTCTTGAGCACGGCATCTCTTGCCGCGATCGCGTCCTCGACCCTTTCGAACTCCTGAACAAAAGTTCTCGTCGCCGCTGGCATCGGGTGCACACGGAAGTTCACCACGCCGATTGCAGCCAGTGTGCCGAACGATCCGATCATGAGTTTGCCCATGTCGAGGCCGGCCACGTTCTTCACCACCATGCCGCCGCTGCGGATCAGCTTGCCTTCCAGCGTCGCGAAGGTCATGCCGATCACCATGTCGCGCGCGGTTCCATACAGACGGCGGCGCGGTCCGCTGATGTTCGCCGCAACAATTCCGCCAACGGTGGCTTGGCCGGAAAACGAAGGATCCAGGGGCACCATCTGCCCGTGCTCCGCGAGCAGGCGGCTCAGCTCGCTGAATGTGATGCCCGCCTGGACGCTGACGGTCAGGTCGCGCGGCTCATATTGCAGCACGCGATTGAGACCCGCGGTGGAGATGGTCACCTCCGAGGGCGCAATGGGACCGCCCATGGCCGCCTTGGTCGAATTCCCGAACAGAGTAATCGCCTGAGACCGTGCATTCGCCTCGGCAAGCTGCGCCGCCAGTTCTTCCGGGCTGCCGGGAATCAACATCAACTAATCGTGGCACAGGCATTCTTGCCTGTGTTGGTTTTAGTGTCGAGAACACCTGGCTCACACTGCTTGCTAACCTAAGACCACATGCGTGAGAAAGGCATTGCTTCGCCTGCGGCGTTGGAGGGCGAGCGTCAGTTCGAAGCCGCGCTTCGTCCGACGAAACTGGCGGATTTCACCGGTCAGGCCAAACTGAAGGAAAACCTCTCGATCGCTATCGAGGCCGCCAAGCAGCGTGGCGAGGCCATGGACCACGTTCTGCTCTATGGCCCGCCGGGCCTGGGCAAAACGACGCTGGCCACGATCATCGCCGCCGAACTCGGCGTTGGCTTCGAGCAGACTTCGGGACCGATTTTGCAGAAGAAGCTGGATCTCACCGGTGTCCTGACCAACATCCGGACTCGCCAGGTATTCTTCATCGACGAAGTGCATCGCTTGCTGCCGGACGTCGAAGAGATTCTGTACGCGGCGCTGGAGGATTTCCGCATGGACATCCTGATCGGCACGGGTCCGGGCGCGCGAACGCATTCCATCGCAATTCCGCACTTCACCGCCATCGGCGCCACCACGCGGCAAGGGCTGGTGAGCGCGCCGCTGCGAGGACGCTTCGGCCTGGTGCTGCGGCTGAATCATTACGGAGTGGGGGAGCTGACTGAAATCGTGCTGCGATCCGCCTCGTTGCTGGGAGTTCAAGTGGATCGCGAAGGTGCCGAAGAGATCGCGCGCCGCAGCCGGGGAACTCCGCGCATCGCCAACCGCTTGCTCCGGCGAGTGCGCGACTACGCGCAGGTTCGCGCCGAAGGCCATGTCAATCTGCAAATCGCCACGATCGCACTGGACTTGCTCGAAGTGGATCGCTTCGGGCTGGATGAAATCGATCAGAAGATCATGCTGACGCTGCTCGAAAAATACAGCGGTGGGCCGGTGGGCGTGAACACAATCGCCGCGTCCATCGACGAAGAAGCCGACACCATCGAAGAGGTCTACGAACCGTACTTGATACAACTCGGCTTTATCGACCGGACGCCGCGCGGGCGCGTGGGCACCGACCGCGCCTTCGACTACTTCAAAATATCGCGCAAGATGCGCGGCGGCATTCAGAATCCTTTATTTTGAAAATCGCGTATCTTGGCTTAGGCTCGAACATCGGCGACCGGGAGGCTCACCTGGTCGAAGCCGTCAAACGGCTGGACTCCGCCGATTTGCGAGTTCTGCGGTGTTCGTCCATCTACGAAACCGAGCCGCAGGACATGCGCGGCCAGGCATGGTTCCTGAATCAAGTGATCGAAGTAGAGACCGGGCTTCTTCCTATACAGTTGCTGGCTCGGATTCAGAAAATTGAAGGTGAGATGCACCGCCAGCGCGAGACGCCGAAAGGTCCACGGACCATCGACATCGACATTCTCTTGTACGACAACGTCGTGATCGCAACTACAGAACTCGATATCCCGCACCCACGCCTCGCCCAACGCCGCTTCGTCCTGGAACCTCTAGCGGAGCTGTCCCCCGGCTTGCGGCACCCCGTGCTCGATAAAACAATTTGCGAACTACTTCCAGCGACACAAGCTCAAATCGTGCGGCCTTGGACGATATCGTAGGCTTGAGCTCAATTCCGGTTATTCATGTTCGCAAAATACATTGACAGAGGGAGCCAGCTTGTGGGGCAGGTTGGCAACCTGCGGCGGGTTGATAACCCGCCTGCCCAGGCTTCGAAAACGGTCCGTCCAGCGCCGGTTGCCAACCGGCGCGCAGGATAACATCCCACAAAACTGTTGGTTGTCACTATATTTTGCGAACCGCAATAGTTCTGTGCGCGTGGAGAGCCACCCGCGCGTTCTCCAGCACAGAACCACCTACGGGGATTGGATGGTGACGTCCTTCGTAATACTGCCGGCGGTGATTCGAAAAACGTTTTGACCGGCTGCAACGCGGACCTGCAGTGCGTACACGCCAGGGGCTTCGTCGTCGATGGAGGTAATCCCAATGACACTGCCGCCACCGGATGCAACTGTTACCGTTGGGGTCGCGTTCACTGGAATGCCTTGGGCATCGGTCGGCCGAAGGAAGATGGTTTGCCGCGAGCCGGATCTGCCGTTGGTTGGCGCGTCGAGAATGGTCACATAGGCGGGTGTTTGCGAGGGGATGCCGTACCAATACGGCACCAGTGCGACGACCGGATTCTGCGCTCCCTGAATCTGCAAGTATCCCTGATAAGCGCCGGGATCGAGCGATGCGCCGGCTAATTCAACGGAAATCTTTTGGGACTGGCCGGGGTTGAGTTGTACCGCGTTTGCCGAAAGCGTGGGCATTGGGCCGTTGCCCATGGGTTGCACGATGATGGAGAAAGTGTCGGCGGCAGTTCCGACGTTGGTGAGCGTGAGCGTGGTGGTTTGATCGAGAGTTCCCGAGCCGATACCGTAGCTGAGAGAAGTTGGGTTGACGGCGACCGTGGCATTGACCGCGGAGAGAACATTCAGGAAACCCGAGCCTTGCTGCTGAACCGTGAGCAGCGTGCCGGAATCCAGCGACACGGGAGTAGCGCTGTTGACCAACAGCGAGCGATATTGCCGGAACGTTAATCCGGGACGAGCGGCTTCGAGCAGGGCGGCCGCCCCGGCAGCCATGGGAGCCGAGAAACTAGTGCCGCTTTCAACGACGAAGCCGCCATTTCCAGTCAAGTCGGCGGTGTAGACGTTCTCGCCGATAGCGAGCAGGTCAGGCTTGATTCCGTAGTCGGTATTTGGTCCCCGGCTGGAAAAGTCGGTCAGGCGGTTAATGCTTACGGGAATCGCCATGGGTGAAAATACCACGGTGGCCGTCACCGCGCCGCCGGAAATCAATTGCTTCAGCGCGGCGCCATCGACATAAGCGATGGAGTCGGCCGGCAGTGTCGCGGCGCCAACGTCCATCGCGAACAGTGAGGCGCGCGCGGCGTCATTATAGACCACCGCGGCGATAGCGCCGGCCCGCTGTGCATTGTTGAGCTTAGTTTCGAAGGTACACACGCCGCGGAGAATGAGAGCCACGGATCCCGACAGGCTTCCCTGCGGCAGAGAGCCGCACGCCATACCGGTCGGATCGAACTGCCCGATGTCTTGCAGTGGTCCGGAGATCGGGCTCGCCGAGTTTGGTCCGCTGCCGGGAATGGCGATAATCGGGGCCAACCCGGAAACTTGAACGAACGCAGCCAAGGCACGATCGTTCGGCCGGCTACCCACGGTGATGGCATCCGGAGCGATGCCGGGCGATCCGATTGTGTTCGGATCGGAGCCTTCGTTACCGGCGGAGATGGTGACGATCTTGCCGGCAAGGGTTGCGGCTTCGACCGTCTGCACCAGGGGATCGTCGCCGGGCCGGGAAGCGGGCAGTCCACCGAGGCTCAGCGTGAGGATGTCCATGCCGTCCGCGACGGCGTCGTTGATGGCGGCAATGATGTCGCTATCCGCAGCCCCGGCATTGGGATCGTCCGGAAATACCTTGTAGTTTCCCAAGAATGCCTTGGGAGCGATCCCGGTAATCACGGTGCCATCCGGTCCTGTGACCGTGGCTCCCGCAACGATCATGGCGACGCCGGTTCCGTGTCCTTGCCCGTCGATGGCCGGCGAAGAGTTGTAGCTGCGCGCCGCAATGATCTTATTGTTCGTATAGGCAGCGTCGAATTGCGTGTTGGTCTTTGGAAATCCGGGCGGCGGGGTGAGGGCCGGATCATTGAAGGCTTGATGCCGCGAATCGATGCCAGTATCGATCACCGCGACTTTGATTCCAAGACCCGCGTTAGCCTGGCCTCCGATTTGATTCCACGCGTCGGGGACTTTCAAGAGCGGCAGCGCGTGATCGAGCGTGTGGTGAAACAAGCGCACCGGATAAACTCGAGCCACGCCGGGAATGGCGGCCAGTTCGGCCGCACGAGCGCTTGGAAACCGGACGAACAGCATGTTCGAGACCACGCTGGTTTCCCCGAGCACTTGCGCGCCCTTGTTTTCCACCGCGCTTCGCATTCGTGCATGCTGCTCCCGCAGCGTCGTCATGCGGGCGCTGAACTCGGGATCGGAGGCGTAGGCGCGATGTCCCAGTCGGATTGCATGAGTCGCGGCCGCGTCGCCCTCGAGTTGGAGGATGAACCGGTCCGGGACAATGGCCGCCGTGGCATGGAAGATCGCGAAGAACAGGATGGAGAGGAGGAGTGTGAAACGCTTCATAAGCTTTTCTGTGACAAATGGACTATCGGCTTATCGAGGCAACGGCTATACATGGGTAAAACCCCAACGGCGGAAAAGGGTTGCGGGGCGTCGCGGGCAATGAATCCGCTTTTCATAACGCTGGCCGAGGGACGTGAGCGAGCCGCCCGCCGTTTCGATGACCTGCGGCGATTCGACAATTGGGGTGCAAAATGTTAGGATGTAATTGAGGCGTCAACCCTCCCCCTTATGGCCACTAAACCTGCTTTTGCGCAAGGCGCGCAGATCGAACACTCCAAGTACGGCTTGGGTTCCGTGATGGCATGCAATGAAGAGCACATCGTGATCAAATTCGACGATCACGGCGAGAAGAAGTTCGTGCTTGCCATTGCGATTACAGCGCTAAAGAAGAGCGACCGGCAACCCCCGGTCGAGAAGCGCCGGTCGTCCCGCAAGAAAGCCGCACCTGTAGCCGCTCAATAAATCTTCTGTAACCTATCCGTTTGCGACGTGGAGAACCTACTGAGTCCGCAGAGCGATCATTGGGTCGACTTGCGCCGCGCGGCGGGCGGGTATCCAGCTTGCTATTACAGCCGCACCCGCTAAGACTACGAGCCCAGTCGTGAACGTCGCAGGATCGTATTCGTTTACACCGAAGAGAATTCGGGCGAGCAGGCGACCTAGCGCCAACGTCGCGGGCAAGCCGATCAACAGACCACTTCCGGTGATGGCCAGGCTTCGGCGCACGATCATCCACAAGACATCAACGTCCCGCGCACCGAGCGCCATCCGTACGCCGATTTCATGGGTACGTTCATTGACGGAAAATGCCACTACGGCGTAGACGCCTATGCCCGCCAGGAAGAGGGCGAGGAAACCGAAGACGTCCATCATGACGCTCAAGAAACGGAACCCCGAGAGTTGATCGTTGAAAAGCTCTTCTAGAGTTTTGAGTTGGTACACCGGCTGATCGCGATCGATGGCGGCGACTTGTGCACGAGCGGTCGCAGCCTGAGCCTTCGGATCGGCCGAGGTTCGAATCAGGAGATCGAAGCTGCGCGAGGTGGCCTGTTGATAGGGGCGATAAAGAACCGGCTTATAGAACTTGTCGAACGGAGTCACGCGAACGTTTGCAACCACGCCAACGATCGTCATCCAAGGAGCATCCGCCGAGGGCAGCTCGGCCTTGAGGCGCTTGCCGATTGGGCTTTCGCCTGGAAAGAACCGCGCGGCGAGAGTCTGGCTGATAATCGCGACCCGGGTTGCGTCTTTGCCGTCGCTATCCGCGAACGCCCGTCCTTGGAGAATCGGAAGGTGCAAGGCACGAAAGTAGTCCGGGCTTATGGCCTGGCTCTGAGCTGTGGGCGGAGTGTCGTTTTCGCGGACGTCGCGGCTTTCGATAGTGAAATAACTCTTCGCGGAAGACCAGCTCGAGTACGGAAGGTTTGTGACGATGGCCGCAGCCGTAGCGCCGGGCATCGACTGGAGGGAGCGAAGCAAGCGCTCCTCGAAGGCTGCCATCTGGGACTGGCTTGCGTATTTGGATTCCGGAAGAGAGATCCTCATACTGAGCGCTTTGGCTGGATCGATGCCGGGCGCGGGTTCGGTAACCAGCCGGCTGCCCTTAGCGATCAGGCCGGCGCCAACCAGAAGCACAAGCGCGAGTACAATCTGGCCGGCAACCAGAAGATTGAGGATGCGGTGGCGGCGGATGCCGCCTGACGCGCGCCCGGTCTCCTTGAGCGTCTCATGGAGATCGGTCAGCGATCCGATCCAAGCCGGGGCGATGCCGGCAATCATGCTGGCGAAAAACGCGGCGGCCGCTGTAAAGAGAAGAACATGGCCATTGATACCTAGGCGGCTCCAGCCCGGCAGGAGTTTCTGAACCTCTGGAGGAATCGCCGGACCCATCAAGTGGAGGCCCCAGGCAGCCAACAACAAGCCGAGCAAGGCGCCCAAAATTCCGAGGATCGCGCTTTCCGTCAAGACCTGGACGATCAAGCGTAATCGGCTTGCGCCCAGTGCGGAACGCACCGCAATTTCTTTTGAGCGCAGCGATACACGCGCAAATTGCAAGTTCGCAACGTTGGAACAGGCGATCAAAAGAACGAACATTACCGAGCCGAGGAGCATTCGGGCGAAGTCGGCCACGTAATCACCGGAAACATACTCGCGGAGCAGGTTGACATGGGCTCCACGGGCGCCGTGAAATTCCGGATAGCGTTCGGAGATTCTTTGCTCGAGAGTCTCTATTTCTGAATTCGCCGTGGAGACGGAAACGCCACTCTTGAGACGTCCCACGACATGCAGGTAATTCGACGTCCGCAGATTGCGCTCGTTAGCGTCCATCGCGAGCGGGATCCATAGATCAGCGGTCGGCGGATAACGGAAATCTTTGGCCATGACGCCGATTACCCGATACGTCTGGCCCTCAAGTTGGATGGCGCTGTTGAGCACGTTAGGATCGCTCGCAAAACGCCCCGTCCACAGTCCATACCCGAGCACGGCGACGCGATCCTGGCCGGGAACATCCTCGCCCTCGATGAAAGTTCGTCCAAGCATCGGCTGGGCGCCGAGCGCTCTAAAGAAGCCTGCGGACGATCGAGCGCCGGCCAACCTTGCTGGTGCGCCATCGCCCGTGAGATTCAAGTTGACATCAACCACGGCCGATAGATCTTCGATTGTCTTGATTTGAGCTTTCCAGTCGAGGAAATCTGCCGGCGAGACCTGTTCGTAGGACTTCCGAACGCCCTTCGGGAAGGTGATGACCGTGACTACGCGGTCGAGCTGGGGCACGACGATCGGATGATAGAGCAGAATATCGGCGGCGCTGTACATCGCGGTGTTGGCTCCAATGCCGAACGCAAGGGCGACTACCGCGACGGCGGTAGATCCAGGGTTCTTGGCCAGCAAACGAAGGGCGTAGCGGAGGGTTGGTGGGATGAGGATCATGGACGCCTCACCTCGCTAGTTTCGCACGGCGTGGACGAACCGGGGGGTACCGCTCGATTTGCGTTTGGGCAAGGAACCGCGTCATAATAAAGCCCTAAACATTTGGTGCGCGGGTTGTTCGCCCGCGCATCACGCATTAGGGAGCAAGAATGTCTCGAATTGTCCGCAGTTCTCTGATCCAGGCGACGAACGCCGCGCCGCCCACGGCATCGCTCGCTGAGACCAAGAAGGCGATGGTCGACAAGCACGTGGGCTATATCCGCCAGGCGGCCGCGCAGGGCAGTCAGATTATCTGCTTGCAAGAAATTTTTTACGGGCCGTATTTCTGCGCGGAACAGGAGACGCGCTGGTACGATTTCACCGAACCGGTTCCGGGCGGCGAGACCACGGAGTTGATGCAGAAGCTGGCGCGTGAACTGCACGTCGCGCTAATTGTTCCGGTATACGAAGTGGAGCAGGAGGGCGTCTACTATAACACGGCGGCCGTGATCCACAATGACGGAGCGTACTTGGGCAAGTACCGAAAGACGCACATTCCGCATGTTGCGCCGGGATTCTGGGAGAAGTTTTATTTCCGCCCTGGGAACCTCGGGTATCCGGTGTTCGACTTGGGGTTCGCGAAGATCGGTGTCTACATTTGTTACGACCGGCATTTTCCGGAGGGCGCGCGGGCGCTGGGTCTGAATGGGGCCGAAATCGTCTACAACCCGTCGGCGACCGTGGCGGGCTTGAGCGAATATCTGTGGAAGCTGGAGCAGCCGGCGCATGCCGTGGCGAACGGGTACTTCATCGGCGCGATCAATCGGGTGGGCGTTGAAGCGCCGTGGAACATCGGTGAGTTTTACGGGTCCAGCTATTTTTGCGATCCGCGCGGCAAGATCATCGCACAGGCATCGCGCGACAAGGACGAAGTGCTGACCGCAGACCTGGATCTGGATACGATCGGCGAGGTCCGTAAGACTTGGCAGTTCTTCCGCGACCGGCGCCCGGATATGTACGGGCCGTTGGTGCAGGCTTAGGGTACAGGCATGACGTTTCAAGCCAGCGAAGAGATCGGGCGGAGGTTCGCGGAGATTCATCCGCCGTTCGATCCGCAAGCGGCGCTGGTGGAGGCGAACCGCTGTCTCTATTGCTTCGATGCGCCGTGCACCGCGGCGTGCCCGACTCACATCGACGTGCCGCGATTTATCAAGAAGATTGCCACCGGGAATCTGCGCGGGTCGGCTGCAACCATCCTGGATGCAAACATCCTGGGTGCGAGCTGCTCGCGAGTCTGTCCGGTGGACGTGTTGTGCGAGGGCGCGTGCGTGATGCATCGCTACAACAAACAGCCGATTGAGATCGGGCGGCTGCAGCGTCACGCTATGGATTATTTTTATGGCAATGGGGCGAAGCTGCCTGTGGCGGCTGTCGCGGAACAAGCGGCGAAGGTGGGCTGCATCGGCGCCGGCCCGGCGTCGCTGGCGTGCGCGGCGGAATTGCGCAAGCGTGGCTACGGCGTGACCATCTTCGAGAGCCGCGCGCTGGCCGGCGGCTTGAATACATATGGCGTGGCGGAGTACAAGCTGCGGCCCGCGGACAGCCTGCGCGAAGTCGAGTTGGTGAAGTCGCTGGGCGTCGAGTTCCGTTTCGGTGTGACGGTAGGCGGCGATGTGTCGCTCGAAGATCTAGAACGCGAGTTCGCCGCAGTTTTTCTGGCTGTCGGATTAGGGCCCACTGAGCCGATGCATCTTCCTGGCGAGGACCTGGAAGGCGTGGTGGATGCGCTGACTTTCATCGCGGACTACAAGACCGCGCAGACCATTCCGGTCGGTCGCAAGGTTGCAGTGATCGGCGGAGGAAATACCGCCATCGACGCCGCGAATGCCGCGCGGCGTCTGGGCGCCGAAGATGTGTACCTGGTTTACCGGCGCAGCGAACGCGAGATGCCGGCGTTCCTGTTCGAATACGAGCACTCGAAGTTGGAGGGCGTGCAGTTTCGTTTTCAAACGCAGCCGGTGGCGATCCGAGCCTCGGCATCCGACGCGCGTCGCGTGGGCGCGCTGGAGATTGTGCAGATGAAGTTGGGCCCGCCGGACGCGTCCGGACGCAGCAGGCCGGAGCCGGTTGCGGGCTCGAATTTTCTAATTGAGTGCGACATGGTGATTCCGGCGATCGGACAATCGCGGTTTCTGGAGTTTTTAGAAAAATGCCGCGGGATTGAAGTTCGCCATGGGACGGTGGCCGTGGATGCTGCAACCGGGCGGACGGCGAACCCTCGTTACTATGCCGGCGGCGATTGCGTGAACGGCGGGCGCGAAGTGGTGGATGCGGTTGCCGAGGGAAAGCGGGCAGGCGCGGGGATTGCGAGTTGGCTGGAGGCGCAGCATGGCTGACCTGACGACTGTTTTTGCGGGCGGGATTCGCTGCCCGAATCCGTTTTGGCTGGCGTCTGGACCGCCGGCGAATTGCGGCGAGCAGGTGATGCGCGCATTCGACGCCGGATGGGGCGGCGCCGTTTGGAAGACGCTCGGCGATCCGATCGTCAACGTATCCTCGCGCTATTCGTCCATCGACTGGAACCGGCAGCGCATGATGGGTCTGAACAACATCGAGTTGATCACGGATCGGCCTCTGCATGTGAATCTGCGGGAGATCAGCGATGTGAAGAAGCGCTATCCGAAGCACGCGGTAATTGCGTCGCTGATGGTGGAATCGACACGCGAGGCCTGGCACCAGATCGTGCGGCAAGCCGAGGACGCGGGCGCGGACGGGCTGGAGTTGAATTTCGGATGCCCGCACGGAATGAGCGAGCGCGGCATGGGCAGTGCGGTCGGGCAGGTACCCAAATACACGCAAATGATCACCACTTGGGTGAAAGAAGTGGCGCGCACTCCCGTGCTAGTGAAACTGACGCCCAACATTTCCGACATTCGCCAAGTGGCGCGCGCGGCCAAGCGCGGAGGCGCGGACGGGCTGTCGGCGATCAATACCATCAATTCGATCACAGGCATCGACCTGGATACGCTGACTCCGCGGCCGGACGTGGGCGGGCAGTCGTCGCACGGCGGATATTGCGGACCGGCGGTGAAGCCCATCGCGCTGCACCTGGTGCAGCAGATTGCGAGCGATGAGGAATCGCGGCTGCCGATCTCGGGAATCGGCGGAATCTCCGGCTGGCAGGAAGCGGCGGAGTTTATTCTACTGGGCTCGGGGACGGTACAGGTTTGCACGGCGGCGATGCACTACGGCTTCCGCATCGTCGAGGACATGATCGATGGGTTGAGCAACTGGATGGATCAGAAAGGTTTCCAGACCATCGCCGATTTTTGCGGCTTGAGCTTGCGGCGCGTGGTGGAGTGGAAGAATCTGGATCTGAACTATAAGATCATCGCGCGCATTCATCCGGAAAAATGCATTGGCTGCGACTTGTGTTACACGGCCTGCTGGGACGGCGCGCACCAGTGCATTCATCTGGATCGCGTTGCGAGCGGCAGCGGGAACGGCCACCGGGCACCGGCCGAGGTGGAAGCCGAGAGCCGCGGGCGGATTGCAACGACGCCCATCGCGAAGCTGGATGGCGCGAATGGGAGCGCGTGTGGTCCGTACGCGACGCCGCTTGCGCGGATTCCTCGCGTGGATGAAGACGAATGCGTGGGCTGCAATCTGTGTGCGCTGGTTTGTCCCGTGGACGGTTGCATCACCATGGACCGTGTCGAAACGGGCCGGGCCTTCGAATCGTGGGAGCAGAAAATGGTGGTGCTGGGAAAAGGAGGGCAGTGCTGATGAGCACGCTGATCCAGAACGGCACGGTGGTAACCGCGGAGTCGACGTTTCCAGCCGACATTTTGGTTGAGGGCGAACAGATCAAGGAGGTGCGGCAGGGGATTCCCGCGAATGCGGCCGATCGCGTGATGAACGCTGCGGGATTGTTGTTGATGCCCGGCGGCATCGACGCGCATACGCATCTCGACATGCCATTCGGAGGAACGACCTCGAGCGACGATTTTGAAACGGGGACGCGCGCGGCGGCGTTCGGTGGAACGACGACGATCGTCGACTTCGCCATTCAAGCGCGCGGAACGAAGATGCGCGATGCGCTGGACACCTGGTGGAAGAAGGCGGATCGCAAGGCGTGCATCGATTTCGGCCTGCATATGATCGTCACCGACCTTGGCGGCGCGGGCCTGGAAGACATGGACGACATGGTGAACGAGGGTGTGGCCAGCTTTAAGCTGTTCATGGCGTATCCCAACGTGCTGATGGTGGACGACGCCACCATTTTCCGGGCGCTCGCGCGTACGGCCAAGAACGGCGCGTTGATCTGCATGCATGCCGAGAACGGCAGCGTGATCGACGTGATTGTGCAGAAAGCGTTGGCGGAAGGGAAGACTGCGCCGATTTATCATGCTTTGACGCGTCCGACTACGGCCGAGGCGGAAGCCGTGAATCGGGCAATCGCGATGGCCGAGATGGCGGGCGCGCCGGTGTACATCGTGCATCTGTCGTCGGAAGACGCTTTGAACAAGGTGCGCGAAGCGCGCGATCGCGGGCTGCCGGCGTTCGCTGAGACTTGCCCGCAGTATCTGCTGCTGTCGATTGAAGAGATGGATCGGCCGAATTTTGAGGGCGCAAAGTACGTGTTCACGCCGCCACTGCGCGAGAAGAAGAATCTGCCGAAGCTGTGGGATGGATTGAAGCAGGATCATCTGCAGGTGGTTTCGACCGACCATTGCCCATTTTGTTTTGAAGATCAGAAGGTGTTGGGTAAGGGCGATTTCACTAAAATTCCGAATGGCGGGCCGGGAATCGAGAACCGGCTGCAATTGATCTATCATCACGGCGTGAACGAGGGCAAGCTGACGGTGAATCGTTTTGTAGAATTGGTTTCCACCACGCCCGCGCGCATCTTTGGGATGTATCCGCGCAAGGGCGCGATCGCGCCGGGGAGCGATGCGGACATTGTTTTCTGGGACCCGGCCGCGGAGCACACCATCAGTGCGAAGACACATCACATGCGCGTGGATTATTCGATGTTCGAAGGCTTTCGCGTGAAGGGCAACGTTCGGACGGTAATGTCGCGGGGTGAAGTGATCGTGGACGGTGGCCAGTTCCTGGGAAAGGCTGGGCGCGGGCAGTATTTGAAGCGTGCGGCGCGCGGCGGGGCTTGGGCGTAAAAGGGGTCAGATCGAGGGTGCGGTGAGGTTAGATGATCCTAAATAGAGGAGTCAGGCCCAGGCTGATTCTGATCGCTTCATCGACCCGCTCCAGTGTCTCCCGGTCGACAGCTCCGATCAGTTTAATGAGCCGGATTCGATCCACGGCGCGAATTTGACTGAGCAAGGCAACCGACGTGACCAAGAGGCCTGTGCGGTCGTCGGCGGAGAGGAGTACATAAACGGGGTTGAGTGGAAACTGGATCGTGGACGTGATCGGTGCCACGATGGTCATCCAACTTAGCCTGTTCGAGACATCGTTCTGGACGATGAGTGCAGGGCGAGTCTTTTTGATTTCCCGGCCTACGGTCGGGTCGAACGACGTGAGGTAGATGTCCCCACGCTTCGGGTAGTTGGCTTCCGGCGTTGCTCTGATTCGTCGAGTCGTTGCCATATTTCCTGATCCACGGCAAACCATTCGTCGGCGATTTGGCGTTCCATGTCGCGATCGCGTACGACAGCTTGCTCCAGGCGCTTCCTGAGAGCTTCCGTGCTTTGGGTCGCCACGTAGTGCTGGACGGCACGGTCGATGAAATGGCTGCGCCCGCCCGGTTTCGCTAAACGGGCTATGGCCCTGACAGTGGTTTCGGGTAGGACAATGTTGATCCGTCTGTTCATTGGGATCCATACACATGGTATACACAACTAGCGTGCAATGCAAGCGCAAGCCCAAACGGATGATCACCGCACGCTGAGAAGGCCTGTGCTACATTCCTTGAAGAATGCCCGACACCCACGATCCATCGTTGTTTAACAAGGACCTTGCGCCGATTCCGATGGAACGGCGCACCTGGGGGCTCTACAACTACGCCTCGCTCTGGGTGGCGATGAGCGTCTGCATTCCGACCTATATGCTGGCGTCGGGATTGATCGCGGGCGGAATGAGTTGGTGGCAAGCGATTTTGACGATCCTGCTGGGCAATCTGATCGTGCTGGTTCCGATGCTGTTGAACGCGCATGCCGGGACGCGCTATGGCATCCCCTTTCCGGTGTTCGTGCGCGCGTCGTTCGGCGTGAAAGGCGCCAACGTTCCGGCGGTGCTTCGGGCGCTGGTCGCGTGCGGCTGGTTTGGGATTCAAACCTGGATCGGCGGGCAGGCCATCTACTCGATGTTGCAAATTCTCTGGCCGGCGGCGAGCGAAATGGCGGGCGGCAAATGGGTCTGTTTCTTCGCATTCTGGGTGCTCAACATCTATGTGATTTACCGCGGCATCGAGACCATCAAGTTTTTGGAAAGCGTCAGTGCGCCGTTCATGCTGGGCGTCGGACTGCTGCTGCTGTGGTGGATCACAGCCAAGGCGGGAGGCTTCGGTCCGGTGCTGAGTTCGCCGAGCAAATTCAAAACAACCGCGGAGTTCGTCCGGTTTTTCATTCCGTCGCTCACAGGGATGGTCGGGTTTTGGGCAACTGTGGCGCTCAACATTCCGGACTTCACGCGTTACGCAAAATCGCAGAAGGCGCAGATGCTGGGGCAGGCGCTGGGACTGCCGGCGGCCATGACGCTGTACTCGTTCATCGGCGTTGCGGTGACATCGGCATCGGTTGTGTTGTTCGGCGAAGCGATCTGGGACCCGGTGGCGCTGCTGGGGCGTTTCCATCAGCCGGTGGTGGCTTCGATCGCGCTGGTGGCGCTGCTGATCGCCACGCTGAATACCAACGTCGCGGCGAACGTCGTTTCCCCGTCGAACGATTTTTCGAATCTCAACCCGCGGCTGATTTCATTCCGAACCGGCGGCTTCATCACCGGCGTGCTCGGTGTCGCCATGATGCCTTGGAAGCTGCTGGGCGATTTTAGCGCGTACATATTCGGATGGCTGGTTGGCTATTCGGGGTTGCTGGGACCCATCGCGGGCGTGATGATCGCCGACTACTTCGTCGTACGCAAGCGTCAGTTGAGCGTCACGGATCTGTACCGTCGTAACGGCCTCTACGAATACGACCGTGGAGTGAACTATCGCGCCGTGCTGGCGCTTGCGCTGGGGATCATCGTAGCGCTGCTGGGGCTGGTGCTGCCGCCGGTGCGTTGGCTGTACGACTACGCCTGGTTTGTGGGATTCTTGGTAGCGGGTGCGGCCTACGTCATTCTGATGCAGCGCGCAACGTCCGGCGCCCGCGAATTGATTGGAGAAGAAACATGATTGGTACCGAGTCGGCAGTTGAAACCGTGTCATTTTACGTGAACGGAAAGTGGGAGGGAGCTGGGAACCGGCAGGTGATGCCGGTGACGAATCCAGCGACCGGCGCGACGATCGCACAGGTTGCTTACGCATCCGCGCAGGATGTCGATCGCGTGGTGAACGCGGCCCACGCGGCTTATCTGAAATGGCGCGAAGTGGCGGTGGTGGAGCGCGTGCAGGCGCTGTATCGCTACAAGGCGCTGCTGGAAGCGCATGCGAACGATCTGGCGGCCACGCTGACGGCGGAGAACGGAAAGACGGTGGATGATGCACGCATGGAGGTACGGCGCGCAATCCAGATGGTGGAAGTGGCGTGCGGGATGCCCTCGTTGATGATGGGCGATTCGTTGAACGACGTCGCCAGCGGAATCGACAGCCATACGATCCGTCAACCGATTGGAGTCTGTGCGGGCATTACGCCCTTCAATTTTCCAGCCATGGTGCCGATGTGGATGTGGCCGTTTGCCATCGCGTGCGGCAACACATTTGTGCTGAAGCCGTCCGAGAAAGTGCCGATGACGCCGACGATGGCGGCGACGTTGTTGCACCAGGCCGGACTGCCGGATGGCGTCTTCAACCTGATTCACGGCGATAAGGCCGCGGTCGATGCGCTGTTGCATCATCCGCTGGTGCGCGCGGTTTCGTTTGTCGGATCGACGCCCGTGGCCAAGTACATCTATCAGACGGCGGCCGCGGAAGGCAAGCGCGTGCAAGCGCTGGGCGGCGCGAAAAATCATCTGGTGGTGATGCCGGACGCGGATCTGCCGAAGAGCGTTGACGCGATCATTAGCTCGGCTTTTGGCGCCGCTGGTGAGCGTTGTCTCGCCGGAAGCGTGCTGGTGGCGGTTGGCGAAGTGGCCGACCCGCTGCTGAAACTGCTCGCGGACAAAGTGAGCGCGATGAAGATCGGCGACGGCTCAGAAAAAGGCGTGGACATGGGACCGTTAGTGACGAAAGATCACAAAGCGCGCGTGGAAGGTTACATTGAAAAAGGCGTTGCAGAAGGCGCGAAGCCGCTGCTGGACGGCCGCTCCGTGGGCCGCAATCGCGACGGCTTCTTCGTCGGACCGACGATCTTCGACGGCGTGCGCCCCGACATGACCATCGCGCGCGAGGAGATTTTCGGACCAGTGCTTTCCGTGATTCGCGTAAAGAACCTGGACGACGCGATCGCGCTGGTGAACAGCTCGCGCTTCGGGAACGCCACTTCTATTTTCACGACCAGCGGGAAAGCGGCGCGCGAGTATTCCGCACGTGTCGAGGTTGGAATGATCGGTGTAAACGTCGGCGTTGCCGCGCCGATGGCGTTTTTCCCGTTCGCGGGATGGAAGAATTCGTTCTTCGGCGATCTGCACGCGCATGGCAAAGATGCCGTGATGTTCTACACCGAGCAAAAGGTTCTGATGACGCGGTGGTTCTGATCCGCTCCACGCGCGTCGTTCTTCCCGAGGGCTTTCGGCCCGCTTCGATCGAGGTTGAGGACGGCCGAATCACCGCCATCGGACCCTATGATCGGCCGGTTGAGATCGACGCCGGCGAGAAGTTCGTTTTTCCCGGGATCGTGGATACTCACGTACACATTAACGAGCCGGGGCGGACTGAGTGGGAGGGTTTCGCTACCGCAACTCGCGCGGCGGCTGCTGGAGGCATCACGACTCTGGTGGACATGCCGCTCAACAATCTGCCGGCGACCACAACGGCCGAGAACTTGCGATTGAAGGAATCCGCCGCGCGCGGCCAGTGCATGGTGGACTACGCGTTTTGGGGCGGAGTGGTGGCGGACAACGCAGAGCACATCGCAGTTCTGGCGTTGGCCGGTGTGCTCGGCTACAAGTGCTTCCTGGTGCATCCGGGAATCGACGGATTTTCGATGGTGGATCGTGCTCAGCTAGAACGTGCCATGCCCTTGGTTGCGGCGAGCGGGCTTCCGATGCTTGTCCATGCTGAACTGCCCGGTCCGATTGAAGCGGCAAGCCGCAATCTGCAAGGCTGGAATCGCTACTCGACGTATCTGGCGTCGCGTCCCGACGCCGCCGAAGTGCAAGCCATCCGGATGATGATCGAGCTGTCCCGGCATTACAGGTGCCGCGTGCACATTGTGCATTTATCATCCGTTGAGGCGCTCGCGGATTTACGAGCGGCGCGCGCGGAAGGATTACCGATCACCGTCGAGACCTGCCCGCACTACCTGCACTTCGCCGCCGAAGACATCGCGGACGGCGCCACGTTGTTCAAGTGCGCGCCGCCCATCCGCACGCGCGCGAATCGCGAACGGCTCTGGCAGGCGCTCGCGGACGGCGGCATCGATCTGATCGCAACCGACCATTCGCCCTGTCCGCCTGAAATGAAAACGCGCGGCGATGGAAGCTTTCTCCAGGCTTGGGGTGGCATCGCTTCGTTGCAAGTTGCATTGCCTGTTGTTTGGACCGAAGCGCGCCGCCGCGGGTTCTCCATCGGCCAGGTAGCACGCTGGATGAGTGAGCAACCCGCGAAACTGGCCGCGCTCGATCATCGCAAAGGCGCGATCCGAATCGGTAACGATGCCGACCTCGTGATCTTCGATCCCGACGCGAAGCAGCAGATTGACGGAGCGCGGCTCGAGCACCGGCATCCCATTACGCCTTACACCGGTGAGACACTGGAAGGCGTCGTGGAGACGACCTTCGTGCGCGGAGAAACAGTTTATGATCGCGGTACGTTCGCGGCCCAACCGAAAGGCGCGCTATGTTACCGGGCCTGATCGATCTCGCGTCCGAACTCGTGGGTGGCGCCGCGATCGCGGCCAGCGATGAGTTTTTCGCACCGAAGGAAAACCTGCTGAAGGCTTGTGAGCCTGTCTTCATCCCCGGCAAGTACACGGATCGCGGCAAGTGGATGGATGGTTGGGAGTCGCGGCGGAAGCGAACGGAAGGGCACGACTGGTGCGTTATCCGCCTTGGTTTGCCCGGCGTTCTGCGAACAGTGAATGTGGACACCAGCCACTTCCTCGGCAATTTTCCGTCGCATTGCTCGCTTGATGGCGCAAGCACGAACGACGATCCCAAGGACAGCGATTGGACGCAGTTGCTGGGCGAGATGCGGTTGACCGGCGGCGGCTACAACCTCTTTGACATTCAACACGCTGGCCGATTTACGCACGTTCGCCTCAACACTTTTCCCGATGGCGGCGTCGCGCGGTTGCGCATCTATGGCGAAGTGGTTCCCGATCTCGCGAAGCTGAAGGCATCGGCCGAACCAGTGGATCTCGCAACAGTCGTAAATGGCGGGTGCGTGCTAGCCTCGAGCGACAGTTTCTTCGGCAACCAACAGAACCTGATTCTGCCAGGACGCCCGGCGAACATGGGTGGAGGCTGGGAAACGAAACGCCGGCGAGGGCCCGGTTACGACTGGATCACCGTGCGGCTCGGCGCTCGCGCGACTGTCGCCAGAATCGCGGTCGAAACCGAGCATTACAAGGGCAATTATCCCGACCGCTGTTCCATCGATGTTTGCGACGCACCACAAGCGCTGCCCGAAGATCTGGTGACCGGCAGAGTTGCCTGGACGGAAATTCTGCGTGCCGCCAAGCTCGAAGCAGATGCCGTGCGCGTATTTGAGAGCGAACTGAAGCCGAGAGGCCCTGTCACACATGTTCGTTTGAACATTTATCCCGACGGAGGGATCAGCCGCCTGCGTGTGTTCGGCAAGATTGTAGAGTAGATAGATAATGTTCCAGACCGTCGGCAAGCCGGTTCTGCGCAAGGAAGCTCGCGACAAAGTTACGGGCGAAGCCAAGTACGTCGACGACCTGACGTTCCCCGGAATGCTGTACGGCGTTACGGTGCGCAGCCCAGTGGCGCGCGGCCGAATCCGAAACATCCAGTTCACCGGCGGCCTGCCCTGGCACGAATTCACCGTCGTCACGGCGCATGATATTCCCGGTGAAAACTGCGTCGCTCTCATCGTGGACGACCAGCCTTACTTGGCGCGCGAATTCGTCAATCATCCCGAGGAGCCCGTGGTTCTGCTCGCGCATCCCGACAAGTACCTTGCTGAGAAGGCGCGTAACTGCGTTCGCCTGGACATCGAACCGCTTCCGGCCATCTTCACGATTGAACAATCGGTCGAAAAGGAGCAGGTAATCTGGGGCGAAGACAACATCATCAAGAATTTTCTGATCGAGAAAGGCGATGTTGAGAGCGCCTGGAGCGAAGCCGCATACATTGTTGAAGGCCAATATCGCACCGGTGCGCAAGAACAGCTCTATATTGAACCTAACGGCGTGATCGCCGCGGCTTCTCCCGATAACGGCATCACCATTTGGGGCTCTATGCAGTGCCCGTTCTATGTTCATAAAGCGCTGCTGAAGGCTTTCCCATTGCCGGCGGAGAAAATCCGCGTAATTCAGACGGAGACCGGCGGCGGATTCGGAGGCAAGGAAGAATATCCGTCGATGATCGCCGGTCACGCGGCGCTGCTGGCGTGGAAATCGGGCAAGCCGGTGAAGATGATCTATGATCGCGCGGAAGACATGGCGGCCACCACCAAGCGGCATCCGTCGCGCACGCACATCCGCACGGCCGTATCGCAAGACGGCAAGCTGCTCGCGATGGACATCGAGTTTATTATCGACGGCGGCGCTTACGCGACCTTATCTTCGGTGGTGCTTTCGCGCGGAACGATTCATGCCACCGGGCCTTACCAATGTCCCAACGTTCGTATTCGCAGCAAAGCGGTAGCTACGAACGCGCCGCCGCACGGAGCCTTTCGCGGGTTCGGAGCGCCGCAGAGCCTCTTCGCGCTGGAGCGCCACATGGACAAAGTTGCGCGCGCCGTAGGCCTCGCTGCTGAGGAACTGCGCCGGCGCAATTTTCTGCATACCGGCCAGACCACGGCGACGGGACAAGTGATTCGCGAAGCAGTGGATCTGGAGCATCTGCTCGATCGCGCGCTGGCGCTGTCGGATTATCAAGCAAAAACCCGCGCATTCGCGGAACAGAACCAGCACGCTCGCGTGAAAAAGGGCATCGGATTTGCATCGTTCATGCACGGCGCGGGATTCACCGGGTCTGGTGAGCGCTATCTGCAATCCGTCGCGGGCGTCGAAGCCACCGCCGAGGGACGCGTGCGAGTCCTGGTGTCGAGCACCGAAATCGGCCAAGGCACGAACACGATTCTCTCGCAAATCGCGGCGGAAACTCTGGGGATCGATTACGGCCAAGTGGAAGTGGCGCGCCCGGATACGCGCGATGTGCCGAACAGCGGCCCGACTGTCGCGTCGCGCACCTGCATGGTGGTGGGGAAACTGGTGGAATCGGCCGCCATCGGATTGAAGCAGACGCTCGTGAAGGCTGGGCTTCTCGGCGAAAGCTACAGCACCGACGAATTCGCGAGCGCCTGCGCGCGCTACGTAAGCGAATTCGGGCCGCTCCGATCGTTCAGCCAATACCAGGCGCCGCCCGGGATTTATTGGGATGACGATGCATATCGCGGTGACGCCTACGGCGCCTTTGCCTGGGCGGTATACGTCGCCGAAGTTGCGGTGGACACCGTGACCTATGAAATCAAAGTGTCGGATTTCGTCGCGTTGCAGGAGATTGGGCGCGTGATTCATCCGGTGCTGGCGGCCGGACAAATCGAAGGTGGCGTGGCGCAGGGAATCGGTTACGCGATTTTCGAAAACGTGGTGTGGGACAAGGGCCGCATGGCGAACGCGCAGATGACCAACTACATCATGCCGACATCTGTGGATTTACCGAATATCCGTGTCTATTTCGAGGAAGTCCCCTACGAACACGGGCCGCTCGGCGCAAAAGGTATCGGAGAATTGCCCATCGATGGCCCTGCCCCCGCGATTTTGAACGCGATTGAGAACGCGATTGGCGTTCCGGTGAACGAAATTCCGCTGATGCCGGAGATGCTGATGCACGCGCTGGCCGGTGCGGACGCGCCCGTGGTGGAGGCGAGCGTTGGCTAGGGTGCGCATCGAGTTGCGGGTGAACGGCGTGGCGCAGATCGTGGACACGTATCCCATGGCGCGCCTGCTCGACGTGCTGCGCGAGCAGGTTGGCATCACCGGGACGAAGGAAGGGTGCGGTGAGGGCGAATGCGGCGCCTGCTCCGTGCTGTTGAATGGCCAGTTAGTGAATAGCTGCCTGGTGCCCGTGCTGCAAGTGGCCGGATGCAGTGTCGTCACCATCGAGGGGCTAGTCGAGAATGGGTGCCTGCATCCCATCCAGGAAGCTTTCGCGCACGCGGGCGCGGCGCAATGTGGAATCTGCACGCCGGGGATGATCCTTGCCGCACGCCAGCTTCTGGAGCGATTTCCCCATCCCACCGACGAGCAGATCCGCGAAGGGCTGGCCGGGAATCTGTGCCGCTGCACAGGTTATCAGAAGATTCTCGACGCAGTGCGGCAAGCCAGTGAGGCGGTGACACGCACATGAGAGCCTATGTTCCCGAGTACGATCTGATAGCACCGGCGAGCCTGGATGAAGTTCTCCGGCTGATGGAAAGAGAGCCAGGCGTCTGGCGGCCGATCGCCGGCGGAACGGACCTGATGGTGTTGTTTGAAGCTGGCCACCTGCCATACCGCAAGCTGGTGAGCCTGACACGCATCGCGGAATTGCGTGGAATCGCGGTGAGCGACACACATGTCACATTCGGCGCGCTGACCACGTACACGGAAATCCAGCGGAGTGAGATCATCCAACGCGAGTTTCCGCTGCTGGTGAAAGCGGCCCGTTGGACCGGCGCGGTGGCGACTCAGAATCGCGGAACGCTGGCCGGAAATATCGCGAACGCATCGCCAGCCGCCGATTCGCTTCCGGCACTCTTGGTTTACGACGCCGAAATTCAATTGGTGTCCGAACGCGGACCTCGCTGGGTGCCTTACCAGACATTCCACACCGGCTATAAGACCACCGCGTTGCAGCCGGAAGAAATCATCGGCTACATCTCTCTGCCGCGCAGGACGCACGGTTGCGTGCAGTATTTGCGCAAGGTAGGCACGCGCTCGGCGCAGGCAATCGCCAAAGTTGCGTTGGCTGGGCTGGCGAAGATGAGCGGATGGACGGTAGAGCGCGTCCGGATCGCGCTTGCCAGCGTTGCGCCCGTTCCCATTCGATGCGTGCGAACGGAAGAATTGATCGAGGGCCGCGTATTGGATGGGACTGCGATCGAGGAAGCCAAAGCACAAATTGCCGCGGAGATCGCGCCGATCAGCGATATCCGCTCGACCGCGGATTACCGGTCGCGCGTCACTGCGAATCTGTTGGAGGAATTTCTGGGGAGCTTACGCGCGTGACTCTGGCGGAACTCAATACGCTGCCTGGTTATCGAGCCGTGGATGAATTGGTGAATTGTTGCGGCTCCAGGGCTTGGGCGCGGATACTGGCTCGGCGGCGTCCCTTCGTGAGTCTGGAACGCCTGGTGCAAGCCGCGTCCGAGGTTTGGCTGCGGCTCGACGCGGCGGACTGGATGGAAGCGTTTCAGGCGCATCCGCAAATCGGGCAACGGCAACCGGCAGCGCACGCGTCGGTGCAAGCGCAGGCATGGTCCGCGCGGGAGCAGTCCGGGATGAGCCGCGCGGGCGTCGGCGCGACCATGGACCTGGAGGCGGCCAACCAGGAATATCTATCGAAGTTCGGCTACATCTTCATCGTTTGCGCGAGCGGCAAGCGCGCCGGGGAGATGCTCGCCATTCTGCGGTCGCGCCTTTCCAACACGCCCGAGGCTGAGATTCACGTGGCGGCGGAAGAGCAGGACAAAATCACGCGCTTGCGTTTGGAGAGGCTAATAACTGGATGAGTGGAATCAGCACGCACGTTTTGGATACTGCGAAAGGGCTGCCGGCGCAAGGCGTGCGCGCGGCGCTCGATCGCAAATCGGCGGAAGGCCCGTGGTTTGAAATCGGCAGCGGCGCCACCGACGAAAATGGCCGCATCCCCGAACTGCTCCTGGCCGGGACCGTGCTCGAGGCTGGAACTTATCGTTTGACGTTCTTCACCGCCGAATATTTCGAAGAGCAGGATTGCTTTTATCCACGAGTCAGCGTAGTGTTTCAAGTGCGCGACCCATCCGCGCATTATCATATTCCGCTTCTATTGAGTCCCTATGGATACACAACCTACCGAGGCAGTTGAGCCGATTCTCGCCGCCGATACGTACGGAAAATCCCGTGTGCGTTTAATCAAACTGGCGCGCCGCGGCGACCGGCACGATCTCAAGGAGATTACGTTCCAGATCCTATTCCGCGGCGGCTTCGCCAGTTGCTATGAAACCGGCGACAACAGCAGGATTCTGCCTACGGACACCATCAAGAACACCGTATACGCGCTCGCGCGGGTGCACGACATCGTGAGCATCGAAGAATTCGCGCAGCGCCTGATCGAGCACTTTCTGAAAAACAATCCACAGGTATCGGACGTGCGCGTGGAGATGACGGAGCATCTCTGGTCGCGGATCACGGCCACTGCGTTTACTCGCGAGAGCCAGAAGCGGACCGGACTCGTGACCGGTACTCGCAATGGCGTGACCATCGAATCAGGCATCGACGATCTCGTGATCCTGAAAAGCAGCGGCTCGGCTTTCGAGGGCTACATCCAGGATCCTTACACTACGCTGAAGGAGACCAAGGACCGCATTTTCGCCACGGCGGTGCGCGCAGTGTGGCGCTACAAGTCCGGCGCGGTGGACTTCAATGCGAGCTGGGATGGGATTCGGAAGACGGTCATCGATACCTTCGCTGGGCACGAGAGCTTGTCGGTCCAACATACGCTGCATGCGATCGGCAAGCAGGTGCTGAAGGCTTTTCCCGATGTCGCCGAGATCCAGATCGCGATGCCAAACAAGCATGCTTTGTTGGTGGATCTTTCGCCGTTCGGCCTGGACAATCCGAATGAAGTATTTCTGCCGATCGACGAACCGTCAGGATATATCGAGGGTAAGTTGGTGGCGAAAGATTAGTATTGAATCTTGGTCTGCGATTTTTCCCACTCGCGAAATGCCTCGAGCGCCTGCTCGCGCATCAGAGGGATCATCGAAATCTTGCGCTCATTTAACGGTAAGACCAGCTGATCGTATATGAGGGAATCGTCGAAGCCGATTTGCGCCGCGTCCTCGCGCGTGCTCGCGTAGTAGACCTTCGGCAAACGCGCCCAGTAGATTGCGCCCATACACATCGGACAAGGCTCGCAGGTTGTGTACAAGTCGCAGTCGTTCAGTTGAAAAGTCCGCAGCTCCTGGCAGGCCGCGCGAATGGCGACTATCTCGGCATGCGCGGTCGGGTCCTGCGCGCTGGTGACCTGGTTCGTGCCCGAGGCGAGGATCGATCCGTCTCGCACCACGAGTGCAGCGAATGGCCCTCCCAAGCCGATGCGCACATTCTCGAGCGCGAGGGCAATGGCTCTCTGCATGAAGCGATCCACCATTCGACCCTTTTCATGACTACCATAGCAAAGAAGCCATGAAAACCACGTTAACTTCGGAGATTCTCGCTCCAATTATCGAACCGCTGGCGCGCGCGAACGCCACACATGACGCTCTCTTTCCCGGCGAGGCGGCCGAGCGGCAGCCGGTGCACACCGTCTACGGCGGCGCGCATCTATTCAAGACGGAGACCGCCGCGACACTGGGTTCGTTGGCGCTTGGCCTATTGCGTAACCACGTGCCCGATCCGGCGGAATTCGCGAAATGCGTTGGCTTGGCGGATGAGCGGCTGGCGTCGAAGGTCTACGCGAGGACCATCGCCAAACTCGAACGCGAGCCGGTGGAAGATTTTCGCATCGACTTTGAAGACGGCTACGGGAGCCGGTCGGACGCCGATGAAGATGGCCATGCGGTTTCGACCGCGCAGGCGGTTGCGCGCGGGGCGGGGAAGCCGGGCTTCCCGCCGTTCATCGGAATTCGGATCAAGCCGCTGACGGAAGTGCTGCGCGGGCGCAGTATCCGAACCCTGGATCTGTTCCTGACCGCGCTGCTCTCGGAATCGGGCCGTGTTCCGGACACGTTCGTGGTCACGCTGCCCAAAGTGACAGTACCCGAACAGGTGGCTGCGCTGGTGAAGCTGCTGGAGGCGATGGAATCAAGCCACGGACTTCGGGTCGGCTCGCTGAGGCTGGAGTTGATGATCGAGACTCCGCAGTCGATCATCAACGCCTCCGGCGTCTTTGCCATCCCGAAATTGCTGGATGCGGCGCAAGGCCGTGCGCGAGGCCTGCATTTCGGAGTGTACGATTACACAGCCAGTTGCAACATCACCGCCGATCATCAGACCATGACTCATCCGGCTTGCGATTTCGCGCGTCACGTCATGCAGGTGAGTACGGCTGGCCGCGGCCTGATGCTTTCCGACGGCGCCACGAATATCCTGCCGGTCGCGCGCCAGGGCAACGTGCAGAGAGCCATGCGCCTGCACTTCGAACACGTGCAGCGCTCACTGATGCACGCCTACTACCAGGGCTGGGATCTGCATCCGGGACAGTTACCGACGCGCTACGCGGCGGTCTATGCCTTCTTCCTGCAGAGCTTCGAATCGGCCGCCGCGCGTTTGCGCAATTTCGTCGAGAAGGCGGCGCAGGCGACGCTCGTGGGCGATGTTTTCGACGACGCCGCCACCGGGCAAGGGCTGCTCAATTTCTTCCTGCGCGGCATCAACTGCGGCGCCTTCACGGAAGAAGAAGCATGCGCGGCAGGATTGACGCTGGAAGAACTGCGCAGCCGATCGTTCGTGGAGATTCTGAACAGGCGGTCCCCGCGCTGACGCTTGGGGGTGCCTCCTAAGGGCTTGTCATGAAACAAGTGTGCCAAGTGTGTGCACAGTGGGGCAGGCGATCGTTTTTTGTCGCCTGCCTTGCGCAGTCTGCTTGGCAGGCCACGAAAAACGATGGCCTGCCCCACGATCGTGTCCTAAGCTACGCCGCGCGCGTCATCGCCAGGTACAGCATCCCGAAGGCAAGCGCGGTCAATGCGAGGCAGACTCCCGCCAGAGCCCTAAGCAGCGGCTCCTTCCACATCAGACGCGCGCGAGGCGTGCTGGCGACCCAGCCTGTGACGAAACCACCCGCAAGGCCGCCGAAGTGTGCCCATTTGTCCACTCCGGGGATGAAGCTGATTACCAGACCGTAGATCAGCCATCGCATGTAGAACGACTTCACTTGACCTGCGAGCGCCGACCGGTCAAAAACCCCAAATGCCAGCATCGCTCCGATGAGTCCAAAAATGCCGGCCGATGAGCCCACGGAGTACCCGTAGCCGACGTGCGAGCTGGTCCAGAATCCGGTGACGGTCGAGACGAAATAGAAAACAATCAGGCGGCTGGTGCCATAGAGCTGCTCGACTTCTGCGCCAAGATCGAACAGCACCCAAGAATTCATCAAAATGTGAAAGATGCCTCCGTGCAGAAATCCCGCCGTTACCAGCCGCCAATACTGGCCGTCCATTCTGGACCAAGGAACGTTCGCCCCGAAATCCTTCAGCCCGGATTGCGGGTTCAGATACTCGGCGGCGAACAGCGCGGTGTTGATCAACAGGATCATCACCGTGGTGAAGCGCACGTGCGGGATCAGGCCGCCGAGGATATCGCCGGGACTGCGCTGTTCGGCGGCCCGCTGGCCGAGCCGCATGTCGCAATACGGGCATACCCGGTCGCTCGTCGTCACAAACGCCCGGCAATTCGGGCACATCCGTCGCTTATCCACTCATCGACATTGTAGCCTTACGACGCTTGCTGCCGCGCGCGGCTCAGTTACGAGTCGGTGCGCTACAGAGCCGCGACCGTAAGGGAGCGTGTTGTGACCATCTCTTGGTACAATTTAGTAATTCCTCAATGCCGAAAACGGAACAGGAGTATCGTCAAGACATCGTCGATGTGGGCAAGCTCGTCTTTCAGAAGGGCTGGGTGGCCGCCAACGACGGAAACATCAGCATCCGTCTCGAGAAGAATCGCGTGCTCTGCACTTGCACCGGCATCAGTAAGGGCATGATGACGCCCGACGATCTCATCATCTGCGATCTCGACGGCAACAAGCTGGAAGGCTCGCGCGAGCGCACCTCCGAGATCGCCATGCACCTGACCATCTACCAAATGCGGCCCGATATTCTTTCCGTCGTACACGCACACCCGCCGGTGGCGACGGGTTTTGCGGTGGCCGGCCGGCCTTTGAACCTGGCGCTGCTGCCGGAAGTGATCATCGGTTTGGGGTGCGTGCCTTTAGCCGATTACGGCCTGCCAGGTACGCCCGCGCTCACCGAGGGCATGCTGGAGTACATTCCGAAATACGACGCGATTCTGATGGGCAACCACGGCTCGGTCTGCTACGGCGAGGATGTTTACAAGGCCTTTTTCAAGATGGAAACGGTGGAACACTTCGCCCGCATCGCGCTGGTTGCCGAATTGTTAGGCGGACCGAAAGTCCTGCCCAAGGACGAGGTTGATAAACTGTTTGATTCACGCACGCGGTACGGGGTGAAGGCGCGGCACAGTATGGAGCCGGGTTGCCCGGTGGTTGCCGAAGACGTGGATTCGGGCGAAGAGCGGTACCAGGTGACGCGTAACGAACTCATCGCCCTGATAGACGAAGCCTTGCGCGAACGCGGCGTGCTGGCGTAATGTAGTCCTGGAGGTCGAATGGGTGAAGCTTTAGGGATGATCGAAACCCGGGGTCTGGTGGCGATGATCGAAGCCTCCGACGCCATGGTGAAGGCTGCCAACGTGCACATGGTTGGCTGGGAGAAAATCGGCTCCGGTTATGTGACGGCATTGGTGCGCGGCGATGTTGCCGCAGTGCGCGCCGCCACCGACGCAGGAGCGGCCGCCGCGCGCCGCGTGGGCGAGCTGATTTCCGTGCATGTGATCCCGCGGCCCCATCCGAGCCTCGAAGACGTCCTGCCTATCGGCAAGGCTCGCGCAAATACCAAGTAGGCATTCATGATTCTGGCCCGCGTCGTGGGCACCATCGTTGCCACCCGCAAAGATCCGCGCCTGGAAGGTTTCAAGTTGCTGATTGTGAAACCTGTCGCCCCTGACGGCAAAGACGAATCCGGCTACGTGATCGCGGTCGATACCGTCAGCGCCGGTTCCAAGGAAACCGTCATCGTCGTTTCCGGCAGTTCGGCGCGCATGGCCGATGGCTGCAAGGATAAGCCGATCGATGCCAGCATTGTCGGCATCGTCGATACCGTGAGCGTAAACAAATGAAGCCGGCTGCGGACCAATAGCCATGTTTCTCGGGCGCGTCGTGGGAAATGTGGTTTCGACGGTGAAAGACCCCTCTTTGAAGGGCCAGCGGCTGCTGATCGTGCAGCCATTGAAACCAGACCTCTCGGCAACCGGGAAGCGGCTGGTACTGTTGGATTCCACCGGCTCCGGCTCGGGCGAACTGATCTATTGGTGCCGCGGGCGAGAATCCAGTTTCCCGTTCCTGCCGGATGAGGTGCTCTCGGATGGCACGATCGTCGGAATTGTGGACGAACTACATCTCGGAGAGGGCGGCTAGATGTTGATCGCGCGCGTCATCGGCGAGCTCGTCTCCACTCACAAGCACGCCAGTCATTTGGGCCGCAAGGCGCTCATCGTGCAGCCGCTCGATCTGGACGGCGCCAATCGCGGCGATCCGGTGATTGCCTTCGATGCCGTGGATGCCGGGGTGGGAGATCGTGTGCTGCTGGTGACGGAAGGGTTCAGCGCGATGACCAGTGTCGGGCGGCCTCAGTCACCGATTGACATGGCGGTGGTTGGCGTAATCGACCGCGTCGACCTCGACTCGCCGGTTG
>WNFJ01218578.1_pt3 | contig 76524 bp, 82 predicted proteins | sample 5400461 | NCBI WGS metagenome assembly WNFJ01 (sample SAMN13153349, study PRJNA577476) | soil metagenome | isolation source: 115 cm saprolite on Douglas fir-dominated hillslope | place: USA:California | collected 2013-09-17
GGCGCCGTCGCCGACCGGCTCACGCCCCAGGAGTACGCGCGCCTGCAGGCCCAGTGCGACCAGCTCCGGGGCGCGCGCCAGACGAACCGCGTCGAGCAGATCCAGTGGAGGCGCGCCGAGGTCAGCGAGGCGTGGCAGGAGGGCGGCCAGGACTGGGTGACGGTCTGCCTCGCCGCCTCGCTCGTCGACTACACCGTGGACGACACGGCGGGTGGCCTCGTGGACGGCTCGAGGACGCCGCAGGACATCGAGGAGTACTGGACCTTCACGCGCCCGGTCGGCCCGAAGCCCTGGCGTCTGTCGGCCATCCAGACCTCTTGACGGGTGCGGAGGGTGCGCGTTGAAGCGCGCCTTGGCGTGGGTCGCCGGCATCGCCGCGGCGGTCGTCCTCCTCGTGATCGCCGCGGCCGTGGCCCTCCCGTACCTGATCGACACGCCGCGCGTCCAGGCGCTGATCGTCTCCACCGCGTCGCAGGCGCTCGGCCGGCCCGTGAAGTTCACCTCCCAAGCTCGCCGACCTCGAGGTGGGCGAGGACCCTGAGTTCGGCTCCGCCCCCTTCCTCAAGCTCGAGAGCGGCCGCCTCGCGCTGAAGCTCGGGGCGCTCCTCGTGGGCCACGTCGAGTTCGCCAACCTGACGCTCCAGAAGCCGGCCATCACGCTGATCCGGAACCCCGAAGGCGTGCTGAACATCGCGAGCCTCGGCGGGAGCGTGGAATCGCGCGGCGCGGGCCGCGCCGGGCGCGCGGGCGGCGGGGCGGGCGGGGGTGCGCCCGGCGCGCTGCCGGGACGCGTGACGATCGAGAAGGGCACCGTCACCTACGTGGCCCGCGGCGGGGGGGGCGCGCTCGCGAACTACCGCGTGGAGGACCTCGACCTCACGCTGGGCGCGCGCGGCGGGGCGCTCACGCTCGAGGGCGCGGCGCGCGTCCAGCCGGGCGACCTTCGCGTGACGATCGCCGACGGCCGGCTCGCGCTGAACGGCAAGAGCGTGCTCGAGGCCCCCCTCCACGCCCGCGTCGGCGTCGAGGGCAAGGACGTCGCGGGGCTGGTCGCCGCGGGCCTCGGCCGGGCGCCGGCGATCGCGGGCCCCATCAAGGGCGCGTTCGTCCTGAGCGGCACGCTCGGCGCGCCAAAGGCCGCGGGCGCGGTCGAGCTGGCAAGCGCGCGCGTCACGCAGGAGGGCGCCGCCTGCGCCGAGCCCAGGCGGCGCACGCTGACGCTGGTACCGCTGAAGCTCGAGAGCGTGGCCTGGGACGGGGCGCGGCTCACGAGCCGCCCCGTCAGCGCGGGCCTCGCGGGCGGGACGATCTCGCTGAGCCTCGCGGCGACGCTCGACCGCGGCACGCGCGTCGAGCTCGGCGACCTCGCCATCAAGGGGCTCCCCGTCGAGCGTGTGCTGGTGGACTTCCTTTGCCAGAGCTACGCGGTGACGGGCCCGCTCGACCTCGACGGCGCGCTCGCCTTCAGCGCCGCCGACATCTGGAACACGCTCTCCGGCCCTGGCCGGCTGCGGATCGGTCCGGGCCACGTCGTCGGCACCCAGGCGCTCGAGCTGCTCGGCGGCCTCGTCCGGGTGGGTGGCGCGGTTTCCGCGCTCCTCGGCACCGACGTGCCCTCCGGCGCGCCGCTCGAGTTCGACTCGATCACCGGGACCTACCAGATCGCGAACGGCGTCGTGACGACCCGCGACCTCCTCTACGCGAGCCGCCTCATGAGGGTGGCCGTCGCGGGCCAGTACGGCCTCGCGACGGGCCGGATGAACCTCGACGTCGTCGTGAGCCGCGACAAGGCCGAGGTGAAGGCGAAGGTGACGGGCCCGGCGGCGTCGCCGTCCATCCGGGTCGAGCCCGCGTCGCTCGTCCGCGACGCCGACCGTAAGAAGATCGAGGGCGAATTGAAGGATCTGCTCAAGCGGTTCCGCTGAGGCCCCGGCGATGCGACCAGGCTCGTTCTTCTCCGAGACCATCGGGCTGCGGCGCGCGGCGGCCATCATCTTCACGCTCGCGGCCCTCCTGCCGCTGCTGGCGCTCCTGCCCGTCCTGCGCACGAGCGGCGCCCTGTGGACGCTCGAGACGCAGATCAGCCTGCTGCTCTCGCTCGTGCTCGCGGTCCTCGGCTTCGTCGTCCTCCGGGGGATGGTCGGGCAGATCACGCGCCTCGCCGCGGCGGTCGCGGTGCCCGAGCCGGGCGCGGCGCCGGGCGACGGGATCGTCGAGTCGGCCGTGCCCGGCCTCGGCCGCGTCACGGAGATCGGCCAGATCGGCGGCGCGTTCGCGCGGATGCTCGAGGAGCTGCGCGCGTCCACCGACCGGCTGCAAGACCTGGTCTTCAAGCTCTCGGCGCTGAACGAGCTGGTCGAGCTGGCCTCGCGGGTTCCCAAGATGCAGGACCTCCTGAACCTCGTGCTCGAGCGCAGCATGCGCACGGTGCGCGCGCGCAGCGGGGCGATCATGCTGCTCGACCCGGAGCGCCGCGTGCTCCGCGCCGTCGCGGCGCGCGGGACGGGCGAGGAGGGCGCGGCGGCACGCGAGGTGCCCGTGGGCGAGGGCATCGCCGGGCGCGTGGCGCAGCTCGGCGAGCCCGAGCTCGCCGGCGACGCGGTCTGCCTGCCGATCCGCGTCGAGGACCGGATCATCGGCGTCGTCACGCTCGCCACGGGCGACCCGGCCCGGAGCTTCGGCCCGACCGACCTCCAGTTCCTCAACACGCTCCTGGCCCAGGTCGCCTACGCGCTCGAGAACGCGCGGCTCCTCGAGGAGGCGCAGCGCTCGGCGGCGCGCCTGCAGCAGGCGTTCGAGGACCTCAAGGCGGCCCAGGCGCGCATCGTCGAGGGCGAGACGCTCCGCGCGATGGGCCAGATGGCCTCGGGCATGGCGCACCACCTGAACAACCTGCTCTCGGTCGTCGCGGGACGGAACCAGCTCCTCCTCCTCAAGGTGCAGGACCCCGGCATCCGCGGGCCGCTCGAGGTCGTGCAGCGGGCGACGCTCGACGCCGCCGAGGTCGTGCGCCGCGTGCTCGGCTTCACCGGCGTCCGGCCCGTCGAGCCCGTGGCGCGCGTGGATCTGAGCAACCTCGTGCGCGAGGTGGTCGAGCTGACGCGCCCGCGCTGGCAGGACCAGGCGCACGTCCGCGGGGCCACGATCGAGGTCGTGCCGCGCCTCGCCCCCGTGCTGCCCGTCGTGGGCGAGGCGCCGCCGCTCCGCGAGGTCATCATGAACCTCCTCCTGAACTCGGTGGACGCGCTCCCCGAGGGCGGCACGATCACGATCACGACGGGCGCGGCCGACGGCCACGTCGTGTGCACGGTCGCCGACACCGGCGTCGGGATGACCGACGAGGTGCGCCGCCGCGCGTTCGAGCCCTTCTTCACGACCAAGGGCCCGCAGAACACGGGCCTCGGGCTCTCCGTGGCCCACGGCATCGCGCAGCGGCATCACGGCGAGCTCTCGATCGAGAGCGAGCCCGGCCGCGGCACCGTCGTGACCCTGCGGCTCCCCGAGGCCGACGCGGCGACGGCGCCGGACGCCCACGCCGCGCCGCCCACGCCGTCGGCGACACCGATCAAGATCCTCCTGATCGACGACGAGGTCCTCGTCCGCCAGGCGCTCGGCGACTCGCTCGGGGTCCTGGGCCACACGGTCGTCGCCGCGGCGAGCGGCCGCGAGGGGCTCGAGCGGCTCGAGTCGGGGGAGCGCGTGGACGTCGTGATCACCGACCTCGGCATGCCCGGGATGAACGGCTGGGACGTGGTGCGCGTGGTCCAGGCCCGCTGGCCGGACCTCCCGATCGGGCTCGTCACCGGCTGGGCCGCGGGCCGCGAGCTCAAGCCCGAGGAGGTCGCGCGCGTGGCCTTCGTGATCGGCAAGCCCTACACGCTCGCCACGCTCGACGCGACGCTCGCGCCGATCCGCCCGCGCGGGTCAGCGTGAGGCGCTGAAGCGCCCGCCGCCGAGCTTGCCCGCCTCGACGAGGCCGCCGAAGAACGCGTAGAGCTCCTCGTACTCGCCGGCGCGTTGGTCGCCGAGCCGCGCCGCCGTGTCGGCGCGCATCGCGCGGAACATGTCGAGGCGCCGCCGGAGGACCGCGCGCCACTCGTCGGACAGGTCCTCGGCCTCGACCGCCGTGAAGCCCGCGCGCCCCAGCAGCGCGCGGTAGGAGTCCAGGGACTGCACGGTGGTCGCCGCCATCCACTCGCGGAGCCGCGCGCGCTCGTGCTCGCCGAGGCCAGGCCGCGCGATCCAGTCCGTGAAGGCGAGCCTGCCGCCGGGCAGGAGAACGCGACGACATTCACTCAGCGTGACGAGCTTGTCGGGGATGTGGAGGAGCGCCTCCTGGCTGACGCAGGCGTCGAAGGCGCCCGCGGCGAACGGAAGGGCGGTGGCGTCGCCGCGGACGACGGGGACGCGCCCGGCGAGCCCCACCAGGCGCGAGAGGCGGGCGGCGCCGGCGGCGCGGCCGGCGTGGAGCTCGAGGGCCACGACGCGGCAGCCGCGCCGGCTCGCGAGGAAGCGGGCCGGGCCGGCGAGGCCCGCGCAGACGTCGAGGACCCGGCTCGCCGCCGTGATCCCGGCCCGCCGGGCCAGCGCGTCCACCGCGGCCAGGCCGCCGTAGTGGTCCTGGTCGAACTCGAACAGCTCGTCGGGGGTGAGGCGGGAGAGGTCGCCGCCGCGGCGGCGCGCGACGGCGGCTAGCACCTGCTGCTTGCTGATAGGGTGGTGGTCGTAGAAGTCGCTCGCGCGCATGGCGGCGGCTTGAAGCGTCCGGCGACGTGTGATAAAAAGCAAGCCGGTTCGCATCTTGCCGCGGCGAGGGAGCCCATGACCATCGAGAGCAAGGGCGGTCTCGAGGACGTCGTCGTCTCGACGTCGGACATCTGCTTCATCGACGGGCGCGAAGGCCGGCTCGTCTATCGCGGCTACGACGTCAACGACCTCGTCGAGCACTCGACCTTCGAGGAGGTGGTCTACCTCCTCTGGCACGGCGGCCTGCCGAGCCGGAAGGAGCTGGAGGTCCACCGGAAGGTGCTCTCGGCGACCGGCACCCGCCGGCTCCCGGCCAAGATGATCGCCATGCTCCGGGCGCTCCCGAAGAAGACGACGCCGATGGAGGTGCTGCGCACGGGCGTGTCGGCACTCGCCGCCTTCGACCCAGACGCGCACGACAACTCGCGCGAGGCCACGGCGCGCAAGGCCCTCCGGCTCACCGCGCAGATGCCGACCCTCGTGGCCGCCTGGGAGCGGATCCGCCGGGGCAAGGCCCTCCTGGCGCCGAACCCCAAGCTCTCGCTCGCCGCCAACTTCATCTACATGCTGCGGGGTACCAGGCCGACGCCGCTCGAGGAGAAAACCTTCGACGTCGCGCTCATCCTGCACGCCGACCACGAGTTCAACGCCTCCACGTTCGCCGCCCGCGTGACGGCCGCGACCATGTCGGACCTCCACTCGGCGATCGTCTCCGCGATCGGCGCCCTCAAGGGCCCGCTCCACGGCGGCGCGAACGAGCAGGTCATGCTGATGGTCGAGCAGATCGGGACCCCGGCGAAGGCCGAGGCGTGGATCCGGAAGGCGCTCGCCGACCACGCGCGCGTCATGGGCTTCGGCCACCGCGTCTACCGCGTGGAGGACCCGCGCGCCAAGCACCTGCGCCGGCTCGCGGCGGAGCTCGGGCGGCAGGCGGGCAACACGAGCTACGTCGAGATCCTCGACACGGTCGCTCGCGTCGTCAGCCAGGAGAAGCACATCTTCCCGAACGTGGACCTCTACTCGGGCGCCGCGTACAAGTCCATGGGGATCCCGACCGACCAGTTCACGCCGATCTTCGCGATCAGCCGGGTCGCGGGGTGGGCCGCGCACGTCATGGAGCAGCACGCCAACAACCGGCTCATCCGCCCCCGCGCGGAGTACACCGGGCCGACGCACGCCACGTACGTCCCGATCGACCGCCGCTAGGCCGCGGCGGGCCCCGCCCTGGGCGCGCGGGTCACGATCGCGATACGCGCGCCTGCCTCGAGAGCCTGCGGGCCACGACCGAGCCGTTCAGGCTCGTCGTCGTGGACAACGGCTCGACCGACGACACGCCCCGCTTCTTCGAGCGCTTCGACCACCCGTGGCCGCTGCGCTACGAGCGGAACAGCGCGAACCACTCGGTGATCGCGGCGCTGAACCAGGCCTGGCGGCTCAGCGGGACCGAGAACGTCTGCGTCATCCATAACGACACGGAGCTCGTCGAGCCCGCGGGGCTCGCCGGGCTCTACGGCGTCAAGCGGCTGCGCCGGAGCGGGCGCTACGTCGGCCGGACGATCGTCCACCGCCTCGCCGTGGCGCCGACCGTCCGGCCGCCGTGGGAGGAGGTGGCGGTCGTGGACTCGGTCTGCATGTGCCTCGACCGCGACCTCTCGTTCGCGGTGCGCGAGCGCGGCCGGCGCTGCCTCGTCGTGCGCGCGCCCTTCGTCCACCACGGCGGCGGCACGCGCGCCCGCGAGTTCGGCGCGCGGCCCGAGAGCGAGCGGCGCGACCTGGCGGCCCGGCGCGAGGTCATGCAGCGGTTCAGGACGAAGTGGGGCCACCGCCTGCCGTGCGACGTGCGCTCGCGGCGCGAGCGGGTGACGGCCTGGCTCCGGGCGAGGCTCGCGTGACGCCCCTCCGCATCGGCATCGTCGGCGCGCGCTTCGCCGCGGACCTCCACGCGGTGAACTACCGGCCGCTCGTCCCCGCGAAGGTCGAGCTCGCCGCGGTGTGCTCGCGGACGCGCGCCGACGCCGAGGCGTTCGCGCGCCGGCACGGGATCCCACGCGTGTTCACCGACCACCGCGAGCTGGCCGCGTCGCCCGACGTGGACGTCGTGGACGTGTGCACGACGACCGACAGCCACCACGCGATCGCGATCGACGCGGCGCGCGCCGGCAAGCACGTGATCGTCGAGAAGCCGCTGACCGGGGCGTTCTGCGAGGGGACCGAGCCGCGTGAGGCGATGCTGGCCCAGGCGCTGCGGAACTCCGACGCGGTCCTGGACGCCGTCGCGAAGGCCGGGGTGACGCTCTGCTACGCCGAGGACTTCGTCTACGCGCCGCCCGTCGCGAAGCTCCGGCGGCTCCTCGACGCGAGCGGCGGCGTCATCCTCGAGCTGCGCGCGGAGGAGAGCCACTCGGGCTCCCACGCCGCGTACGCGAGCCGCTGGCGGAGCGCGGGGGGCGGCGCGCTCCTCCGCATGGGCTCCCACCCGGTCGGCGTCGTCCTCCACCTCAAGCACTACGAGGGGATCAAGCGGGACGGCCGCCCGATCCGGGCGCGCGCGGTGACGGCCGACGTCGCCCAGCTCACCAAGCTGCCGGCCGTCGCCGACCGCAAGCTGTACATGAGGACGCGCGCCGAGGACGTCGAGGACTGGGCCGTCGCGGTCGTCACCTTCGAGGACGGCACGAAGGCGACCGTGCACTCGAACGACATCACGCTCGGTGGCGTGCGCAACGTGGTCACGGCCTACCTGACGAACGGCGTCGTCCAGGCGAACATCAACCCGAACAACGCCGTCGCCGCCTACGCGCCCGACGGCGCCGTGTGGGGCGACGAGTACATCACCGAGAAGGTCGAGACCAAGGGCGGCTGGCAGTTCCCGAGCCCCGAGGAGGACTGGATGCGCGGCTACCCGCAGGAGCTCGCGGACTTCGTGGACGCGATCCGCGAGCGGCGCGAGCCCCTCTCGGGGGCGCTGCTCGCGCGCGAGGTGGTCGAGGTGATCTACGCGGGGTACCTCTCGGCGGCGACGGGCCGTCGCGTGGAGCTCCACCGGCCATGATCCCGTTCACCAAGGGCCACGGCCTCGGCAACGACTACGTCGTCCTGAACGAGGCCGACCTGCGCGCGCCGCTCTCCGTCCGCGCGATCCAGAAGATCTGCGACAGGAACCGCGGCGTGGGCTCCGACGGGATCCTCCTGCTGGTGCCGACGGCGCGCGCCGACTTCGGCCTGCGCATCTTCAACCCCGACGGGAGCGAGGCCGAGAAGTCGGGCAACGGCCTCCGCATCTTCGCCAAGTACCTCTGGGACCACGGCCACGCGAAGCGGCCGACGTTCACGGTGGACACGAAGGGCGGCGTGGTCGAGTGCCGGTGCCACGTCGCGGACGGCCGCGTCAACTTCGTCACCGTCGAGATGGGGCGCGCGACGTTCCGGGCGCCCGAGATCCCGATGCACGGCCCCGAGCGCGACGTGGTCGGCGTGCCGCTCCAGCTCGGCGACGGCACCACGCTCATGGTGACCGCCGTCTCGATCGGGAACCCCCACTGCGTGACCTTCGTCGAGCGGCTCGACGACGCCGACTGCCGGCGGCTCGGCCCGCTGCTCGAGAACCATCCGGCCTTCCCGAACCGGACGAACGTCCAGTTCGCGCGCGTCCGCGCGCGCGACGCCCTGGACATCCTCATCTGGGAGCGCGGCGCCGGCTACACCCTCGCGTCCGGATCGTCCTCGTGCGGCGCCGCCGCGGCGGCCGTGAGGAACGGGCTCTGCGATCACGGCCGCGTGCGGGTGCGGATGCCGGGCGGCGAGCTCGTCATCGAGGTGCGGCCCGACTGGTCGCTCCGGCTCGAGGGGCCGGTGGAGGAGGTCTTCACGGGGACGCTCTCGGCCGAGTTCGCGGCGTCGCTGTGAAGCGCGTCTGCGTCTTCTGCGGCTCCGCGGAGGGCGCGCGCCCGGTGTACGCGGAGGCCGCGCGCGACCTCGGCGCCGAGCTGGTGCGGCGCGGGCTCGGCCTCGTGTACGGCGGCGGCTCGGTCGGCCTCATGGGCGCCCTCGCCGACGCCGTGCTCGCGGCCGGGGGCGAGGTGGTCGGCGTCATCCCCGGGCCGCTCGCCACCCGCGAGCTCGCACACCCGGGGCTCAGCGAGCTGCGCGTCGTGCCGACCATGCACGAGCGCAAGGCGACGATGGCCCGGCTCTCGGATGCCTTCGTCGCGCTGCCGGGCGGCCTCGGGACGTTCGAGGAGACGCTCGAGGTGCTCACCTGGGCGCAGCTCGGCATCCACGCGAAGCCCGTGGGCGCGCTCGACGTGCAGGGCTACTGGGACGGGCTCCGTCGCATGCTGGCCCACGCGGTCGAGGAGGGATTCGTGCGGCCGGAGTACGCCGCGCTCCTCCTCTGGGGGCGGACGCCCGTGGAGCTCCTCGACCGTCTCGCCGCGTGGCGCCCGCCCGAGTTCACGCGCGCGTGGCTCAGGCCGAGCCAGACCTAGCGCCCCGCCGCGATCACCGCCCCGTCCCGCAGCGGCCCGAGAGGCGCCGTGCCCATCGCGATCATCTCCCGGCTGAAGGAGTCCCGGATCTCACTCCTCGGTGGCGGCGCCGGCCAGAGAGGCAACCACGGAGCCAGGCGATGCGCCTGCACGCGCGACCGAAAATACTGCTCGTGGTCCCATTCGATCTCCGCCATGGCCAGCAGGCAGTCCACGAGCTCCGGCCGGCCCGCTTTCACGGCCAGGCGTGCGGCCGTCTCGTATTCCTTGATGTTGCGGGACTCGAGCCTGCCGGCACCGTACATGGGCGGGAGCCAGCCGACGACGTGACAGAGAAATCCGAGAGTCCGCCCGACCCTGCGGGCGCGTCGTTCCCGTTCTCGGGACGGCGCCGCCCCGATCCGGGAGAGCATCGCACCGACGAGGTCGCGGTGACGCCACTCTTCGTTCTCGATTTTCAGGATCTGCGCGCGGTCCTCGGGGTTGCGGACGGATCGCCAATGGCCCCGGTACGCCCGCGCGGCGGCGAGCTCGCCCGAATAGGCGAATCGCAGGGCGGCCGTGAGCCGCTCGAGATCGTCTGGTCTGCTCATACGCCCCTCCTGTTTCGGGCGAGGAAGCGCCTCTCATGGTCCGGCGTCGGGAGCATACACGACTCGAACTTGCCAAAGATGGCATAGCGGTTCAGCGCGATGCGGTCATAGAGCCAATCTCGCAGGACACTCGGCACGACCCCAAGCGCGGCGGCGAGCCACCAGGGAAACGGCAGACCGCGCATCACGTTGAGAAATGCCGCCGATTTCACGTAGAGCCGCGGCCCCTCGACCAACAGCATCGTCTCGTAGCGGTCCGTCGGCAAGCCATACCAGGCCAGAATGGCCTGTCCTTCCTGGGACTGGATCGAGGCGAGCTTGAACGCGTGCCTTCGATCGAAGCGGATGAGAAATCGTGCCCACGCACCACACAGCCGGCACACGCCGTCGAACAGGACCACGCGGTCATCTGGATCCACGTTCGGCGCCAACGACCGACGCTCGCCCTGCTCCATGCGGGCTCCCTCTAGACGTCACTCATCGCGCGCGGAGCCTCGCGAGGACCGGCATCGCGGCGAGCTGCGCCTCGCCGAGCTCCTCCCAGCGGATGCCCTTCGGCTTCGGGAACGCGCGCCGCGTCCGGATGACCCGCTCCGGCGTCGCGATCAGGTCGAGGGGGACATCGTGGTCCGTCATCGGGAGCGGCCCGTCGAGGACCTGCAGCTCGTGGACCGTCGTCGTGACCGGGGTGTCTTGATCCACGGCGCCGAGCTCGCGGGCCAGGGCGAACTCGAGGTCGCTGTAGCCGCCGCCCTTGCCGACGCGCGCGCCGTCCGGGCTCACGGCGACGCTGCCCGCCACGACGAGGTCGATCGTGCCGAGGGCGCGCGGGGCGACGGGCTCGCCGAGCTTCGCGGCGCCCGCGATCGTCGCGGCCTCGCCGAGCCGCGCGCCGAGCCTCGCCGGGTCGAGCCGGATGAAGCAGCGCGCGTCGCGGAGCCGCGGTACCGCCATGAAGACGAGCTTGCCCTCGCGGAGCGCCCGGAGCCGCACCGCGCGCTGGGGCGCGTCGGGATTGCACTTGAGGCGCTTGGCCGCCTTCCACTCCGGCGTCTCGGCGAGCCGCGCGGCCGCCGCCTCGGCGCCCGCGAAGTTCGGGATGCGGTCGTGGAGCGGCAGGGGAAAGCGCGCCACGCGGCGCTCGGTCAGGAGCGTCCAGACGCGCTCGCGGATCTCCTGCTTCACGCGGCCATGGTACACTCCGGCCGCCGTGATCGCCGCGTGGTGCTGGGAGTTGATCGAGCCGTATCTCAAGCGTAACCTGCTCAATCGCGGCGTCGAGCGCCCGACGCGCCGGCAGATCCTCGAGGAGTTCGCGCGCGTCTGGCCCGAGTTCACCGCGACGCTCGGCGTCCAGGAGCCGCACGCGGGCACGATCCGCTTCAAGTGGCTGGCGCGCCTCCCCGCGGCCGAGATGGAGCCCCTTCTCGAGGACCCGGCCGGCTGGATCCAGGCGCGCTACGGCGGCGGCAAGTTCAAGCTGAACCTGCACCACGGGATGCACTTCGTGAGCACGAAGAACTTCAAGCCCGAGGGGGAGCCGCGCTGGAAAGACGCGCCCGAGCTCGCCCTGGACTGACGGAGAATCCATCATGCCGAGCGAGGAGACGCGCCGCGTGCTGAAGGTGTTCGGGGTGGCCGTGACGAACCTCGAGGACGCGATCGAGCGGAAGGCGCCGCTCGACGAGATCATGAAGTGGGACCGCGAGGTCGCCGAGCGGACGCGCGAGGTCTTCGCGCTGGTGGATCGCCTGCGGAGTCGCCGGATCGCGTGACCGCGCGCGTCGACGCCTCGGGAGTCGCGCTCGCCCTGCCGCGGCCGCCGCGGCGGATCGTCTCGCTGATCCCGAGCACGACGGAGACCCTCTGCGCCCTCGGCCTCGCCGACGCCCTCGTGGGCGTGACCGTCTACTGCCGCGAGCCCGCGGAGGTCACGCGGACGAAGACGCGGATCGGCGGCGAGAAGGATCCCGACCTTGAGAAGATCCGCGCCCTCGCCCCCGACCTCGTCGTCGCCAACGTCGAGGAGAACGTCCGCGCGCACATCGAGACCCTGCGCGCCTGGTCGATCCCCGTCTGGGTCACGTATCCGAAGACCGTCGCCGACGGCCTCCGACTGATCCGCGAGCTCGGGGAGCTGACCGGGGCGTCCGCCAGCGCGGCGACCATCCTCGCCGAGCTCGAGCCGCTCTACGCGCGCGTCAGCGCGGCGAGCGCGACGCGCCCGCCGGTGGACGTCTTCTACGCGATCTGGCGGGAGCCCTACATGACCGTCAACGCCGACACCTACATCAGCGACGTCCTCGCCGTCTGCGGAGGGCGGAACGTCTTCGCCGACCGGCCCGAGCGCTACCCGGCGGTGACGCTCGACGACGTCGCCGCGCGGTGTCCCCGGGTCATCCTGCTGCCCGACGAGCCCTTCAGGTTTCGCGCGGCGCACCTCGCCGACTGGGCGCCGTACCGCGACGTTCCCGCGGTGCGCGGAGGCCGGATCCACCTCGTGGACGGCAAGCCCTTCTCCTGGCACGGCCCCCGCGTCGCCGAGGCGCTGCGCACGGTGCCGGCGCTGCTGGCGGGGACGGCGGGCGCGGACGGGTCGCGGCGCTGACGCGCCGCCGGGCTCAGCCGCGCGGCTCTCGTTCCGGCAGGAAGCGGTCGAGCCAGGGCGCGACGACGACCATGAAGAGGCCGGGGATCGCCACGCCTGCGATGGTGCCGAGGATCGCGAGGAAGACGAGCGAGATGAGCGTGACGGCGAGGTCGAAGAGCGGCGCCACGGCGCTTATTCTACCTCGAGGACCATTTCGATCTCGACGGGAATGCCCATCGGCAGCCCGGCCATGCCCACCGCGGAGCGCGCGTGCTTGCCGGTCGCCTCGCCGAAGACCTGGACCATGAGGTCGGAGAAGCCGTTGATCACCTTGGGCTGGTCGCCGAAGTCCTCGGCGGAGTTCACCATGCCGAGGACCTTGACGACGCGCTTCACCTTGTCGAGGCTCCCGAGCTGCGCGCGCGTCGTCGCGAGCAGCGAGAGCCCGACCTCGCGCGCCACCTGGTAGCCCTGCTCGACGCTGAGCTCGCGGCCGACCTTGCCGCGCGCCATGGGCTTGCCGTCGCTCCGGATCGGACCGTGGCCGGAGACGAACAGGAGGTTGCCGACCCGGACCGCGCCGACGTAGTTCGCGACCGGGGTCGCGGGCGGCGGCAGCGTGATGCTGAGCTCCTTCAAGCGCGCTTCTGCGCCCATGGCGGCGTCTCCTTCGGGAAGGAATGACAGCGGACGCGGAATGGTGGCACACTACACCGTGCCCGTCAAACCGACGCCGGCCACGCCGGCCGCCGCCGCCACGCTGGTCTTGCTCCGCGATCGCCCTTCCGGCGGGTTCGACGTCCTCCTGATGCAGCGCCATCGCGCCAGCACGTTCGCCGCCGGCGACTTCGTCTTCCCGGGGGGCAAGATCGAACCCGACGACGCCCCCGCCAACGCCGCGGCGTGGTGCGCCGGGCCCGATCCGGGCGAGGCGGGCCGCGTGCTCGGCCTCGAGCATGCGCCGCCCGCAGCACTCGCGTACTGGATCGGCGTGATCCGCGAGACGTTCGAGGAGGTGGGGATCCTGCTCGCGCGCGGCTCCGGCGGCGACTCGCTCGGGCTGGATCCGGCGCGGCTCGAAGCGTATCGCCGCGCCTGTCACGCGGACAAGCGCGCGTTCCGGGCGATGCTCACGAGCGAGCGGCTCACCCTGGCGACCGACCGGCTCGTCTACTTCGCCCACTGGATCACGCCGGAGGAATCGCCGCTCCGCTTCGACACGCGCTTCTTCGCGGCCCAGGCGCCGGCGGGGCAGGAGGCGACCGTGGACGGCAAGGAGGTCATCGCGGTCCGCTGGCTCTCGCCACGCGAGGCGATCGAGGCAGCCACGCGCGGCGAGATCTCGCTCCGCAACCCGACCGTGAAGAACCTCATGCTCTTCGAGAGCGCCGGGTCGGCGGCCGAGGCGCTGCGCCGGCTCGCCGGGCGCCCGGTCCCGACGATCCGCCCGCGCGTGCTCGACGAGGGCGGCAAGCGCCGGGTGCTCCTGCCGGGCGACCCCGGCTACGACGAGGCATGACACCGACCTCGTGTGGAATCGGCTGCAGGTGGCCCGGAGCATTGAGCGGACGGGAGGCCGCTTGTCTGAGGGTGCGACATGCCGCTAACATGAGTGCGGGTTCCAATGCAGGGCACAGTCGCGATCACCGATTATGACTGGTATCAGCGACTCCTCGCGCGGTCCGATTCAGAAGAGGTCAATTTCTGGAAGCCATCCGCGACTCGAACTTTCCAGGCGCCCGAGTTCTCGCCCTTCCTCTTCAAGCTCCGAGCACCACACAACGCGATCTGCGGATTCGCATACTTTGCGCGCTATGCCCGCCTGCCGGTCTGGCTGGCGTGGGAAAGCTTTGGCGCCGGGAACGGCTGCGAGAGTCTGCACGAGATGCGCGAGCGGATATCCGAGATCCGCGAGCGGGTGAGGTTTCGCGGGCCAGCCGACACCGAACAGATCGGGTGCGTTCTTCTCGTTTAGCCGGAATTTTTTCCGTCCAGTCACTGGGTCCCGGCGCCGCGCGACTGGCCGGTGCGGACCCAGAGTGACAAGAAGTACCACTTGGACCGGGGAGAGGGTGCCCGGGTCTGGCAGGAGTGTTTAGCCGTCGCGGCGGGTCTTCACGGCGCTCGGTCCCCTCTTGCTGACAGAACTGGCGAGTCGAGTGGATCTCGGTATGGCGCACCCGTTCTTGTGGTGCTGCGGCTCGGCCAAGGAACCTTCCGGGTTGCTGTGACAGAGGCATACCGTCGGGCCTGCGCGATTACAGGCGAGCATTCTCTGCCCGCGCTCGAAGCTGCGCACATCCGATCGTACATGGCCGACGGTCCTCATCGAGTGGCCAACGGGATCCTTCTGCGGGCCGATTTTCACCGGCTCTTCGACCAGGGCTACGTCACCATTACGACCGATCATCAGTTACTTGTAGGCAAGCGGCTTCGTCGGGACTTCGCGAACGGGAGGAGTTACTACCCGTATCAAGGCAAGCTAATCGATCTCCCCAGACGCGAGACGGATCAACCCGCTCGCGAATATCTCGAGTGGCACCGCGAAACCGTGTTTCTGGGCTGAACAGAGTCAATTCCGGCCCTGGAGCCTTGAGATGGAGCTCACCCGTTGGTTCTACGATGTTGAACAGGGAGCTATCCTCGACGTGAATCGGTTTGTGGTGTGCTCGCCCCGACATCCTGAGGATGGGCCGCTACTGGCAATCGGCCCTGAAGCAGTCGAGGCCCTCATTCGTTTCGTAAACAGATGGGACGCCAGCATCTCTGAAGTGGAGCGCCTGCGGAGTGCGGAAGAGCTGGCGCATTCTGTCCGATCGATTGTGGCGCAGCCCTGGGAGCGAGTGAACGAGGAGCGCTGAAGCCAGACGCCAGACGCGTTCTTCGTCGCCGGCCGAGACGGTCGGGACGATCTTGCTGAACTGCCGGCCCTCGGCGAGGCGGCCCTGGGCGGCGGCGCCGTTCTTGAGCCGCACGACCTCGTCCACGATCGGCGCGAGCCGAGATGGAACTCGTCGAACGCGAGCGCCTTCACCGCTGCGCGCCTTGCCCGGGCTTCGGCGCGTTCACGAGGACGGCCATGTTGCCGTACGGGTGCTTGTTCTCGAGCATGAGCTGGTGGCACTCCGGGATGTCGTCGAAGGCGTAGGTCTTCGACAGGCACGGGTCCACCTTGCCCTCGGCCACGAGCTTCGTGACCGCCGCCGCCTGCGCGTCGTTCGAGAGGTGGCTTCCCTGGAAGCGCTTCTGGCGCATCCACTGGTAGCGGAGGTCCATCGTGGCGTTGTAGCCCGTCGTGCCGGCGCAGATGACGACCATCCCGCCCGTCGCGCATACGAAGACCGAAGTCGGCAGCGTCGCCTCGCCCGGGTGCTCGAAGACGATCCTCGGGCTCACGCGCTCGCCGAGGGCGTCCCAGATCGCCTTGCCGAAGGCGCGCGCGCCCTTGGCCCACTCGCCGTAGGCCTTCGCGTCGTCCGTGTCGGGCATCGGCCCCCAGTGGGAGAACCGGCTGCGGTTCACGACGCCGGCGGCGCCGTGGTCGAGGCAGAACTTCTGCTTCGCGTCGTCGGAGACGACGGCGACCGCCCGCCCGCCGAGGGCGCGCGTGATCTCGAGCCCCATGCTCCCGAGGCCTCCCGCCGCCCCCCACACGAGGACGACGTCGCCCGGCTCGACGACGTGCGGCGGCCAGCCCATGAGCATGCGGTACGCGGTGGAGGCGCAGAGGAGATAGCAGCCCGCCTCCTCCCATGTGAGCCGGCGGGGCTTGGGCACGCACTGATGGGCCTGGCAGCGCGCGAACTGGCAGAAGCTCCCGTAGTTAGTCTGGTAGCCCCAGATGCGCGTCGACTCCGCGAGCATCGGATCCTTGCCCGAGCGCACCCACGGGTCATCGGGCCGCCACCAGCCGCTGTGCACGACGACCTCGTCGCCGACCTTGACACTCGTGACGTCCTTGCCGACGGCCCAGACGACGCCCGAGCAGTCGCTGCCGCCCGCGTGGAAGTCCTCGGGCTCGCCGGCCTTCTGCCGCTCGGCGATCACGTCGAGCGGAGTCCCGAGGGCGGCCCACACGTTGTTGTAGTTGATCCCCGAGGCCATGACGTAGACCAGCACCTCGTCGGCGCCGATCGCGGGCGTCGGGATGACCTCCCGCTTCCAGGCCTCGCGCGGCGGGCCGAAGCGGCTCTGCCGGACGACGTAGGCGTGCATCCGCTTCGGCACTTCGCCGAGCGGCGGTCGCTCCCCGAGCGCGTACAGGTCTGCCATGACGTCAGCGACCTCCTTTCCGGTCAGTCACCGTAGAGCTTCTTCACGAAGCCGGTCCGCTCGAGGTCGTCGAGGAACGAGGTGTCCACGATGTCCGCGGGCGAGAGGCCCTCTGCGGCGGGCCGCTCGAGCGCCACCTCGTCCAGGAGCCGCTGCATCGCCTGCGGGCTCGGACGGGGCAGCGCCTGGAACCGTGAGACGTGAAAGTCGTACGCCTCCTCGACCGTGCGCCGGTCCGGGAACTCGAGGAACTTCTGGAGCAGCGGGAGCACCGCCGCGCGCTTCGTCTTGAAGAAGTGGATCGTCTCGACGTACCCCTGGACGAGCCGCCCGACGAGTGAGCGGTCGGCGGCGATCAGCCGGCGCGTGCAGCCCACCACGGCCGTGTGGAAGCCGGTGCTCGGCGGATCGAGCACGTTCAGGCCGAACTCTCGCGGCCCGCGGAAGCGGTAGTCGAAGGGGAGCACGCCGGCGTCGATCTGGCCCGCGGCGAGGGCCCCGTAGATCTTGGCGTTCGTCTCGAGTGACACGAGCGCCGCGGTCACGCCCCACGCCCGGAGCGCCACGTGAAGCGTGACGCCCGTCTGCCCGATCTCGCTGAGCACGCCGATGCGCGCGCCGGCGAGCTGCGCCGGCCGCGAGATGCTCCGGCGGGCCAGGATGGGCACGCCCGTCCACGACGGCACGGTCGGCGCGAGGAGGATGACCGCCTCGTCGCCCGCGAGGACGCTCTCGACGAGCGACGCGGTGCCCATCTCGGCGAACTCCCAGTCGCCCCGCGCGAGACCGGCCGCCGCTTCCGGGCCGCCGGTCTCGACCGCCGGGAAGGAGACGTCGAGCTCGAGACGCTCGAAGATGCCTGCTTCCATCCCGATCCAGCCGAGACTCTGGATCGTGGCGCGAAATCCGGTCGCGATGCGGGCGCGTGTCTCCATGATGGATCGAGCGGCCTACCCGTTGAACTCCTTGACCAGGCGCGGCAGGCGCGGGTCGTCGAGCCCCGGCTGGTAGGGCTGGTAGAGCGAGGTGCGGTCGAGCAGCGTCGCGTAGCGCTCGCGGATCTTCCGCCCGATCGTCTCGTACGTTCCCGTGACGGCGAACGCGTCCACCATCTCGTCGGTGACGAGGTCGGCCATGCCCTTCCAGTCGCCCTCGACGGACTTGCGATGGAGCGCGGGCGTCAGGTCCTGCCAGCCGTGGGCCGCGAGCACCGGCTCGTACGTGCGCGTCGAGGCGTAGAAGGCGATCTGCTGCTTCACCGACCGGCGGCTCTCGGCGAGCTCCTGCTCCGTGTCGCCGACGACGACGAACGTGGACGTGACGTAGGTGAAGTCCTCGCGCTTCCTGCCCGAGACCGCGAGGCCCTCGTTCACCGCGGGCTGCACGTACTCGCGCAGGTACGTCGGGCTGTTGAACGGGTGGACGTGGAGGCCGTTGCACACCTCGCCCGCGATCCGGCACATGTACTGGTTCACGCCCGCGATGTAGACGGGCACCTTCGGGTGCGCGATCGGGCCGGGGTTGAAGAAGGGCGTCATCAGGTCGAAGCGGTAGAAGCGACCCTTGAAGTTGAGCTTGGTCCCGTTCTGCCAGGCGTCCCAGATGGTCCGCAGGGCGAGGACGACCTCGCGCATCTTCGGCCCGGGCGACTCGAACTTCACCGAGAAGCGGCGCTCGTTGTGGCCCTTCACCTGGGTGCCGAGCCCGAGGATGAAGCGCCCGTCCGAGGCCTTCTGGAGGTCCCACGCGATGTGGGCGAGGACCATCGGGCTCCGCGGGAACGTCACCGCGATCGCGGTGCCGAGCTTGATCGTCGAGGTGACGGTGGCCGCGACCGCCAGCGGGAGGAAGGGATCGTGCTGGGTCTCCGAGGACCAGAGGCAGTCGTACCCCATCGCCTCGACCTTGCGGGCGTAGCCCGGGATCGACTTGAGATCGTGGGTCAGCATGCCGACGTCGAGCTTCACGGGCGTCTCCTTTGATCGAGTGGCCTATTGTAGCGAGGCCGGGCGCTCCTTGACCACCGGATGACGGAGGCATAATCTCGTCCCCGATCCCGCCGTGAGACCCGGCGGGACACCACATGCAATGTCTCCAGTGTCACCGAGAGGTTCCCGCCGACGCCCAGTTCTGTCCGGAGTGCGGGGCCCGCTTGGCCGTCGCGTGCCCGGAGTGTGGCACCGACAATAGCCGCGCCCACAAATTCTGCAAGCAATGCGGCCGTTCGCTCGTCGCCGCCGCCGCGACGGACAGGGACCCGGCGCGGTTCGCCTCGCCCCAGAGCTACACGCCGCGGCACCTCGCCGAAAAGATCCTGACATCCAAGAGCGCGCTGGAGGGCGAGCGCAAGCAGGTCACCGTGCTGTTCTGCGACATCGCCAGCTCGACGGCGCTGGCGGAACGCCTGGGCGCCGAGACGATGCACGAGGTGCTCGAGCGATTCTTCGAGCTGGTGCTGGCCGAGGTCCACCACTACGAGGGCACGGTCAATCAGTTCCTGGGCGACGGCGTCATGGCGCTGTTCGGCGCGCCCATCGCGCACGAGGACGACGCACGGCGCGCCGTGCTGGCGGCCCTCGGCATCCAGGGCAGCCTCCGCGACCGCCGGGCGCTGTCGGCCGACGTCACCGTCGACGTCACCGTCCGGATGGGGATCAATACCGGCTACGTCGTGGTCGGCACGATCGGTGACAACCTGCGTATGGACTACACGGCGGTCGGGGACACGACCAACCTCGCCGCACGGCTGCAGCAGGCGGCCGAGCCGGGCACGGTGCTGATCAGCGCAGCGACGTACCGCCTGGTCCACGGGGGCGTCCGCGTCGAGCCCATCGCGCCTCTCCACGTCAAAGGCAAGAGCGAGCCGGTCGCCGCGTACCGGCTCGTCGGGCTGGCCGCGCGCCGCTCGGCGCTCGACGAGCGCCCGACGCGCTCGCTCGGCCGGTTCGTGGGGCGCGAGCGCGAAGCGGGCGTGCTCCAGGATCTCTTCGCTCAGGTCGCGGACGGACACGGCCAGGTCGTCGGCGTGGTGGGCGAGCCCGGCATGGGGAAGTCGCGGCTCCTCCACGAGTTCCGACGCGGGCTCGGGAGCCGCCCCGCGACGGTCCTCGAGGGCCGCTGCGTGTCCTACGGTGGCTCGATTCCGTACCTGCCCATCGTCGAGATCCTCCGCAACAACTGCGGGATCGTCGACGGCGACGGCCCCGACATCGTCGCCGAGCGCCTGGCCGCCGGCCTGCGCGAAGTCGGGATGGCGCCCGAGGAGTGGACGATGTACCTGCTCCATTTACTCGGCGTCAAAGACGACAGTGGGGCGATCGAGGCCCTGAGCCCCGAGGCGATCAAGGCGCGGACCTTCGAGACCCTGCGACAGCTGAGCCTCAAGGGGAGCCGCCGCCGGCCGCTGATCTTCATCGTCGAGGACGTGCACTGGATCGACAAGACGTCCGAGGAGTACCTCGCCTCGCTGGTGGAGAACCTGACCGCGGCGCCCATCCTCCTCATCACGACCTACCGACCCGGCTACCGGCCGCCGTGGATGGATCGCTCCTACGCCACGCAGATCACCCTCCGGCCCCTGGCGCGCCAGGACGGGCTGGTCGTGGTCCAGTCCGCGCTGCAGGGCGAGCGGCTGTCCACCTCGCTGTCCGAGACGATCCTGAGCCGGGCGGAGGGCAATCCGTTCTTCCTCGAAGAGCTGGCGCTGGCGATCGGCGACGAGCGAGAGTCCGCTCACGCGATCCCCCACACCGTGCAGGGCGTCATCATGGCGCGCATCGACCGGCTCTCCGAGGACACCAAGCGCCTGGTGCGGACGGCGTCCGTCCTCGGGCGTGAGTTCCCGCAGAAGCTCCTCGACCGCATCTGGGACGGCGCGGGCGCGCTCCACCCCCACCTCCTCGAGCTCAAGCGCCTGGAGTTCGTCTATGAGCGCGCCGGGGCCGAGGAGCCCGTGTACGTCTTCAAGCACGCGCTCACCCAGGATGTCGCGTACGACGGCCTGCTGACGCATCGGCGACAGACCCTGCACGGAGCGGCGGGCCGGGCGCTCGAGGAGCTCTACGCCGACCGCCTCGAGGAGATCTACGGGTCGCTGGCCTACCACTACGCCCGGTCGGAGATCGCGGACAAGGCGGTTACGTATTTGATCCGGGTCGCCGACAAGGCGGCGCGCGTCTACGCCAACGCCGAAGCGATCACGCACCTCACCGAGGCGCTCACCCACGTGGAGCACCTGCCTGAGGGCCCGCAGCGCGACCGCATGGTGCTCGACATCGCGCTGCGCCAGGGATTCTCGCTCTACTTCCTCGGCCGCTTCGCCGAGAGCGTGGACCGTCTCCTGCAGCACCGCGAGCGCCTGGACGGGCTCGGTGATGCGGCGCTCGCCGGCCCGTACTACTTCTGGCTCGCCCACATGTACAGCCGCCTGGGGAACCAGGAGCTCGCGGTGCAGTGCGCCGGGCGGTCCATCGAAGAGGCGAGCCGCTGCGGCGACGACGCGACGCTCGGGAAGGCCCACGGCCTCCTCGCCCTGGAAGGCCACTGGTCGGGCAGGGCCCGCGACGGCATCGAGCACGGGCGGCAGGCGGTGCAGCGGCTCCTCGGCACGACCCAGCAGTGGTGGCTCGGCATGGCGCACTTCTACCTGGCCATGAACTACCTGCTCATCGGGCGGTTCCCGGAAGCGCTGGCAGCCGCCGCGAGCGCCTCGGCGGTCGGCGAGGCCATCAGCGACACGCGGCTGCAGTGCTACGCGGCGTTCACGAGCGGCTGGGTCGCGGCGATGCGCGGCGACCGCGCCCTCGCCATCGACGATTGCGAGCGCAGCCGGAAGCTCGCGACCGATCGCGTGAGCGGCGTCTACGCCTCCGGGTTCCTCGGATACGTCCACGTCGAGCATGGCGACCCCGAGCCGGCGATCCCCCTGCTCGAGCACGTCGTGAGCGAGTTGGAGCAGTTCGGCTTCCCGCAGTGGCACGGGATGTTCACGTCGACGCTGGCCGAGGGCCACCGGCTGGGCGGCAACACCGACCGCGCGCTCGACCTCGCGCGCCGCGGGCTCGCGATCACCACGGGCGCCCGGTACTGGCTCGGGGTCGGCTACGGCCAGCGGATCCTGGGCCGGATCGCCTCGGACACGGGCGCGCACGACGCGACCGTCGGGCATCTCACGGACGCGCTCGCCACGTTCACGTCGATCGGCGCGCAGTTCGAGGTCGGCCGCACGCGGCTCGAGCTTGCCGCGCTGGCCGCGGGCGCAGGCGATCGCGCCGCCGCCCTGGCGCACGTCCAGGAGGGGGAGGCGGCGTTCCGGGGCCTGGACGCGTCGGCGCAGCTCCGGCGCGCCCAGGAGCTGGCGCTCGAGCTTCGCCGCGCGGTGTAGGCCCGGGCCGCGCCCGACGCACGGCCCGCCCGCCCGACGTCAGCGCCGGAAGGCCTTGATGACGGCGCGCGCCCCGTCGACGCCGATCGGAGGCACGAGGATCGGGAGGTCGACGCCCGCGGTGCGGAACGCCGCGAGCTGCTCGCGGCAGCGGGCCAGGGGCCCGAGGAGGCACACCGCATCAAGCAGCCGGTCGCTCAACGAGGCGCCCCCGCCGCCCTTCTCCATCTCAGCCGCTTCAGCCGTGAAGCCGCTCGCGCGGAAGAGCCGCTGGAAAAAGGGGAAGGTCGTATACAGCCCGAGATTCTGGCGTGCGACGTCGCGCATCGCCTTCACGTCGTCGCCGATGAAGATCGGCAGGCCCACGGTGACGTCGACCTTGCCGAGGCCCGAGGCCTTCGCGCGGCCGTTGGCGATCCAGGCCTTGCTCTTCGCGACGCGCGCCGCCGACCACAGAAACGGCATGATCCCATCGGCCAGCTCGCTGGCGAGCTCGACGGTCCGTGAGGTCACCGCGGCGACATAGACGGGCACCTTGTGCTTGGCAGGGCGCTGGGGCAGATGCGTCGCCGGGCCCTCGCCCCTGAGCCAGCTTCGTACCGCCGTGACGTAGCGCCGCAACGCCGCCGGCGGATCCTGCATGTCGATCCCGAGCGCCTTGTTGACCGGCGGATGGCTGACGCCGAGCCCCAGAACGAAGCGTCCGCCCGTGGCGTCGGCGATGAGGGCCGCACCCTGCGCGCACGCGTACGAATGGCGCAGGTAGATGTTCGCGATCCAGGTGCCCACGGTGATGCGCTGGGTCGCCGCGCCCATGAGCTGGGCCGTCGCCAGCACGTCGTTGTTGACCTCGGCGGCGAAGATCGCGTCGAACCCCGCGTCCTCCGCCTCGCGGGCGACCGCCTGCACCTCGCGCGCGCTCCAGCCCACCCCGGGTATGACGGCGAGTGCCAGTCGCTCGGCCATGGTCGCCTCCTCAGACGTCGAGCCTCACGGATGCGCTCCCTCGGGAATGCGCTCCGAGAATACTCGACGCCCGTCGGGGCGTCTAGCGGCCGGCGGCCTCGGCGCCCCGGAGGGTCAGCACGGTCGAGCTCGCCCGGGCCACGAGCCGCTCCTTCGCGTCCACGACGTCGCACTCGACGAGGCCGACCGTCCGGCCGCCCTTCACGACGCGTCCGGTGGCGGTGAGCCGTCCCGTCCAGACGGGCTTGAGGAAGTTGATCTTGAGCTCGAGCGTCGTGAACGTCTCGCCCTCGTCGAGCGTGGACGCCCAGGCCATCCCCATCGCCGCGTCCGCGACGTCGCAGAGGACGCCGCCGTGGAGCGTGCCCATCGGGTTCGCGTGGCGCTCCGTCGCCTCGAGCGCGACGACCGCCCGGCCCGGCTCGACGGCGACGAGCGTGAATCCGATGAGCGTGGCGACGGGCGGCGGCGGCAGCTCTCCGCGCTGCATCATGCGGATCGCGTCGAGCATCCTGGGCATCGGTCCCTCCTTACCGTGAGCGCCGCAGGAGAATGGCGAAGATCATCGCGTGCGTCACGAGCAGCGCGGGCACCGCGAACGTCGGGATGTAGTAGGCCGCGCCCAGGCTCACGCCGAGCCGCGCGCCGCGGTACAGCGCGTTCACCAGGTCGAGCGCCCCGACGACATTGAAGACCCAGACGAGCGCCAGCGCCACCGGCCAGCGCGCCCTGAGCGCGACGAGCGCCAGGAGCGCCAGAAGCGCCGCGAGCAGGTCGCCGTACGCCGCCGGGACCGCGAACTCGGGCTGGAGCCCCGGGCCGACGACCGACGGGACGAGGAACACCATGCCGAGGTGACGGGTCGCGTGGAGGAAGAGCAGCGGCGTCAGCGCCGACGCGACGGGCAGCGCTCGGAGCCGCGGCGCCACGTACCACCGCGCGATGAGTCCGTACACGACCAGGCTCAGCAGGAACTGCAGGCCGAAGATCTGCTGTGTGCTCATGGTTCCCTCCGTGCGTTCCAGGCGCCGAGATGGATCGCGCCCGCGAGCGTGGATCCGAAGACGACCAGCGCCGCGCCCATCACGGCGAACAGCGCCGCGAGTTCGCCGCCGGTCCAGTGGAGGATCAGCCAGCCGCCCGCCGCCGCGACGCCGAGACGGCTCGCGCCCGCGAGGAGCGGCCAGAGGAGCCGGCCCGCGCCCTGGGACGCGAAGTAGAGCGCGAGCCCGAGACCGAAGAAGCCGTACGTCGGGCCGACGACGCGGAGGTAGGCGGCGCCGGCGGCGAGGACCTCGGGCTCCGAGCTGAAGAGGCCGAGCCACGCGCGCGGGAAGAGCGCGGCCGCGAGCCCGATCGTCTCGCAGACGCCCGCCGCCATCAGGGCGCCGGTCCACGCCACGCGCCGGGCGCGCTCGGCCCGGCCCGCGCCGAAGTTCGTGCCGACCATCGTGACGAGCGCCGAGCCGAAGCCGAAGACCAGCGGGATCTGGAGGTACTCGAGGCGCACGCCCATGCCGTAGCCCGCGAGGGCGAAGGTGCCGAAGGGCCCCACGAGCGCCGTGAGGATCACGACGGTCAGGTTCGTCTGGACGTTGTTCACGAGGCTCGGCGCCCCGACGCGGAGGATCTCCCCGAAGAGCGCGCGCCGGAAGCGCACCGCCCGCGGCGCCAGGGTGACGAGGCTCCGGCCGGAGACGAGGTAGCCGAGGAAGACGAGGGCGCCGAGGCCGTAATAGGTGACGAGCGCGATCGCCGCGCCGCGCACGCCGAGCCGCGGCAGGGGGCCCCAGCCGAAGATGAGGGCGGGCGAGAGCCCGAGGAGGATCGCGCCCCCGCCGACGGCCACCCCGGCCGGCAGGCGCATGTTGCCCGTGCCGCGTACCACGCTGGCCAGCGTGTTGAAGAGCCAGAACGCGGCGGCGCCGGCGAAGATCACGTTCGAGTAGGCGAGGGCGGCCGCGAGGGCGCCGTCGCGCGCCCCCATCGCCCGGTAGATCGCGGGACCGCCCACGAGGAGGGCCGCGCTGAAGAGCGCCGCCATGGCGAGCGCGATGACGATCGCGTGGGCGACCAGGGCGCTCGCGTCCGCGCGGCGGCCGGCGCCGAGCGCGCGCGCCACCGCCGAGGCGACGCCGCCGCCCATCCCGCCCGCCGACATCGTCTGCATGAGCATGACGAGGGGGAAGGTCACGGAGACGCCAGCGAGGGCGTCGGCGCCGAGCCAGCCCACGAAGTAGGCCTCGAGGACGTTGAGCGCGACCTGGGACACGAGCATGAGGACGTTGGGCGCCGCCAGGGCGAGGAGCGTCGGGGCGATGGGCGCCTCGAGGAGCCGGCGGGTCGTCGGGTCCATGTGACTTTCTATTTTATAGTTACTAGCATTTCTGTCAAGCGCCGGCTATACTCGGGACGTGCCCAAGCGCTACGGCCAGGCGTGCCCGGTGGCGAAGTCGCTCGACGTCGTCGGCGACCGCTGGACCCTCCTGCTCGTGCGCGACCTGCTCCGCGGCCCGCAGCGCTTCCAGGACTTACAGTCGAGCCTCAAGGGGATCGCGCCGAATCTTTTGTCCGACCGGCTGAAGCTCATGGAGGATGAGGCACTCGTCGCGCGGCGCTTCTACTCCGACCACCCGCCGCGGGCGGAGTACGCGCTGACGGACAAGGGGCGCGAGCTCGGGGTGGTGATCGGCGCGCTCGCGACGTGGGGGACGCGCCACGTGCACCGCTCGAGCGCGCTCGTCCACGACGCCTGCGGGCACCCGGTGGAGCTCGGGTACTTCTGCCGGCGCTGCGCGACGCGCGTCCGCGGGAGCACCGTGCGCCTCGCCCGCGCGCGGCGGCGCGCCGGGACGTCTGCCAGGCGGCGCGCCTAGCTCGGACGGACGCTCAGACCGCCGCGCCTCTCCCCAGCTCCCGCATCGCCTGCTCGCGGAGCCTGCCGCGCTGGACCTTGTCGCCGTGCGGCCCCGGCGTGCGCGGCACGTCCTTCACGAAGCGCACGGCGACCGGGATCTTGTAGGAGGCGACCTTCCCCCGGCAGAAGCCGCGCAGCGCGTCCTCGGTGAGAAAGGCGCCCTGCTTTAAGATAACGTAGGCGACCGGCGCCTCGTTGAGCCTGGGGTCGGGCACGCCGACGACAAACGCCTGGGCGACGTCCGGGTGCGACATGAGAAACGCCTCGATCTCGCCCGGCGCGACCATGAAGTGGCTGATCCTGAGCGTCTCCCGGAGCCGTCCCTTGAAGATGGTATGGCCCGCGGCGTCCTGGACGCCGAGGTCGCCGGAGCGGAACCAGCCATCCGGCGTGAACGCCGCCGCCGTCTCCTCGGGCTTCTTGTAGTAGCCGCGCGTGACGATCTCGCCGCGGAACTGGAGCTCGCCCTCCTCGCCCGGCCGGCACGGCGCGCCGGTCTCCGGGTGCACGACGCGCACCGCGAGCCCGGGCGCCGGGTTGACGCCCGGGAGCTTCCGGAGCTCGAGCGGCTCGTCCAGCTCGTGGTAGAGCGCCATCGCGTTCACCTCGGTCATCCCGTAGGGCTCGTAGCCCGCCTTCACGCCGATCTTCCCGATCCACGCCTCGAAGAGGCCGTGCGCGCCGCCGCCCGTCGAGCCGAGCGCGCCCGTGCGGAGCGACGAGCGGTCGTAACGCTCGAGGTCCGGATGGTCGAGCATCGCCTTGACCATCGCGTCCACCGCGTTCCAGACGGTGCAGCGCTCGCGCTCGATCAGCTGGAGCGCGCGGAGCGGATCGAAGGCGTCCATCAAGACCAGACACGCGCCGTGGCTCCACGTGACGAGCGGGATGTTGACGCCGCCCCACGTGCCGGCGGCCGGCAGCGCGTGGAGCACCCGGTCCTCGGGCGTCATCCGCAGCGCCTCGCCGACGTTCCAGCCATGGGGAACGCAGTTACGGTGCGTGATCATCGCGCCCTTCGGGAACGAGGTCGTGCCCGACGTGTAGAGCAGCGTGAAGACGTCGTCGGGTCCGGCCGCGGCCGGCAGCGCGGCCCCCGTCTCGAACAGATCGGCGAGGCGGTGGCAGCCGGGATAGGGGTCCTCCGCGTCCACGATGACGTGGCGCAGCGCCGGAAACGCGGCGCTCGAGAGCTCGCCGGGGACCGACGCGGGCAGCCCGGGCAGCACCTGGTGGAGCGTCTCGAAGTAGTCGATCCCGCCGAGGTGGTCGGTGAGGAGGAGCGCCGTCGCGTCCGACTGGCCGAGGATGTACGTGAGCTCGTGCGCCTTGTAGCGCGGGTTCAGCGCGACGACCACCGCGCCGAGGCGCGCGCACGCGTACTGGGCGACGTACCACTCGGGCCGGTTCGGCAGCCAGATCGCGACCTTGTCGCCGCGGCCGATCCCGAGCGCCGCGAGGCCGCTCGCGAGCCGGTGTGCGGCCGCGGCGAACGCGGCGAAGGTCATGCGCCGGTCGCCGAACACGATCGCCTCGCTCGCGCCGTGGCGCGCCGCGAGGGCGTCGAGCATGGAGATCGCCGTGGCGTGGGCGAAGGGGTTCGGCGACGCGGCCGGGGCCGCGGGCGCGCGCCGCGCCACGCTAGACGATCCCGTCGCGCCTGAGCTCGTCGAGCTCCGCGTCGGAGACGCCGAGGGAGGCGTAGACCTCGCGGTTGTGCGCGCCGAGCCTCGGGCCCGGCCAGCGGATCGCGGCCGGCGTGGCGCCGAGGCGCGGCGTCGGCGCGGTCATGCGGACCGCGCCGAGGTCGGGGTCGGGCACGTCCGCCAGGATCCCACGCGCGAGCACGTGGGGGTCCTTCGTGATGTCGGCGACGTCGTAGACGGGCGAGGCCGTCAGGTCCGCCTTCTCGAAGAGCAGGAGCATCTCGTCGAGCGTCCGCGCGCCGATCGCTCGGGACAGCGCGTCGTCCACCAGGTCGTTGTGGGCGACGCGCGCGTCGTTCGTCGCGAAGCGCGGGTCGCGCAGCATGTCGCCGAGCCCGAGCCCGGCGAAGAGGGCCGTCGCCGAGGCGGGCGTCGAGGCCGAGAGCGCCACCCACTTGCCGTCACGCGTCCGGTAGGTGCCGCGGGGGCTCGCGTTGTCCGACTGGTTGCCGTGGCGCGTCCGGATCGTGCCGTCGAGCGCGTACTCGGCGGCGGCCGGCCCGAGGACGGAGAGGAGCGGCTCGTAGAGCGAGATGTCGATCACCTGGCCACGCCCCGAGGCCTGGTCGCGGTGGCGGAGCGCCGCGAGCACGGCGGCGGCGCCGGCGAGGGCGGCGACCATGTCCGCCATCGGGAACGACGGCAGCGTCGGCGGCCGGTCCGCGGGGCCCGTCGCCGCGGCGAAGCCGCTCATCGCCTCGACCATCGTCCCGAAGCCCGGGCGGTCGCGGTACGGGCCGTCCTGCCCCCAGCCCGAGACGCGCGCGAACACGAGGCGCGGGTTCTCGGCCGAGAGGACGTCCCAGCCGAGCCCCCACTTCTCGAAGGTGCCGGGGAGGAAGTTCTCGATGAGGACGTCGGCGTCCCGCGCGAGCCGTCGCAGAAGGGCCTGTCCCCGCGGGTGCGCGAGGTTGAGCGTGATGGACCGCTTGCCGCGCGCGTAGACCTTCCACCACAGCTCGCCCCGCTCGCGGAGCCACGTCCGGAGGGGATCGCCGCCCCGCGGGTTCTCGACCTTGACGACGTCGGCGCCGTGGTCGGCGAGGATCGTCGCGAGAACGCCGCCCGCGATGAGGCGCGAGCAGTCCACGACACGCAGGCCCGCGAGCGCGCCGCTCACGGCCTCAGGGTCTTCTTGAAGTGCTGCGCGAGGGCCTCCATGATGCGGGCGAGGGCCTCCTTCTCCGTCCGGCCCGTCGCCGTCACGCCGTACGCGACGGCGGTCGCCACCCACTCCCTCGCCTCGTTCTCGTGGATCTCCACCTCGAACTGCACGGGAGGAAGCTTACCTCAGAACGGGGCATCGAGGGTGGGGCCCGCGCGTCAGTGGCTCTTGGGCAGGACGGGGTGGCCGGCGGCCTCGTCGGCGATGGCGTGGTCGTTGTCGGCGGGCACCGCGCCGCTCACCCCGACGGCGCCCACGATCTGGTCGCCCTCGACGAGGGGCACCGCGCCGCGGCCGAACACGAACCGGTAGTCGCCGAGCGTCGCCACGTTGTCGGCGAAGAGCTGGCGTCCCTTGTTGAAGCGCTCCTCGAGGTCCTGCGTCGTGGCCCGGAACGCGGCCGCGGCGTTCGCCTTCGCGCGCGCGATCTCGGGCGTCGGCCAGAGTGCCCCGTCCATGCGGTCGCAGGCGACGAGGTGCCCCGCCTCGTCCACCACCGCGATCGCCACCTTGAAGCCGAGCGTCCGCGCCTTGGCGAAGCCGCGCTCGATGCACGCGTGGGCCTTCTCGAGCGTCAGCGCCACGGCCGTCGCCTCACGGGAGCTCCACCCAGACCTCGCCGGCCTCGACGCGGACCGGGTAGCTGGCGACGCGGTTGCCGCGCCCCGGCAGCACGCACTCGCCCGTCCGGACGTCGTACATCCAGCCGTGCCACGGGCAGGCGAGCCGCACGCCGGAGAGCTTGCCCTCCGAGAGCGGCCCGCCCTTGTGGGCGCACGTGTCCTGGCACGCGAAGACGTCGTCCTTCACGCGCGCCAGGACGAGCCGGAGGCCGTTGGCCTCGACGAGGGTCGGCCGGCCCGCCGGGAGATCGTCCAGGCGGGCCACCCTCAGCGCCGACATGGCGTTACATGTCCTCCTTGAGGACGTAGGCGCGATGGAGGCCGGTCATGTACTGCCAGCGCATCTCGGTCGCCTGACGGACGGCGTCGATCGCCTCCGCGCGCTTCTCGGGCGTCGTCGAGTGGCGCTCGACGATCTGGTAGCCGCGCTCGCCGTGGACCTCGTCGGCCTCGATGTGGATCGCGAAGAACTCCACCTCGTGGTCGGTGAAGCCGTAGTGCGTCTTGAGCGGCGGCAGGTTGCGCCGGTAGATGCCGGGCACCTGCGACTCGAGCCCGACGAGCAGGCCGGCCGCCGCGACGTGGAAGGGCCGCCGCGACATCTCGAAGCACCAGGCGGTGAGGCCCCGCGTCGTCGGCAGCTGGCGCGCGCTCTCGACCTCCCCGCGCCTCACGCCGCACGCCTCGGCGAAGCGGATCAGGAGGTCGACGTGCTTCGTCCCCGACTCCTCCTCGATGATGTTCTCGAGCAGGAAATCGCGCGCGTCGGAGTCGGGGCACTCGCCGTACACCGTCGCGCACCAGCGCGGGAACTGCGACACGTACTGGTAGTGCTGCGCGGCCCACGCCCCGAGCTGGGGCCGCGTCAGCTCGCCCTTGACCCACTTCTCGGTGAACGGGTTCAGGCGGCTGTGCCGCGCGTTGACGGCGTTCTCGAGCTCTCTGCGGAACGGGCTCGTCTCGGCCATGGCGAACTCCTTTCTCAGTCGACCAGCCGGAAGATCGCGTCGCGGACGCGTCGGATGTGCAGCCGCATCAGCCGCGCGGCGCGCCGCGCGTCGCCTCGCCTGAGCGCGTCGATGATCGCGAGGTGCTCGCGGATGAGCGCCTGGACCCGCCGGGGCGCGACGAGGGCCATGGTCCAGACGGGACGCACCTCTTCGCGCATCTCCTCGAGGACGCGCATGAGGCGCGCGTTCTCCGTCCGCTTCACGAGCAGGCGGTGGAACTCCTCGCCCAGCGGGCGCACCTCGGTGTAGGCCGCCCGGGGCCCGCGCGCCCGGAGCTCGCGGAAGCGCGCCTCGAAGTCCTCCAGCTCCTCGCGGGAGAGGTGCGGCGTCGCCAGCCGGACCGCGAGCGCCTCGAGCGCCTCGCGGACCTCGTAGAGGTCCCGGATCTCGTCGTGGGAGAGCGCTCTGACGAAGGCGCCCTTCTTCGGCACGACGCGCACGAGGCGGTCGCGCTCGAGCTTGGCGAGCGCCTCGCGCACGGGGGTGCGGCTCACCCGGAACCGGCGGGAAAGGTCGCCCTCGGTGAGGGGCTCGCCCGGGACGAACTCGCGCTCGAGGATCGCCTGGCGGAGCGCGGCGTAGACGGTGTCCGCCAGGTACGTCCGGGGGCGGGCGCGTGGGGTCATCCTGGATCTCTCATGACATACGACTTGTATACATGTCAAGACGGTCGGGATCGTGTATGATCCCGGACGGCATGAGAGCGGCGCTCCCGACGCGTGACGCGGGCCTGCCGGCGGCCTACTCCCAGGCGCTGGACGCGCTCGCGCTCGGCCCCCTGTGGACGGCGCTCCACATGCTCCTGCCGAGCGAGCGCGGCAGCCGCGCGGTCCCGCACCGCTGGCGCTGGCACGACGCGCGCCCGCTCCTCCTGGAGGCGGCACGGCTCGTGCCGATCGAGCAGGCGGAGCGCCGCGTGCTCGTCCTCGAGAACCCCGGCCTCCGCGGCGCGTACTCGATCACGGCGACCCTGTTCGCGGGGCTCCAGATCATCCTGCCCGGCGAGGCGGCGCCGAGCCATCACCACACGCCGGCGGCGCTCCGGCTGGTGGTGGAGGGGCGCGGTGCCTTCACGACGGTGGACGGCGTGAAGTGCGCGATGGAGCCGGGCGACCTCATCGTCACGCCGCCGATGCGCTGGCACGACCACGGGCACGAGGGGCACGAGCCCGTGGTGTGGCTCGACGGGCTCGACCTGCCGCTGGTACGGGCCCTCGACGCGAGCTGGGCCTCCAAGATGCGCCCGGCGGCCCGGCCGTCCGCCGACGCGGATTCGTCGCAGGACGAGTTCACGGCGGCGGGGCTCGTGCCGCGTCGCTCGCGCTATCCGGACACCGGCTATCCCCAGGTGCGCTGGCCGTGGGCGAGCGTACGCGGGGCGCTCGCCGCCATGGCCGCGGCCGCGCCGGCGGACCAGCCCGTGGCGCTCCGGTACGTCAACCCGAAGACCGGCGCGCCGCCGCTCCCGACGCTCGGGTGCGAGGCGCTGTGGCTGCGCCCCGGCGAGGTCACGCGGGCCCCGCGCAGCAGCGTGAGCGCCGTCTGCCACGTGATCGAGGGCCGCGGAGAGACGCGCGTCGGCGACGCCGCGCTCACGTGGGAGGCGGGCGACACGCTCGTCGTGCCGCCCTGGAATCGCGTCGAGCACCGGAACGCGTCCGCGTCGGTGCCGGCCTGCCTCTTCCAATTCAACGACGAGCCCGCGCTCCGGGCGCTCGGGCTCTGGCACGAGGAGGCCGACCCATGAGCCGGAGGGACCGACCGACGCCGGGCCCGCGGCTCAGAGGGCGGTGACGCGGTTCGGGCCGAGCCGCTTCGCCTCGCCGACCGCGCGGTCGGCCTTCGCCATGAGGTCCTCGGCCGACGCCGCGTCGGCGGGAAGCGCGGCGACCCCGAGGCACGCGGTCACCGGGCCCTGCGCGAAGGGGTGCTGCTCGATGACGCCGCGGATGCGCTCGGCGTAGGTCACCGCGCCCGCCTTGGGCGTGTTCGCCAGGATCGCGACGAAGTCGTCGCCGGCGCGTCGCGCGAGGATCGTGAAGCTCCGCGAGTGCTTCACGAGGAGCCGCGCCGTCTCCTTCAGGACCTCGTCGCCCGCCGCGCGCCCCTTGTCGTCGTTGATGCGCGTGAAGCCGTCGAGGTCGAGGCAGGCGAGCGAGAGCGGGTGGCCGAAGCGGGCGCTCCGCTTCGCCTCCTCGTCGAGGCGTAGCGCGAAGTAGCGCCCGTTGTAGAGCTCCGTGAGCCCGTCCTTGAACGAGAGGTCCTCGAGGCGCGCGTTGCGGATCGCGATCGCGGCCTGCGACGCGAGGGCGCGGACCAGCTTCTCGTCCCCGTGGTCGAACGGCACGATCGCGCCGCCCTCGTCGAGCGCATTGAGCAGCTCGAGGACGCCCACGACGTTGCCCTTCGCATCCTGGATCGGCACGACGAAGACCGAGCGCGTCCCGTAGGCGTTGCTCGCGTCCACCGACCTGTTGAACGCGACCGTCTGCTGCACGCCGATCGCGTACGCGTCGCTCACGTTGATGAGCTCGCCGGTCTGCGCGACGTGGCCGGCGAGGCTCGGCTCGGAGAGGGCCATGGGCGCGGCCTGGAGGCGCCGCTGCATCTCGGACTTGCCGAGGCGCGCCTCGAGGAAATCGTTCTGGACTACCGCGAAGCGGAGGTGATCGCCCTCCCGGAGGAAGAGGGTGCCGGCCTCGGCCCGCGTGAACCGCCGGGCCAGCTCGAGGATGCGCTCGAGGAGCGCGTGGAGGTCGCGCTCGCTCGTGAGCGCGAGGCCGATGTCGATGAGGTCCTCGAGCAGTTGGGCGCGGTCGAGCATGGTCCCCGGCTCATCCCGAAACCCGGTTCCGGCCGAGTCGCTTGGCATCGTACAGCGCCCGGTCCGCGGCCACAATGAGATCGTCCGCCGACGTGCCGTCGTCCGGGAGGGCGGCGACGCCGAGGCTCGCGGTCGCCCGGCCGTGCCCGAAGGCCTGCCCCTCGATCGTGGCCCGGATGCGCTCGGCGTAGGTGCGGGCGCCGGCCCTCGCCGTGTTGACGAGGATGATCGCGAACTCGTCGCCGCCGTAGCGGGTGACGACGCTGAAACCCCGCGAGTGTTTCAGGAGGAGCTGGGCGACCTCGCGGAGGGCCGCGTCGCCCTCGCGGTGGCCGAACCGGTCGTTGACGTCCTTGAAATGATCGAGATCGAGCAGGACGAGCGCGAGCGGCTCGGCGAACCGCGTGTAGCGCTTGTGCTCTTCCTCCATCCGGATCATGAAGTAGCGACGGTTGTAGACGTCGGTGAGGGCGTCCTTGAGCGAGAGGTCCTCGAGGCGCGCGTTGCGGATCGCGACCGCCGCCTGGGAGGCCAGCGCCCGCACCAGGCTCTCGTACTGCGAATCGAACGGGACGACACTCCCGCGGTCCAGCGCGTTGATCAGCTCGAGCACGCCCAGGATGGTGCCGCTCGGATCCTGGAGCGGGACGACGAGGATCGACTGCGTCCGGTACGTCGTCCGCGCGTCCACGGTCGAGTCGAAGCGGTAAGGCCGGTCGGGCGGGATCATGTACGTGTCGTGGAGGTTCAGGATGTCGCCGGTCAGCGCGACGTGCCCCGCCAGGGAGAGCTCGCGGAGGTGGAGCGGCTGCTCCTGGAGCTGACGCCGCATCTCATCCTGACCGAGCTCGCGCGCCAGGCGATCGTTCTGCACGACGGCGAACCGGAGGAAGTCGCCCTCGCGGAGGAACAGGGTGCCCGCCTCCGCGCGCGTGAACCGCCGCCCCTCGCTGAGGATGCGCTCGAGCAGCGTGGCGACATCGCGCTCGCTCGTGAGCGTGATCCCGATCTGCACCAGCTCTTTGAAGGCCTGGGTCAGATTGGGCGTCGGAGCTTCCGGCTGTCTCAGCGTATCCTCCGCGCCCGCGCCGGCGGGCGCCCGCTAGAGAACCGCGACCCGGTTCCGGCCGAGGCGCTTGGCCTCGTACATCGCCTTGTCCGCACCCGCCACGAGGTCGTCGCTGTTCGCCGCGTCCTCCGGCAGGCTGGCGACGCCGAGGCTGACCGTGACGGAGCCGTGCACGAACGCGTGCTGCGCGATCACGTCACGGATCCGGTTCGCGTAGGTGACCGCGCCGGCCTTCGGCGTGTTCACCAGGAGCACCGCGAACTCGTCGCCGCCGTACCGGGTGACGATCGTGAAGTTCCGCGAGTGCTTGACGAGGAGCCGCGCGACCTCCTTCAACGCCTCGTCGCCCGCGCGGTGGCCGAAGCGGTCGTTGACGTCCTTGAAGTGATCGAGGTCGAGCAGGACGAGCGAGACCGGCTCGGCGAAGCGGGAGTGCCGCTTCCATTCCTCGTCGATCCGCAGCATGAAGTACCGGCGGTTGTAGACGTCGGTGAGCGCGTCCTTGAACGAGAGGTCCTCGAGGCGCGCGTTGCGGATGGCGACCGCCGCCTGGGAGGCCAGGGCGCGCACGAGCATCTCGTACTCCATGTCGAAGGGGACGACGCAGCCCGCGGGGTCCAGCGCGTTGATCAGCTCGAGGACCCCGAAGACGTGCGCGTTCGGGTCCTGGAGCGGCACGACGAGCGCGGACCGCGTCCGATAGTCGCACCGGGTATCGAACAGCGGGTTGAAGCTGTAGGGCCGATCGGGGGGGATCGTGTAGGTGTCGGGGATGTTGACGATCTCCCCCATGATCGCGACGTAGCCGGCGAGGCTCAGCTCGGAGAGCTTCAGCGGCTCGGCCTGCAGCAGACGCTTCAGCTCGGCGTCGCCGAAGCGAGCCGAAAGCCGGTCGTTCTGCACGACGCCGAAGCGGAGCTCGTCGTTCTCGCGGAGGAACAGCGTCCCGGCCTCCGCGCGGGTGAAGCGGCGCGCCTCGGTGAGGATGCGGTCGAGGAGGGTCGCGAGGTCACGCTCGTTGGTGAGCGCGATCCCGATCTGCACCAGTTCCTTGAACGCCGCGGTGAGGTTGATAGAGAACGACATGTCTGGCGCTACCGCCATCTTCGGCGCTGGTCCTCCCCTGGACAGACTACACGCGTCGAGCCGAAGAGGAAAAGCTCAGCAATCCAGATGCCACGATTTCCGAGAACTCTCGAGGTCGTGGAATCTCGGGAAATCAATGAGATGTAGCTCGCCCCCTCGGGCGCTTTCCGGGTCACTGGCCAGGGTGTTACCGCTCCGAACATTAACATCGGCCATTTTCTTATCATGTCGGCCCACCACCTCGTTGATGTCATTCTGGCGGGATCCTGACGCTTTGCAAGGCGGAGATGCCGGCGCAAACGGTTGATTTGTCGAGCCCGAAGGGATCGCGTCCATTGGCATCGAGGTTGCTCAACTGAGTTCGGGATGAAGCTGAAATTCCGAAAGCACGACGTGCAGAACCTGAAGCAGCTCGAAGCGCTCGTCACCGAGCACGCCGAGGCGATCGAGCCCGGCTGTCGGATCCTCGCCGCCGGCGTCAACCTCGGCCGCTCGACGGTGGATCTCGCGGGCGTGGACGCGCGGCGCACCCCGGTCCTCGTCGCGCTCGGCCTCACGGCCGACGACGAGATGCTCTTCCGCATGCTCGAGGCGTACGCGTGGTGCCTCGAGTATCCGGAGTCGGTGCGCCGACTCGTGGGCGACGAGCGCGGCGGCTGGCCGCCGCGAGTCGTGTTCATCGCCGAGCGCGTGCTCGAGGCGTTCGTCCGCAAGCTCAAGCTGCTGAAGCTCCCCGCGGTGGACTGCTTCGAGTTCCGCTGCGTCGACGTCGACGATGCCACCGGCTTCTACCTGGATCCTGTGGACCGCGATCGCGTCCCGGCGGCGTCTCACGACGCGGTGCCGGCGCCGCGCGCGCTGCGGCTCCACGAGACGCTGGCGTCCGCCGAGCCCGCCGTGAGCCGCGCGGAGCCCGTCGCGAGCCGCGCGCCGGAGCGTCCGAAGGAGAAGCGGGAGGAGCGCCGCGAGCCCGTCGCCCTGCCGGTCGATTTCAAGAGCCTCCTCGGTGGCGGCGGTCAGACGCCGCGCTGGCTCGAGCTCCTGACGACGCCGCCCGAGCCGTCCGCCGTCGCGCCGGCTCCGGTGCCCGAACCGACCGTCGCGCCCGCCGAGCCGCCGCGCCGCCCCGTGGCCGGGCCCGAGCCGCCGAGGCAGGCCGGCGCGGCCCGGCCGAAGCAGCCCGACCTCCTCGAGGGCGTCGAGCTCCCGGCGAACCGCGAGCTGACCCCGACGTGGCGGAAGTTCCTCGACAAGCTTACGGCGGGCTTCGACGCGCTGGCGGCGCCGGAGCCGGAGCCCGCGCCGGCGCCGCCGGCCGATCGCGAGGTCGCCGCGCCGACGGCGTTCGCGCAGCTCGCGCGCGGCCGGAACGGCGCCGGCGACAAGCGCGGGCTGCTCGAGGGCGTGCAGCTCCCGAACGGCGAGCTCGCGCCGCAGTGGCGCAAGTTCCTCGACCGGCCGTCGATCGAGGAGGGGAAGATCCGCGCGGTGAAGGACTACCTGCACCGCGAGTTCCCGCTCTGCACCTCCTACGACTTCTTCGAGTTCCAGCGGAACGCGCACGTCTTCCAGCTCCAGGACAACCAGGGCAAGGTCGCGCACATCACGACGCTGACGGCCGAGTTCTTCGAGCAGCAGCACGAGACGGAGATCCGCGTCTGGCTCGAGAAGCACAGGCTGGCCCAGACGATGCGGCAGGCGGGTCAGGCCGGCGTGCTCGTGAGCCCCGCCGGCCTCCAGGTCGAGAAGCGCTAACTCCCGCGCCAGCAGAGCGCGCGCTCCGCCGAAATCCTGATCACCGTCGCCGCCTCGCGCTCGAGCCCCATCGCGCGGTACTGCGCGTATTTCGCGCGGAGCAGGTCGACGGCCGCCGCGCGCGCGGGCCCGTCCGTGAGGATCTCGGCGCGTCCCTCCACGATCACCCAGCGCAGCGCGGACCAGTCCTCGTCGTAACTGTCCACCACCAGCGACGCGCGCGGATTTTCCTCGATGTTCCGCACGCGCCGCAGGCGCCGCCCGGGCACGCGCTTCGGCTTCGCGTCGATCGCCGAGACGCACGCGCGCCCGTCGAACGCGTAGCACACGGGCACCACGAGGGGCCGCCCCGCCCGGTCCGCCGTCCCGAGCCGCGCCACGCGGCTCTGCTCGAGGAGCTCGACGGCCCAGGGCGGGAGGTCGAGGATCACACGCTCGCCTCGCCGGCGGTTGCGGCTCGCACGGCCACGCTCACCGGATCAGCTTCGCGTACCGGTCCAGGAGCGGGAGGACGGTATTCCGCGGCTCCGGGGGCAGGCGCAGGATGGCGCGCGTGATCCCGGCCTCCGCGTAGCGCCCGAGCGCCGCCTCGTCGGCCTGCGCCCCGAAGACCGAGACGGAGATCGTCTTCATGTCACGTCCGGCGCGCGCCGCGCGCGCCTTGAGGTCGGCGAGCCCGGGGAGGATCGCCGCCGCGTTCCGCCCGCGCGGGAACCAGCCGTCGCAGAAGTCCACGACGCGCTGGAGCGTGTAGCCGCTCTCGCCGCCGAGGAGGATCGGCGGGTGGGGCTTCTGGACGGGCTTCGGCCACGACCAGATCGGGTCGAAGTTCACGAACTCGCCGTGGAACTCCGCGGCGTCCTTGGTCCAGATCTCCTTCATCGCGAGCACCCGCTCCCGGAGCACGCGGAAGCGCGTCTTGAACGCGGTCCCGTGGTTCTCCATCTCCTCGGCGTTCCAGCCGCCGCCGATGCCGAAGAGGACGCGGCCGCCCGAGAGGAGGTCGAGGCTCGCCACCTCCTTCGCCGTGATGATCGGGTCGTGCTCGATGAGCAGGCAGATGCCCGTGCCGACCTTGAGCGTGCGCGTCGCGGCCGCCGCCGCGGTGAGCGCGACGAAGGGATCGAGCGTGTGCGAGTACTCCCGCGGGAGCTCGCCGCCGCTGGGGAACGGCGTGCGGCGGCTGGCCGGGATGTGGGTGTGCTCGGGGACGAACAGCGACTCGAAGCCGCGCTCTTCCGTCGCCCGCGCGAGGTCGTCGATGCGGATCGAATAGTCCGTCGGGAAGATGCAGACGCCGTAGTGCATTGGTTCCTCCTGGCTCGCGGCCCGCGCCGCGGCCGTCAGCGCTCCGGGGAGAGCGAGAAGTGGGTGTGGGTCGCGAGCCACCGCCCGTCGTGGCGCGCGAGCGCGATCGTGAGCCGGCCTGGCCGCGCGAAGGTCGCGCCGCCGGGCCGGACGCCCGTGGAGTCCCATGGCGCGGCGACCCACGCGGTGTCGCCGTCCACCGCGCCGCGCGCCTCGTCCACGCGGATCGTGAACTCGCGGATCTGCGGCCAGACCCGGCGCCACTGCTGCTCCATGACGCCCTCGACGCCCTCGACGAAGTGCGCGACGGTGCCGAACGCGATCAGCTCGGGCGCGCAGAGCCGCCGGCCGCCCTCGAAGTCCACGGCGCGCACGCACGCCTGCAGGCGGCGGAGCCAGTCGCGGATCGGCGCGAGCGGGTCCTCGGCGGCCGCGAGCTGGCGGGAGATCTCGAGCAGGTTCCCGTCGGGATCGCGCAGGTAGATGGACTCGATCGGCCCGAGCGCGCCGGTGCGGTGCACGGGCCCTTCGAGCACCGCCACGCGCAGCTCCGTGAGCCGGCGGATCCAGGCGTCGAGCGGCTCGCCGGTCAGGAAGCAGAGGTCGGCCGAGCCCGGCGTGGGCCGCGCCGCGACGAGACTGAATTCCCGCCCGACCGGATGGACGTTGAGCTTCTGCGCGCCGAACCTGAGCGCGAGCCGGCCCTCGCCGAACGTGACCACCTCCATCCCGAGCCCGCGGTAGAACGCGCAGGTCGCGTCGGGGTCGCGGACGGTGAGCACGAGGTGGTCGAGCCGGTCGAGCGCCATGGCGGGCCTGGGCCTTACGCGAAGATGAACTCGGGCAGGAACGCGGAGACGATCCAGTTCGGCGCGTCGACGATCTCGCTGATCTTGAGGTCCACGGCCACGCTCGACAGGATGTACGCCTCCTCGCGCGAGAGGCCGCGCTCGCGCACGAGGTGGTCGATCATGTAGCGGACGGCCTGCTGCGCGGCGGCGAAGAGGTCGGGGCCGTGGGCGGTCGTGGCGAACCAGGGACCGCGGTTCGTGCCCGGCGCGAGCGGGCCCGCGGTGCGGAGCCGGGGCTCGGCGAGCCCGGCGCCGCGCTCGACGCCGAAGCGGAGGGTCACCCGCGCCATCATCTCGACGGCGGTCACGCAGACCTCGCCGTCCCCCTGCGCGCCGTGCCCGTCGCCGACGCTGAACAGGGCGCCGTCCACCCAGACGGGCAGGTAGAGCGTCGTGCCGCGGACGAGCTGCTTCACGTCCATGTTGCCGCCGTTCTTGCGCGGCGGCATCGTGCTGTGGGCGCCCGGCTCGTCGAGCGCCGTGCCCATCACGCCGGGGAACGGCTCGAGCGGCACGGCGACGTCGCGGCCCATCCGCGCGTGCGCGCCGTCCGAGATGTCCCAGATCTGGAGGAAGGGCTTCGCGAAGTCGGCCTCGGGGAGGAGCCCGCGCCCCGGCCGGATCGCCGTCCAGCCGAACGACGCGCGGGGCACGACCTCGAGGATGTCGACGACCAGCGCGTCGCCGGGCCGGGCGCCCTCGACGGCCACCGGGCCCGTCAGCGGGTGGCCGCGGAACGGTCCGCGCGCGAGCACGTCGGCGTGGGTCGAGGACGGCGAGTAGTAGCCGTCGGCGGCGTCGCGCGTGTCGAACACGACCGTGTCGCCGGGCTCGATCACGAGGCGCGGCGCGAGCGCATTGTTCCACTCGTAGTGGACGGTCTGGGCGTCCAGGACGTGCGTGCGCGCCATCGCTCAGCGCCCCCGCGCCGGTGCGCCGTCGTCGATCTCGGTCCAGGCGACCATGCCCGTGCCCGAGCGCCACGCGACGGCCGGCATGTAGGCGAGCACGTCCGCGGGCCCGCGCGTCATGGCCAGGACGAGGAACCACGACAGGAGCTCGGCGGTCCCGCCCGAGCCCGCCGCCTCCATGCGCTCGAGCGTGCACTCGCGCAGGAGCGTCTCGCGGTCGTCCTTCGCCAGGCGCTCGAGGAACCAGCGGTCGAACTCCTCGTCCACCCAGAAGTAGCGGGGCCCGCCCGGCTCGTGCGAGAGCCCGCCGGTGCCGATCACGGCGATGCGGTCGTCGCCGGGAAACGCGCGCAGCACGTCGCGCAGGATCGCGCCGACCTGGTAGGCGCGCTCGGGCGTCGGGATGGGCGGGACGGTGCAGTTCATCCCGACCGGCACCAGCCGGAATCGCGCGTCGGGGTTCAGGTAGTGCGTGGGCACCGAGATGCCGTCGTCGAACTGCATCTCGCGCAGGTACGTGAGCTGGAGCCGTCGCCGCGCGCCCTCGTTGACCATGAAGCGCGCCAGCGCCGGATGGCCCGGCACCCGGTACTTCTCCATGCCGAGCCACTCGTCGAACCAGTCGGCGGGGCCGACGTGCTCCTCGCCGATCCCGACCGTGTACTCGGGGAGGTTGTTGATCGGCCAGTTCAGGAGGTGGTCGTTGGTGAACATCACGAGCACGTCGGGACGCGCCGCCTCGAGCCGGCGCCGCATCTCGGCGGTCGCGCCGAGGGCGAGCCGCTGGTGCGTCTCCGGCGCGCGCGTGAACCAGCCGGTGAGGCCGGGGGAGTGGGTCATCGCCATCGCCGCCACGATCCGCGCCACGGCTACCGGTCCTCCCGCCCGGGGTCCCGCGCCATCGCCCTCGCCGTCTCCTCGGGGAACGCCCGCTTGTAGCACTCGAGGGCCGCGCTCACATTGCTGTTGTGGGCGGCGCCGAAGAAGAGGCGCAGGATCTGCGGCACGTAGTACTGGTGGATCCCGAGGTCCATGAGCCGCCGCGGATCCTTGTCGCGGATCGCCTCGTACTCGGCGCGGCTCAGCCCGAACTCCCGCGCGAGGCCCTCGAGGTCGGTGAGCCACCGCGCTCGGAGCGCCGCATCGCGCCGCACGTAGAAGATCATCTCGTTCGCCGGGAGCGTCTTGTCGCAGCGCTCGACGTTACCCATCCGCCGGCCCCCTGAGCCCCCGCGGGTTCACCTTGACGAACATGATCACGCAGCGCGTGTCCCCGAGGTTCCGGACGTCGTGCGGGACGTTCTTCGGGAACTTCACGATGGAGCCCGCGGGGACGACGACCTCCCGCCCGTCGATGCTCATGTTCGCCGTGCCCTCGAGGACGAAGATCGCCTCCTCCTCCTTGGGATGCGAGTGCATGACCGTGGACTGTCCGGGCTCGTAGCACGCGATCTCGGACCAGAGCTGGTCCGTCTTGAAGAGCATCTTGCGCACGCGCCTGTCGGGCGCGAAGGCCTTGAGCGCGTGGAGATCGAACACCTGCGCGACTCCCGTCGTCGCGGCCACCGCGACCTCGTCGTCCATGGGGCCTCCCCGGGTTCGGGCGTATTGTAGCGGGCTCGGTGCGCTCGCGACAGCCGAGGTGCGTCGGGCGACGGGGGTGGCCGGCCGGCCCGGTGACCTCCAGGCCACCTCCCTATAGGTGATGTGTCAGCCCTAAGTGCCCGTGGGATCGACGATTCTTCTTTCACGTCACACGTGAAAAGTTCTGTGGTATGAAGGGCCCGGAATGAACCGCTTTCCTGGAATGGGCCGCCGGCTCCGCCAGAGGCTCCGGGCGACCGGCTACTGGAGGGACGACCGCCCCGACATCGCCCGCTTCTGCGCCGAGAAGGGGTACCGGCCTCAGTACATCTACGCGTGGCTCGGCGACCGGGTCCCGAGCTACGAGAACCTGATCCGTCTCGGCCGCGATCTGGGCGCCCTGCCGGAGTGGGTCATGTTCGGAACGGGCCCGGGCGCCCGGACGGAGCCCGTCGAGGCCGCAGCCGAGGCAAGGCGCGCCCCGCGCGGCCAGCTCATCGACTTCACCCGGCTGCGGCAGGTGACGAGCCGCCTCGTCCGCCTCGAGGCCGAGCTCGACGCGATCTTCCGCGCCTTCCCCGACTTCTACTTCTGGCTCGACGCCGACGGGACCTTCCTCGCGTGGCAGGGCGGGCGCGGCTCCGAGCTCCACGTGGCGCCGGATCTCATGCTCGGCAAGAGGATCGCCGACGCGTTTCCGCCGGACGCCGCGCAGTCGCTCGAGCGGGGCGCGCGCGACGCCGCGGCCTCGGGGGGCGCTGTGTCGGTCGAGTTCGCGCTCGGCGCGGCGAGCTACGAGACGCGCTTCCTGCCCCTCGGCGCCCGGCCCTCGGCGCCGCGCCGCCTCCTCATGATCGTGCGCGAGATCACCGAGCGGAAGCAGGCGGAGGACGCTGCCAACGCTCTCGCCCGGGTGAGCCACGAGCTCGCCGGCACGCTCGATCCGGCCGAGGCGACCGAGCGGGTGGTCTCCGCGGTGCTCAATCTCTTCCGCGTCCGCCGCGCCGGCCTGTTCCAGCTCGATCCCGCCTCGGGCGCCCTCGTGTGCGTCGCCGTCGCGGGCGCGGGCGGCGACCACAACGCGTGGAAGGGGCGGGTCATCCCCCCCGGCGGCAGCCTGAGCCAGCGGGTGATCCACGAGCGCCGCCCGTTCTGGTCGCATCACGTCACGGCCGAGCCGCGGCGCGACCTGCCCGCCTGGCTCCGCGAGCGCCTCGCGGCGGAGGGCCACAGATCCATCGTCGCCCTGCCGCTCGTCTCGCGCGACGAAGTGCTCGGGACGCTGACGCTCGCGTCGGACTCGGAGCGCGTCTTCACGCCGGTGGAGCTGCGCCTCCTCTCGGGGTTCGCCGACGCCGCGGCGGTCGCGCTCCGCAACGCCCGCCTGTACGAGCTGAGCGAGCGCCGACGGCAGGCGGCCCAGGCGCTCGCCGACGTCGGGCGCCTCGTCACCCGCTCGCTCGACCCGGACGTCGTCGCCCAGCGGATCGCCGACAGCGTCCTCGCCCTCCTCGGCGCACGGGCGTCCGCGATGCTGCGCGTCGAGCCGGTCTTCGGCGATCTCCTCGCGATCGCCGTCGCGGGCGAGGCGACCCCGGGCGTCGCGCGCGGCCTGATCGTGCCGGCGGGGACCTGCGTGGCGAGCCGCGCCGTGCGCGAGCGCCGGCCGGTCGTGACGCAGGATCTGCTCGGTGACCCGTCGCTCACGATCTCGCCCGCGCTCCGCGGCGCGTTCGAGGAGTCGGCGCACCGCGCGGCGCTCGCGGTGCCGCTGCTCGGCCGCGACGGCGCGACGGGCGCCCTGGTGGTGCGGGACCGCACGGGCCATCGCTTCGACGAGGAGGACGTGCGGCTCCTCCAGGCCTTCGCCGATCACGCGGCGCTCGCGCTGGAGAACGCCCAGCGCTTCAGCGAGACGGAGCGTAGCCGCGCCGAGGCGCTCGCCGCGGCGCTCCACTCCGGGCGGCGGTTCGAGAGCCTCGTCCTCGGGCTGACGGCGATCGTGTGGGAGGCCGACGCGGAGACGGGGCGGGTCCTCTTCGTCAGCGACGCGGCCGAGCGCATCCTCGGCTACTCGCTCGAGCGCTGGTACACGGAGCCCGACTTCTGGCTGAGCCACGTGCACCCCGAGGATGGGGAGCGGATCGCGGCGGCGCGGGGCGCCGGGCCGTCGGGGGACCACGCGCTCGAGTACCGGATGATCGCGGCCGACGGGCGGGTCGTCTGGTTCAGCGACTTCGTCCACGTCGTCCTGCACGAGGACGGGCGGGTCCGCTGGCTCCACGGCGTGATGGTGGACATCACGGAGAGCCGGCTCGCCGCCGAGGCGACCCGCGCGCTCGGCGAGGTCGGGCGCCTCCTCGCGGAGTCCGCGGACCGCGACGCCGTCGCGGGGCGGATCGCGGACAGCGTCCGCCGCGTCTTCGGCGCCTGGGTCGCGACGCTCTACCGGATGACGCCGGACGCGGAGGGGATGGTGACGGTCGCGCGCGCCCGGGACGCGTCGGACGAGTTCGACTGGAACGGCTTCCGCCCGCCGGGCACGGGCATCCTCTGGCTCGCGATGCGGGAGCGCCGGGCCGTGTTCTCGCCCGACATCCTCGGCGATCCGCGACTGTCCTACCCGGCCGAGATCCGGGCCCGCCTCGAGCGGGGGCGCATCCGCGCGGTCCTCGGCGTGCCGCTGATCGTGCAGGGCGAGGTCATCGGCGCGCTCGCCGTCGGCGACCGCGCGGGCCGGAGCTTCGACGAGCGCGAGATCCGCCTCGCCCAGGCGTTCGCCGACCAGGCCGCGCTCGCGCTCGGGAAGACCGCCGCTACCTGAGCGTCGCCTGCTGGAGGAGAGGTTCCGCCCTCACGCCCGGCCCCCTTTCACGGCGGCGACCACCGCGTCGAGGTGCGCCTCGGGCACGTCGAGCGGGAGGACGCACCCCGGCGCCACGATGAGACCGCGCCCGCCGGTCTGGCGGATCGCGTCGCGGACCTCCTCCCCGACGGCGGCGGCCGGGCCGCGGCGCAGCGTCTCGGCCTCGCGGAGGCCGCCCACGAGCGCGCCCCCGAAGCGCTTTCGCGCGTCCGCGAGCGCGGGCGGGGTCAGCCGATCGTGCCAGTTGATCGCGTGCACGGGCAGCGCGGCGAGCCGGTCGAACGCGATGGCGCGGCCGTGGACGTGGAGCATCAGGAGCGGTGTCCGCCCCGCGACGGACTCGACCAGCCGGCGCGTCGCGGGCAGCTCGAAGCTCTCGAGCTCATGATCGCGGACGACGTCGGCGCTGGCCGTCTGCGTCGCGAGGAAGAGCCCGTCGGCGCCGGCCTCGAGCGCGGCCGCCGCGTAGCGCGCCATCGTGCGCGCGATCGCGTCGAGGGCGGGCGCCACGGCCTCGGGCCGCGCGCGGAGGTCGTCGTGCAGCCGCTCGCCGGCGAGCTTGCGCGCGACCGTCAGCGGCGCGAAGACGGTGTGGAGCACGGGCGCGTCGTCGTGGCGCCCGCGGACGATCAGCCGGAGGGCCTCGAGCTCGCGGCCGAGGGCGCCCGCGCCGGGGTCGAGCTCGCGCACGCGCGCCCAGTCGCCCGGCGCCTTCACCGCGTGCTCCGTGCACTGCTTGGCGCCGTTCGGCGAGCCCGTGTAGGCGACCGTGCAGCCCCAGTCCTCGACGCAGTAGACGCCGCTCGACATGATCTTGATCAGGTCGAGGTCGAAGCGGCGGTGGAACGCGAGCATGGCGTCGGCGAGGCCCTTGGGCGTGTGGTCCACGTCGGGCGCGTGACGCCAGAACGCGACGGGCGGGCGGTCCACAGGCGCACGGGCCAGCGCCGCGAGGACGCGTTCGCGCTTCGTCATGTGGCGCCCATCTTGCCACGGCGCGCGGCGCCGCGCACCGCGTCGGGGCCGCCCGATTTTCGCCCTTGCCTCCGTCAGCGCGTTCGTGCGATATGCGGTTGCGTGACGGGCTCCGCACGGACGCCTGCCGGCCCAAGGAGGCACCGATGACGCGCATCGTCGATCTGAGCATGACCGTCGAGGAGTGCGACTCCGCGCCGTTCGCCAAGGAGGAGCTCTACTTCAAGCTGCGGCCGATCGTCCGCTGGGAGGACAAGGGCTTCGTGTCCAACATGGTGGAGATGACCGTGCACGCGGGCACGCACATCGATTCGCCGCACCACTTCTTCCGCGACAAGCCGTCGGTCGAGCAGCTGCCCCTGGACGCGCTGATGGGCGAGGCGGTGGTGCTCGATCTCACGTTCAAGGGCACGGCGAACGCCCGCATCACGCCCGACGATCTCGAGCGGGCCGAGCGCGCGCTCGAGGCGGAGGGCATCCGGATCCAGGCCGGCGGCATCCTGTTTCTCCGGACCGACTGGCCCAAGAGCCACGCGACGACGGACCCGGCGTGGTGGAACGAGTCGCCGTGTCTGACGAAGGCCGCCGCCGAGTGGCTCGTCACGCGGAAGCCGCGCGTCATCGGATTCGACTTCGCGCAGGAGGAGAAGGGCGGAGACTATCAGCGCGCCGACGAGATCCTCACGAGCGGCATGCGGGTGCACCGGACGATCCTGCCGAACGTCACCTGCCAGATCGAGAACCTGGTCAACCTCGATCAGGTGCCGTCCAGGGTGAGGGTCATCGCGCTCCCGGCGAAGTGGCGATCGGAATCGGCCCCGGCCCGTGTCGTGGGCCTCATCGACGAGTAGGAAGGGAGGGTCACACCATGACGTGGAATCGCGTGACGGGCGGTCTGGTGACGCTGGCGCTCGCCCTGGCCGCGCCGGTGTTCGCCCAGGCCCCCATCAAGATCGGTGACATCAACTCGTACAGCGGTATCGGGGCGCCCTTCACCGGGCCCTACCGGGCGGCCGTCGAGATGGCCGCCGACGAGGTGAACGCCAAGGGCGGTCTGCTCGGCCGCAAGGTCGAGATCGTCTTCCGCGACGACAAGGGCCAGCCCGCGGAGGCGGTGAAGCATGCCCAGGAGCTGGTCACGGGCGAGCAGGTCGCGCTCATCGGGGGCACGTTTCTCTCGAACGTCGGCCTCGCGGTCTCCGACTGGGCGAAGCAGAACAAGACCCTCTTCGTCGTAGCCGAGGCGTTGACCGAGGCGCTGACGTGGTCGAAGGGGCACGACCACGTCTTCCGCGTGCGACCGAACACCTACGAGCAAGGACGGATGCTGGCGGAAAAGGCCGGCAAGCTCAAATACGCGAAGTGGGCGGCGATCGGGCCCAATTACGAATATGGCAAGCGGGCCTGGGAGACCTTCCGGGACCGCCTGAAGGAGCTCAGGCCCGAGGTGCAGGTCGTGGGCGAGCACTGGCCGACGCTGGGCAAGCTCGAGGCGGGGCCGTTCGTGACCGCGATCCTCAACCAGAATCCGGACGCGCTCTACGTGTCGCTCTTCGGCTCCGACTGGCTCGCCTTCGTCCGCGAGGCCGACAAGCGCGGCCTCTTCAAGAAGATGTTCGTGGTCGGCATCCTGCTCGGCGAGCCCGAGTACATCGATCCGCTGAAGCTCGAGGCGCCCGAGGGCATGCTCGTGACGGGCTACCCCTGGTACGACATCCAGACGCCGGCGCACAAGGAGTTCGTCGCGAAGTTCACGAAGCGGACCGACAAGACCCCGGTCCTCGGCTCGCTGGTCGGCTACATCACCTACCAGTCGATCTTCGAGGCGATTCGCAAGGCCGGCAGCACGGACACGGACAAGCTCGTCGCGGCGTTCCGGGGGCTCCGGGTCGAGACGCCCGTGGGCCCGATCACCTTCCGCGCGTCCGATGGCCAGTCGACGCTCGGCGCGTGGGTCGGATTCACGAAGGTGGATCCGAAGCGGGGCGTCGGGATCATGGTCAACTACGACTACGTGCCCGGCGAGCGCGTGCTGCCCTCGGACGAGGAAGTGAAGAAGATGCGAGCCGGGAACTAGTGTTCCGCCTGGAAGTCATGTCAACGACTGCCGCGTTCGGGAAGCGCAGCGGGCCGACGGGCGCGTGCGGCAGGGGTCGAGGGGACCCGTTCCCGCCCGCGGGCAACGGACCTCGCGTCCCCCGGTGGAGCCCAGCCGCAACGGGGCAGCGCCCGCGGGCCGCGTGGTCCCGCGACCCCTGCCGCGCGTGCCCGGCGGCCCCGGCGCCGCGCGCCGGCGGGCGCTTGACGTGACTTCGAGGACGGGACACTAGCCCCTGCGTCGCACGGCGCATGCCGCCCGCGCTCGTCGTCATCCAGCTCCTCTCGGGGCTCGCGCACGCGATGGTGCTGTTCCTCATCGCGGCGGGCCTCTCGCTGATCTTCGGCGTCACGCGCATCGTCAACTTCGCCCACGGCTCCCTCTACATGCTCGCCGCCTACCTGACCTACACGCTGACCGCCGCGCTGCCGCTCGGCGCCGCGTCGTTCTACGTCGCGGTGCTCCTGGCGGCGACGGCGGTGGGCGCCGTCGGCCTCGCGGTCGAGGTCGGGCTCCTCCGCCGCGTGTACAAGGCACCCGAGCTCTACCAGCTCCTCCTCACGTTCGCGCTGGTCCTCGTCGTCGCCGACGTCGTGCGCCTCGTATGGGGCAGCGAGAACAAGACCGGCCCCGCGGCGCCCGGCCTCGCCGGCTCGGTCCCGATCCTGGGGCAGCTCTTCCCGACCTACGACCTCGCGCTGATCGCCGTCGGCCCCGTCGTGGCGGGCCTGCTCTGGTGGCTCTTCTTCCGCACCAAGTGGGGTGTCCTCATCCGTGCCGCGACGCAGGACCGCGAGATGGTCGCGGCGCTCGGCGTGGACCAGGCGCGGCTCTTCACGTCGGTGTTCGTCCTCGGCTCGTTCCTCGCCGGCCTCGGCGGCGCCCTCCAGGTGCCGCGCCAGGCGGTGACGAACGTGATGGACACCGCGATCATCACCGAGGCGTTCGTGGTCGTGGTGATCGGCGGCATGGGCTCGGTGCCCGGCGCGCTGCTCGCCGCGATCGTCATCGGTGTCGTGGACGCCTTCGGCGTGCTCGTCCTGCCCCGGGCGTCGCTCGTCCTGACGTTCGTCGTGATGGCGGTGGTCCTCATCGTCCGCCCCTGGGGGCTCCTCGGCCGGCCCGAGGCGCAGGCGCGGACCGCCGCCGGCGCGATCGTCGCGGAGAGCGCGATCCGCCTGCCGCGCGCGTGGCTCGTCGTGGTCCTCGCGGCACTGCTCGCCGTGCCGCCGCTCCTGCCGACGTTCTACGTCTGGGTGCTGGTCGAGATCCTCGCCCTGGCGCTCTTCGCGGCGAGCCTCCACCTCCTGATGGGCACGGGCGGCATGGTGTCGTTCGGCCACGCGGCCGCCTTCGGGCTCGGCGCCTACGGGGCGGCGCTGCTGGTCCGGTGGGCGAAGGCGCCCATGCTGCTCGCGTTCGCGGCGGCGCCCCTCGTCGCGGCGCTGGGCGCCGCGCTGACCGGGTACTTCTGCGTGCGCCTCTCGTCCATCTACTTCGCGATGCTGACGCTGGCCTTCGCCCAGATCGCCTACGCGATCGTCCACCAGTGGTACGACGTGACGGGCGGCGACAACGGCGTGCTCGGCGTCTGGCCCGCCCCCTGGCTCGCCGCGCCGCTCCGCTACTACTATTTCTCCCTGCTCGCGTGCGGCGGCGGGATCGCCCTCCTCGCGCTCGTCGGTCGCTCGCCCTTCGGCCTCACCCTGCGCGCGGTGCGCGACCACGCCAGGCGCGCCGAGGCGGTCGGGGTCGACGTCCGCGCGCACCAGTGGATCGCCTTCGTCGTCGCCGGGCTCTTCGGCGGGCTCGCGGGCGGGACCTTCGTGTTCCTCAAGGGGAGCGTGTTCCCGAACTCGCTCGCCGTCTCGATGTCGGTCGAGCCGCTCGTCATGGTGCTGCTCGGCGGGCTGCAGGCGTTCGCCGGCGCGCCGCTCGGCGCGGCGGTCTACGAGGTGCTCGACACGGCGGCGACCAGGTACACCGAGTACTGGCAGCTCGTCCTCGGCGCGATCCTGATCGTCCTCGTGCTGGCCTTCCCCCGCGGCCTCCTCGGGATCCTCGCCGAGCGCCGCCGTGGCTGAGGCGCTGCTCCGCGTCGCCGGCGTGCGCAAGGCCTTCGGCGGTGTCCGGGCGGTGGACGGCGTGAGCTTCGAGCTGCCGCGCGGCGAGATCCGGGCGCTCATCGGCCCGAACGGCGCCGGCAAGTCCACCTTCTTCGACGTCCTCACGGGCCAGCTCCGCGCCGACGATGGCAGCGTGTCCTACCGCGGCAGCCAGATCCTCGGATTGCCGCCCCACGCGATCTGGCGGCTCGGCGTGAGCCGCACCTTCCAGATCACCGCGACCTTCTCGACGTTGAGCGCCCTCGACAACGTCCGGGTGGCGCGCCTCTCCCACGCCGGCCGGAGCCGTGCGTTGCTGCGGCCCGCGGCCGGCGTCGAGACGGCGCGGTCGCGGGCGCTCCTGGAGCAGGTCGGCCTGGCCGACCAGGCCGAGCGCCCCGCGGGCATCCTCGCCTACGGCGATCTGAAGAAGCTCGAGCTCGCGATCGCCCTCGCCAACGACCCCGAGCTCCTGCTCCTCGACGAGCCGACGGCGGGCATGGCGCCGGCCGAGCGCGGCGCGCTGATGACGCTCACCGCGGCCGTCGCGCGCGAGCGCGGCCTCACGGTGCTCTTCACCGAGCACGACATGGACGTGGTCTTCGCGGTCGCCGAGCGCATCATGGTGCTCCACCAGGGGCGGGTGATCGCTGACGGGCCGCCCGCCGAGGTGCGCGCTCACAAGGAGGTCCAGGCCGTCTACCTCGGGGACGAGACGTGACGGCGCCCCTGCTGGAGCTCCGCGACGTCCACGCCTACTATGGTCGGAGCCACGTGCTGCACGGCGTCGGCCTCGCGGCGCGGGAGGGGGAGGTGGTCTCCCTCCTCGGGCGGAACGGCGCGGGGAAGTCCACGACGCTCAAGGCGATCGTGGGTCTCGTGGCGGTGACGGGCGGCGAGATCCTGTTCGAGGGCCGCTCGCTGCGCGCGTGCGCGACCCACGAAATCGCGCGGCTCGGCGTCGGGTTCGTCCCGGAGGATCGGCGGATCTTCGCCGACCTGACGGTGCTCGAGAATCTGCGCGTCGGCGAGCCCGACGGCGGCGGGAGCGGGTGGACCGTCGAGCGCGTCTTCGGCCTGTTCCCGCAGCTCCGCGGGCTCGCGCGGCAGCGGGGCGGGAGCCTCTCGGGCGGCGAGCAGCAGATGCTGACGATCGCGCGGACGCTGATGACCGGGCCGAGGCTCCTGCTGCTCGACGAGCCCTCGGAGGGGCTGGCGCCCGTCGTCGTGCACGCGCTCGGCGAGAACGTCGCCGCGCTCAAGCGCGCGGGGCTGACGATTCTCCTGTCCGAGCAGAACGTGAAGTTCGCGCGCCGCCTGGCGGACCGCGCGTACATCATCGAGAAGGGGCAGATCAAGTTCGAGGGCCCGTTCGCGCGGCTGGACGCGGACGAGTCGCTCAGGAGGGCGTACCTCAGCGTATGAAGACCCTCATCAGGAACATCGGCGCCCTCGTCAGCGGGGACATCCGGCGCCCGCTCCTCGACGCCGACTCGCTGGTGATCGTGGACGGGAAGATCGCCGGGATCGGCCGCGGCCTCGACGAGGACTGCGACACCGTGATCGACGCCCGGGGCACGACGGTCATCCCCGGCCTCATCGACTCCCACGTGCATCCGGTCTTCGGCGACTTCACGCCCCGGCAGCGCACCATGGACTTCTTCGATTCGATGCTGCACGGCGGCGTGACGACCGCGATCTCGGCCGGCGAGGTGCACCTGCCCGGGCGCCCCAGGGACATCGTCGGGCTGAAGGCGCTCGCGATCGTGGCGGCGAAGGCCTACGCGAACTTCCGGCCGGGAGGCGTCAAGGTCCACGCCGGCGCGCCGATCCTGGAGCTCGGCCTGGTCGAGCAGGACTTCGCCGACATGGCCGCGGCCGGCGTGAGGCTCGTCGGCGAGATCGGCCTCGGCTCGGTGCGGACGGGGAAGGACGCGGCGCCGATGGTGCGCTGGGCGAAGCAGCACGGCATGACGGTGACGATCCACACCGGCGGCCCGTCGATCGCCGGCTCGAGCCCGATCAGCGCCGAGGTCGTGCTCGAGGCGGCGCCCGACGTCGTCGGCCACATCAACGGCGGCACCACCTCGATGACGACGGGTGAGATCGAGCGCCTGGTCGCGACGGACATGGCCCTCGAGATCGTCCAGTGCGGGAACATGAAGACCGCGCTCCACACGCTCCGCGCGGCCGTGGACGCGCGTGTCACGCACCGCCTCATCATCGGCAACGACGCGCCCTCGGGCACGGGCGTGATCCCGCTCGGCGTGCTCCGGACGCTCTCGCTCCTCACGGCCCTCGGCGGCATGGCGCCGGCCGAGGCGATCGCGTGCGCCACCGGCAACACGGCGCGCGTCTACAAGCTCCACCGGGGCGTGATCGCCGAGGGGCGCGAGGCCGACCTCGTCGTCTGCGACGCGCCGACGGGCTCGGTCGGCAAGGACGCGCTCGGCGCCCTCGCGGCAGGCGACCTGCCCGGCGTCTCGATGGTGCTGGTGGACGGCAAGATCACGATCGGCCGGAGCCGCAACACGCCGCCGGCCGCGCGGGCCGCCGAGGTCATGAAAGGCTCAGGGCCCGCGGCCGGGGGACACTAGCGTGCGGATCCGGCCGCTGCGCGGCTATCGCTTCGCCGGCGCCACGGGGCGCGAGGTCTCCCGCGTCGTCGCCCCGCCGTACGACCAGATCAGCCCCGAGATGCAGACCGAGCTCTACGGGCTCTCGGACGCCAACATCGTCCGCGTCTCGTTCCCGCGCGACGAGCCGCGCGGCGACAAGTACGCGACGGCGCGGACCACGCTCGACGCCTGGCTCGCCGCGGGCGTCTGGGCGCCCGAGGCGGCGCCCGCGATCTATCCCTACCAGCAGACGTACACGGCCCACGGCCGCCCGGTGACGCGCACGGGCTTCGTCGCCCTCGGCGAGGTCGGCGACTACACGAAGGGGATCGTGCTCCCGCACGAGCGCACGCACGCCGGGCCCAAGCTCGACCGGCTGCGGCTCCTGGAAGCGACCGGCGCGGACATCGGGCTCCTGTTCATGCTCGTGAGCGATCCCACGGGCGAGCTGCGTCGGCTCACCGCGCCGGTCGGCGAGCCGATCGCCGAGGCCCGCGACCTCCGCGGCGAGCACCACCGCCTCTGGCGCCTCGGCGACGCGGCGGCGCTCGCGCGCATCGAGGCGCTGCTGGCGCCGGGCCAGGCGATCATCGCCGACGGCCACCACCGCTACGAGACCGCGGTCGAGTACGCGCGGCGGCGGCCCGCGGCGCGCGACAAGCTCATGGCATTCTTCGCCCTCGAGGCGCCGGGGCTGACGATCCTCCCGAACCACCGTCTCGTCCAGGGGGTCGAGGGCTTCGACTGGAAGCGCTTGCTGGCGGCGGCGGCGCAGTGGTTCGACGCGGCGCCGCTCGCCGACCCCGTCGCCTTCCGCCCGGAGAAGCGCGCGATCGGCGTGGTCGCCGGGCGCGACGCCGCCGTGCTCCGCCTGCGTCCGGACCGCTTCGAGGCGATCGCCTGGCCCGCGCGGACCTCGCGGCAGTGGCGGGAGCTCGGCGTGTCCATCCTGCACGAGGGCGTCCTGCGCCCGCTGCTCGGCATCACCGACGAGAAGCTCGACGCGCGCACGCACGTGGACTACACGGCCGACCAGGGCGAGGCGGTGCGGCTCGCGCGCGAGGGAACGTACCAGGCGGCGTTCCTGATCTCGCCGACCACGCCCGAGGAGCTCCAGGCGGTGGTCCGCGGCGGCGAGCTCCTGCCCCAGAAGTCCACGCACTTCTACCCGAAGCTCCTGGACGGGCTCGTGTTCCACATGCTGGGCGAGCCGTGACCGCGCGCCGGAACATCTCGAGCGGCGCGCCGTGGGAGCCGGTGGTCGGCTACTCGCGTGCCGTTCGCGTCGGGCCGCACGTGCACGTGGCGGGGACGACCGCCACGGACGAGCGCGGCGCGATCGTCGGTCCGGGCGATGCGTACGCCCAGGCGCGGCAGGCCCTCCGGAACATCGAGCGGGCGCTGGCCGCCGCCGGCGCGCGGCTCGCGGACGTCGTCCGGACCCGGATGTACGTCACCCGGATCGAGGACTGGGAGAAGGTCGGACGCGCCCACGGCGAGGTCTTCGGCGCGGTGCGCCCGGCGTCCACGCTCGTCGCGGTCACGCGGCTCGTGGCGCCCGAGATGCTCGTCGAGATCGAGGCCGACGCCTACGTCGGGGAGGACTGAGCGCGATGGTGAAGATCCGGAAGCTGCTGACGGTGGTGGAGGAGATCCTGGAGGACGGCGGCCGCGCCGCCACGCGCCCCGTGCGCAAGGTCGCGGCCGTCGCCGTCATCGCGAACCCGTTCGCCGGGAGGTTCGTCGAGGACCTGACTCCGCTGATCGACGCGGGCGAGGAGCTCGGCGCGCTCCTCGCGAAGAAGGCGACCGAGGCCCTCGGCGCCCCCGCGGAGTCCTACGGCAAGGCCGCGATCGTCGGCGAGCGCGGCGAGTATGAACATGCGGCTGCGCTGCTTCATCCCAAGCTCGGGGCCCCCTTGCGGGCGGCGGTGGGCGGCGGCAAGGCCATTATTCCCTCCGCGAAGAAGCTCGGCGGCCCCGGCACGAGCGTGGACGTGCCGCTGCACTTCAAGGACGCGGCGTTCGTCCGCACCCACTACGACGCCATGGAAGTCCGCTGCCACGACGCGCCGCGGGCCGACGAGATCCTATTGGCGATCGTGGTGACCGACGGCGGGCGGCCCCACCCCCGCATCGGCGGGCTCACGAAGGACGAGGCCAAGAAGGAGGACGGCCTGCGATGAGGTACGGGCTCCGCATCCCCTCTTTCGCGCTGGGTCCGAAGACGGCGACGCTCGACGCGATGGGGCGCTACCTGCGCCACGCCGAGGACCTCGGCTTCGACTGCGCGGTGTCGATCGACCACCTGCTCCTGACGCCGCCGGCGTACGCGTGCACGTGGCTCGAGCCGATCTCGCTCCTCTCCGCCCTCGCCGGCGTGACGCGGACCATGAAGCTCGGCACGATGGTGCTCGTCCTGCCGCTCCGCAACCCGGCCTACTTCGCCAAGGAGTGGGCGACGCTCGACCTGCTCTCCGGCGGGCGCACGATTCTCGGCATCGGCGTCGGCTGGCACGAGGAGGAGTTCGAGCTCATGGGGGTGCCCCACCGCGAGCGCGGCGCGCGCATGAACGAGGCGATCGAGGCCGTCAAGGCCCTCTGGGCCGGCGACCGTGTGAGCTACGAGGGCAGGTACTACCGCTTCCGGGACCTGACGATCGACCCGAAGCCCGCGCAGAAGCCGCACCCGCCGATCTGGATCGGCGGCGGCTCCCAGCCCTTCGAGAAGGTCTACGGCCAGACCGTGACGAACATCGAGCCGGTGCTGCGGCGGATCGCGAAGTACGCCGACACGTGGGTGCCCCACTCCTCGGCGACGCCCGAGATGGTGAAGGGGGACTGGGAGAAGGTCCAGCGCTTCGCGCGCGAGTTCGGGCGCGACCCGCGGACGATCGGGCGCGTCTACTCGAATTTCGTCTGGGTGCTCAGGCCCGGCGAGAAGCCGGAGTCGGCGATCCCACGCTTCTCCGTCTACTCGGGGATGGACCTCGACTACTGGCGTGCGCACTATCTCCTGGGCGAGGCGGGGGACCTCGCCGAGAAGATCAGCGCGCGGATCGCCGCGCTCGACGGCGGGGTGGACACGATCGTCCTGAACCCGCTCGACTGGGGCACGGAGCAGCTCGAGCTGATCGCGGGCGAGGTCCTGCCCCGCGTGAAGGGAGGCGCCTGATCCGCTACACGGGAGCGCGCGTCAAGCGCGTCGAGGACCCGCGCCTGCTCGCGGGCCGCGGCCGGTACGTGGGCGACATCGTCCTGCCGCGGATGCTCCACCTCGCCTTCGTGCGGAGCCCCCACGCTCACGCGCGCGTGCGGGGCGTGGACGCCGCGGCGGCGCAGCGCCTCGCCGGCGTCGCCCGCGTGCTCACCGCCGCCGATCTTCGCGGCGTCGCGCGGCCACTCGAGCCCCGGCTGGAGGGGCCGGGCTTCCTCCCGACCGCGTGGCCGCCGCTCGCCGACGGCGTCGCGCGCTTCTGCGGCGAGGCCGTCGCCGCCGTCGCCGCCGCGAGCCCGTACGTCGCCGCCGACGCGCGGGAGGCCGTGCGGGTGGACTACGAGCCTCTCCCCGTTGTGGCGACGCTCGACGCGGCGCTCGCCGAGCAGCGCGTCCTCTTCCGCCGCGCGTTGCGCCGGGGCGACGTCGCCGCGGCCTTCGCGCGGGCGCCGGTGGTCCTCACGGAGACGTTCGAGCACGCCCGCTGCACGGCCTCGCCGCTCGAGCCGCGCGGCATGCTCGCCGACTGGGACGGCGAGACCCTCACCGTGTGGTCATCCACCCAGATCCCGTCCAGCGTGCAGGCGGCGCTCGCCCGCGCCCTGGATCTCCCCGAGACACGGGTGAGGGTCCTCGCGCCCGACGTCGGTGGCGGCTTCGGGTTGAAGACCCACGTCTTCCCCGAGGACGTCGCGGTCGCGGCGATCGCGCGCCTGCTCGGGCGCCCCGTGAGGTGGCTCGAGGAGCGGCGCGAGAACCTCACCGCGGCGTCGCAGGCCCGCGCCCTGCGCATGCAGGTCGAGGTGGCCGCCGAGGGCGACGGCGTGCTCCGCGGCCTCCGGGCGCGCGCGGTCTCCGACGGCGGCGCGTATCACATCTACCCACTGACCGGCGCCCTCGAGCCGCTCGGCAGCGCCAACATCCTGCCCGGTCCGTACCGGACGCCCGCGTACGAGTACGAGGCGATCACCGTCCAGACGCACAAGCCGCCGATCGGCGCCTACCGGGGCGTCGGCATGACGATGGGCGCGTTCGTCATGGAGCGGATGCTCGACCTCGTCGCCGAGCGCGTCGGGATCGACCCGGCCGAGGTGAGGCGGCGCAACCTGATCCCGCGCGAGGCGTATCCCTTCACCTCGGCGAGCGGCCTCGTGTACGACAGCGGCGATTTCCCCAAGGCGCTCGAGCAGGCCCTCGCCGCGGTGGACTACGAAGGGCTCCGGCGGGAGCAGGCGAGGGCGCGCGCCACCGGCCGCCTCGTCGGCGTCGGCATCGCCTGCTACACCGAGTACACGGGGATGGGCTCCGAGGTCTTCCGCCGCCGCGGCATGTCCGACGTGCCCGGGACCGACGCCGCCACGGTGGCGCTGGCCCCGGACGGCACGGTGAGCTGCCTGACGAGCTTTCCGTCGCAGGGCCAGGGCCACGCGACGGCGCTCGCGCAGCTCCTCGCCGATCGCCTGGGCGTCTCCATGGACGCGGTCCGCGTGTTCCCCGTCGACACGCACGCGTCCCCGCGCGGCAGCGGCACCTTCGGCAGCCGGGGCGCCGTGTGCATGATGGGCAGCGCCGCCGTGGCCGCCGAGCGGCTGGGGGAGAAGCTCCGGACGCTCGCGGCCCAGCGTCTCGAGGCCGGCCCGGCCGACGTCGTCCTCGAGGGCGGACGGGCCTCGGTGCGCGGCTTCCCCGCTCGCGCGGTCGCCATCGCCGAGCTCGCCCGCGCCGCGTACGCGCCGCCGCTGGGCGGGCTCCCTGCCGGGCTCTCACCCGGCCTCGAGGCGACCGTGCACTTCGACCCGCCGGGGCCGACGTTCTCCGGCGCCGTCCACGTCGCCGTGGTCGAGGTGGATCGCGAGACCGGCCGCGTCGCGATCCGCCGCTATGCTCTCGTCGAGGACTGCGGGCCCCTGATCAACCCGCTGCTCGTGGAAGGCCAGATCCACGGCGCCGTCGTCCAGGGGATCGGCGAGGCCCTGCTCGAGCGCGTCGTCCACGACGAGGACGGCCAGCTCTTGACGGCGACGCTCATGGACTACGCGCTCCCGAAGGCGGACGACGCTCCCGTGTTCGAGATCGGCCACCTCGAGACGCCGTCGCCCGTGACGCCGGGCGGCGTCAAGGGCATGGGCGAGGGCGGAACGATCGGCGCGCCGGCGGCCATCGCGAACGCGGTCGCGGATGCGCTCAAGGGACTCGGCGTCCGTGTCGTGCAACTCCCCATCCGTCCCGAAGACATCGCGACGACACTCGCTGACACGGGGAGGGGCCGATGAACCACGCGCGAATGCGGCGGCCGAAGGCCAACCGCATCGCGTACATTCCGCTGACGCGGGTCGCGCAGCGCGCCGAGGCGCGGCTGCACCGGCCGTAGCCGGGCTATAATCGGGCGTTCCCGATCCCACCATCCAGAGGAGGACGCACATGGGAGCGCGCGCCGATGCCCTGGCCAAGCGGTTCGAGGGGAAGGTTCAGGAAGCGACGACCGTCTTCGAGAAATTGAGCGATGCCGACTGGAAAAAGGTCACGTCGGCGGAGAAGTGGTCGGTCGGCGTCGTGGCGCACCACGTCGCCATGGGCCACGAGGGCATCGGCCGCATCGTCAGGACCGTGTCGGCCGGGGAGGCGATGCCGCACTTCACGATGGACATGCTCCACGCGATGAACGCCAAGCACGCGCAGGAGCACGCCGGCTGCACCAAGGCGGAGACCCTCGCCCTGCACCAGAAGAACGCGGCGGCCGCGGCGACCCTCGTGCGCGGACTCGGCGACGCCGAGCTGGCGAAGAAAGGCACCGTCCTGGCAGGGATGCCGCCGATGAGCGTCGAGGAGATCGTCAACGGGATCCTGATCAGCCACATCGACGAGCACTGCGGGAGCATCGGCGCCACCGTCGGCCGCTGACGCGTCACCATCGGGCGCGGGAGGGGTGCGTGCGATGTCCATGCCTTTGCGAATGACCGCGGCGGTGCTCCACGGCGCGGGCGACCTGCGCGTCGAAGAGTGGCCCGTGCCCGAGCCGGGGCCTGGCGAGGCGCTGCTCCGGGTGAACGTGGCCTCCATCTGCGGGACCGACCTCAAGGTGCTCCACCGCAAGCTCGCCGGCCAGCCCGACGGCGACTTCGTCATGGGCCACGAGTACGCGGGCACGGTGGCGGCCCTCGGTCCGGGGGTGGACGAGTTCGCGGTCGGCGAGCGCGTCGCGGTCGAGGTGCACAAGGGCTGCGAGCGCTGCGAGAACTGCATCAAGGGCTGGTACACGTCCTGCCTCAACTACGGCAACCTCGCCAAGGGCCATCGGGCCAAGGGGCTGACGTGCGACGGCGGCTTCGCCGACTACACGGTCAATCACATCAACACCCTCTACCGTCTTCCCGACAACCTCACCTTCGAGCAGGCGTGCATGGTGACGACGGCGGCGTCGCCGCTCTGGGCGATCGACTTGATGGGCGGCTACGTCGCGGGCGAGACGGTGCTGGTGCAGGGCCCGGGGCCCATCGGGCTCGTCGCCGTCCAGCTCGCGAAGGCGCTCGGCGCCGAGCGGGTCATCCTGAGCGGGACCCGCGACGAGCGTCTGGCGACCGGCCGCCGGCTCGGCGCGGACGACGTCGTCAACGTGCGCCGGGAGAATCTGCCGGCGCGCGTGCGCGAGATCACCGCGGGCAAGGGGGCCGACTCGGTGCTCGAGTGCGCGGGCGGCGCGACCTCGCTGCAGGAGGCGCTCGAGTGCGTCAAGCGCGGCGGCCGGATCGGGGTCGTGGCCTGGTACGCGGGGCCGGTCGAGGTGGACATGAACCTCGCCGTGCGGAGCAACGTGCGGATCTACGCGGCCCGCGGCGAGGGCGGGATGAACTGCGGCCGGTCCCTGGCCCTCATGAGCGCGGGCAAGATCCTGGCGGATCCCATCATCACCCACCACTTCCCGCTCGCGAAGATCCACGACGCCTTCCACACCTACACGGAACGCGTCGGCAACGCGCTGAAGGTCGTCATCCACGTCTGACGCGATGCGGACCGCGCTGGCGGCGCTGCTCCTCCTCACCGCGCTGGCGTCGCCCGCCGCGGCACGGGAGAGCCCCCGCTACGGGGGCGAGCTGATCTTCGTCGTGCCCGCGGAGCCGCCCTCGTACGACGCCCACCGCGAGGAGACCTTCGCGATCGTGCATCCGGCGGCGCCCCATTACAGCACCCTGCTCCGCGTCGATCCGGACGACCGGACCGCCACCCGGCTCGTCGGGGACCTCGCGGAGTCCTGGTCCGTTTCGTTCGTCTTCGTCGAGTACGTGCGGGGGAGTCACTGGCTCGGGCGACGGAACCCGGACTACTGGGACAAGGGGAAGCCCTACCTCGACGGGTACCGCGCCGTCTTCATCGCGGACACGGCGGCGCAGGTGGCGGCGATCCGCGGACAGCGCGCGATGATCCAGTTCCGCGGCTTCTCGCCGGGGAACCGTGACAGCCTCGTCCGGGCGCTGGGCGACAAGATCGCCGTGCAGGAGAGCCCGTGGGCGTGCTGGAACCCGCTCGCGCTCAACCACGAGCGGAAGCCGTTCGACGACCGGCGCGTGCGGCGCGCGCTCACGCTCGCGCTCGACCGGTATGCGGGCGCGCAGGCGCTCTCGAAGATCACCCTCCTCCGAGAGATCACGGGAGTCCAGGGCGAGGGCAGCCCGTTCGCCGCGTCGCCGGCCGAGCTCGAGCCGCTCGCCGGCTACGGTCGCGACATCGCCCGGTCCCGCGCGGAGGCCCGGCGGCTCCTGCGGGAGGCCGGCGTCCCCGACGGGTTCGCCTTCACGTTCAAGAACCGGGGCATCGCGAACCCCTACGAGGCGCTCGGGGTCTGGCTCGTGGACCAGTGGCGCCAGATCGGCCTCCGCGTCAGGATGGAGACGCTCGAGCTCGGCATACTCTATTCGGACATCCGCGCCGGCAGCTTCGAGGTCGCGGCCGACTTCCACTGCAGCTACCTCGTCGAGCCGGATCTCGCCCTGTTCAAGTTCCAGTCGATGGACGTCAGCCCGGTGAACTACGGCCGCTACGTCGATCGCGTCCTGGACGAGCTCTACCAGAAGCAGAGCCGGGCCACGGACCGCAAGGAGCGACGACGGGCGATCCGCGAGTTCGAGCGCCGGCTCCTCCACGACGAGACGCACTTCATCTACACCTTCCAGTGGCATCGCATCGTCCCGCACAGCGCGCGGGTCAGGGGCTGGACGATCACGCCGAGCCACTTTCTCAACAGCCAGCTCGATACCGTCTGGCTCGCGGAGTAGGTCCGCTACAATAGCCTCGCTCCATGGGACGCCAGGACCTCGAGATCGCCCGCGCCGTGAAGCTCCGGCCCATCCAGGAAGTCGCCGAGTCGCTCGGCCTGACCTCCCGCGACCTCGAGCCCTACGGGAGCGACAAGGCGAAGATCCGCTGGGAGGTCGTCGAGCGGGTCGCCGACCGCCCCGACGGCGCGCTCGTCCTCGTGACCGCGATGACGCCGACGCCCGCGGGCGAGGGGAAGACCACGACGACGATCGGCCTCGCCGACGGCCTCCGCCGGCTGGGCGCGCGCGCGGTCGTCGCGCTGCGCGAGCCGTCGCTCGGCCCGGTGTTCGGCGCCAAGGGCGGCGGGACGGGCGGGGGCCACGCCCAGGTCGCCCCGATGGAGGACATCAACCTGCACTTCACCGGCGACATGCACGCGATCGGCGCCGCCCACAACCTGCTCGCGGCGATGCTCGACAACCACCTGGCACAGGGCAACGCCCTCGGCCTCGACACTCGCCGCGTCCTCTGGAAGCGCGTGCTCGACATGAACGACCGCGCGCTCCGGAACGTCGTCGCCGGCCTCGGGGGCCCCGCCCACGGCGTGCCGCGCGAGACGGGCTTCGAGATCACCGTCGCCTCCGAGGTCATGGCGATCCTCTGCCTGGCGCGCGACCTCCACGACTTCCGGGCGCGCGCCGAGCGCGTCGTCGTCGGCGAGACGGCCGCCGGCGCGCTCGTCACGGCGCGCGAGCTCCGCGCCGCCGGCGCCATGGCGGTGCTCATGAAGGACGCGATCAAGCCGAATCTGGTCCAGACCCTCGAGGCCACGCCGGCTCTCGTCCACGGCGGGCCCTTCGGCAACATCGCCCACGGCTGCAACACCCTCATCGCGACGCGCCTCGGGCTGAAGCTCGGCGAGATCCTCGTGACCGAGGCCGGGTTCGCGACCGAGCTCGGGATGGAGAAGTTCCTCGACATCAAGTGCCGGGCGGGCGCTCCCGTGCCCGCGCTCGTCGTGGTCGTCGCAACCGTGCGCGCCCTCAAGCTCCACGGCGGCGTCGCCCTCGCCGCGCTCGAGCGCGAGGCCGTCGAGGCGGTGCGGCGAGGGTTCGACAACCTCGCGAAGCACCTCGAAAACGCGCGCGCCTTCGGCCTGACGCCGGTCGTCGCGCTGAACCACTTCGCGGGCGACACCGAGGCGGAGGTCACGGCCGTGCGGGACCTGTGCCGGGCCGCGGGCGTCGCCGTCGGGGTCTCGCGGGCCTGGGCGGAGGGCGGCGCGGGGACGACGGAGCTCGCGCGTCTGGTCCGCGACGCGATCCACGGCGGGGCGCGGGGACGCTTCAGTTATCTGTATCCGGACGACATGGGGCTCCGCCAGAAGATCGAGACGATCGTCACGCGGATGTACGGCGCCGACGGCGCGGAGCTGGCCCCCGCCGCCCAGGCCAAGCTCGAGCGCTGGGAGGCCCTCGGCCACGGGCGGCTCCCGGTCTGCATGGCGAAGACGCAGAACTCGCTCTCCGACGACCCGAAGAAGCGGGGCCGCCCGCGTGGCTTCAGCGTGAGCGTGCGCGACGCGAAGCTCTGCGCCGGCGCCGGCTTCGTCGTGGCCTACGCGGGCGACGTCCTCACGATGCCGGGGCTCCCGAAGGCGCCGGGAGCCGAGACGATCGACATCGACGCGGACGGCAACGTCGTCGGCCTGTTCTGAGTCCGGCGGTGGCGACGACCGTGTTCGACGCGTTCCTCGCGACGGCCGAGGCCGCGCCCGGCAACGCGTTCCTCTGCGCGCCGCCGGCCCCCGGGCGCGCCTACCATCCCGACGGCGTCGAGTACACGTACGCAGAGACGAAGGCGCAGGTGCTGCGGCGGCGCGACCTCTACCGCGCCGCGGGCTACGGCCACGGCCATCGCGTGGCGCTGCTCCTCGAGAACCGGCCGGAGTTCTTCTTCCACTACCTCGCCCTGAACGCGCTCGGATGCGGGATCGTGCCGATCAACCCCGATTACCGGCACGACGAGATGCTCTACCAGATGGACCACTCGGAGGCGGACCTCGCGGTGTCGATCGCGGGGCGCGTCGCCGATCTGGAGGCGGTCGCGCGCGAGCGGACGAAGCCCCTGCCCGTCGTCGCCGTCGAGGCGATGCCCGCGGCGCTCCCGAAGCCCGGGCCGGCGCCGAGGGCCGGCGCGCCGGGGCTCGACACGGAGTGCAGCCTCCTCTACACGTCCGGCACGACGGGTCGGCCGAAGGGCTGCATCCTCACGAACTTCTACTACCTGAACGCCGGCGCCTGGTACCGCGACCTCGGCGGGCTCGTGCGCTTCGAGCGCGGCGGCGACCGCGTCCTGAACCCGCTTCCGCTCTTCCACATGAACTGCCAGGCTGTGACGGCGACCGGCGTGATCCTCACCGCGAACTGTCTGATCCTGCCCGAGCGCTTCAGCCCGGGGCGCTGGTGGAAGGACGTCGTCGCGACGCGCGCGACGGTCATCCACTATCTCGGCGTCGTGCCGCCGCTGCTCCTGAACCAGCCGGAGACGCCCGAGGAGCGCCGGCACCGTGTGAGGTTCGGCTTCGGCGCGGGCGTCGAGCCCGAGCTCCACGCGGCCTTCGAGAAGCGCTTCGGCTTCCCGCTGGTCGAGGTGTGGGGCATGACCGAGACGGGACGCATCTACGGCGACTGCGTCGAGCCGCGCCAGACCCGGACGCGCGCCTTCGGCCGGCCCTTCGGCGGGTTCGAGGCGAAGGTGCTGGACGACACGGACCGGGAGGTGCCGCGCGGGACCGAGGGCGAGCTGGTCGTGCGTTTCGCCGGGCCCGACCCACGCCGCGGGTTCTTCTCCGGCTACCTGAAGAACCCGGAGGCGACGGAGGAGGCGTGGCGCGGCGGCTGGTTCCACACGGGCGACATCGTGCGCCAGGCCGGGGACGGCATGCTCTACTTCGTCGACCGGAAGAAGAACATCATCCGGCGCTCGGGCGAGAACATCGCCGCGGCGGAGGTCGAGGCCTGCCTCCAGGCGCACGACGCGGTCGCCCAGGTGGCGGTCCTCGCCGCGCCCGACGAGATCCGCGAGGAGGAAGTGATGGCGTGCGTCGTCCCAATGGCCGGCGTCGCTGCGGACGCCGCCCTGGCCTCGGCGCTCTTCGACTGGTGCATGGCGCGGCTCGCCTATTTCAAGGCGCCCGGCTGGATCCTCTTCGTCCCGAGCCTGCCGACCACGGGGACCCAGAAGGTGCAGAAAGCACAGATCTTTCCGCGCGGCGAGGACCCGCGCCGGTGCCCCGGCGCGATCGACCTCCGCGCGCGGAAGAAGCGCCGCTCGCCCGGTGCCGGGGCGGGGGTAGGCTTGTGCTAGTATCCGTCGGAAGCTCACTCTGGAGGAGTCGATGCTCCGCGCCGTTCTCCTCGGCACCGGGTCGCCGCCCCCCAGCCCGCGACGGCGCGGGCCCGCGACACTTCTGTCGCTCGACGACGAGCGCTTCCTCGTGGACGCGGGCTCCGGCGCCGGCGTGCAGCTCGTCCAGGCGGGCGTGCGCCCGTACGAGTGGCCGCGCGTGCTCATCACGCACCAGCACTCCGACCACACGATCGACCTCGGCCACCTGCTGATCACGCGCTGGATCGTCGGGCAGAACGCGCCGTTCGAGGTCTGGGGCCCGGCCGGCACGCGCCGGCAGGTCGAGAAGCTCCTCGACTATCTCGCCGTGGACGTCGAGCTGCGCCGCGCCCACATGCACGACCGCGAGCCGCCGCGGGTCAGCGTGACGGAGATCGACGAAGGCAAGGTGATGGAGGCCGGCGGCGTCCGGGTGAGCGCCTTCCTCGTCGAGCACGATCCGGTCAAGCCCGCCTTCGGCTTCCACTTCGAGGGCGGCGGGCGCCGCATCGTCGTCTCCGGCGACACGCGGCCGTGCGAGAACCTCATGCGCTGGAGCCACAACGTCGACCTCCTCGTCCACGAGTGCTGCGAGATGGCGAAGACGTCGTGGTCGCCGGGGTGCGGCTGGCCGACGATCGAGGAGAAGATCCGCGACCTCGCCTCGTACCACACGCAGCCCGATCAGATCGGGCGCGTCGCGCACGAGGCGCGCGCGAAGAAGCTCGTGCTGACCCACCTCATGCCGGGCTCGGACCCCGCCGAGCTCAAGGCGGCGGCCGCGAAGCACTACGCCGGGCCCGTCGTCGTCGGCGAAGACCTGATGGAGGCCTGATGGCCGCGGAGCCCGTGGACCTCGCCGCGGCGCGCCGCTGGGTCGGCGGCGATCGGGCTCTCCTGCTCGAGCTCGTCGGGATCTTCGTCAGCGAGGCCTCCCCGCGGATGGGCGAGCTCCGCGACGCGCTCGCGACGCAGAACGCGAAGGAGCTCGAGCGCGTGGCCCACAGCCTCAAGGGCTCGGCGAGCATCCTCGGGGCGAGCGGCCTCCGCCAGCACTGCGCCGAGCTCGAGCTCGCCGCCGCCGCGAAGCGCTTCGAGGTGGCCCCCGACCTCCTCGTGCGGATCGACGCGGAGCTCGGCCGGGTCGTCGCCTTCTTCCGCGATCCGGCATGGCAGAGCCGCGCGGGTGAGCCGTGAGGGTCCTGATCGTCGACGACGAGCCCGTCCTGCGCCGGCTCCTCGAGACGTCGCTGACGACCTGGGGCTACGAGGTGATCGCCGCCCCGGGCGGGGCCGAGGCCTGGGAGATCCTCAAGGCCGACGATGCCCCCTCGCTCGCGATCCTCGACTGGACGATGCCGGGCGTGGACGGCCTGGAGGTCTGCCGGCGCGTGCGCGCGCTCGAGAAGCCCACGAAGCCCTACCTCATCTTCGTCACCGCGAAGGCGCGGACCGTCGACATCGTCACGGGCCTCAGCGCGGGCGCCGACGACTACATCATCAAGCCTTTCAACCGCGACGAGCTGCGCGCGCGGATCCAGGTCGGCGTGCGGATGCTCGACCTCCAGGCGACCCTGGCCGAGCGCGTGCGCGAGCTGGAGGAGGCGCTCGCGCGCGTCAAGCAGCTGCAGGGCCTCCTCCCGATCTGCTCCTACTGCAAGAAGGTCCGCGACGACCGGAACTACTGGCAGCAGGTCGAGACCTACATCGAGGGCCACTCGGACGCGCAGTTCACCCACGGCATCTGCCCGGAGTGCCGCCAGAAGTACGTCGAGCCGGAGCTCGAGCGCCTGCGCCGGAAGCGGCGCGAGGGCGGGTAAGGCACCGGCGCCTCAGCCGAGGTCGAAGACCAGCACCTCCGCCCGCTCCACGGCCACGAGCGTCAGCGCGGGCTCGCGGCTCAGGGCGGCGCCGTCGCCCGCGCCGAGCGCCTCGCCGTTCAGCGTGACCGCGCCCCGCGCGACCTGCACCCACGCGTGGCGCCCGTCCGCGAGTGCCAGGGCGACGCGCTCGCCAGGCGCCAGGACCGCCGCGTAGACGCTGGCGTCGTGGTGGATCGTCACGGAGCCGTCCCGCCCGTCGCGCGAGGCGATCAACCGGAGCCGGCCCCGCTTTTCCGCCTCGGGGAAGGGCTTCTGCTCGTAGCTCGGATCGAGGCCGCGCGTGCCCGGCAGGATCCAGATTTGCAGGAAGTGGACGGGCTCCGTGCGCGAGGGGTTGAACTCACTGTGCATCACGCCGGTGCCGGCGCTCATGCGCTGGACGTCGCCCGGCCGGATGACCGAGCCCGTCCCCATGCTGTCCTCGTGCTCGAGGGCGCCCGCGAGGACGTACGAGAGGATCTCCATGTCCCGATGGCCGTGGGTGGGAAAGCCCCGGCCGGGCTGGACGCGGTCCTCGTTGATGACGCGCAGCCCGCGGAAGCCCATCTGGGCCGCGTCGTAGTAGTCGGCGAACGAGAACGTGTGGCGCGTGTCGAGCCAGCCGTGGTCCCCGCCGCCGCGATCCCCGGCCTTCCTGACCGTGATCATCCGTCCTCCCGCGTCGATTGGATGCTCGAGCGTGCTGCCACGCTTCTAGCCAGCCTGGCCGCCGGCCGGCCCAGAAACGAGCTGGGACCGCCCACCGTCTCAAGGGCATCAGGGATGTACCTATCGGAAATTCCGGCGCTTACCGGAATCGCGGGCATGGCAAAGTGCTTGCTACAATGAAGCTCGAGATGGGAGACTTGCTGCAGCGCGCGATGGGCTTCTGGCGCCCCCGGCGTCAGCCCCGGCACGCGCTCGCGCTCGCCGGCGGGGGTGTCATCGGCGGGATGTACGAGGTCGGCGCCGTCTCGGCCCTCGAGGAACGGCTCACCGGCGAGGGCGGCTTCCACATCTACATCGGCTGCAGCGCGGGCGCGGTCGTCGCCTCGCTCCTCGCCAACGGCGTGCGCGCCTCGGAGATCTTCCGCGTCGTCGATCAGGACCTCGACGACCCGCTGAACTTCCGCCGGAACGCCGTGTACGCGCCCGACTCGTTCCGCCACGCCGCGGGACGGTTCGGGCGGCTCGTCTGGGCCGTGGGCAAGAACGCGGTGCGGGGCTGGCGCGGCTCGGTCCCCGACATGCTCGCCCACGCCGAGCGCGACCTGCCCGCCGGCTTCTTCTCGCTCGAGGCGCTCGAGCGGTTCATGCGCCGGGCCTTCGAGTCGCGCGGCCTCCGGAACGCCTTCGGCGAGCTCGAGCGCACGCTCCTCATCCCGGCCATCGAGCTCGAGCGCGCCCAGCGCGTGGTTTTCGGCCGGGACGAGCTCCGCGGCGTGCCGATCAGCCAGGCCGTCGCCGCCTCGTCGGCGATCCCCGGCTTCTTCGAGCCCTACGAGATCAACGGCCGCGACTACGTGGACGGCGGCGTCGGCTTCAGCGGTCACGCCGACCTCGCCGCCGAGGAGGGCGCGAGCGTGGTCATCGTCGTCAACCCGCTCGTGCCGAACTACGAGCAGGGCGCGACGCCGCTCCGGAGCCGCGGTCTCTACGCGATCATGGAGCAGGCCGGCCGCATCTACAGCCAGAACCTCCTGCAGCTCGGCCTCGCGGCGCTCCGGGTGAAGTACCCACGGACCGAGTTCTGCCTGATCCAGCCCTCGCAGGCCGACGCGCCGATGTTCGGGCCGTCCATGGGCTTCGAGGCGAGCCGCGCCGCGCTCCGGTTCGGCTACGAGTCCACGCGCGCGTGGCTCGAGGGCGAGGGCGGCATGCTGCTCCGCCGGCTCCAGACCGAGCTCCCGGTCGCCGCGGGCTAGCCGCCCGCCGCGCGCCGCTGCACCGCGCCGAGCCCGTCGTACGCCGCGTACTTGTACGCGTCGCCGAGCGTCGGGTAGTTGAAGACCGCGTTGATGAAGGTGTCGATCGTCCCGCCGGCCAGCAGCACCATGAGCCCGACGTGCACCAGCTCCGAGGCCGACTCGCCGATGACGTGGACGCCGAGGAGCGTCTTGTCGGGGTAGCGGAAGACGAGCTTGACCTGGCCGCTGAGGTCGCCGGTGATCTGGCCGCGCGCGTTCGTCCGGTAGGCGGCGCGCCCGACGCAGTGGTCGATGCCCTTCTCGCGGCACGACTCCTCCGTCTCCCCGACCATCGCGACCTCGGGGATCGTGTACACGGCGAGCGGGAAGATCGGCGCGACGCGCGTCTTGTACTTGAGGTCGAAGGCGTGGCACATCGCGACGCGGGCCTGCTCCATGGACGTCGCGGCGAGAGCCGGGAAGCCGATCACGTCGCCCGCCGCGTAGACGTGCGCGACCGCGGTCTGGTAGTGCTCGTTCACCGGGATGAGGCCGCGGTCGTTCACGTCGACCCCGGCCTTCTCGAGGGCGAGCCCCCGCGTGTTGCCGACGCGCCCCGCGGCGAAGAGGACCGCGTCCACCGCGAGGCGGTCGCCGCTCTTGAGGTCGAGGTTCACGACGTCCGGCCGGGCGTCCACGCGCGTCACCCCGTCGCGGAGCCGCACGTCCACGCCGAGCAGCTCCATCTGCATCCGGAGCCGGTCGGCGGTCTCGGCGTCGAGGAAGGCGAGGAGGCGGTCACGCCCGTCGACGAGCGTGACGTGGATGCCGAGCGCCGCGAAGATGGTCGTGTACTCGCAGCCGATCACGCCGGCGCCGACGACGACGAGCGTCCGCGGCAGGTGCCGCATCTGGAGGATCTCGTCGCTGTCGTAGACGCGCTCGTCCTCGAAGGGAATGTTCTTCGGCTGGGTCGGCGCCGAGCCCGTGGCGATCAGCACGACGTCGCCCTGGATCCGGCGCACGAAGTCGGCGTCCGTCGGCTCGACCGCGATCGTGTGCGGGTCCTCGAAGCGCGCGGCGCCCTGGATCAGGTCGATCCGGTGGCGCTCGATGTTCTGCCGGACGACCTCGCGCAGCGCCTTCACGACCTCCTGCTCGCGGTACATGAAGTCACGCACCGTCAGGTCCTGCTTGATCGTGTAGTCCACGCCGTAGAGGCCGCGCTGGCCGAGGCCCGAGAAGTAGAGCGCGCTCTCGCGGAGGGTCTTGGAGGGGACGGTGCCCGTGTTGATGCCGGCGCCGCCGACCTGGAACGTCTTCTCGACGATCGCGACGCGCTTGCCGAAGTACGCCGCCTGCGCGGCGCCCTTCTCGCCCGCCGGTCCGGACCCGATGACGACGAGGTCGTAGCGTTCCATCTATCGGCGGCCCCCCGCGAGCTTCGCCGATTCCGGCAGTGTGCGCAACCGCGCCATCGCCGCGACGCCGAGCGCGGGCCCGACGGCCAGCGCCGCGAACGCCCAGGGCCAGCCGGCCCAGCGCACGAGCGGCGGGACCAGCCAGATCGAGACCATCGTGAGCGCGAACCCGGCGCACGTCTGCGTCGTGAGCGCGGTGCCGACGTAGGCCGCGGGCGACAGCTCGGTGATCGCCGTCGAGAACTGCGCGGAGTCGGCGATGACCGCGACGCCCCAGACGAGCGCCACGCCGAGCGTGAGGAGCGGCGGCCCGCCGAACGTGAAGCCTGTGACGAGCGCGCACGCGCCGGATACCGCCATCGCCGCGATCGTGAGGGCCGTGCGTCCCCAGCGGTCCGAGGCGAGGCCGCCGGCCCAGCAGCCGAGGGCGCCCGCCGCGATCACCACGAAGGTCGCCGCGCTCGCGTTGAGCCCGGCGTAGCCGCCGCCGCCGCGCGCCGCGAGGCTCTCGGCGAGGAAGGCGCCGATCCACGCCCACATCGCGTAGAGCTCCCACATGTGGCCGAGGTAGCCGAAGCACGCGAGCCGTGGGCCGCGCTCGCGGAAGACGGCCCACGCCATCCGGAGGTCGAAGCGCGCCGACGGGAAGCGGTGGGGGCCTTCGGTCACGAAGAGCTGGACGATCGCGGCGCCGGCCGCGGCCAGCGCCGACGCGACGAGCAGGGTCCCGCGCCAGGGCAGCTCGGTCGTGCCGCGCACGAGGTGGGGCGTCGCCGAGCCCACGGTGAGCGCGCCGATCAGGATCCCGATCGCGAGGCCGCGCCCCTCCCGGAACCACGTCGCCATGATCTTCATGGCCGGCGGGTAGGCGCCCGCCATCGCGACGCCCGTCAGGAAGCGGAGGGCGAGCGCGGGCGCGAGGCTCTCGATCCAGAGCGCCAGCACGCCGTTGGCGACGACGCCGAGGCCGATGCCGGCCGTCATGAGCGCGCGGGACGACCAGACGTCGGGGAGGTTGCCGAGGGCGCTCGCGAGCGTGCCCGCGATGAAGCCCGCCTGGACCGCGATCGTGAGCCCGGCGCGGCCCCCGTCGCCAAGCTGCCACTCGCGGGACAGGGCGGGAAGAACAGCGGAGGCGCTGAACCAGAGGCTCAGGGCGGCGAGCTCGGCGAGGGAGAGGAGCGTGAGCTGCCGCCAGGCCGGGGTCACCGCGCCGCTACTCGATGACGCCCTTCTCCCGGAGCCGTGCGATGTCGCCCGCGCCGAGGCCGAGGTCCTTCAACACCGCCTCGGTGTGCTCGCCCGCGAGCGGCGCCGCGCTCCGGATCGAGCCCGGCGTGTCGGAGAGCTTGATCGCGATCCCGACCTGCCGGACGCGGCCCTGGGTCGGGTGCTCGACGTCCACGATCATCCGGCGGTGGTTGATCTGGGGATCCCGGACCATCTCGTCGATCTCGTACACCTTGCCGACGCACACGTCGGCCCGGACGAGGAGCTCGTACCACTCGTCGCGGTCGCGCGTCTGGATCAGCGCCTCGATCTCGCGGCGCGCCCCCTCCTCCTCGGCGTTGGCGGCGCGCACGAACTGGTCGGGCTGCCGCGCGAAGCGCTTGAGCTCGGGCCGGCCGATCGCGTTGCAGAAGTTCTCCCAGAGCCAGGGCTCGGTGCAGCCGATCGTCAGGAGCTTGCCGTCGCGCGTCTCGTAGATCGCGTAGTAGGGGTACGAGCCCCCGAGGAACCCCTCGCCGCGGCGCGGGGCGAGGCCGTCCGAGAAGAAGTAGCGCATGTTCGGCGTCGCGGCGAGGAGCGACAGCGTCGTGTCGAGGTACGCGACGTCCACGTGCTGGCCGCGCCCGGTGCGCTCGCGCGCGAAGAGCGCCAGCACGATGCCGAGGGCGCCGTGCAGGCTCGCCCCCGCGTAGTCGGCGACCAGGTTGAGCGGGATCACGGGCTTCCGGCCGGGCTCGCCGATGAGGTTCAGCACGCCGGCGAGCGAGAGATAGTTCATGTCGTGGGCGGGGTAGTCCCGGTAGGGCCCGTCCTGGCCGAAGCCCGAGAGCGAGCAGTAGACCAGGCGCGGATTCGTCCGTGCGAGCGTCTCGTAATCGGCGCCGAGGCGCTTCATCACGCCCGGCCGGAAGCCCTCGACGATGACGTCGGCGGTCGCCGCGAGCTTCCTGAAGATCTCCTGGCCCTCGGCCGACTTCATGTTGAGGGCCATCGAGCGCTTGTTGCGGTTGGTGAAGGCGTGGATCGTCCGCCGCACCCAATCGGGGCCGCTCGGGCGGTCGGGCTCGGGTGTCTCGATCTTCAGGACGTCCGCGCCCATGTCGGCCAGCATCATCCCGGGCATCTCCGCCGGCGGCACCCGCGCCAGCTCGAGAATCTTGATCCCGTCGAGCACGCCCATGCGGTTCGCTCCTCCGTCGGGGGACGCCGGCTCAGTCCAGGTCGCCGGCGAGGCGCGAGGTCAGAGCGCGGATGTCGGGAATGTCCTCGAGATGCTCGAGCTGCGCGGCGATCCCCTCGGCCTCGTCGCGCGGGAGCGCACGGGTCGCGCAGGCGAGGAACTTGGCGTGGAGCGCCTCGGCGGAGAGCGGCGCGTCGGGGTGGCCCTGCGCGCCGCGCGGCGCCGAGGCGAGCGTCCGCCCGTCGGCGAGGCGCAGCGTCACGCGCGTCCACGCGTGCTGCTCGAGGCCGTCCGGCAGCGCCGGATCCACGACCATCGTGACGCGCTCCATGAGTCGGCGCACCTCGGCGTCCCGCACGGGCCCGTCCTCGAAGGACGCGATCTCCACGCGGCCCGTGGCGAGGGCGGCGGCAGCGCAGAACTGCATCGAGAACTTGCGCTCGAGCGCCGTGGCCGGCCGCGCGTGAGCGAGGACGTCGGGGACGACGCGGTTCACGCCGACCTCGACCGCGGCGACGTCGCCGGGGCGGAGACGATGGCGCTCGCGCAGCTCGAGGAGCGCGTCGATCGCCGAGTGGGTGAGGGCGCACGAGGGGTAGGGCTTCACCGCGATCCCCGAGGCGAGGAGCTGCCAGGTGCGGCCGAGCTCGTCGAGCGCCCCCTCGAGGCGCGGGCCACCGCCGAACGCGGCGACGTAGCCCTGCTTGCCCTCGAGCGCCGTCTCCGACGCCGTGAGCCCCTCGCGCGCGAGCTGGGCGGCGAGGATCCCGTTTCGCGCCGCGTGGCCCGCGTGATAGGGCTTCGTCATCGAGCCGAAGTTCTCCTTCAGCCCGGAGGCGTGCGAGGCCGCGAGTGCGAGGGCGTGGCGCGTCTGCGTCACGTCGAGCCGGAGGAGGCGCGCGGCTGCGGCCGCGCAGCCGAGCGTGCCGATGGACGAGGTCGCGTGCCAGCCCCGCGTGTAGTGCTCGGGGTTGAGCGCCCGGCCGAGCGCCGTGGAGACCTCGAACCCGAGGATGTAGGCGAGGGTCACCGCGCGGCCGTCGGCCATTTCCGCTTCTCCCGCGGCGAGGGCGGTCGCGAGGAGCGGCACACTCGGGTGGCCCATGAGGGCGAAGTTCGTGTCGTCGAAATCGTGGGCGTGGCCCGCCGTGCCGTTGGCGAGCGCCGCCCAGCCCGGCGAGGTCGTGAGCCGCGTCCCGATGACGGTCGCCAGCGCGGCGCCGCCCTCGACGCGCGCGACCTGCCGGACCGCGCGCGCGGCGGGCTCGGCAGCGCCGGCGAGCATCACGCCGAGCGTGTCGAGCGCGGCGAGCCGCGTCCGGGCGATGGCCGCCGGCGGACAGTCCTCGAGCGACGTCTTGACGGCGAACTCGGCGAGCCGGGTCGTGGCGCTCATGGGGGGCACGATATCATGAGTGCCGTCACGGGGGTGACCGGTGAACGTCCGCTTCCTCGGCTCCGGCGACGCGTTCGGCAGCGGCGGGAGGTTCCAGACGTGCATCCACGTGGAGACCGGCCGCGGGCAAGTGCTGGTGGACTGCGGGGCGTCGTCGCTCGTCGCGATGCGGCGGTTCGGCGTGGACCCGAACGACGTGGACGCGGTGCTCCTCACGCACCTCCACGGCGACCACTTCGCGGGCGTGCCGTTCCTCGTCCTCGACGGCCAGTTCCGCCGGCGCTCGCGGCCGCTGACGGTGGTGGGACCTCGGGGAGTCGAGGATCGCGTGCGCGAGACGACGGAGGCGCTTTTTCCCGGCGCGTCACGCGTCGAGAGGAAGGCCCTGGGCGCCTTCACCGCGACGCCCTTCGAGGTCGTCCACGCGAGCGGCGCCCCGCCGTACGCGCTGCGGATCGCCTGCGACGGCAAGACGCTCGCGTACTCGGGCGACACCGAGTGGACGGACGCGCTCGTGGACGCGGCGCGCGCCGCCGACCTCTTCGTCGCCGAGGCGTACTTCTACGAGAAGAAGATCAAGTACCACCTCGACCTCGCGACCCTGCTGGCGCAGCGCGAGCGCCTCGCGTGCCGGCGGCTCGTCGTGACCCACATGAGCGACGACATGCTCCGGCGCCTCCCCGGGCTCGCCGTCGAGGCCGCCCACGACGGCAAGGTCATCGCCCTCTAGAAGAGGCTCCGCATCCGCACGAGGCCCCGCGCCCAGTCCACGAGGTCGGTCGTGGCGAGTGTGCCGACGATCCAGCCGAGGAGGAGCACGCTCGCGATGAGGAGCGGGACGATCAGCCAGTAGTTCGGCGAACCGGGCGGCCGCAGCCGGTCCCTGAGCCGTCGCTCCAATCTCCGCCGGTGTCGCGGCAGGCTCACTTCGCGTCGTGGAAGATGACGCCGAGGGTGTAGCGCGAGCCCGAGCGCACGCGGCTCACGCCGTGGCGCATCGTCGCGCGATAGACGCCGCGGGCGCCCTCGGCCGGACGGTGGCGGGTGGTGAAGATCACGACCTCGCCCTGCTCCGTCGTGATCGTCTCGCCGCGTGACTGGGCGCGCGGCCGCTGCTCGACGAGCAGGAACTCGCCGCCGGTGTAGTCCACATCGCGCCGCGAGAGGAAGCAGGTGAGCTGAAGGGGAAAGACGACCTCGCCGTAGAGGTCCTGGTGGAGGCAGTTGTAGCCGCCGGCCTCGTAGTGGAGCAGGAGCGGGGTGGGCTTGTCCTGGCCGCGCCGCCGGCAGAGCGCCAGGAGCGCCGCGAGGTCGGGCGGATGGCGCGTCGCGCTGCCGAGCGCCGCCTCCCACCGGTTGGCGATCGCGGCCAGCGGGGGGTAGGCGTGGACCCGGAGCGCCTGCACGAGCGGCGGGAGCGGCGCCGCGAAGTACTTGTAGTCGCCCTCGCCGAACTTGTAGCGGGCCATGTCCACGCGGCTCCTGAAGCGCCCGTCGTCGCCGTACAGCGCGATCAGCGCGGCGCACTCCTCGGGCGTGAGGATCGGGCCGGCCTTGGCGTAGCCGAACCGCCCCAGCGACTCCTCGATCGTCTTCCAGGGGAGGGCCGAGAGCCGTTCGGCGATGGCGCCCGCCGCGCCCGTGCCATAATCGCCGGCGGTGAAGCCCCCGCGCGCGGTGACCTTCCTCGCCGTCATGTCCGCCCTCGCGTTCGTCGCCCTGGCCTTGATCGCCTCACGGCAGTACGTGTTCCCCCTCGACTATACGATCCAGGACTGGGTTCAGGGTGGACGCCGTCCCGCGCTCGAGGCGCTCATGCGCGCGCTGACCCTGCTCGGCTCGGGTTGGGTGCTGCTGCCGCTCGCCGCCATCGGGTACGTCCTGCTCCGTCGCGCAGGTCACCCGCTCGGGCGTTACGTCCCCGTGGCCGTCGTCGGCGCCTTCCTCCTCGACGGGCTCAGCAAGTGGCTCGTCTCGCGGCCGCGCCCGCGCGGCACGGAGTACGGGTTCCCGAGCGGCCACACCCTCGGCGCTACGATCTTCTTCGGCGCCCTCGTGTACGTGCTCTGGACGAGCCCGATCCCGCGCGCGTGGCGCTGGGCGGGGACGGTGGTCTCGGCGCTCCTGGCGCTCGGCGTCGCGTACAGCCGGCTCTACCTCCGGGCCCACTGGGCGAGCGACGTGGCCGGCGGCCTCACGGGCGGGGGGGCGTACGTGCTGCTCGTCCTCGCCGGCGTCGAGCGGAGCCTCCGGCCGGCGCCTAGCGATACGCGTCGGGATACTGCTTGACGGTCTCCCAGAAGGTCGGGTCGTGGCCGGGGAAGATGCGGCCGCCGGTCAGGCGCGCGATCGTCTTCAGCTTCTTGATCGAGTGGAGCGCCTGCGTCGGGTTCCACACGACGCCGGGCACCCGCTCGTGCTCCGCGTGCTCCAGCCAGTAGCACGAGTCGGCGGCGAGGATGACGGGGCCCGTCCCGGGCAGCTCGACGAGGAGCGACTGGTGGCCCGGAGTGTGGCCGTCGGTGCGGAGCGCGGTGACGCCCGGCAGGAGCTCGGTGTCGCCGTCGAGCAGCCGCCAGCGGTAGCCGGGCAGGTCGAAGTTCTTCCGGTAGTAGAAGCTCTCGAAGAAGGTCGCGGGGTAGTTGGCGTACGCGTACTCGTCCTTCTGGACGAGCAGCTCGGACTTGGGGAAGAGCTGGGCGCCGCCCGCGTGGTCGAAGTGCAGGTGGGAGATGACCACCAGGTCCACGTGGTCGGGCTCGAGCCCGAGCCGCTCGAGGCGGTGGACGAGGAGGTCCTCCTCGGTGAAGCGCGCCATCGGGTCGTTGCGCATGAGGCCGGGGACGGCGCGCGGCGAGAGGCCCGTGTCGAACAGGATGACCGCGTCGGACGCGCGGATCAGCCAGCAGGCGATGGGGATCTGGACGCGCTCGCTCGAGCGCTCGCCGTAGAAGAGGCCGGAGCGTTCGAAGCCGATGAAGCCGTTCTGCAGCGCGTGGAGCTCGCGGACGCTCATCGCGCGACATTCTAGCACCCCGCGCATAGTGCTATCATCCGCGCTATGGACTTCCAGCTCACGGAGCAGCAGGAGCTGATCCGCAAGGAAGTGGCGGCGCTCGCGCGCTCGTTCTCCCTCGACTACTGGCTCGAGAAGGACAAG